>TARA_R110001583_G_scaffold21394_7_pt1 | contig 26906 bp, 19 predicted proteins | sample TARA_R110001583 | Tara Oceans TARA_R110001583 (sample SAMEA4398432) | marine metagenome | biome: Polar Biome; feature: [MES] marine water layer (ENVO:01000295) within the mesopelagic zone...; material: water (ENVO:00002006), including particulate matter (ENVO:01000060) such as...... | reverse complement strand
CCCGCCGCAATTATTACGGTTTCAGTACCGGCTGAATCATATGTCACTCCATGGTCCAGGTGGCCTGAGTTTCCAACTAAATCAATGTCGGGCTCTCCCGTAGTGGGTGTCTCAATGCAAGACATCTCCACCTTGTAGATAACCCCGTTGGTAGCCGCAGACAGTTGGGTGAGGTAAACGTCAGCTACTCCGTCTTCTCCGATTACGGCCTCTGCGGTGGCGGTAGATTCAGCAACCGCTGCATGAAGGTCAACGTGTAGCGTTGTGACAATCTCTGCGCCAAGCTTTGAGACGTATGATACGACACCGTTGGTTCGGTCGAAGCCGCCGCCCGGTGCGGCAGAGCCGCCACCAAGAATATCAAGTTGATCAACAAGAGAACCAGATGCCTTGCTTTCAATTAGAAAGTGCCCGTCTGTTGTCGCGGACACCGCCCACTGGTCTGCACTGTCGTCAGCCTCGTCCGCTTGCAATTCGAGTACCGCATCGCCGCTCTCAAACCCGAGAATTTTCACCGTGCTATCTACGTGAGGCATGGTGAAGGCAACGTAACCATTGCCCTGTGGTGAGATGTGTGCCGCTACATTTGTGCTGTCACCCGTAGCCGCAAGCGCTACCACCCCATTACCCCCAGAGTTTGCGCCATTGGTCATTTTCCAGTGATTGACCGCGCTGCCTGTCTGGGTGAACTCTAACTGCTCATTACCGTTTGCGTCTGCAATGTACCCGTCGTCTGCAAACTTCGGAGTCGTCAGGACTGGAGATGTCAACGTCTTGTTAGTGAGGGTGCTCGTTGAACTAACGGTTGGAACGACCGTACCCTCAACCGCCAACACGCCAGCAGAGCTACGGCTAAGTGTAGTATCACTTGCGTGGCCAAGCTCAAGCTCTCCAGCAACCGCTACATCATCTTCGAATGTGGCTTTTTTATCATCGCTAATAGTTAGCGCGGTGGCTAGTGCGTTGGCAGAGCTGCCTGACCCCCCGGCGTTGGCAGTCTGAAAGACAATATCGCCACCTGCCCCGCTACCGGTGCCTTGACCGGCTTTCACCGTAATGCTTTTACCGGCGGTGTTGGTTCCAGAGACGGCCTCTATAGTAACTGTAGCGTTTTGACCGTCGCCAAAGGTCAGGTCACCACCTGTAAGCTCAAGGTCTGTAAACTCTGGGCTATCACCTGTGCCTACACCAATTGATGTTCGTAGCGTTGCGCCGGATTCGGCAACTGGGTCGCCAGTGCCATCGCCAACAATCATTTGACCATCGGTGAGCACGGCCATTGCTGTTACTGCGCTCGTGCCTGAGCCAAGAAGAACACCGCCATCGGTTAGCGTTGAGACGCCAGTGCCACCATGAGCCACACCTACATCGGTGCCCTCCCATGTGCCGGTAGCGATAGTTCCAACGGCTGTTATCTGGGTCTGAGAAGCCTCGACGTTCAGGGTAACGCCGCCTGACGTACCACCACCGCTAAGCCCAGTGCCAGCCGTGACGCCTGTGATGTCACCAGTTGGAACTGCATCAATGGCCGCTTTGATAGCCTTGGCAGACGCCAGAGTATCATCACTACCAGACACGCTGCTCAGGTCGGTATCAATCGAGGTAACCGCCGTTCCAGCGTCAAAACTTAGGCCGCCGCTAATATCGACATCGCCAACTACGTCGAGCGTGTGCGCTGGCGTCTCAGTGCCGATACCAACCTTAGATCCACTAACCACCAGGTCCGTATCAGCGCCGGAACGAATATGAACCTTGGCAGCGGTAGTGTTGTCTCGGCCAATGCGAATACTGTCAGCACCATCCGTGCCCATCTTCAGGTTAGCTGTTGCGCGAATATCCAGCGAGCCTGTTGTCTTAATGTGGGCCGTGCTGGTTGTTGTGGGTAACAGTTCAATGTCGCCATCATTGATAACAACGTCAGCTTTTGGGGCCAGCTTGATATCACCAGACGTACCGTCTTCGATGGTAATCGAGCCTGAGTTCGTACCCTCGTTGGTATTCAGGATCAGGTCCTTCGTGCCTTCGGTAGAGATGGTTGCTGTCGTAGTGGTAGAGCTAATGTCTACTCTGGTAAGCTCATCCAGGTCTTCCTGAAGTGCTGAGATTCGTATACCTGACCTCGTTGGCATTGCTTGCTCCTAGCTATTTTTGTGAGCGGTACCGGAAATAAAACCGTTACCGCCAGATGTCCCAGTGTTCTTGTCGTAAGCCTTGCACTGTATGGCGGCAACTTTACTGCCTCCGCTTCCGTTTTTAATCGCAACCTGAATGGCCTTGAATGAACCAAAGTCCAGGACAAAGTGACCCGTGGTATCGGTTGGTACGCTGGTCGAAGTGTCAAGGCTTGTTAGCATTACTGCGCTTGGCGCGTTCACTTCTGTAACCGTTCTCGTGCCGGCAGAAAGCCTTGTTGGTTCGCCCGTCCACTCATGAGAGACGCCGTTCCATTCAATTATTGTATCATTTGCGCTTACGATAAACTCCCAAGTGTCCGCCCCGTGTTTAGGGTAGAACCGCCACGTGTCAGTGCTAGCAGCGTCATCTCCGGCATTGGTGGTAAGTCTGCATTTTTCCATGAATGCTGGTCTTGCGTTAGGCATTATCTATTCTCCATTTACCTATCAAACTATTGTTGTCTCTGTAAATACTCAAAGCGCTCTGGCTCCGGCTCCATCGCTCGCCCCTTCTTCTCCAAGGCCCTTACTTCGCTCCACTTTCTGTTCAATCTCAAGATAGCAGGAATGAAGCCAAGCTGCTTCTTTTTTCGCGCATCAGCCTTCAGTGACGGCTTGAAGTCCCCCCAGATGTAAGCATACATCTTCAGAAGCTCTTGGACTTCAACATCATCAGCCTGAGCCCTGGACATCAGCGGCCTAAGATCAGCCACTGACATAATATCCTTCCACGCCTGTACATCTATCCTGGAAGCAACATTCAGTCGCTCTATTCCCTCATGAGTGGGATACATCTTCCAGCCAATCTGCAAGTCCCTGTCGCGCCAGCCAGCCGGGAGCCCTGGCATACCTTTGAACGTGTGCCGGAACCTTTCGAACTCATTGAGCCCTCCAAGAACCATCAATCTTAGATACTCCCTCAGCGCCGTTTCATGCTCTTCCTCGTCGCGAGCCCCAAGCTTATGAAAGGCCTCAAAACTGACCTCATCGTATGCTTTAAAGAATGGGAACGTAGACTTCATGATTGTATCAACGCTGCCCTTTATTCTTTTGTTGTTTTGACTGTACCTCATTATTTGGTACCCCACCGTGGGCGGGACCTCGACTTTCTTGAACTTCCAACCGAAGATAGTCTCCGTAATAGCATGTCGCATTGTCATTACCTGGCGAGTCCTGCCCCCTGTTGGCCGACCCAGCTCATCACGAAGACCTCTTGCCTCCGACAACCGCATATTTATACCGGCAACACTTTCAAGACTTGCCCGATCTTCCTGCGTAAGCTTGTCTGCCTCCTCCTGGGTGAACCGCATGTCAGAGGCCTCTGCGTATGAGTCGCTAATGCGGCGCTCAAGCCCCTCGACGCTCTCAACGCCATACTGCTTTAGCGCCTTACCAAGCTGATTCTCTAACTTAGTGACATTCCTTTCCGCCTTGACCGCGTCCCTTTCCCTATAGGCAGTAAGCAGCTTCTCACCCGGAAGCCCTGGAGGTAACAAAGGCCACCCAGCGCTCGAATAAAGGAAGTGCATGTAGTCAGCCGTGTTTTCCATTATCTTGTCTGTGTCAGTCCACTTGTAACTAAGAACCGGTCGCCCACTAAACGGGTGCGTTCCTCTTTTATCCCTAAACCAAGCACCCTTTTTTTGCTCGTCAGCCAAAAGAAAGGACAGGGTCCCCTCTATGACGGTTCTTGCTGGGTTCTTGGCACCAGACAGGCTCCTGACAAGCTCTGGGAACCAGCCCTCTTCGTTCATCGCGTCGTTGTGATTAATCAAAGGGCCAAGGATATTGTAGTGCGCTGACTTTACCGCCATGATCGCCCCAAGAGTCTGCTCGGCCCCGGAAACCTCTGTCTCCTCGCCGGTAACCCACTTTGCAAACTTAGCCAAAACCGGAGACCGATCCACAGGGTGATATTTAAAGCGGCCCTTTCCAGGCATATTCCGAGACATCCATTTCGCAGCCTCAACACCCTCTTCCGGGTCCATTGCAAACTTGGCTGCTTGCCACTGCTGCGACATATAATCGGTGTAGTTCATAATCACTTGAGCCTTGAACGGCGACTTCCTTGCGTAATCCGCAAGCGCCTTTAGTGACCCGTGAACAAACTGACCGAACTCCACACCGCCAACAGCCCACGCCAGCTTCCCAAGTGCGCCCTTGGCGACGGGCGCTCTGAGGTATTGAACCAGTCCAGCAACATCACCGTAGTTGACGTAAGCCTTCTGGACAGCTGTCGAAGCCTCTCTTGCACTCATACCCATCTGCCTGTACTTCAACCACGTTGCGTACCTGAAGTAATCATCCATCGCCCCGTACAAGACACCGGGATTCTCCCAGATAAACTTCTTCATTCCAGCAGTAAAACCCTTGAGGTTTTTGTTGTGGATAAGATTCCGAAGTCCGCGCACCGGAGTCAAAACCTGATCCAACCCCGTGCCGAACATGCCTCTCATCGACATAACGACAGCTTTTCTCTCCATGCTTCCAGCTTCCAGGCGAGCCCAGTTACCCTGGAAGACGCCTGATGCATAGGCCTCGTTGAAAGAAGCATGGGACTTTAGGTGTGACGTCTCCATATGCACTAACGCCTTTTTCGCAAACCCCCAGTTCGCCGGATTGATTAGGTTCATTCCGGCCATAGGGCCAAGCACAAAGAGGTTTGTGTATAGGTTCCTGAACGTTGTCGCAGGGTTCATAAAGGTCACCATACCCTTGTGAACCGTAATGAACTTAGCGAATAGGTTACCTCGGAGCTGTTGACCTATTTTCTGCATGTACATCAGCTCTGTCCAGATTGCCTTGTTCACATACTTACCTTGAATCATTCCGTATACCGGAACGCCGCGACCAGTTGCCCCGGCAGCCATACCAAGGTCACGCCCGAACTTCTTTATCGCGGCATCATCAAGGAGCATCCAGTTTTTTGCATGCTTTCCGGATGGCTTCCCTTTGCCTTGCCATACCATGCGTGGATCTGCGGACATTCGTTTGTATAACTTGTGCGTCTCCAGGACAAACTTCGCCTCACCAATACCGCCAAAAACTTCCAAGGGCAGGTTGTCCTGCAAGCCAAGAACCTGCTCTCTTATCTTGAAGTCCACACCTATGCGGTCAAGCTGTCGGTTCATCCATCTGTTGGAGTTGACACCCTCATGCAAGTACTCCCCTTTCTGGTCTTCGGCCATGTCTTTGAGAAGCTTACTTATCTCCTTGTCTCGCGCCTTACCGGCTTTTGAATTTATGATCCTCTTGAGCCCCTGTTCTATCGTCTGCTCTCTTCTGTACATCTGGGGCCAGTAAAACTTTCTTACCGCATCCGGATCGGCAAATAAGCCGGTTCTTGCGTTTCCGTCTTTGTCTGTCCACCTAAAACCTCTAAGCTCAGACTGGACCTTTAGGCTCCGGCGACTCAAACTAAGAACACCTTTCGTGTTCATGTGGTCCTGAAGCGCTCGTATTCTGCTCACGTGCTCCGGTTTCAGCAGTGGAGCAATTCGCTGATCCACGACCCATGCGCCGCGCTGTGCAATATCAGCTTCTATCTCTGCAAACTTATAGTTCTTGCCAACCAACTCACCAAGAGATCCATCAGCGTTTACAACCCGAAAACCGCCCTTCGGGTCTAACTTGGCTGCTATAACGTCACCCCCGTACAACGGGTCTGTGCCTTTGAATCCTGGTAGGGATGGGTGGGCCTGTCTCCTGATACGGAGAACCGCATCCCTCTCTATAAGCACAGCGGCATCATCCCAAACAAGCGCGGGAATACTGGGTGGTCCCTGAAACTTTTCTCCTTTCCGCAATCCACCACTAATCTCGGCAAACCGCTCGTGAAAGGCCTCAAGGGCAAGCACCTCCTGTGGGTTCAAGTTTCCGTAACCCATCGACGCTGGCGCTGTTCGAAGCGGCCCGTGCCCAAGGTACTCCTGGAATTTACCCTGAACCATGTCTGCCGTAATGATCACATCGTCGTGCTGACCGTGGAACACCCGCCTCACTGTAGGGTGAATCGATTCATTTATTGCCTGCAGGTCCCCCTTAAACGCAAGCTCCTGCATCCTGATAGCCCACTGCGACTCGTAAACATTTCCCATGTATACGATCGGAAGACGTTCGGACGGTGCCATCATGTACCACCTGAGCGTGTGTCGGCTCCTGCCAAGCGTGTTTAGCATTACCCTTGGCACGTCAAAAGCAAGGAGAGCTGTCGGGATGCCACTCCCAAGCAAGGCCATTTCCTGTGCTGCCCAACCGGCAAGACTGGGAACCTGCTCCGCAGTCCAGCCAAGCACATACCGAAACTTTGAAAGCTCCGGGTTTAGAACCATATCGTCAAAGCTAGACCTCATTTTCAGGCCGTACCGGTAGTCCATTTCGAAACCAGCCGCCGTATCTTTAGCAGTCTGAAGCTCCTTGAGTTTCTCGTTTCGGAGCCGAACCTGTTTCGGGTTTAGCTTTGTGATCCCCTCGGGGGTAAGAGTTAGTAACGGGTGTCGCTCAAGTACCTGTACGGCAGCTTTAGCCTCTCCAGCAGACCACGCCGCTGCGCCAAGCTCGCCCTCGACTGCAGCTGCTAGCTCAGGACTAGCCTGTCGCATCGGCACATGTAGCTCGCCTTTCGTGAGCCGCTTCTTCATGCTCTGGAAAAGCTTTGCCTTTGCAACGGACTTAACGGCCCACCGGGCCATCTGTGCGCCGCCGGACCCCCAGAGAGTAAGAGAGAGTAGACCCTCTTCGCGCATCGTTTTTCTTGAGTTTGTAAGCGCCGTCCCGGCGGACTCCCCTATCATCTTGACCACTCCGGATATCTTTGGACCCCAGAGTTCCGCGCTTTCCTTCATTGTTCTTCCGGAAAATGGCTCCATCGTAAGCTCTGCAATGCTCTCGCCTATAACCGGAAAGGCGAGGATCAGATGCCACATTTCGTCAGGCATGTTATCAACGCCTATCTGGATGGATTTCCAGTCGAGTTGATACCACTTCCTTCCTGACCCCTTTCTTAACGATCTCGGGTCTACCCATTTCTGAGAGTCAGGATGCCAAAAGGCACCCATCTTACTCCAGGCCGCTGGAACAACGTGCTTACCCCAACCACCATAAAGCCAACCCATAAAGTAAGCGAAGGTCTCTTCGTGGCTCGTGGCGTTGTCAACAAGATGCCGGATATTGCGAACCTTACCTATCCACGCATTGAGTTCTTCATCGTCAAAAGGTGCTCTCTCATGCTCCTTTAGGAACATCTCCTTGTCTGTTATGCGCTGCCCAGTCTCCTCCTCCGGAGTTCTGAACTTCTTATCAACATAATCACCGACAAGCTTTTTGCGAACAGAGGGAGGCATCATGCCACTAGTATGAGCTGCCAGTACCGCGTTTACGGCTGCCTTTGTCATGTCAGGATCGAGTCCACCAATAAAGTCCGGGGCAGACATTAAGAACTCTTGAAAGTTCTCCATCTTCTCGACGTAATCAAACGGCTTCCCTTCATCAACATCTTCCCCTATGTGTAGGGCTGAGAAACGCTCCCACGCTTCCTTTGCGGGTATGTTTGACTTAGACACGTACTTCTGCGTCAGCTCTCTTTCGATCGGTTCCCATGCGTTGTAAAGCTCGAGAGCACGACCAATCGAAACGCCACGCTTCGGGCTAACTATTTTCTCAAACGGAAGCGGTAGGTCGGATGGTGGTCCACCAAGCGTCTTACCGAGAGTGACGCTCGTAAGCCTATCCTTGCCAGTTGGCGTCTCCATCAAGAAAGAGTCCCAGTCCCTAGCGTCGTGCGGATGTATTGGAATGCGTATGTTCGTCCAGCCCTCGGGACCTCTTACCTCTCGCCCAGTGGCAATAGCATAACTCGACCTAGTAACCCATTCAAACTTAGAGAACCGGAAGCTCTCTTCAACCGGCTCATCCAGCCTTCTCTCTGTCCCATCTGGCATTCGCGCCATCGGAAAAATACGATCAAAAGACTCCGGGTAGCGCTTAAAAAACCCAGCAGTAAAGCTGTCTCTATCCTTACCGGAATACTTACCTACTGTCTTTAAATACGCCTCTTCCTGCAGAGTCCAGAACGCATCCCTGTATTCGGGATTGTTCGGAATGTTTCTTATCTGCGCCTCCAGCACCTGGGCCTCAATCAACGCATCGAACTGGCCTTTTTCCGCAAGTTGATACAACTTCCTCGCTTTGTCGGACAGTCGCTTCACAACCCCACCGGTAGGCCTTGCTGTTTTCTTGTCAGATGCAAGTATCTCGCTCTTTCGCGCCTGACCGACAGCCTCCCTGCTTGCCTTCGTGCTCAGGTGCTCGCTTACCGGCAACTCCTCATACATCTCAATACCGGTGCCGACAACCTGTATGCCCATTGCATCGAGCTGAGAGACCACATCATCGGACACACTTCCAATGTTGATCTGAAGCAAGTCAACCGTTCCGCCGTACTCTTGGGTGTCTATCTGCTCGTGCGTTTTCCCTGCACCCGGAAACAAACGGCGCCTACCAAGCGGATCGCTTTGGCCTATGACCCAACGAGCGAAAGCACCATGCTTTGCGCTAGGGTTTATAAGCTGCGCGTCCAGTATGTACTGCTCCGGACCTTTCTTTTTGGTGGTCTTGACGCCCTTGGGAGCAAACATCCGGACCTGTTTTCCGTTCTTATCGTAAGTTGGGTTACCTTCCTTGTCGAGAACGACAATTCCCTTTTTGGGCCAGGGAGGTAGCTCCGATGGCGCAGGAGGAGGTGGTGCTTTTCTTTTCAACCCGACAAGCTTTTCTTTGGCTCGCACCGGCCACAGTCCGTACCCTGGCTGGTCCAGCATAATGGGATCAAACCCCGGATGCGGCGGTGGCATCGTTGGGATAGCTGTCTTTTGGTACTCAGTACCCGTAAATCCCTGGCCAGCAGGTTTCTCTGGGAACATCTGGTCGAGTCTTTTGTAGATCTCGTCCTCGGTCATCCCCTCGGTGACGCTGCCCAGCAAGCCAGGAAGCGGGTTGGTGGGTACCTCGGTGTCCGGATGGAGATCTTTGTCTTCTGGGCCAGACAACTAACTCACCCCTTCATCCCGTCAGTGATACTACTAATCATTCTCCGCTTCTGAAGCGGGTTCAGGCCGGAGTTTAGAACCTCGGCAATCTGTTTTGCCTTACCCTGAAGAAGTTTCTCGCGATCTGCCGGGTCAAGCATTGCGCCATCACCTCCCACAGGCGTAACAAACCGCCAGAGCTTATCGAACTCACCTGAGTCAAGAACAGGGTTCTCTCCAGCAAAGAACCCTCCAGCATTAAGGACTTTCTTGACATCTTCTTTACTTGCCTTCTGGCCGACTTGGACCTGAAGGAATTGCACAAGAGGACCAATAAACCCACCATCGTCATCCTTTTTCCACATTGTCCACTTTGCGTCCATCCGTATTCCTTCTTCGATTTCAGGATGATTATAGTGACGGTCTACCAGAGCCTTGATTTCTGCTGGGTCAAGCTTAAAAAACTGCTTACCTGACTTTGATTGTAGTTTAAGCGTTACCGCTTTTCGCCCCTTTCCAAGCACAATGGACGGCTTGTCATTGTCCACCGCATGACTTATTTTAGCCGCTAGAGCTTCCTTTTTCTTCTCTTTACTGAAGTTAGCTTTATAGGTTTTCTGGACCTGATTGAAACTCGCTGTGACTTCCTTTACCGAAGCGCTAGAACCAGTTTGGCTTTTATGCCGATCAACTTTTGCAATGGCCGCTGTGAGCGCTCTCGGCACGCCCCCAACCAACGTCTTCTTCTGGGCAGTCGTCAGTCCTTTGTACTCGTCCATTCCCCCCAGAATGCCTTCAATCAGGTCTTTTTGACCCTGCCTGTCTATCGCCATCCGGTTTTTCGGGCCGTCCTTAAGACCAAAGAGCGTCTGAATCTCACTTATGTAAATGTTGTTGGCGGCATAGGCCTCAAAGGTCCCGATAAGCTTATCTGCGGCCCAGTCCGGAAGGTTTGATTCTTTAAAAGAAGCACGGACTAAACCAATGTTTTTCTGCGTCGTAGAGGCGCCTGCACCGGGAAACCACTCGTAGAAGTTTTTTTCGTGCAGTTTGATAGTCCTCCCGCGAACTTTATAGGTAGCTATGATGGGTACTATGGGCTCTTTTTTATCCGGAATCGTAAACCTACTGGCCCGTTTCAGTTGCATTGCGCGGCTAAAGAGCTTATAAGCGTCTCGCCTCTCAGTCGGAGTAATTGCGCGGCGATAGTTATACAGGTCTCCGCCATACTCCCAGTAAACCTTATGTACGGCAGACATCGACCTCCCCGTAAGCTTCGCTACCATGTCAAAGTGCTTGTCTGGGTTTTTTGGGTCGAATGGGCCAACCAGTTTCTCAACATCATCTCGAACACCAGCCACCCTGGTTTTTGCATCAGTAGCCATGCCTGACAGATGTTGAGGACCGATATTGGTACTGTCCCAGTTTCGTCGCTCAGCTCGAGCTTCCCTCGAGAGCTTGTCCGCCCCACCCTGAAGACCTGTGGAGCTTGTTTGCCGTTTGGTCGCTATGTTCTGCGTGAGCTTTGTGACCTCCAGCATACTTCTCTGGTATTTCTTCTTGTGTGCTTCGCTCCTGGGTATGAACAACTTGGATGAGAGTTGACCTCGGGTTAGGTCTAACTGACCGTCTTCATTGACAGCGCTTGGATCTAACCTATCCACAATAAACCGTGCGGCTTCGTATGGATCCCTTTTGAACCTCTGGTCAAAAATGGCCCTACGCTTTATTGTTTCCTGCCCCGCGTTCGTCCATGGCTGGATGTTGTGTGCTTTGAGTTCTTCCGGTGTAAGCGTTGCTTCGTTTCTAATGCTTCGGTCAATCATGGCGTAACCAAGCATCTTTGTACCCTTCTCATCCGGGGGCTGAAACGACTCTTTGTCGGTCGTCAGACCCCTTGTGGAGGCAAGGTCCCTGTCTGGTGCTTTTGGGGTAAAGTGCGGTATCAGACCAATCGCACCGCCAACAACAGTGCGCCCCATATCCATCCACATCTTTTCTCTGGACATCTTCTCTTGGGATCGGATCTGCTCTTCCTGCATTTTCTGCTGTGAGCGGATCTGCGCCAACTGAGTCATGTACCCAGGCGCTATACTTGTTCTTGGTGCCATACTTAGCCTCCCACGATTGCCTTAAAGTTCCCCGTACTGATCAGCGATTTCCTCCGCTTGGGCCTGACTTATGTTGTACCCTTTGTCAGCCATCCAAGCTTGGACCCATTCCCATTGCCATGCTTTTTCCTTGTCGATCTTCCAGAGAACCTTGACCTTCTCTTCGTCGCTCATGTTGGTCCAGGTCCAGTCAGTCGCATCCGCGCCCTCCTGAGTCTCACCAGCGGCCTCACCCTCCAGTTTAGCCTTATTAAGGCTAATGGTCGGGACACCGTCTACGTCCCTCTCGATCAGCATGTACTTCATAATATCTTTAGCGGTGTAAAGCTTGTTTCCGTCCTCGTCGGTAGCAGAAGCCATTTCAAATGCCTTCACAAGGGCATCGTCATCCCAGGCCTGAGCCAAGGCAGCTAGGTCATTGAGGTCGGTCATTGTATTCTGAAGAGCATCTTGGTCTTTTTGGTACTGGAACTTCTCCTTCTCCCACTCCTGCATCTGCTTGAAGATTTCCATCCGGTTCTCTTCGGATTCCATCTGACCCTGAAATGCCATGAAGGTCTTCATCTTATTGAGCTTATGGTCAATAGCCAGCTTGGCGTTCTCAAACTTCAGGTTCGCAACACCCATCATAACCTGCGATGCAATCTGACCTGCGCCCTGCTCGTATGCGCCAGTCCTTCCCGCTCCTCGACCGGCCATCTGCTGGGAAAGCTTTGCCATCGCCTCGATACCGGCATACTCAAGGCCTTTTATCTGACCTTCCAGCTGATCGTCCGGGATACCTGTCTGTTCACCCAACCAACCATAGAACTCCTTCATCATGGCATCGGACAAGCCTTTCTTTTTGGACGTTTCGACGTCTACCGCATCATCTGGTACGTCACTTGGGTTACCGCTGTTGCTGTAGAAGTTACCTTGGTCATCGTAATAGCCAATACGCCCCCCGCCCTCATCGAACGCCGGGGTCCAGTCCTGCTCCTCGGCGGTTTGTCTGACGAGGCCCTCTTGGTGTTCAACCCAACTTGCCTTCTTTTTCTGTGACCCCTCTGAGCCGGACTTTCCAAACTTCTTCTTTTTCCCTGCAAGGTCATCCTCCCCACTGGCAACATAGCCGGGGGGTGGCCCAGTCGGTGGCAACTCTGATTCTTCCTTCTCCCCTGGGGTCCCACCAACATCAGGGAGTGCTTCAGCGCCTGCACCCGGAAGGGTGTCCTTGCCTAGTCCCGTACCGTATTGCGGAATGCCGCCGGGGGGTGTGGGATCAGGTGTGGGCTTTTCGTCTCCACCGCCGCCCATGGCAAGCGTAGAGCCAGCCAGGTTCTGTGCTGCTGCTTGTCTGGCGTTAGCATCATCTCGCATCTGCCCACCGTAAAAGTTGACAGATACTGGGGGTGCTTGCATGCCCATGTCTGTGGCAGACTGCGTTGCCTGCGGTTGTCTGGGTTGCGGTGCGGTAGCAGATGGACGTTGGTCCGGCCTAAAGGCTTTTGTGTCTGGGATCGGCGGGGCTCCGCGTTTCGGCTGCCTCGCTCGCGCTTGCGCGGCCATTTCCAACATTCCCCCTGCTCGCGGAGGGGCTGATGTTGCGCGTTGACCTGCGCCAGTAACTTCACCCGCTCGCGGCATTCGAGGGTTCTTGTAAGCTTTCTTGTCGTAGATTGCCATGCGCTAACTCCTGTTATCTGCCTTGGTGTGAAGAGTTATCGTGACCCCACCTACGGCGTTACTTGCGACCACATACTCGATGAAGAGTGCATTTCCTGCTGCGTGAGTTGCGGTTGTAAAGTTCGTCTCTCGCTCAAGGTCTCCGTCAGAATTGCAGACAATGTTGCTTGACATGAGCTTGTTGCCGGAAGCTGGCGGAAACGCTGTGTGTATATTAACGTTCACCGTGCCCCCTGCGCCGACTTCCGCAGTAAAGACCTGTAGCTCCATCAGGGTAAGCCCATTCGAACTGTAAGTTGCTGGGACCTTAAAGCCTATCCGCTCTGTGCCAACGGGAACCTCGTCCATGTGCCACGTGAAGATGTCGTTATGGAGCGAGTTCTCGATGTACTCATTCTCAAGCCCTGGGTTCGCAAGGTACGTGTTTATTCCGTTGAAATTGGTGTTCAGTGTCGCAGCGACGACGGAACTGCCAGCCACAAGCGTTGTATACTCTACGGGATCTCCGGCCATTAGGGACACCTCTCCTCAACCTGCGTGGCATGAACGACATTCAAAGCAGACCCTGTTACGATCTCCTTGTCCTTCATGTAACTAATCTTCACAGAACCACCGTCTGTGTTTTCAAAAACATTCGTCAAAACAGCAACCTCCGAGACATTATCCCCAAGATAAACAGACCCACCAGAGTCCTGTATGATATTACCAGTGACCATCCCGTTGCTCGCGGTTCCGGTAAACTCGACCGCGTAACCCTGTGATGTCAAAAAAGTACAGTCCCTGACGGCACACCACGTACTTGAGATACTGACACCTTTTTGCACATCTTCAAACACACAATTTTTGATAGTTGCTCTCGTCGCGTCACAACTTATCGTATGCCGAGCCCCGCTCGACTTGTCTATGATACGGATGCCGTCAAAAATAGCACCTTCCTGGTTGACCGTTATAAGTGGGGTCGTAGTGGTCGAAGATGCCGGTCGCCTAAAAACAGTCTTCCCTGGGGATGTGCTGAGTAGGTGTACGTCGGGCGTGTCTATTGCGAGCGATCCGTCGAAAGACCAGATGCCTTCTGTAAAAAACAAGCGACCACCCGTCTTATCCAGCATACCGATAGCTTCTTTTACTGATGTCTTTGGTGTGACGATTATACCAAGGTACCCAGCAGGACCAGCTTCGATCTCAAGCTGACGACCTATTGTTCGCAGCCGGTGGTCTGCGGTCCATACGACCTGCGGTCTTCTGTTGCCTCTGGTGGCTATCGGGCCAGTAGTCGCCATTACCTCGAGTCACCCGTGACAATCTCCACGGCAATACCCTGTACTACCAGCTCCGGTGCGCGAAGCGGGGTTGTTCTGTTATGCCCGGAAAAGAACGAGACCCTGAGCGACCGAGAGCGAACAGACGCGCTTTCAATCTTTGATGCAAACCAATCCGCATCCTGAAAGTCGCAGCCAAGGGCACCGCCGCCCCCCATGTATGTCCCTCTGTCATAGAAGAAGTTCATCCCTTCTGCTGGATGCATGGTTAGCTTGCCTTCCGTGTACTGACGCTCTTCTGATGTTGTGGTTATACCGCCGCCGCTAGTGCTAAGGTACTGAGAGTCGCCGTGCGCCTCCTCGCCGTGAAGCATCCAAAACGGCGAATTTACCATCCGACTCGAATCCCCATGACTCAGCATTTTTACCCTGACAGGGCGATAAAGACTGACCGTATTGTTCTCTTTGAACATTCGGCTGGAGACATACATCATTGGTATGTTTGACTCTGATGATGTGACCCCGGTGTCCGTGCTGCCCTTATGTTCAAATACACCGGGAGCAGCCGAGCTGACAAACACACGCTCCTTGCCTCCCCCGGACAAAAACGAAACGCCGCTGTACATAAAGGATTCTGACTGTGAGCTTGTTAGAGCGCCGCTCGAATAAATACTCCAGGCTTGGTGGTAGTAGTCGTAGACAAGTGCCATCTCCCACGACTCGGTCGGCCTTCTTTCGATGTCAAGGCTCCACCACACTTGGTTCTTGCTCTGGATGTGCAGCGCCTCGGAACGGTGCATGTTCCCTTGCTTTACGGTGAATGGCCAGCCTCTGTCATAAAGGAGCGTCCTCATTTTCTCGGGGATGTACGTGTTTGTATGTCCTCCGTTGAAAAGAGAGTCAACCGGTTTGCTCAGTTTCTGGACCGCCCCTTGCTGTCCCGCGCCCTGGAAGGCGTATATGCCATCTGACGCCATAAACAAAAGCACTCCGCTCACATCGACAACGGAGTGAGGGGCGATGCAACCCGTATCAGAAGACACCTTCATCCACTGGTATGTTTCGGCTGAACTTCCGGTCTGGACATAGACGGAGCGATCTGTAAAGATAACCAGTTGTTCTTGGAAGCTCTTTAGGGCGGTGATCCTTTCCCCTTCTTCCGTTGCAAAGTAGTTGAACGCCCCGATCCCAAGAGGATCGAACGAGTCGCTCCACACCATAAAGTCAGGACCAAACGTCTGCTTACTTCGGTTACTTGCATCAATGAGTGTTTCGTCGCCCTGGCCCTCGGGAATGGTGCTTGTTAGCTGGTTCCGGAACCCATCATCGAACCCCGCGTAATAAACCCTTCCCTGATGCTCTACCGCAATATGTCCTCGCGGCTGGATGTCCCAGTAACCCCAAGCAAGCTTCCAGTTCTGCATCGGGTGCTTTGACATATCCACCTGGACAAGCTCCGAAGGATTGTCTATTGGATCGTAAAGGTAGGTGCTATTTCGCGTAGACACCAACGTCATGTTCCGTGCAATAGTTTTGAGCCCTGATGTTGGATCTTTGACAGCAACAAACACCGCAACAAACGAACAGTCAAAGTCCTTACTTGGCGGTTCGCCGAAACTTGTGGTAAGGTTTTGGGTTGAGTTCGATATCGCGTCACCATTAAGGTCTAGCGCGTTAAAATGGATCGCACTGCTTCCGGTTTGTGAGCTTGGGCCAACACAGAGAATGTACTCCGGTTTCCCGCCTCGCCTATGGACCCCCATCCTCGAACGGGCCGGAACATTGGTCTCTGTCTTCACAAGACCTTTCCTTCCCTCGATATACCCCCGGCTAAAGTCAACGTTCAGCGCAAGCTGACAATGACCGTCCGTCTGGAAGTTCTCGCGCTCCTCCATTCCGACCCAAGGCCCAGAAAATACGGCTGTTCTATTCCCACGGGCCACGGGTAACCCTCACACTCATCGGTTCATCAACGTTACGGAGATGGGCGTTAGTTTGCATTCTCACAAGACCCTCGGCCCAAAGTTGCTCTATCGTTGGGTTCTGCCCCTGTTGCTTGCTGTTCATGAGTTTGGCTAGGTATACCCCTACCAAATCACCAAACTCTTCAGCAGCGCCGTTTGTAGGGTTCACGCCGCCAGCCTCCGTCGATAGCATTATATGAGTATCGTTGGTTACGTTTGGGATGTGCGGTATCCAGTAGATATGAACGTTTAGATCTCCGTCCGGTATTGGGGATGTGTACATCCTGTTCCCAACGACTGCATAGTACTTACTTAGATTCCCATGGGTCGCCCCTGCCGTCCTCTCAATGATATACCTGTCAGCAAAGCGCATTGGCTTCCACTTTGTCGGAATATTGTCTTTCGCAACTGCCGAACTGTTTGGCGTATCCTCGACACCAATAATCTTATACGGGAGTGTGTTGGCACCGAGAAAGCTGGTCGAGTTGAGGGAAACGAACTCCGTGCCGTCGCTCCATGTAAATGGCCCTGTTGCTGTCGATATAAAGTATTCCGGGTTGGTCGCTACCAGTTCACGAAATACCGTTCTGTTTGCCTCATTAGCTAAAGCATTCTGCTCGGTCTGCGTCCAAAACAGGTCACCTGTCTCATCGAGAAGTACCTTTGCAAAGCTTTTTACGTCCAGCAGTGTCTTTACTTGCCCTGTCCACGACATCTCTAGCTCCCAAAGAAAAAGCGCTGCGGCTTCGCTGCGCCCATGTAGTCATAGCCACACTTAGAGTCGGCCCACTTCTTGACCCTTCCAAAGGCTTGCTTGGCTGCGTATTCCAGCTCATCACCCTCAGAGCGATCTCTATCTTCCTCAAGCCAGTCGGCGTGGTCATACTGCTTCATGTACTTAACTGTGCCCTCTCGCCACAGGTCGCAGCGCTGAATGTATGGAATCAGACGACGGTCCCTGACATGCAGAAACTCGCCGTCGTCATCCTCCCATACCTTCCATGTGTACGGGACCTTCTCTCTAGTCGGTATTGTCTTCACGCCAAATGAAGACATAACGGTAGCATCGATGATACGAGCGATCATCCAGCGCTCATGCTTATTGCACCAGCCAACCATAAGCTTGTCATCGTGAATCGCTTGCTGGATTCGACGGCTCTCCGTCTTGTTCCACTTGACTCGCTTAATGTCGTTCCACTGAATCTCGCTCAATACCATGTTATGCGTCCGTTGGGTCTGCTTGGTCGCTTACCTGCGGACCATCTGTCAGTTTGGGTAGATAGAGCCACTCAATGCCAAAAAGAATAGCTTCCATGCCGTCCGCAGCCTCCGCTGTCATTTCGACATCCAGCGTAATAAAATCCGCACTCAAGGAATTAGCATCAATAGTGCCCCATTTTGTCGCATTGATACCGCTACCAGTCTCGCAATGCGGATCTGCCACAATCGGCGTGTCAAGAGGCGTTGCACCTGCTATTGGTGCCTGACCAAAAGTCTGCTCTTTGTACAAAATGCTAAAGGTGACCGAATTGGCACTCGTTCCGCTATCAGTCCAAATGGCTCGGCAATGGATTTTATTGCCCGTGTCCCAGTGACTCGGCAGCGGGAACATGTGCCTAACGGAATCTCCGGGATCCGGCATCTTCAACCCCACTACGCCCGACAATGCCACCAACGGATTGGCATCCACGGCATCCACAGTGGCACCAGAGGCCCCGGTGAAACAACTAAATGTCCCCACCGGCCAGTATTCGTTCTTGTACTTATAGTTAATATTTCTATCGCGAATCATAGTTTACCACTCCACAGTTGTCCCCCCATTACGGGGATACTGAGTAAAAGAAAAAGTGCTGGGAGGCAGTGCCGGACTACCCCCCAGCGTCTAGGGAATTTGCACGACCCTAGAAGATCAAGTTATCTACTTCGATGTCTGCCAGAACAGTCTGGCTGAATCGACGCTCCAACCCAAGGTTTCCGTACCAACACATGAATGCTTCCCATCCGTCCGTGTTAGATACACGAGACAACACGCTACCATCACGGTCAGCCCAAGCCCAATCCTTCACAACATACATTTTGATGTCTTTAGTGTTCAGGAAGTAAAGCTTGTTATACGGAGCCATACGGTCGAACTCGATAGGCATCGGGGTCATTCCGCCAGCATAAGTAAGCTTGGTGAAACCACCACGCAACTGCTCTGGAGAATACCGAACATCGCTAGTCAACAGGTTGATGTACTCGCGGCGCATCGAATGATGACCCATGATAAGGTTCGGCTCTTCACCAGCAACCTCGTCAGTGACATCAATACAAAGCTGCATCAACTCCAAGCTCAATGGACGATTCGTCCCTGCGGCAGCAGGGTTGTCCTGAACATTGGCCTTCCAGTCCGTTACGGTAGAAGGGTCAAGGTTCTGAAGCTTGATATCTTCACTAAGCATATGCTCAAGACCGGTGATCTCGTTGTTGAACGCATTGGCGCTGGCATCACCCAGAACGGCAACGTCGGCAGCGTCAACCGTGATGTCTCCGCCAGAGTTGTTTTTAAGAACAACCGTCGTCGTATTCGTCACGGAATCCACAGTCAGCGGTTTCACCGCAGCAGTAAGCTCACCCTCACCAGCAACAGCACCCGTCACCGTTCCGAAGTTGAGCTTCATACCCTTCTTCAGATAACGAGTTCCCGGACTGTTGAACGTAACCGATGCAGTGCTCGGTCCCGCAGTTGGCACGGTTACCCCTGCGGCGCATTTTGCCAAAAGCCCAGTAGTCTCCTTGTTACCGCCTGTGGAGGCGATGACGTTACCGAAGCACTGACGATTGAAGTCAACGCGCAAGTCACGTCGCATACCCTCGATTTCAGTTCGTAGTGCCGAAGCAAAAGAACCTCTGTCGCCTTGGGATGCAGCAATGACTGGACCGCTGATTTCGATACGTCCGTAAAGAAACTTCGAAAGAATCTGGCTTTCGACGTAAGCTTGCTTTCCTGCGGTCGGAAGAGTACCTGCCTCGCCACGACCACCAACACCGAAGTTACGTCCGTTGTGAACTGGGAATACGATCTTACGACCGCTCCACTTACGCTTAGACTTCTCAATGTGCTTGAGAAGTGGAATTTTATTATTGAGATGCTCTCGTACCGGACCCTCGTAGTAATCTTTTAGTACTAGATCAAAGTCGGTTCCGTCGCCAAAGCTACCTTTCTGTCCTGTAAATGCCATTGCTTACTAGCTCCATCGCGTATAAGTTATTCACCACTCAGCGCTGCAATCGCAGCCGCTTCGGCAGCTTCTAAGTCATCGCCAAAATCAACCTTCGCGCCAGCAGGACCGGCACTTCGTTGAAGCGGTTTCGGCTTGGGTTTGTACCCTCTCTTCCTTAGTTTACCTTCAAAGCGATTTATCTCGGCCTCGTGGGATCTCTTGGCCAGTGCAGCAACAGATGCATTCGGGTTTTTTGTCAAAGCATTGATCACGTCAGTTTCCCGCATTTCCGGGTACTTTGATCTCGCGGTATTTAATTCTGCCACGATTTCGCGCTCTGCCTGATTAACCTGCATCTGCTGGTATTGGGTATTCGTGTATTCAGATTGATGCCTAAGTTGACCTTCAAGCTGATTGACCCGTTTCTCCAGAGGATCGACGTAAACATCGTCTACCACATCTGCCTGTGGCTCCTGCTGCTTTTGCATCTGTTGCCAAGCCCATTGATTCCACTGGGCCGTGTCCTGATACTGCGATTGCAGCGCTGACATTTGTTGTTCCAGCTCGCCTACTCGCGACTTGCTTTCAGTAAGCTGGTTCCTGCTCTCTTTGAACCGTTCATAGGGAACAGGATTCTCATCCACATCAGACTCAGAACCTGTATCGCCGGTTTCTTGCGAATAGTCTTCAGCGTCAGAATCAGAGGCCTGCGAATCCTCCATGGAGTCTAAACTCGTATCGCCATACTCATCACTCATAATAACCTCACGTACCAGCTTTCGCGCTGGCTGTCGCTACCGTGAAGCAGCTTCAAAACCAGTCTCATAATCGGGACGACCCGGACCTCTTGTGCCAATGGCATTGTTGAGTTCCGGTGTGCCTCCTCCTGTGAGACCTGGTGAACCTCCCCCGCCTGGGGGTGGTCCTGGTGCCGAAGCACCTTCCGGTGCCATGGGGGCACCACCCTGCGCCGGAGCACCCGGCGGCATATCTGGAGCACCTGCTTGTATATACATCTGCCACCAAGGTTGCCCCTGTTGACTCTGGCTTTCCGCATGATAATGCCAAGCAAGGTGTCTCTCAAAGTTCTGTTGATGCTCCGCTGGGAGCAGGCGGAAGTCAATAGACTTCATAAAGCTCAAACACTCATCTATGTGTGTAACGTGGTCTTCCCACGGCTTCACGTCCTGCGGCTTCCCGTTAGCCATCATGTGATTCTCTTCGCGTGCGTAGTTCCGGTCCCTGTCTTCATCGCCGTACAGTTTGCCCATATCCCCGAACTCCATCATCCTTCTTGTCTTGATGGCGGTCTGTGGGTCTGCTGGATCACCAAGGATACCAACCTGATACATCTGCATAATCTGCTCACGCCGATAGCTCGGGTGCTTTGGAAGCATTGAGTTGGCGTTGACGCGCACGCGAGTGGTCTTTATCTGACGGCTGAAAAACTCTATAACCTCAACAGCCTGGTTGCGACCGGTAATGTTTATCATCATCGGGGCTGGCATGTACTCTCGGCACATCCAAAGCATCTGCGAGCACATTCGCTCGATAGCTCGCTCTATTTCGCGAACTGTTGGTCCAAGCTTCGTAGCGTCGAGATCACTCAAAAGACCGATTGCCCGACCGCTAGTCTGAGATGGAGCCATCCCTCGAGTCACATCACTAACTCCGCTGATGGATTGAATGTGCTCAATTTGCTCCTTCTCGATCATCCGGTGTTCCTGCGACATCGGCGGCGGGGGTAGTGGTTCCGGAGGTCTAGCTGCTGTTCTGCTGTAGAATATGATTTCACCCGGCTCATCGGTAAAACTCTGCCGATCAACAGACCCTTTCTCTGCACGCCACTTTGGTTGGGCGTGAAGGTTTTTGTTTTCAATTCTCTGACTTACAGACTTGTTCAGTTCTTTTTGTGCTGGAATTAAAGCGGTAACCACGCCCTCACCAGCAAAGCGACCGGGGATCGTGTTATGCCGCGCAGCAATAAATGGTAAGCGCCCGTAAGGTAAAATCTCCTGCTCCTCTAGGACAATATCCCCCGCGACAATGGCGTAATACCCCTTGGGGTGACGGGGGCTTGGTTTCTCGAAATACTCAAGCACCATAATACGGTCAAGGTTTACGTCGTCAGCAGTTCCTGCGCTGGAGAACTCGCGTAACACCTGTTGGCTGTAGGCGTCGGTCTCGTAGGCGGCGTTTGCTTTTACGTGCTTTCCTTTCTTTGGCCACCGGACTCGGATCTCATCAATATGCATCGCGTTTGAGTGACACATCCAGCGACAGCTATCCATGTCCTTTGCGCCTGGATCCCAATTAACCTCCAGAGGGCTAATGACATCGACAACAGGCATACCCGTTTTCCTTACCTCTCTCTCTGGAGGTACGTCGCCAACCTCTTTCTCGATGTAATCAAGAGTCTTTTGAACTTCTTCTTCATCCTCGTACTCTTCACCGGCCTCGTCGTCCCACCAAACCTTGAAAAACACCGTGCCGCAAACGGCCATCCATTTTGCTGCTTCATGGAGCTTCACTTGCATCCCGGTCTCATGCCAGAGATACTCCAGCAAAGCCTCGCACTGACGAGCAGCTTCCATGTCGTCATCATCTGTGGTTGCAGGGGTACACATAAAGCCTGGACGATTCTCAACAAGCTTCCCTGCAAGCGTTTCGACCGTAGGCAGAACATAATTCAAAACCATACGGACTCGCCAACTCGGAGGATTGTCATCGACAAGCAGCCGAGTTACGCGATTGTATCTCGCCCATTGACGCCCCGTGTAAAAAGCAAGGCTAATCCACGTCTTCTCGATAATCTTCGACTTGGCCTGCTCAGCCACACTCCACTGATCCCTTACATACTTTGACGCCTTAGTCTCCTTCTCCCCAGGAGTATATGTCTTTGTTTTCTTATCCTCCTGAGAGTAAGCGTCTGTTATGGGACCGGAATAACTCATCTATGCTTGCCTTCCGCTTTGCGGCGCTTGTGACTGAAGCTGTTGCTGCCGAAGCTTTCTCTGGAGAACCATTGCAGCCCTTAATCTTGGATCAATAGGCGCACCCTTAACCTTAAACCCAACCTGCTGCTGCGAAGGCCTCTGCCCTGCATCTGTAAGAGGCCCAAGCAACCCTTGCTTTTGTCGCTTCTTTGCAAGCAATCGAAGCAACTCTGGATCTATACCGTCAGAGCCACTGCCAGAAGACACAAACTCTGATCCTCCTGGTCTATTGCCAATTTCAAACTTAGGCAATGCCATTACAAGCCAGCCCGTGCTTTAGCTGCATCAGCCAACCCGCCCGGAGCACCGCCACCCATTGGGGGACCGCCTGGACCAGGAGGTGGACCCGCCTCTGCGCCGCCCGGACCTAAAAACTTCATAAGCTCCGCAACCAACTGGCGAAGCATCTCCTCGGGCAACTGCTTTAGCGCCTCAAGAAGATCCTCAACCGTAACATCCGGATCTGCCCCACCCATTGGAGGACCGCCCATTGGAGGGCCACCCATTGGAGGGCCACCTGGGCCGGGAGGCGGACCGCCGCCCATTCCGGGAGGTGCGCCAGGAGGCGGTGTGTTTGGTAATGCCATGTCTAGTCTCCTATCAAGTCATCCTTGATTGTAAATTCTTCGCTGCACCGAGCCTTATATTTGGCTCAAACTGCATTTTTCTGCTTCCGCCCGGATCACTTAAGCTGCTGCCGGGTGTTATCTGGCTAGGCATTCTTTGTGAGAACGTCCGAACAGGCGGTGGGGGTTTAGCTGCCTTGGGTTTCTTTCTTGTAAAATAATCAAAACCCATCCCAAGTAAACCACCAACTATGCCGATAGCAATGCCGGCAGGGCTAAAGGCGAGTTTTCCGGCGATCGCAGAACCAATACTACTCCCAAGCCACTTACCAGTGCTTCCTATCGCTCCAGGCTCACCCGGAGTCCCAGAAAGCTGTTTTGTCTGCAAAGGAACTCTACCTGCCATGCTCAAGTGCCTCCGGTTTATTTACTGCCGTATTCCAGTAATCATCTTCAAAACCTTTTTTATGTTTTGCATCAAACTCCTGCCACTGATGACCGTAGTCCTCTGACAAGCTTTTAAGCCAAGTCCTTCGCTCACGCTCCTCACGCCGAATAAGATACCACGTCGCAGCACCGCACAGGGCGCTAAAAGGGACAACCGTTAAAATGGCTAGCGCTATTTCCACCAGGCTCCTAGATGCGGGTCCCGATCTTCATCAGGCTGCGGTAAGAAATTTTTAACGGCGTCATACGGAACGCTCTCCTCTAGAACATGCTCCGATATTGCAGCATCTTCCATTAAAGAGTCAACATATATGGCAATGGCCATCGCCATCACAGCATCATCATGCTCACCCGGCATCGCCTCGCACCTTCTTGTTGATGTCTCAACAAAAACTTTGTATTCACTCAATAATCTCAATGAGTTAAATACATGCGTCTCCAGTCTTACAGCCTGCGCCGTGGCAGCAATGATGGCGTCTCGTTCCCCTTTAGACTGAGTGCGAAAACCGTAGCGCTGCGTCCAATTACTGGCATTTATGTTTCGCACAAAAAGATTTTGATAGTCGGAGTCCAATAGCTCTTTGATAACTGCGAGACCGGGACCGTCAATCTCTGGGATGAGCAGGGCGTTGTTGTAAAATAACGAAACCAACCGCGCTTGCTTGGCCACCACATCCGGCGGTGTTCTGGCGTAGTACTCTGCAACCTGTTCTCGCCCAACTCGGTCAAGCACCTGTATACAGCTAAAATCACCATCTTCGATGCCGTGGGCCGTGTCGACCGCAACGATGTACTCGTGTCCTGGTTTCGGCTCGTCATATATCTGCCAGTCATCCCTGCCCGGCTTTAGAATATAATTCGAATCAAACAACTCGCCGGAGTTCAAGATGTCTGAGCTTTCCTGTATCTCTTCTATTCTGGCCTGTATCTTTTGCTGGTCGAACGGCGAGCGCGACGAACTGGTAAAGGCTATTTGCGGGGAAAGCGGATACTCCGTATCGAACCGAACAATGTCACCACCAAACTTTGTAAGCACTGTCTGAACAGCCCACTTCACCCGTTCCGGTGACAGGTCAAATTCCATTGCCCTTTTGGCCCACACCTCGTCATACCCAAGTTCGGTCGCAAGCCTCCAGTACAGCAAATCATCTCCAGCCTTATGGGCCTCTCGCATTCGCTTGTCGAGCTGAGTGTCGGTCAGGTCTTCCGGGAGAATATATCTGTCGTGATCTTGCCACCCAAAAAAGACATGCTTGTAGATGTTTCCCGGCTCGTCCTTATAGGCTTGCCAGAATCGACTGTAGAACGCTCCGGATGCGCCGTTTGCAGTTGACTCCATAAAGACATACGTTCCATGAACATCAGCAACCGCCGCAAGCTGGGCTTGCAATGCGTCTTCGTCTGTCGTTGTTCGTCGTCGCTTATGCCAGAGAGCAACTTCAGATAAGTGCAAGAAGTCCCAGGTCGATCCGCGAGCGGCGTCGGTCGAACCCTGTGTCTGGATCTGATATCGTGCGCCATGCTTCCACCGTATTGAATTTCCAATAAGTTTAGCCGGAGCAACAAGGCCTATCGCCTCCGGAAGGTTTTCCTGATATCGCTTGATGATATGAAAAATCTCTTTAGTTGATTCACTAAGATGAGCAATACACATTGCGTTAGCTTGCTTGTTGAACTGGCAATGATGATGACCAAGCGCTTTGAAGAAAGTCGTACCACCAACCTGACGTGACTTGAGGTCGATAATTCGCACCGGCTTCCGGCGAGACTCCAAATCCTCGATCATCGAAAGCAACTCTTCCTGTTCACCATTTAGTATCAACGGAGACAGGCGGTAGCTATCACCAACCAACGTCCGGATGCGAAGACAGTTCTGAAAATAGAACCGCCGGTCATTCTTACATCGTTCCCAGAACTCGTGAAACTGGTAAGCGTCTTTTGAGATGCCGCCCATCAGTGAGGTAGGAGCCACTGACAGGCAGCAGGAAAGAGAAGTGACGGGGCGTCACACGCCGAACGTAACACACTACGACAAAACAGGTACACTTTTCTTCCGCTCCTTCTGGATGTTTTGCTTCTTGATTAACGACTTCAACTTTTTCTGAGGTAACCCAGTGTGGTTCGATATCTCTTTGTACGTCAACCCAGACTGATACAACGCCACCGCTGCAGACTCACTCGTTGTCACTGCCGTAAACTCGGCCCTCGCCTGCACCACCGACAACTGATCGTCCAACCGGGAGGTACCAGAAAACGGGTCCCATGCTTCTGCCGGGTCGCTGACAGCTTGAGCCTGGGCGATCAACTCACCAATAGAAGAACGTGCCTTAATGTATTGATTGACCGCTTTCAAATGAAGACTCAATAAGCCGTAGTCGCCTGCGGCGTCCTTAACGGCGCTCTGTAACAGATTGTGTGCGCTCTGGGCGGATTCTGTGTAGTATGTCGCTAATTCTGGCGGGGTGTCGTCTACAGTGGTAACCTGTTTTGAATCTTGCATATAAGGAGAATAAATCACATGTCCAAGAAGAACAACAACTATCCCATCCTGGAGGAGGTCAAGCCAGCGGAACTAAAGCTCGACCCCGCCATATTTATTGATGCCCCCGTAAAGAAGCTGCTTGAAAAAACCGCCGAACGTAACCAGGTCAGCACGAAGTCCTTGGTTAGGATCTCCGTCGAAGCCATGGCCGGAAGCCTCGACAAATATGGATACCAATGCGCCGCCTCAAACAAAGAAAACAGAAAGGCAACTGTCGGAGACGGCGAGTGCAAAATGACTATCGACGAAAGAAGCAGAAGACAACTCAACGACATTGGAGTCTACTTTGGAGTCAGAGTCAAAGACCTACTACAAGATGCCGTCATGGCGCAAAGATGGAACTGGCAGAGAATGCAACCCGTCAACGCAAGGTCAATGTCGTCCATCAGACTACATATGTTTCACCTAGAACAACTTGGACCTAACCGATAACCGCACCCTACCGCAAGACGGCTGCAAACAATCGCACCCTTAACCATAGAGCAGTGTAACTATTCGCACCTAATCGCACCTTTTAGCTCGCATATATATAAGCTTATTATATACACAATACACCCCCCATATAGACAGATGGGACCCTTAAAGAGAAAGGTGGTCTTCAGGGTGCGACAACCTGCGAACCGGTAGACTGAGCCCTTGTCAGGGTGCGGCACAGGGTGCGACAGGGTTTTTTGATGGATATATGCTATATTGGGAAATAGCCAAGTTACGAAAATCACTGAGTTAATGTCTGATATCATACTGAAAGGATGACAGCGCTATGCACTAAGGTACCCCCCCTGTAAATGATGCATAGGCTGCGAAATGATTACATATGGTGCCATATGCACAGAATGCGTGGTGGAAGTTGCCATATATGGCACCATACGTTTCAGTCTGACCTATCAACAAACAACAAAGCTCATTTTCTACGCGTTCCGAAGTGTTCAGTGTAGTACTGAACAAAACAATTCA
>TARA_R110001583_G_scaffold21469_2_pt1 | contig 26923 bp, 25 predicted proteins | sample TARA_R110001583 | Tara Oceans TARA_R110001583 (sample SAMEA4398432) | marine metagenome | biome: Polar Biome; feature: [MES] marine water layer (ENVO:01000295) within the mesopelagic zone...; material: water (ENVO:00002006), including particulate matter (ENVO:01000060) such as...... | reverse complement strand
GGATGGAAAATTAATGCTTTATGCCGATGTGATGTCGGAGTTGAAATGGGAGTGGCAAAATCAGGATTTTGAAACTAAGACGACTCAGATTAAGCCTCTTGTTCAAGAGAAAACTATATATACCAACTACCGTTATCCTCATATTTCTGAACAAGGTCTTTTGCTTATGAAGAGTGGTTTAGCAGATGCATTGAGTTTTGTAGAGTTAGATGAGAATGGTCTTGAAAAGGAAGTTTTCGTTCCTGGCTTTGATTATAGAACGGGCTTCGATTATAAGAACAATAAGCTATTGTGGTCAGAATATCAGGCTGACTTGCGTTGGCAACATGGCGATAAGACTGTAATTGTTACTTACGATCTACAAACTCAAACAAAAAGGAAGTACAAGCTTAATAGCAATTGTTTTGCACCTGTTTTTTCTGAAGATGGGAAAAAGATACTAAGCGTAGAAGTTGATTCGAAAGGGGAAAGTACTCTTTCAATTATTGATGCTGAAACAGCTTCATCCATTAAACGAATTGCAGCGAAAAAGAATGAATTTTTTATGACACCCCAGTGGGCAAAAAATGATCAAACTATCGTTTTGATTATTCAAGTTAATGGGGAAAAGAGACTTATTGAACTTGACTTAGAAACAGAAACTAGAAAGCTTTTGTATGCTGCTGACAAAACGAATATTTCTCAACCATATGTAAGTGATGATTATGTGTTTTTCACATCATCGCATACAGGAATTAATAACATCTTTGCCTATGAGTGGGAGAATGGTCATATTTCTCAATTGACCTCTTCACGATTTGGAGCAAGAGATCCCTATTACCACCAATCTAAGAATGCGCTGTACTATTCAGATTATTCAGCTGATGGATACACGCCAATTGAGCTTGACTTAGCTTCAGGTTTATGGAAGAAACTAGATGGTAAACAGACCGGATTTAAGTTGGCAGAACAATTGTCTGACCAATTAGGAGAGAAGCTTCAGCCAGATACAAGCAAGCTTGATCAGTGGCAAGTTAAACCATACTCAAGATTAGCACACACCTTTAAGTTTCATTCATGGGCACCTCTTTTTGTAGCTCCTGATGAGGCGAAAGTTGATATTGGGATATCTGCTTCTAGCCAGAACCTATTGAATACATTTTTTACCACTGTAGGTTATAAAAAGGAAGAGGGTTATGAAAATGGACAGCTCTATTTGAACCTATCTTATCAGCGTTTTTTTCCAATATTCGATTCAAAGTTGGAGTATGGTATAAGATCACTCTCTCATACAGGACGTGCCGATGATCCTAGTAACACAGAGGATATTTTAATTCCGCTAAATACCGAGTGGAAGCAGCTGGAGTGGGAAAACTCAGTGACCTTACCTTTTAACCTTTCATCTGGGAAACATGCTACATTCTTGAGACCTAAATTTTCTTACAATATTTACAAATCGACTGATTTTCAATCTCGAATTTTAAGCGATCAGTTTGACCCGAACGATTTTGTATTTAATAATATCGATAGAACGTTCAAGGAGTTAGAATATCAAATTTATTTTAGTCATTCTATAAAGAGTTCACAACGTGATTTGCAATCGTTATGGGCTCAATACTTACGATTCGATTATCGTTACAGTCCAACAAAAGATAATAATGCTGGTAAAGTGTGGTCGGGAATTGGTCAGTTCAATTTGCCAGGTTTCGCAAAGCATCATGGTATAAGTGTTTATGCGGGCTATCAGAATCGTTCCAAATTGAGTACTAGTTTTGGTAATGCTATTAAGTCGCCACGAGGCGTTTCTAATCTCTTTGGTTTAGATTGCGCAACTATTAGCCTAGATTACCGTATGCCATTAGCTTATCCCGATTGGAATATGGGTGGTTTAGCTTATATCAAGCGAGTTAAGATGGGTGCATTTATCGACTATGGAATAGAAAAAGGAAAATTTATTAATGAGGAAATCTTGTTTCAATTTGATAACCGAATCACCTCACTTGGACTCGAATTTACTGCTGATATGCATGTTTTACGTCTACCAATCCCCTTAAATCTAGGATTCCGATTAGGCTACGAGAATCAAACAAATTCTGTATTTGCTGATGTACTTCTGTCATATAGCTTGGCTTTTTAAGGTCATTAAAGTCTAAAGGTCTAAAGGTCGAAAAGGGAGAGGGTGTTTTATTTTGCCAGATGATTGTTAATTCTCAATTAAAGAATAAGAGGCTATCTAGTAATAAATGCACTCGTCATTCTGAACTTGTTTCAGAATCTTGTATAAATTGATAATGAGATCCTGAAATAAATTCAAGATGACTATCAATATTTGAATTTTACATTTATATAACCCTCGCTACCTCACGATTGTATTGTGTGGTTATTTCATCAATCCTACATCTTAAACAAAAATTAGCCATACCAATTGATATTGAGATGGCTAATCTTTTATAAGTCTAATGCTTATTTACTTCGAGTGTATGAATATTGATCTCTTGGTTTCCAAGTCATTCCCTTATCACTAGAGACTTTCCTTGTTAGCATAAAGCCTTCGTCAGAAATCTCGCTCAATGTAAACTGTGTGTAGTTATCTTTTTTCTCCACCGAATTATCAAAAACGAAACTCGTATCCGTAAAAGCACCCTCAAAAACTTCGAAAGTAGAACTCAGATCATCTAAAATAGAGATGCGATATTTTCCGCTTGCCTCATTATAGGTGTACGACATGGTGATGTCGATAGGAAATGTTCGCTCTACTTTGATTTTCTCTTGTATAATATTTGTAGCTGTAAAATCGATATTTGAAACTGTTTCTCCTGTGTTGTGCCATGTTCCTCTTCGGGTCCAAACTTCCATTTTTACATCCCAGTTCCCTTTCAGAAAGTTGAGCTTTTTGATTTCTTCACGCTTCGGCATTTCAAGTAATTGCTTATCAAAAGTAGAATTGATCTCTACATTTTCAATTTGCATGACTCTGTCGCGTTGCCAAAAGGTACGCTCTACAAAGAAAGGAATTACTAAGCCATCAACAGTTCTAAAATCGTCGAAGAAAGTTTCAGATGGAAGCTCTCTTGCAAAGTCAACCCAATTTGATTCGCATTTGTATTCCAGATAGGTTTTCGCATCCAAATACCATTTTTCTGATTTTCCATTCGAGCGTGTCAGCTTTAGCACGAAAACATCCAGTCCTTCTAGCTTTTCTTCACCTACAAACTCAACTTGATGACCTCTCTCTTTATAATTGAAAAAAGGCGTTGTGAATTCAGCCTTCTGAGCGAACACATTTTCTTCACCCGAGTTGATTCGTCTAGCGTAATTAATTTCTTGCCAAGGGTCGATTGTCCATCCTTGTTTGCCATCAAATGCTTCGATAACCTGATGCTTGCCCAATTGCAGATCGGCGTAATATTCACCTGATCGTGTTTTCAAAGTCATAAAGTCCTTTTCAATGCTAAAGGCTGTAAACTGACCCGTTACTTTCATTGTTTCAACCTTATTCCACTTTTCAAGTCCACCGTGAGCTTCGATGTGTTTAGCAATTATCGCTTCCACATTCTCTGCTAAAATCAAGTTTGGTAAACACAACGCAAGACAGACTAGGACGAGTTGATATATCTTTTTATTCATCGTTTCATTCTTTAAACCGTAATAAATTCCTTATCCAATTAATTGAACTTGTAGCAAGCCATTTCGGTTTGGTTTCTCAGGTAGATCTTCCCATTAACAAAGGAAGGAGCTGTCCACGATTTACCTTCAATAGCCTGAAAACGTCTTTGCTCTGTATAAGCAGTAGGAGTGGCTTTAACTTGAATCAGCAGACCTTTGTCAGATAGAACAAGAAGCTTATCGCCAACTAAAATCAAGCTACCTTTTCCAAAGCCTCGTTTCGTCCACTTCTTCTCACCAGTTTCAGCAGAAATACATTGCAATGCAGCCACATTAAAGCCATAAAAATTGCCATCGTAATAGAGCGTAGAGCTGTAGTCGTTTTTCATGGTAGGTGCTTGTAGTACTTCTGTAACCTTATTGTCTTTTACTTCTACGATTTCAAAACCTGAGCTGCGGACAGTAGAAATAAAAATTTTATTGGAGTCAACCAGGGTAGGCATTGAGGTTGGACCGTTCATTTTCATCGTATAAGTCCAAAGGATTTCGCCCTTGCTATTGTATGAAGATAGAGTTTTCTGATTGGCGAATATGATTTGTGTTTGACCATCAATCTCCGCCACAAGAGGTGAGCAGTATGAGGCGTTTCCTTTGCCCTTAGCCCAAAGCAGTTTGCCTGTGGTCTGATTGAATGCCACAAAAGCTCTTTCTTCAGTTCCACCAGCTTCAATAATTAGAACGTCGTCGACTAGAACGGGAGATGATGAGAAACCCCAACGCGGTGTTGTGCTCCCAAACTCAGCAATAAAATCGACTTGCCACAATTGTTTTCCGTCAGCTTTTGCGTGAGCGGTTAATTTGCCATAGCTACTAAAACTAAAAACTGTGTTTTTACCAATAAGAGGTGTTGAACGTGGCCCATCACCAAAATCATCCTTGTCGATAAAGATCGAATCGATTTTGTTTCGCCAAAGTTCTTTACTTGTTTTAGCATCGAAGGCAGCTATATACTCCCAACCCGAAAGACTATCAATTTTCTCGCTAAGTGTGGTGTAAAGAATATCACCCTCAATGGTGATTTCGGAAAAAGCACAGCCAATGTCCTTTTTCCAGATAAGCTCTGGCATTGGATCGTTAGCTTGGCTATCAGTTAGTGTTTCGTTAGAGATTCCCGATCGTGAAGGGCCTCTAAATTGCGTCCAGTCATCGCTTTCTTGTGCGAAAGTGATGGGCGCTTGCAGCATTAGGAATAATGCTAACAATGATGAGTAGATTGTTACTTGTTTCATTGTGGGTTTTAATTGGGTTTAGGAATGTTGTTTTGTTTTTTCGCATCTAAGATAAGCATGTTTCCTCGTAAGAAAGATTAAGAAGATGAGAATTAGATGAATATATATATCAACTCGATTTCCTCTAAGGTATTAAGGTTGAGTTTGTCAATTACGAATGATCAATTAAGATTTACGAAAGGTCAAATGGTTAAAAAGACCGCTAGTTATTGGAGACTGAGCGGAGTCGAAGTCCCATTCAATTAAAAATCATTTTTTTATGAAACTAAAGGACTCCGCTCAATGTTCGTATTCAATTGCTAGCCCCTAAAAGAAAATCTCGCTCCGCTGCCGCACGATTTCATCGTGTGGTTACTACATCACAACAATCACTTCTTTCAAAATTACCTTATGCTTTTGACAATAATGTAAGCTGTAGATGATGATATCCTTTTATGACACTTAAACCTTAAATATTTATACTTACTTGGGTTTTTAACCCACACGATGGAATCGTGCGGTAGCGGGGTGTTTCTTCCATCCTAACTCATAATTCACTTCGTCCTTGCTTCCGCCATTTTATCATACTCTTCATCAAAGGCTTCCCAAAGCTGAATTTTATTGCCTTCTGGATCAATAATGTGGGCAAACTTGCCGTACTCAACTGTTTCAATTTCATCTAAAACTTGTACGCCTTCTTTCTTAAGTTCTTCGAGTAACCATTCTAGGTTTTCAACTCGGTAGTTCACCATGAATTCTTTTTGCGATGGCTCAAAATATTTGGTGTTAGCATCGAAAGGGCTCCATACTGAGAAACCTTTTTTATTGCTGTCGTTAGCTTGTCGCCATTCAAATGAGGTGCCGTACTCATCGGTGTTAAATCCTAAATGGTTGGCATACCAATCTTTCATCGATTTTGGATCTTCACATTTAAAGAAGATGCCACCTATACCTGTTACTCGCTTCATAGTTCTGAAATTTTGATTACCCTTTCAAGATAAAAAATAATGCACTAGCATCATAAATTAGTTTATCGAGAAAGCTGCCTGTGCATTTTTTTATATTTTTGTATTTGAAGATTTAAAGTTATCGGGATAACCATATTTGCCTATTGATACCTACTGAAATCTTCAACTATTAACAAATATAAAAAATAAATCAAATGAAACGTTTTATTAACTCAAAGAGAGCACCAAAAGCGATTGGCCCATATTCACAAGCTGTAGAAGCTAATGGAACACTATATATTTCTGGACAAATTCCAGTTGACGTAACAACAGGAAAATTTGTTGGAGGTGGTGTGAAAGAGCAAGCTGAGCAAGTAATGAAAAACATTGGTTACATTCTTGAAGAAGCGGGTTATTCTTTCAAAGATGTTATTAAATCAACTTGTTTGTTGAGCGATATGTCTGGTTTCGCAGTAATGAACGAGGTATATGGCGAGTACTATAAGGAAGATTGTCCTGCACGCGCGGCTTTCGCTGTAAAAGGCTTACCTATGGGAGCTTTGGTCGAAATCGAAACTATTGCTGTAAAGTAATATCACTTTTGTGATGATATAAGAAAGGCTGCTAATCTAAGATTGACAGCCTTTTGTTTCTGCAAAAGCCATTTGCCACAAGAGCTTATCTTTCTTTAAAACAATGCCGTCAATGAAACTCAAAGTCTACCTTTTACTTCTCATTAGCTTCGCTTTTGTCACAAGTTCTGCAGCACAAGATTTATTTAAGAAACAACAGATCTCTTTGCTCGAACAATGGGATCTTGCCGATACAATCAGAAATCAGTCAGGCTTGTTTAAGATAAAGCAATACAAGCCGGTTTATATCTTATTGGGTAACTATACCGACGACATCAATCAACAACCTCAAAGTGATAACCCCAATAATTCGGTACCCGATAACATGCCGCTTAATCAGGTTGAAGTTAAATTTCGAATCAGTTTTAAAACGAAGATTTTTAATGATTTAATGGGATCGAAATTGGGTGGTGATATTTGGATGGGCTATACGCAAACATCCAGATGGCAAGTGTACAACCCAAATTTATCTCGTCCATTTCGCGAGACGAACTACGAGCCCGAAATCATGTATATCATGCCGACGCCCTATCAAATATTTGGACTGAAAGGCCTTTATGCAGGTATTGGATTAAATCATCAGAGTAACGGGCGTTCCGATCCCATGTCTCGCAGTTGGAATAGAATCGTTGCACAAATAGCCTGGGAGAGCAAAAACCTAAGCATTGTATTAAAACCCTGGTTGCGCATAAAAGAACCTGCTGATAAGGATAATAATCCGGGTATAGAAAACTACCTGGGGCGAGGAGAGTTAATGGCTGCCTATGGTAAAGGGCGGCACGACGTTAGTTTGATAGCCAGACATTCGATGCGTTTGGGTGAGAATAATAGGGGAAGCTTTCAAATTGATTATGCCTTACAGGTATGGGATAATTTGAAAATCAATGCTCAATTGTTTCACGGTTATGGTGAGAGTCTGATTGACTATAACCACAAGCAAACAACTATAGGTATAGGTCTTTCTCTTACTCAGTGGAGATAGAACTCATTCTAAAATTGCCACACATACGGCTTTTGTTGTTAAACAAATTGTTTAAACTAGGATATTAAGAAAGGCAGCTAATCCTAGATTGGCAGCCTTTTTTGTTTCTATTAGGTGAATTACTTATTCGCCTCTTTATTAAATATCTCTTCGTATTCCTTAAAACGATGTTCCCTTATCGGTCTTGTCGTAGGATCGGTGCTAAAGTGCAATAGCAGACAAGGGCTTATGCCTCTGTATTCATCCAAATACTCATAAGACTCCAACTCTTTATTCTTAATGCGTTGCTTTATTTTATTGTGATAGGGATACATATGAGCTTATTATTGAGAAATTTTCTTTCGATAGCTCAATTTAAGAATAATCCAGAAAATGAGAGACTAAACAGCCTATTTACTTTTGCTCTTTTTCTTGTGAATTTATTATAGTTTCGATATTGTACAGTTCTCAGTACTATAAAGACTACATTACTAGGCTACCTTTATTTTAAGCGTAGTTTTATTCTATAAGGATGCAGAAAGCATACGAAGATATTGTCAGTAGTTTTATTGACAATAAGGTTGGCTTAAGTCAAAGATTTTTAAGTGATGCTTTGGCCACACAGCTTAGAGATAATCTGAAATCTTTAAACTCCAGTAAACAACTTGAAGAGGCAGGTATCGGAAATCTTACCAAACTCACCACCGATTTATCGAACAGAGGGGATAAGATTTATTGGTTAGATCGGAGTCATAATGATGAATTTGAAAATCAGTTTCTCGATCAGATGGATCAGTTTGTAAGCTATTTGAATGGAAGCTGCTATACAGGAATTACAGGTTATGAGTTTCATTACGCTTTGTACGAAAAGGGGACATTCTACAAAAGGCATCTCGATCAATTTCATGATAATAAGAGTAGAGCCTTTACCATGATCATGTATTTAAATGTGGATTGGAAGGAAGAAGATGGTGGGAGTTTATGCATTTTTCATAAGGATTATAAGCAAATTGTAAATCCTCAAAACGGTTCTTGTGTTTTCTTTAAAAGCTCAGATCTAGAACATGAAGTTTTAACCTGTAATCAGCAACGAATGAGTATTACAGGCTGGCTTAAAACAGACTAGTTCACTTTCGTGATGACATAAAAAAGAAAGGCTGCTAATCTGAGATTGGCAGCCTTTACTTTTTACTTAGTAGCTTCTTTAAATGCTTCTGATCCCCCAACTATTGGAAGAGATATGCTTGTGGCATCTAAATCAATGCTTAATTCTGTTCCCGGTTCAGGCCAAAGCGTAAATTCACGATCACTTGAAAATATAAGCAATCCAATTTGTTGTCCTTTACGAATGATCTGATCATCGGGTTGAAGATCGAATTCTAACTCATAAAACTTACCAGGCTTTAAAGCTTTACTCTTGCGCAATGACTTATGATTTTGTGGATCTGCCCAACCTCGAGTAATAATATTATCAGTGATTTTCACTCGGCGTCCTTCGTTCCATGGTAAAGAAACCAACCATACCGACAGATTGGCTGCTGGCTTACTAGAAGCAAGCTTAATTTTAATTCGAGCTATACCCGAGATATGAACATCTTTAGTAAGCTCAGGGCTAACATAGATTAAACGATGTTCGGTCATTTCTGCCTGTGCTAAGGCATTACCCGAAAATGAATAATTATCGACCAAAGTTTCAGTGCCTTGCTTGCTGCTAGGTTCTGAGCTTAAACCGCCTCTTAGAGGGCTGCCAAGTGTTAGGTATAAGTTAACTGCTGATGCCTCAGGATTAGGATATTCTTTATAAGCAGTAGGCTGATCCATCTTGTCATTCTCACGAACAATCCATGCACGAGCATCGTTCTCAACACCATTTTCTACGCCATGTAAATAGTGTGTAAACCATCTGTTCATCATTTTCATTGGCGGTGGTCCACCATGTCCTCTTTGATGATAGAATATTTGTGAAGGAATACCTTTCTCTTTTGCAGCTTTGTATATTCTATAGCTATGCTCAGGCATTACGTTCCAATCATTAAAACCGTGAGACATTAGTAAAGCGGCCTTCATTGGTTCCATCTGGTTGAGATAATCTCGTCCTGCCCAAAAGTCGTTGTAATCACCTGTTATACGATCCATGCCATTAGTCATTTCGGTATCTCTAACTCGAGCATTATTAGTAGCACGTTTCGCTTCATCACCTGAGTGAATCACATTGTACAAAACATCAATATCTTCTCCTAAGTAACCTCCAGGACTTCTAACTAAGCCATTCGATCTGTAATAGTGATAATAGGATGTGTTTGGCGCAATAGGTATAATAGCTTCTAAGCCATCAACACCAGTTGTTGCAGCAGCAAGAGGGAGCGTTCCGTTATACGATGTGCCTGTCATTCCAACTTTGCCTGTAGACCAAAATGCTTCTACGGTCTCATTACCATCAGGTGTTGTGTACCCTTTTACGCGTCCACATAACCAGTCGATAACTGCCTTTGGAGCCAAAGATTCATTTTTCCCACCTACTGTTGGTGAACCCTGCGATAAACCTGTACCTGGCGATGAAGAATGCACAACAATATAGCCTCTTGGAACCCAAGTTTTAATATGTGAATTTGAGATGATTGGTCGTTTACCTGTGCGTGTAACTTCAGGATGAACGTGTTTAGGAGGCGTAGCACCTAATTCATGTCTCACATCCCACATAAACTCTTTCCCATTTGGGGCAGTTCCTGCAAAATACGGACTTGATATATATACAATCGGAAGTTTAAGGCCTTCTGTATCGGTTTGAAACGGTCTAGTTACATCTACGTGCACTCGATCCATTTTGCCATCCAAGTCGGAGTCGAAATCTGTTTGAACCCATAAATCATGTCTCAGCCATTTATCTGGCGTGTTAAAAGCCTCAATAATCTGCGCTTCTCCGTCTTTAAAAAGAGGTGTTGCTTTGCTGGTATTCTCTGATTCTGCAGACTGACCCATAACAAGCGGCATATGTGCTGCGAGTATGGCAATAAGTACAAAAATGTGTTTAAGCGGATGACGTTTTTTCATATTCCTATAAGATTTAATGTAAGTGTTGAGTTGTTAGTTTATTCCTGATACGTGTTTTGTATGACTATCGTATTTATCGGCACAACAGCTTAAATCTAAGTATAATTTACAAATTACTAAAGCTATAATCTGCTATATGAGTCCTTAAAAAAAAAGCTGCTAATCTTGGATTGGCAGCCTTTGTATCTTGAGGAATTTATTTATCGGTTAATTTACCGATAAGTGTACTTTATTAGTTAATTCACCGATATCAATGAAATGAGTATACCTAATATTGTTGCGATACCAAAACTCAACATTGTTCCTACCAAAACGTATTCGTTTTTTTTATTGTCTCTAAATCTTAATATTGATTTAGCTGCAATTATAAGACCAACAGCACTATACTGTCCTACAAGAATTAGGGCAAGGACCAAAAAACGTTCCATTATACCTATCAGCTTACCTGCATTGGGTAAATCCTTATTTTCGTCATTATTGTTAGTAACTGTAGGGGTTTCAATCTCGAGTGATGCAAAAATATTTTTAATTAGGATGTTTGCAGGTTTGGCACAAAAGATGAATCCTGCAGTCATTGCTAGATATTTAAAGGGGATTTCATAAATAAAATCGAGACTATTATTGTAGTAATAGAGTATCGATATTAAAACCATCACAAGTAAGTGAACAATTTGATCTGCGAAAAAATAGAAACTATCCTTTTTGTTTGTTTTAACCTGAAGGAAGCTTTTCAGCACATCTGTAAAAAGGTGAATGATACTTAATAAGATTGCTGATTTCAGAAAACCATAATCAAAAGATAGAGTATATGAGAAAACGAAGATTACAAGTGCATGCCATAAATGATACCAAGTAAAAGCAGCTTTTTTCTTTTTAATAGTCCAGTTGTGAGGCTGAAAAATGAAATCACCCAATAAATGAGCTATGAACTGTAACAGTAGAAGTTTGTATAGCATTAGTCAATGTTATTTTCAAAATATTTAACTGATTTATCTATAGAACCCCAGCCTGCAGCAGTAGTATGCTGACTGATTGTAGATTGGTTTTTATTTAGCTTTTTACTTATTTCATTTTCACTAAGTCCTAGAAGTCTAAGGTAAATGACTTGACATTGTTTTGCAGAACAACGTGAAATAATTGTATCAAGTAGGGAGAATATAGTGTCAAATTGATCGTAAACAGATTTATTTTCACTACAAAAATACATGGTGTTTTTGATAACGATTTTTTGCTTGTTAGAAGTGCTGTAATCTTTTATAGCTCTTCCCGATAGATAAATTGCTTCTCCGTCAATAATTCCTTTTTCTGGATCAATTGTACTTATAGATGCAACCGCTACGGCTAGCCTAATAGCATGTTCCTTAAAATACTTTACGCCCTTAGTATTGGACTTATCTTGCAACTCAATCGACTTGATATATGTTTTTAGTAGTAAAGCTATTCTTAGTGCATTTTTGCTTTGTTCTATTGCACATTCAATATAATCCCCTTGAATAATCCTCCCAAAGAATTTATCTTTCTTGTACTTCTCGCTTAGTAGAACCAGTAGATTTTTAATCTCATTCTCGATATTCCTTTTATCAATACTACTTAAAGATGTATAAGAAATGATGTCTGCAGAAATTGTTGCTCCGTTCATATTATTTGAATTTATCGGTAAATATACTAATAAATACCATTTATCGGTATATTTACCAATAGAAACTGTTTAGACTTAATGATCTTTTGCTTAGTGATCAGTCATTTAACCAATTCACTAGGAGTATTCAACAGGTGTAACCTCTTTCAATCCGGCATTTTCTCTTGATGCTATCTCGCTTGTATCGAATAGGAATTTCTCAGGATTATAGGAGCATAGCTGATGTTTTTTCACCTCCTCTAAATGGCTGTCATCTATAAATTGTTTGAGGTTGCCGTTGTACGATTTCTCTTCCTTGTTGGCGAATAGGTTGATTGAGAAATCAGTCCCGAATAAGATTTTATCAGCCAAGTGAGCTTGACCTTCCTTATTGATATCCGCATTTAATTCTTTATAATAGTCTCCACCTTCGTTGCATGAAATATCGGTGTAGACATAATCGTACTGATAGCTGAGTTCGATTATCTCCCTTCGCCACTCGTCCGATGGTTTGTCGTTTTCGTTCTTTAGGTTACCAAAGTGAGCAAAGCAGATTTTGAGATTGGGGTAATTGCTTAATACCTCAGACCATCCCTTGGTAGGATTGGTGTATTCTCTGGCTTTATCTTGTGTAAGTACAGAAAAGCCACCGCCGCTACAATGCGTCATAATCGGAATCCTTTTCTGCTCACACATTCTATATAGGTAGTTTACCTTTTCAAGTTCTTCGTCAGTCTCGCTAGGCCAAGGGTTGAAACCAAGAGGCGGATAAACCTTAATGCCAGCAAAAAAGTAAGTGAAATCTTCACTCTCCTTATCAAGATTATTCTTGAACTGCCCAAGCTTATTCTTTAATCTCTCCTTACGCGAGTCGGCTGTGTCATTTTCGTAGCCCGAGAAATACTTATCCAATAGGTCTTTCAATTTCTCGAGTGAGTAGTTTGCTGTATTGAGTCCCATAAAAGGGTATATCTCGAAAAGCTTATCCTGTGCCTGATCATCCTTCACCAGTTGCATTTTATTCTTCTCATTCTTAATTAGGGAATGTGAATAGTAAATACGAATGGCATTCAGCACATCTTCAACTTGTTTTCTAATGGGTTTTTGTGGAGTTTCGTCGTAAAATACATCCTTATGGTAGCTTATGTTTTTCTTTCCAAAGTCCATTAACAGTGGGCAGACTACCATTTTATCGTAGACCTCATTGCCAAGCTTAAGTTTGTTGTCGGCATCGACTAGGGCTTCTTTGTTTTTAAGGAAATAGTCGAGAATAAGAAACTGGTATTCTATTGGGTTCTCAAAAATTGCTAGGGTATTGGTTAAGCGAGGAAGAAAACCATTGATTAGCTCGTCTTCAATTTTTTGCTCAATTGTTTTTCTAATGCGGGTAGGGAATAGCCACTTAAAGGAGTAACCTAGACTTTCGTACCAGCTTAAAGATTTGAAAATGGCATCGGTAATGCTCTTTTTATCGATGAGGCCATCTCGTTTGATAAAAGCCAACAAGTTTGGATGGCTTAAATCGAAGGCATGCATGTGTATGTCGTAAAATTTTTTCATAATCGAAACTAGATATTTTAGTACGTTTCCTACTTCTGTAATCGAACTAGAAATTCAAAATTTGAATTTAACATTTTTAGATTGATTATAATAAAATAATGCGATATAATTATGATAGGAGAGAAAAGGATATAAGAAAGGCTGTCAATTTGTGATTGGCAGCCTTTACTATTTTATTGTTATTACGAGGAGGCACGACGAAGTAATTTCATCCTAATTGATCTGTTCTCCCCAAACCTAATTGCAATCTCATGATGTTTAGCATATTCCCTGCCTTACTTAGACAAAATATTGGGCGCTTGTACTTTTATTTAGCTTCATTTTTCCTTTTTCTTTTTCGAAGAACTTCGCTTTGCCTTTAACTCAATTGTTGGCAGTTCTTTTGACAAATCTGGGAATTCTATTTTTGATAAGTCTGAAATCTTATCCATTGACAAATCAGGTAGTTTAAATTCAAAATTACTTATGTCGAGTGAAGGAAGTTTCAAAATCTCATTAAGTTCCGATTCCAATTGCAAAGCGACTTTTGGCTTTAGCTCTAATTCCTTTATCCTGGTCTTTAAGTCTTCAATAATTGAAATCTTCTTTTTCACAGCTTTTTTAAATTCTATTTCTCGTTTATCAAGTTCCCTTTTCAAGTATTTAACATACGAACCCATTTCATCAGCATTTCCTGATAACCGATTAAACATTTCCAGAAATTGACTTAGCAATTTGTTGTCTCTGTCGTATGGATATCTGATCTTGTGATCTATCTCACTCCAACCTTCTTCAAATATCGTGCGTACCTGAACTTCAGTAATGTATGTTGTTTTATTGTGATTGGCTTCTACCAGGTAGTGTACCGAGCGATACCCAAATGGATGTTCTTTTACTACGCAGCCATATTTTTTAAAAACTTCAATATGCTCTCGAGAATCGCCACTTCTGTAATATGCAACAGGTTCTTCCTTTAAATTCCATGCCTTAGTGATGAAATTATGAATATGTACCCAGTCTTCCTTAAATAAATGAAGTGCTCTCAATCCAATCAAATCGGTTATTTCTAACCTGTAATTATTAATGTCAATTATACGATCAGGTTCTTCAATTCTCTTGCGAATTATTTTTTCGATGAGATGCCTTGGGTTTTTTATTCTAAATCGTACGGAATGAATGGTTTTAACATTATGGAAAACTTCAATTAAGTGATTTGCCGAGGTAGTGAGTTCTTGTTTGAAGACATCATAATCGTCCATTATTTTAAGGAGTTTACTCCAATCTAAACCTGTTGAATTAAAGTTTTTTCGGGAGATATTATAATGGGCTAAAAAATCTTTTAATTCTTCCATTCTGCTAAATGTTAATTTTTCTTGGTGTAAGGCTTAAGATCTCTTTAAGTAAAGCTTTCGAATAAGTCTACCTACGAGTCGACCTCTGTGACTTGTATTTTGTTTACTCAAGTTAATGCTTTTGAATAAATCATCATAAAATAGTTTTATGTCATAATCGCTTCAGAAGCAATTTTGAATTTCGTTAACGCATTAATTAGGAGAGTGGGTGGTATAAGAAAGGCTACCAATAAGTAATTGGCAGCCTTTTGTTTGTATTGTAGAATTAAGGATTTTGACTTAGGAAAGTTATTTTGATAACATTTTTACTACCCACAATATGAGGTACAATCCTAATCCGGCTCCAAAAAATAGTACTGACACAACAAAAGCAATTCTGATATGCAATACATTCCAACCTAATTTACCGCTAAGCCATTCCGAAACGCCTAAAATCATAATTTCAAATTTTTAGATTTATACTATTACTTAAAAATACGAAATATTTTCTTGACCTACTTAAGAGATTGTTGGAGTAGATATATTTACCACCTAGGGGTAAATTTTAATGATTAGATTTCCTTCGCTACCGCACGATTCCATCGTGTGCTTACTACAAGCAATTACTGCACGATTAGCTTTTCTGAGCTCACTTCGTTTGGGTTGTTATTGTATGGTTCACTTACATCATCCTCGCTACCGCACGATTTCATCGTGTGGTTATACTACATCACAATAATCACATCTTCCAAAATTCCTTTATCTCCTCTATAATCTCTGGCACTGCTATAGATATAATCTTCCGGATAAGTAACCAATCCTCCCTCTACAGGATTGTTATGGATGTAATTAATTTTTTCATCGAATACTTTATTGCTCCATAACTCGATTGGTTTATTATTGTGTTGCCAAAATTGATATTTCTTTACGCTAGAAGATTTTGCTCCGCTGGCGCGAGCTTGTAGCTCGTGCTCTACGAAGCAGTCAAAATATTACAAGATTTCAACAGAAATCTGTCATAATTCTCTCGCATAGTTTTTTGCACTGCTGTATTTCCAGTGATTTGCTTGTTCTACAAAACCAGCTTCCACCGGATTATTGTGAATGTAGTCCATTTTTTGAGTGATTACTTTATTTGACCATAATTCAATTGGCATATTGTTTTGTTGCCAAAACTGCCGATGTTTCACATTACTATTCATTTTTCCTGCACGCTTCATCATCCATAGAATCCATTCTTTTCTACTTTCCTGAGGATTTTCTTCAATCAATCTTTGAATTTGTTTTGATGAATAGGTTTTGAACTCTTTTATTATTTTCCCTGGATCAGAATTTTGATCATTAAATATCAAATGAACATGACTAGGCATAATGCAGTATGCATATACTACCATTCCTTTGTGAAACAATATTGTAAACTGTTAGCAATCGCCGCAAAATACTGCTCACGAACAAATACATCAATCCAATAGCTTGTCGCAAAGCTAATGAAGTACAAACCCTCCTTGTTATGAATTGAAAATCGACGTAGTCAAACTTATATTTTCGACTCAAACCTTATCTGAGATTAATTTTTACTTCATTTCTGCTTCGCAGAGCACGAGCTACAAGCTCGCGCTAGCAGGGGAAATTTATAATTACGACTCATAGTTGACCTTACCCTTAATTTTTGAAATTTATTGCTTGTGTGTTACTTACCACACGATGGAATCGTGCGGCAGCGTGTGGTATTGTAATCTTATTTCACCAACTCGTAACTAATTAGAATCTTGTGCTCAAGCTTTTTTAAGGTTTCGTTTTTCATGTCTCTGTCAACTTCTTCGCCCCAGCAAAATCTTAACACTTTTATTCCGTTTAATTCATCTTCCCAAGCCATGCCATAAAAGAGTAGAGGTGTTTTCTGTTCATATACAATTTTGCCTTGTTTTATAGGCATCCAGTAATGCGTTTTTCTAAACTTATTTGCAATATCAAACCTGTCGGTACATTCTCCATTGGGATGGACGATACTAAGCCAATAAATTTCTGTGGTATTCGAACTTATTTTCGAAAACAGTTTTAATTCTTTGACTTTAGCCTCAGGTTTCCAACTACCAAACTGATGCTTTTTGTGCTTAATGATAGAATCATTTTCAAATTCTTCGATGTGTACAATTAAGTTGTAGCCATCTTTTACGGATTCAAAATCAAACTTGAAAACTTCAAGTCCCATCATTTTAAGAGCTGTGTTTACATCTTTGGGTTCTAAGGTTTTATTTAAGGATTGTGCCGAAGCAAAAAATGGTATTGTTAGAATCAATCCGATAAGTAGTTTCTTCATTTTTATGGCTTATAGTATCAATTCTCTTCATTTAAATTCAATCTGTTAGCTTTCATATGCTTAAATATCATATGAAATACCGATAGAAAAATTACTAGGAATATCGTTAAGTTGGAAGATATGGTTGACTTCAACATAGAAATCAAGATTATTGCTTACATGATATTCATAACCAAGACTAGGACTTAGTCGAGGTAGGAAACGTAAATCGCTATCTGTGTCATTCCATAATTTACCAATATCTAAAAGTCTAATAGCTAAGTAAAAATTAGACTTTGGCATTCTGTAAAAATCATATAGATAACTTATGTTGACGTTAAAGTATTTCTCCGATGATTTGTAGTTCTCGTCTTCAAATTTTCCATACTCAACTCCAAATTTGAATGAATGCCTCGAAGCCTCCGAAATAAATAGTTCGCCTCCTAATTGAATAAATGATTCTGATGCTGTATTGTCAGAGAAATAGGGGTTACTAGAATAATTTGAATATTGTGAATAAAATTTCCAATCATATATTCTGTTTTGCTTTTCTACATCTTTATTTTTGTAATAAGAAATTCTGCCATCGTTATAAGCAATAACTATACTGGATATATCTTCCTCAGTATAGTTAATGTTATCTACCTTATTAAAGAGGTAAGTGTTGTCATTGACCAAATATTTTAAAACACCTTTATACTTATCTATTTCTTTCTTATAAGTTTTCGATTCGATTTTAACAATCTTAGAACCAGAATCAAGCAGAATTATTTTGTTGTCTTTAAGAACATATAGTTGCATATGATCATTGATGATTGTTTTATAAAGACTTAATTTTGTTCCTTCGACTACAGATTCAAATAATTTAGCTTCTCCATTGTATTCTATATTTTTAAGAACACTTGTTTTACCTTCAACAAAATCGATATCTGAAATTTGATAAATCTGCTTAGCTCCCAGGGCATCTGCTACTTCAACACTATTGGGGATAGATGGGTAGAAATAGAGATCACCATTAACAATGGATTTATTTTTAAAATGGACTTTCGATTCTTTTACAAACTCCTGAGAAAACAAAGAAGTTAAAGAAAGAAACAAGATTAGGGTAGTGGTAAAGATTTTCATAGGTTAGTGGGGTTATAGGTTTGGGTTTAGTGAGTTTCTATTTTTTTTTATGACTCGTACTTTCTAATGCGTCAATTTTATTCGAATCATGTCTAATATGATATCTAAGTCGGGTTGGGTTTTTACCTCTATTTGAATTGTTCGTCCCTCAGCATATTTCTTGGCTTCCGATAGATCGTTCTTTATGGTTTTAGGCAAATCACTATTAAGGATTAAGTTGGCGGCTTTGTCTCCCAATGTAAATGCGGTTCGGAAATAATTATTGCAGGGTACGATAAATAGCACGTTTCGCTTTTTTGTGAACATCTTCAGAATCCAACCTGACTTTTTGTTGTAGAACTTCCACACAGGCTTAAAATCACCATATTCTGTCTCAATGAATGTTGCAATTGTATCTAGGAACTTCTTGCTTGCCGATAAATCATGTGTTAACATCTTGTCATCAGGCTCAATCAATTTTTCTGTGTAAATACTTGCCGACATAAGTCTATAATTTAAGATGAGTGTTTGAATGACTTTCCAATAGAGAACCTATTTCTTCTCCCCATATTTCTTTACTGAGTCTGAAAAGACCAAGAAATAGGCAACCAGGCCTAATGCAACAAGTAGGGTTGAGTGAGCATAAACAAACTCTTTACCTGACCAAAAGATCATAAATAAGGTCATTGCAATGGCTAGTAAGGTGATGACACTTAGGATGTACCTAGTAAACTTCACCTTAAATAATAGGCCTATTGCTAATAGGATGCCTATACCGCCGAAGATTTTAATATTGCCTGTATCATGAACAAAGAAATGCTTAAAATACTCGGTTGCTGTAGCTATTAAAAAAAATAAAATTGCAGTGAGTAGTGTGCTGAGGAATCCTTCCTGATAGTGAAATCGTTTTTTCATGCTTGTTGTTTTTAATAGTAATATGCCTTAAAAGACTGCCAATCGGGGGGTGGCAGTCTTTTATATTAGTTTTTGTTGAGCAAAGACGTTTATCAGGCAAAGGAGACTATTCTCGTTATTGTTCTTGTATTTTGCCACACGATACAATCGTGCGGTAGCGGGGCTTTTGTTACCAGTCGTTATTTTGTCAACACAAGCTTGGCATCTATTGTATTATCGCCACGCTCCCAAATAGGATCTCCATTTAACCAAACTTTTTCTACAAAGATTCCATTTGTAGGTCTTTTGAAAATAGCCTCGATGGTATCAGTATCAATATCGCTCCACTGAATATAAGTGATTGGTTTATCCGATGTTTCAGAATCATTTAGAAACACTCTAATTCTGTGCCCATTTTCATGTTTGTAAACGTGAAAGTTTCTTGGGGCGTCCATATTCTGATCATAAACTTCTTTGGTTTCTCCATCTATTACATAGAACAATTTAATGCCTTCAGCATCTATGTGATTGGGGTTTTCTGGATTTAATAAATCTACATTTTGGGAATTTGAAACCGAAAACTCTATAGCTGTATCTACTATGATTCCTTTTATAGGTTCGTCTGATTTGTCACAAGAGAAAAGTAAAGTAGCTGTTAGAATAATTAATAAGTATCTCATAATTTTAGAAATTAAATTCGATAATAATCAGTGGCGACGTTTGTATAACTACAATATTGATGTTAAATCTCATTACTTGAATAGAGTCATGTTTTTTCCGAATCCCTAAAATAAGAAATATCCTCTAAAATTATCTCTCCACACGAAACAATTATGATTCTTTTCACTCTTTGTTTTCGAATACCTACACTTAAGGGTAGGGGATTTTATTTAAGGATATTCGGGTCTTATTTGGTTTTATATCTAATTCTACTATTATTCGCTTAAAGCTTTTATATAAAGAGATTAGCTGCCTGTACTTGCTTTGTATCTGTTTTGCTATGTAAAGCATGACTGTTAAGCTGTGGTGGTTGCGAGTTTCATTTATTTTTCAAAGTTTTGATTTCCTGTTTTAGTGTATTGTTAATTGTTTTAGCTCTTTGTGCTAGACTGTTGGTTTGGGTGCTTGCTAGCTTGGTAATTGAGGGCGGCGGAAGGTTAAAAGGGGACGAAGGAGAAGTGGAGTGGTATAGTATGGATACAAAATAACTTGGTATAAAGTGGTGACATAAAAAAAGGCTACCAATCGGGGAGAACCTACTCGATTATCATACTTTTTTTACCGCAGAGCATGAGCTATAAACTCGCCCTAGCTGAGCTTTGCTCGGGAAACTAAGCTACTCCGAAGGGCTCATGAGCACCCGAAATTATATTTAGCGATTAAAAAACCAACAGTCTATTTATTTCTTACTATTTATTACTCGGTAAGCGGCTAATAATCTATGTGTTGAGTTTTCTTAATTATTCGTTTTTTTGTAACTTACAAGGAGTCCTCTTTCTCTTATAAAGTGTAGTCTTATACACTGTGTTGTAGATTTGTGTTTAAACGGAATAATTAGATGATATGTCTGATCTAAAAAAAGGAATCCAAAATCATTTACGAGAATTGCAGTTAGAAATTGATGACATTTTTGCCAAAGGTCGGGATGCTGTAGTTTCGGAAGTTAACGTTGGGCAAATATATGGTGGCATGCGTGGATTGGTTGCATTGGCTTGTAACACATCCTATGTCGATCCTTATTCGGGACTTTATATTGGCGAGTATACCACCGATGAATTTTCGAATAAGTTGCCCGAGGAAATATTTTTTCTCCTATCAACTGGGAAATTTCCAGACACGAAAGCGCTCGTTAATTTTCAGAATGATTTGAATAAACGTGCCATAATTCCTCAATATGTTTGGGATGTCTTGCGCGGTCTTCCTAAAGATACGCATCCAATGACCATGTTGAGCCTCGGTATTTTATCCATGGAAAATGAGTCTGTTTTTAAGAAGGCATATCAAAAGGGTCTGGAAAAACCTGATTATTGGAAATATACTTTGGAGGATGCCTTGAATATACTTGCAAAGTTACCAGCACTTGCAGGGGGTATCTATCGAATAAGGTTTGGCGATGGGCATTTAATACCACACGATTCCAGTTTAGATTGGTCGGGTAATTTGGCACATATGCTTGGTGTTAACGACGATAAGGGCTTTGCAGATTTAATGCGTCTGTATTTGGTTTTGCATTGCGATCATGAAGGTGGGAATGTAAGCGCATTTACATCAAGAGTGGTAAACTCAGCTCTTTCCGATTTGTATTATGCCGTATCTGCCGGACTTAACGGCCTGGCCGGTCCATTGCATGGATTAGCTAATCAGGAATGTTTACGATTTATTCTAAAAATTCACGACAAATTTGGAGCAGATCCCGATGAGGAAGACTTGAAAGCCTATATTTTAGATATTCTTGATTCAGGGAATGTGATACCGGGTTACGGGCATGCGGTATTGCGCGTTACCGACCCTCGATTCTCTGCTTTTATGAATTTTGGTGAGATCAATTGCGCAGGTAACCCTTGTTTTAAAATTGCAAAGAAACTCTTCTCAATAGTTCCCGTTATTTTAATGCATTATAAGAAAGGTAAAGTAGCAAATCCTTGGCCCAACGTAGATGCCATGTCGGGTTCACTTCTGCATCATTACGGGGTGAATGAGTTCGATTTTTATACCGTTCTGTTTGGTGTGTCCAGAGTAATGGGATTTTGTGCTCAGAATATCCTTGCACAGGGATTAGGACAGCCAATTATAAGACCTAAAAGTGTGACCAATAAATGGGTGATTGAAAGACTTAAGGCGCAAGGCTAAGAGAATTTTACCAGATCAGGATTTAATGTATCTCGATCTGGGCACTTTTATCATGAGATTGCCAAGCCCTCTTCCTCGCACTAGTGGGGGGTGAGGGTCTCACTCTTTTTGTGAGGCTCTCAATAAATAGTAATATTAGTCATAACCTGACATTTACGGCTTGGCTATAGTCAGAGCATGACGCTTAATAAACTGCGTCGAATTTCGCTTTTGAATTAAAACGGCACTGTAAGTCATAAGATTCTGATGATACAAAGAAAGGCTGCCAATCGGGGAGTGGCAGCCTTTTATTACTTGGGCAATTATAATATTTGCCTTATCTACCGACCAAAGGGAAGTCCCCCGCTAGCGCTACCGGGGGGGCTTTTGTTGGGGGAGTTGTTTTATTTATCATTTTTAGGCAAGATTGTCCAAAAGACATTTATTATTTTCCATTCATTATTATATTTCCCCATATGTAAATAATCTATGAAATTATATTGATTTGTTGATACTTTCACAGTAGCAGCATTTCCAACAATGTCATATATTTCAACAACTGATTCTATTGGTTCTTCTGGATTTGCAGCATGTCTGTTGGTGTTATTTTCTGCTCTCATAATCATATATGATGCACTTAGGTTTCGAATATACTCAGTCCCATTTTTTGATTTCTGAATATTTCTTTTAACCAATTCAGGATGCAATGCTTTTTCCATTCTTTTCCCATCCTTATAGAAATATCCTTCAATATAATCTAATGCTGTTTTTTTTATAGCAATTGAATCTTCAGTTGATTGGGCCGAAAGACCTAAGGTAAACATCAGAATGACAGCAAATAATAAACTTGATTTTAATAATCTCATAATTTAAGTTTTTAATTATTCAATAATTTTAAGAGGTGCAGGGTACGAGAAACAAACCTGTTTAAATTGGACTTTCCCATTCGTTTTTATTAATGAGCCTACAAATCTGATTTCATAAGTCTTATTATCTCTCCAAGGGCCGCTCGACCCAACAACCGCAAACCATGCCACGTTTTGTTTAAGCCTAATAACAATTTTATCTAGTGGTATTCTAAAGTCAAACCATAATTTCCAATCTAATAACACGAGTTTCTTCATTTCGTCAATTCCAGTTATGAATTCCTTTGGTCCAGTACCGATGCAGACAACATCTTCAGAGAATAATTTCATGAAATCATCAATTATTAAACTATCTCTCTCAATATATCCTCCCTGAAACTCCTCAAACACCTCCAAAACTTCTTCTTTGGTAAGTTTTTCAATATCATTTTTTTGAGCAAAGGAAGAGCTAGCAACACTTAACAAAATTGTAAGAAAAGAGCTTGTGATAAATATTTTCATATTTTATGGTTTAATATTATTGTCTATTAGTTTCATGTGCTTATTAGTAATATGCCTTGTAAAGGCTGCCAATCGGGGAGAGGCAGCCTTTAAACTATTGGAATTTAATATTATTACTTACCATATGATATAATCGCCTAGTAAAATGGAACACTTGTTATTCAATAAATTCAATTGTTTCATTTTTTACTACATCATATTCTTTCTTATAAGCAGAAAGAAAAGCTCTTTCGTTTTTCGTATTTATTTCAATTAATTTCGCAGAAGAATTAAAGTGATCTGTATTATAATCAACAGCTGTTTTCTTATTCTCTTGTGATTCTGCAACAGAAAATATTACTTGAGTATCCTTTGGTTTATGCTTATAGATGAAATCTAGTATCAATTTTCGATTACTTTCATCAACATCTTCTTTAAAAATTGCATCCATCACGAATGGTAATCTATGTATGTATGTATGTATGCGGTATCTTTAATTAAATCATTAAAAGCAAAATAGTATGCAAGCAGAGTTTTTAATAATTCAACTCCCTGTTGAGGAAACAATTTCATTCTATATAATGAATAATCTTCTTTAAAATCCTTTACTTCCAACTCAGTTAGATTTTTCTTAAACTTGCTGTAGAAACTCTGATCCTTAATTTTTCTTTCCTTGGATATTTGTTCATCAGTCTTGAATTTTGCTAAATCCTTTTCAATGCGATTGAGTTCTGATTCTATTAATCCTATTTCTGATATAATCTTATTTGAAAGATGAACATTAGCTTTGTTATCTAACCAACTATTATAACTTAAGCCATCTATTTTATAATTTTTTAGAATAGAGAATTTAATAGAAATTTCTTTTCTAGATAATTCTATATTATTCTTCAATGAATTTATTTTGCTATTTATCGAAATAATATCTCCTTTTATTTTGTCTAGTTGACTTTTAGTGTCATCTATATCTTGAAAATACTCATAAACTTTTTCAATAGTAGATGGTAAGACTTGATTACAAGTCGGACACTGTCCTTCTAAAGGTTTCTGTTTCTTTATACTTCTATTAACAGCTAAAAGTATCTTTCTTCTTTCCTCTAAGAATTTGATTTCATTGCTTTTAGTAAGATATTCCTTTTCAAATGCAATAAGTTCACTTTTTTTGTTTTTGTATTCTTCTATATATTCAGCAGATTTAATTACGAAAGCTTCATCCTTTAATTTAGACAGTTGAAGTTCATCTTTCTCTTTTTCAATTTCCAATAAAAATATTTTCTCCTTTTCACGCTTCTTTTTTTCATCTTCTAATCTTTGCTTTTCTTCTCTATCATAGTCATTATCGATTCCTAAATAATAATCATAGTAATCATATTTAAAGTTTTTAAAATAATCTAACCCTCTAAATGATTTTAAAGCAAGTACCCAACCATAATCTTGAGCTACATAATAAGGAAGAAAGATAGATTCAATTGAGCCAAGCTTATATTCACCTTTACTTTCTAAATATAAATTGAAACCAAACAATTCTGAGTAATATTTCTTAAGTTTTTTATGCTCCTCGGAATTGTTTCCGTTAATGCCATAAAACTTTTTTATTGGTTGATCTTGTCGCTTAATAAATAAACAATCTGTATCTCTAATTATAATAATGTTTTCTTTAGATGAAGGTTTTGAAATTTGAAAATCTAATCTAAATATTACATTTTCAGAAAGCACTTCACTAAGTTTGTGCTTCTCATCATTAATTCCAAATGTGTAATTAATAGCTTGTAATAAGGTACTCTTACCTGACGTGTTTTTTCCATAAACCAGATTTACACCGTTACTAAATTCAGTGTGAAATGATTTATTTTGTTCTTCAGAATACGCAAAAAAACGCTTGTAATTTATATATGTTCTCATTTTTGTTCTTGCCCTTTAAATGTAACTTCAAAAATTGCTGCAAAAAAAATTGCTTTCAATTCTATTTCCCCGAAAGATGAAGTAGATATTTTCATGAATAAGTGGATCATTTCAGCTGCATTATCTTCTTCAGTGAAGGTTTCGCACTTACTAATGTTTGCTTTTGCGAATTCCAAAATTTCTCTATGTTCAGCTGCTTTATAGCTTTTAAAAAAGTCGAAAGATGATTCAAATGCAAATTTAAATTCATCTCTTTCCGATGGTTTTATCTTTAATGCTATTGATACTTCTCGTGCTTGATTATGCCAATAATCAAAACATTTTGATTTACCTGTTAGAATATTAAATGTTCTTTCAATTTGCTTAGAATCTACTCTTTTACTGGTATCTAACAATTTTGCTTCATTACCCTTGTTATATTTTTCTTCAATTTCTCTAAATAGTTCAATAAGAGCTTTAACTGCTGCTCTTTTGTTATATATTCTATCTCCGAAAACTTTATCAATTTGGCCTACTAATTCATTTTCTTGCTTCTCAACTGTTCTATTCAAGTCAACCCAAATAAAATTAAGCTTCCCTAAATCATTCTCTAAACTGTTATCATTTATACCATTGGTGATTTTATCTTGAATCTTATCTGGTAATGCATTATAACTAACAATTTCATTATCTTCTTTAATACTTACTGATTCAACTACCTTTTGCTTTTCCTTAACTATTAAGTCTATTGTTTGATTAGTAGAAAAATAAAGTATATGCTTATTGTTCTTCGCTCTTTTATAGGGGTCAGATAAAAGAGTCTTACCTGTTTTTAGGAGCTTTTTTAATATTTGATACAAAGTATCATCTAATTTCCATGCGTTCGGTGATTTTTTCTTTGATTGATATGCTTCAATTACCTCAGCTTCATTTTGTTCATTAAGAAAACAAAATAGAAAATCTTCATGATGCTCTAAACAAATAAAATAGTCTTTGTCTTTGAACTTATTTACATAGTTTTCTAATAAAAGATATAAGGCTGTATTTCTTTGCAGTGCAAATCCTGTCTGAGCTCCTACTCCTGCATTAACTGTACTATCTACCATCTATTAATTCATTTACTACTGTTTCTTCTTAGAATGATTCATAAGATCAATGTCATTTCTCTTATATCTTTCTAAAAGGTGATATTATCCCTCTATATTGGAGGGGTAACATCTACTTTTCTTTAAACCAATTCTATCAATAGATGTTGGTTTATTTTTTCCGAATCCGAAAGTAAGAATAATCCTCCTCAAATAAGCCCTTTCACAACACCAATTATGATATGCATTTGCAAAACCTACACTTTAGGGTAGGTGGTGTTCTATATAAAGAGTTTATGGTCTTGTATTGTTTTATGGGGCTCTACCTATTCATTTATGTGGTGTTCAGATTATCAATTTGTTCGCTCATTTGCTCTGTGTTGCCTATATATTGCGATGTTAAGCTTGTGTGTTGCCAGTTATGATAGCCGTAATTGCTTTGTGTTCTCTGGTGTTGCTTTTCTGTTTTAACGTATTGTTAATTGTTATCGCTCATTTGCCTTTTAGTGTTAGTCAGTTGCTTTGGGTGCTTGCTCTGTTGGCAATTTAGTGC
>TARA_R110001583_G_scaffold1583_2_pt1 | contig 26958 bp, 25 predicted proteins | sample TARA_R110001583 | Tara Oceans TARA_R110001583 (sample SAMEA4398432) | marine metagenome | biome: Polar Biome; feature: [MES] marine water layer (ENVO:01000295) within the mesopelagic zone...; material: water (ENVO:00002006), including particulate matter (ENVO:01000060) such as...... | reverse complement strand
AGCATCCCAGTCTTGACGGCATGCATTAATAAGATCTTGATGATTCATATTACGACTCTCTTTAATATTTTAATGACAGACTAATATCTACTGAAATATAGGAATATAATCCTCTGCTTTAGGCAGTGTTTTAATAATTTTTTGAGAATACATAAATTGTGCATAATCATCGTAGCGCTTAAGGTCGACAGCTGCAGGGCGTAATGCAAAACGGGTTAGTGTGTCACGCCAAGCTCGTTTGTTCAGCTCATTGTTTAGTGTATCGGGTGCGTACGCAACAAACTCTTCCCAAGCTTCATTTGGATGATTTACGATATAAATGGTGGCCTGCTCAATGGCTTTATTAAAAGCAATAATTGCGTCTTTATCAAAGGTATTTGCATTAGCCACAAAAATTAGCTCATCATAAGCAGGTACTCCGTGCTCTTCGGGGAAAAAGGCTTTTGATTTGTAACCTTCAAGCTCAAGTTGATTGGTTTCAAAATTACGCAGTCCGCCCCAAATTGCGTCCACTTTTCCAGAAGCAAGTGAAGAAGAAAGTGCCCAACCTATATTTATAATTTCAACTTCATCATACTTAACGCCAGCAGTTTGTAACATAGTGCCAATAGTCGCTTCTTCGTTGCCCGCAATAGCGATACCAATTTTTTTACCTTTTAAATCAGATAGATTTTTTATTTTAGTCTTCTCATTGTCTAACACCATTAATGTGTTTAAAGGCGTCGCGATTAACGTTGCAGAACGAATAAGTGGTAACCCCGCAGCCACATCAATGGTCAAATTGGGTTGGTAGGTAATGGCTAAATCAACCTTATTAGCAGCCACTAATTTTGGAGGCATACTAGGATCAGCAGGCTCTTGAATTTTAACTTCTAGTCCTTGGTCTTTAAAATAACCACGCTCATTTGCAATCACAATCGGGCCATGATTAGGATTAACAAACCAATCGAGCATCAGTGTTAATTTTTTGCTTTCAGCCTGCGCAGTGGCAGAAAATAAAGTCGTCGCAAGTACAACAGTACTTAGTATCGTGGTCTTTTTCATTGAACATCCTTTTATATTGTTAATCGCCATTTAGATAAATAACGATTGGGGTAATTTTTATAATTGAACTTTTATAGTTAAATTTTGTAATTAAACTTTCCAGGGAATTAATTTTTCTAGCAATTTGTCCGCGATAAAATACAACGAGACAGACAAGGCTGAAAGGATAAATAAAGCTGCGAACATTTCATCTATCATCATGCGAGCATTTGTCTGCAACATGAGATAACCCAAACCTTCACTGGATCCCACCCACTCTCCCGCAACTGCACCAATAGGCGCAATAACGACTGCCACGCGGATACCGGAAGCTAATGCAGGTAAGGCAACTGGAAATTGAACATGGCGTAACATTTGCCATTTTGTAGCCTGCATTGTTTTTGCCAGATCAAGATAGCCCGCAGGGGTATTTCGTAATCCGTCATAACAACAGGTCGTAATTGGGAAGAAAATAATCAGCGCTGCCATCACGATTTTCGATGCCATGCCATAACCTAACCAAAGCATCAGTATTGGCGCAAGCGCAAAAACCGGGATAGCCTGACTGGCAATTAAAATAGGTAATAACCAATGTTTAATGGGTTTAAACATGAGCATTTGTAAGGCGAATAATAACCCCATACTGACACCTAATAACAAGCCTAATACTATTTCTTGCCCTGTTACCCAGCTGTGTTTAAGCAACACATCATAACGTTGAATTAACTTTTCAAAGACATCAAAAGGGCTAGGTAAAATAAAGGATGGCATAGCAAAGATAACCACAATCGCTTGCCATATTCCAATAATCACAGCTGCACTGATGACTAGGCGTAATAGTGGATAAGACAAGAGCTCTTTATTACTCATAAGTTACTCCACATAGTCTTTCTCTAAGCGATTCATAATCGCTTGCTGCAGTGCCGCGCATTGTGCATCAAAATCACGTGGAGCAGGGGAAGTGGGCAACAAAAGAGATTCAGCAAAAGCCGGTCTACCTTGCATAATATAAAGCCGATTAGCTAAACGAATCGCTTCCTGAGGATCGTGTGTTATCAACACAACGGTTTTATCTTTAAGTAATTGAAACGCTAAATTTTGCAGGCGATAGCGTGTTACCGCATCTAATGCGGAGAAAGGTTCATCCATTAGTACAATCGCTTTATCTTGCATAAGCGTTCTTGCTAGTGCAACACGTTGGCGCATACCACCCGATAATTGTTCAGGTAAAAAGTCGGATTTATCTGCTAAACCAACTTTTTTTAATAATGACAAGGCTTTATCTAACTGTATTTGTTTCGAATTAGCCTTATTAATGGCACCAAATTTAGTACTTATCATGACGTTATCGAGTACCGATAACCAAGGCATCAGTAAATCTTCCTGTGCCATATAAGCAACTTGATGTTTGCTTTCACGTTTGCTTTCACACAAAGGTTGAATGTTAATTCCACCCGACCAATCAACTTGATCTTCCAATAAATCAGCTAAGTAACGCAGTAAAGAACTTTTACCACAACCACTTCGCCCTAAAATACAAGTCCACGAGCTTGATGGTAGGGTTAGATTCAAGCCCTTAATAATGACTTCATCACTATCCTTATAACGCAGGTAGCCATCAGATATTTCTATACTAATTTTACTCATAGCGCTTTCAATGTCCGAGGCAGTATTTTGCTTAGCTGACATTGGCATGACCACTGAAGAAATGATTAACAGGACCATGCCCTTTGCCAATATCTAATTCATCAGCATGTGCAATGGCCTTAGTGATGTATTGCTTGCCCAATTTCACTGCTTCTAATAAATCATTTCCCTGCGCTAAGTACGACGCGATAGCAGAAGATAATGTACACCCCGTACCGTGAGTATTACGGGTAATAATACGTTTTGCCGTTAAGTGATGAACCTGATTGGGGAATATAAGGAGATCATTGCTATCTTCATGTTGATCTAAATGCCCTCCTTTAAGCAGAATTGCTTTTGCACCTAACTTGCGAAGCGCGTCTATCATATTAGACATCTGTTCTTCATTAGTCGGTACCTCACTGTCAATAAGCGCAGCACCTTCAGGCAGGTTAGGCGTGATGAGATCGGCAAGGGGTAATAGTTCAGATTTGAGGGTGTTAATGGCTGATGCTTTTAATAATAAATCACCATTACTTGTCACCATCACAGGATCAACAACAAGAAACTGAGGTTGATATTGTTTTATTTTAGCCGCGACGATATTAATAATTTCACTGTCAGCCAGCATGCCCACTTTCACGGCAACAATGTTTAGGTCTGTAAAAACAGCATCAAGTTGCTTTTCAACATGCTCAAGAGGAATGGGAAAAATCGCCGAGACACCCAATGTATTTTGAGCTGTAATCGCGGTAATAGCAGAGCATGCGTAACTTCCTGTGGCAGAGATAGCTTTAATATCCGCTTGGATACCAGCACCACCACCACTATCAGATCCTGCAATTGTTAAAACAATAGGAGTCGAAGCATTTATAGAAGTAATCGGGTTTGTTGTGTTCTTTGGCATAAAAGCTCCTAGTAAAGTGATACAGGAACTTTATCAAGCAGGAGATTTAAGACTAATGGACTTAAAGTATACAAAGCTGGATTAATAGTTCCCTACGACAGTACTAACTGATTCAGGTTCAACGGGTCTCAACATGGAATCTCAGCCTAACAGGCTCCCCGACTATGCATTGATATTAACAAGTTTAAGTAAAAGCGCAATATAACAATTTGAATAAGCACTTATTGTTGATTAAAAAATCTGGTTTATTGTCGCGCTTTAATCCGGCGTACTATTTCACTTCAACTCTGCATAATTCAATATTTCGCATTAGCTTTAGGAATACCCCCTGTTATCTTCAGGAGTAATTTTTTTGATATGGTTGCATTCAGTCGCATATCACTCAATGAGGGGGCATTTAATTAATAACAATTTTGGGATAATAAAGATTTATCAGGAGGTAATACTAATAGAGATAAACAGAAGTGTTTATATTTTACAGCTTTAATAATACCAATTCAGCTAACTAACTGGTTAAAAACTATTTCTCCTTTGAAAATCTTATAAAGGGAGCAACTATTTACAAGATTTTCGTCTTAAACTAGTTCATTTTTCCTGGGTAATATTTGATAATTTAATTAACGGGTTTACTATAAAAATCGGTATTACTAAACAATACCGATCATAAGGGTTAATGCTGTCAATTAAAAAGGAACAAGGAGTATAATTAATTATACCCTTTCCATGGGATTAGTTTTGCTTCCAAATAACGCATGAATAAATCAAAACAATAAGCAATAATACCTATCACGATAATGCCAGCGATAACCACATCTGTAACTAAAAATTCCGATGCATTTAATACCATAAAACCGATACCTCGCTCCGCGGCGACCATTTCCGCAGCGACTAAAGTTGTCCAACCGAACCCTATCGCAATTCGCATACCCGTCATAATATCTGGTAACGCACCACGACTGATCACTTGTGTGATCACTTGCCAAGGCGTCGCACCCATTGAATAAGCGACTTGAATTTGCTCAATACGCACAGAGGTTACTCCAGAACGGGCACTTAACACGATAGGTGATAACATTGCTAAGAAAATTAAAGTGACTTTACTTGATTCATCAATACCTAACCAAATGATAACGAGTGGTAAATAAGCTAAGGGCGGTAAAGGACGATAAAATTCAATCAAGGGATCAAAAATACCTCGCACAACACGATTACAACCTATCGCGATACCCAATGGAATACCAATCAAACATGCTGCTAAAAAGGCACCAAAGATACGTATTAAACTGGCATTTAAATGTTCTCCTAAGGTTGCTCCAGCAAAACCATCGGTAGTTACCTCCCACAAACGCGCTACAACATCAAACGGAGAAGGCAAAAACATTGGTTTAACCAATCCACCTTCAGTAACATATGCCCATAATGTAATAAAGAATAACGTTGAAAATAATCCAATTAAACGACTATCTCCAGCACCAGGAGTGCCAAAATATTCTCCGCCTTTAACGGCATTAGGTATCATTATTTTATGTATTTTACTTGCTAGTTTTTGTGAGAGTGACACGGACTGTTTCGCATCTTCAGGATTATCGACATACTGGATCTCTTTTTCAGCTACTTTACCCTTTTCTGCCTTTTTAGATTTATCAGTCATTGATTCAAGATCATTGATATTAATGGTTGGGGTGCTATTACTCATAATACTATCCTTAGGCGACGGCCAATTCGTCACCATGAATGATCGACAAGATCTGTTCACGTATTTTTATAAACTCAGGGCTCGATTTTACCTTTCGAGCATCCCTACTTTCCAAAAATTGCTTATTAAAATTCAATTCAAAATGATGGGTAATTCTTCCAGGGCGAGGCGACATAACAATTAACCGGCTTGCGAGTAATAAAGCTTCATCAACACTATGAGTAATAAAAAACATCATTTTATTCGTTTTACGCCATACATCGAGCAACAACTCTTGTAAAGATTCACGAGTCAACGCATCAAGTGCGCCAAGGGGTTCATCTAGTAATAGCATTTTGGGATCATTCGCTAAGGCACGAGCAATACCTACTCGCTGTTGCATTCCACCTGATAATTGATAAACCTTATGTAAATGAAAGTCTTCCAAACCCACAAGCTTTAAATATTCAGCAGCACGTTCACGACGAGTAACTTTATCAACGCCCTGAAGTTTCAAACCAAATTCAGTATTTTCGATAACATTTAACCAAGGTAATAAAGCATGCTTTTGAAACACAACACCACGATCAGCATCAGGCCCAGTGACTTCATCTCCAATATCTATTCCACATAGCACTCTTGGATAACCTTGAACTTTACTACTGCCTAATGTTAAGTAACCTTCGGTCGGTTTAATAAAACCCGCAATAAGGTTAAGTAAAGAGGTTTTACCACAACCAGAAGCACCTAATGCAACCACTAAGTCTCCCTGTTCAATAGTTAAATTAACCTCAGATAAAGCAGTGACGGCTTCACTACCCTCTGATGCGGGATAAACAACTGAAACATCACAAATTTTCAAGGTATTCATTAGCGTTCTCCTAAGTAAGTTAAAAGACTAATACCAATCTAAATAAATACATGAAGCATCATTTACGTATCTAGATTGCGATTAGGACCAAGGGCAGTTTCATCATCCTCCGTCCTTGGTCATGAGGTTTATAATTTAGAAGCTGCAATTGCATATTCAGGGTTAACAAACACGCTGTAATCAGGCATTAAATCATTTATTTTCTTTTCTTTTTTCAAGAATTCAGAGGTTGATTTAAGTGATTTAGCGGCGCCACCTTCTATGCCACATTCAAGCCAAACACATGAGATTTGAGTAGAAAAATCGGGGAATTCGTATAACGATAAAGCAGCCGCGACGGTTGTAATATCACTACCAGAAATCTTAGAAATAGATTTAGCAATAGGATGCGTTTCATCAAAACTATCTTTGTTATCACGATATTCAGCATCTAAATCAGCTGCAATTTTGATTATTTTAGCCATAAAATCTGGGTTTTCTTTACCAAATGATTTTTCTACCACTAATCCATCAAAGGTAGGCTTCCCCCAACTACTTAAGGTTTTAGAGGTAATCAGTACATGGCCATCTTGCTTAATCCGACCTAAAACAGGATCCCAAATGAAAGCACCATCAATATCACCACGTTGCCAAGCAGCGGCAATAGAATTCGGTTGCATATTAATAAGCTTTACTTCTTTATCAGACAATCCAAATTGTTCTAAAGCAAATAAAGCATGAAAATGAGTCGTTGAAACAAATGGCACAGCAATACGCTTACCTTTTAGATCTGATGGCGCGATAATACCGCTACTGTCTTTTACAACTAATGCTTCTGCATTAGCAATATTTTCTAATATCCAGACTAATTCAATTTCAATTCCTCGGCTCACACCTGCTGCAATAGGGCTTGAACCCGCAGAAGCAATATCAACAGAGCCAGAAGCTAAAGCTGTCATCACTTTTGCTCCGGAATCGAAACGTCGCCACTTCACTTCATATCCTGTTTCTTTTTCAATTAACTTTTCATTAATCGCATGTTTCCATGGGTTAGACATGCCCATATAACCAATAGTGACGTCTTTTGCAGCAACACTCGAGGCAAATAACATAGCAGCTACGGCAGTAATAATTTTTGTTGTTTTATACTGTTTCATCTTCAAACTCCTTATCGATATGACGTTACTGTCGTTATCTAAACTACTTGCTGCTAAAAGTAAGATACAGGGCCAGTTTTTTAAATTAATAGTCCACGGTGTTCATATTTTTTACGAGTGATTTAATTATCCAAAATAAATGTATTGGCTCAAAAGTTGCTATGTTTACAAGTAAGTATTTAAACAAATAGGCGAAATGGCATTTAATTTGTACGCAAAACAGATATAGAGCAAAATTTATTCCACTCTTTTAAACAGGTAACGTGATGGCTGATTTCTTGATAAATATTGAACTGAATAACAACAGCAGTTATCAGCAGCAAATTCGAGAAAAGCTTGTGCATCTCATTAAGCAAGACACTTTTGGCAACAAACCACTCCCTTCAGGACGTAAGATGGCCGAGCTGATTGGTGTTTCTAGAAATACTGTTGTTTTAGTCTATGAAAGCTTGGTTGATGAAGGTTATTTAGTTGCCCGCAAGCGCAGTGGTTTTTTTGTTCACCCAGATTTACCCGCAGAGTCTAGCCCTACCTTAGTTCAAATTACGCCTGAAAATGAACAAGTAAATCCAAAATGGTGCAATCGCATTAAAAAAAGACCCAGTGAATTTAGCTCACTTAACAAAGATAAAGACTGGATAAAATATCCTTATCCATTTATCTATGGTCATATCAATGTAGAGGAATTCCCACTTTATCAATGGCGAGAGTGTTCGCGCACGGCAGAAAGTCGAGGCAAACTACATGAATGGGTAGAAGGCTTTATCGATATGGATGATCCTGAGTTGGTCACTCAAATTCGTCAGAAAATTTTATCTAAACGAGGTATTGTTGCACAAACCGATGAGGTACTCATTACCCTTGGCACACAGAATTCATTGTTTCTACTGGCTAGTTTATTAGGCGATAAAGGGGTTACCTTTGGTGTTGAGAACCCAGGTTATGCACAATTACGACAAATTTTGAGCCTTTGTGATAGCCCGATAAAAGCACTAGAAATGGATCAACAAGGCATCAAAATGGGAACACAACTTAAAAACTGTGATTATGTTTGTGTCACACCGAGTCATCAATACCCTACCACAGTCACGATGAGTGTTGAACGGCGTAAAGCGTTACTTGAACAAGCTTGCCAAGATGATTTTGTGGTTATTGAAGATGACTACGAAAGCGAAGTTAACTTTATTGAAGAACCCCTGCCTGCACTTAAAAGCTTTGATCAACATGGTCGCGTTATTTATGTCGGTAGTTTATCGAAATCGCTCACACCAGGAATACGCATTGGTTATTTAGTTGCCGATAAAACCTTAGTCAGAGAATTACGTAAATTGCGTCACCTACATTATCGCCATCCACCTTCAAACAACCAAAGAATTACAGCATTATTTATTAGCCAAGGCTATTATGATAGTCATGTTCGACGTATGCGTCGTGCTTATGAAGATAAATGGTTATTGATGCAACAAGGTATTCAGGATTATCTCAGTACTTGCGAAATTCATTCCACAGAAGGGAGTTTCTGTTTTTGGATAGGATTGCCAAATGAGCTCAGCAGTCAATTATTACGTGAAAAAGCAGCCACAAAAGGAATTTTAGTGGAATCAGGCGATACCTTGTTTATACAAGATGATGGCCCGAATAATTATATCCGACTCGGGTTTTCTGCCATTAATAGTCAAAAGATTTTACAAGGCTTGACTATACTAGGTGGACTTATAGATGAATTATCTTCGCTATCTAACCATGGTATAAGCAATAGATAATTGGCTAAAACAACAAGAAAAAGCTTTCTAAAAAATAAATACCAATAAAATCAAACGATTAGAGATAATAATTATAAAGAACATTATCGCTGTAAAATCTGTTATTAACGTCTATTGAAGTTAAAATCTAGAATTTGTAAATGAAGCTTAAAGTGAGTTTTTAAAGTGAATTTTTAAAAATAATGTTAAAAATTAAATTCATCAGGAGAGAAATCAAATCTGATAAATAAGGGGGGGGGAGGTAAAATAGTTAGCAGGAAGGCGCTAGAAACTAAAAAGAAAAACAGTGAAAATTGCACTTCACTTTGAATCTTTTGGGTAATAATTATTGCTAGCGCCTAATTTAGGCATGACATCAAAATTTAACCTTTTTCTGTATTATATTAAGCTGAGATCTTGCATCTGAAATTAAGATGATAGGTTTTATCTCATCAAGAACATAATATAAATGTAAAATAAAAACCCCTTATCAGGATTTTTTATTTTGATTTTTTTACTTTATTAGATAGTTTCTTAAATAAAACCGTTGCTAGAGATGGTTTATCCCATTCTCTTTGATTTTCTTCAAAGTTCATTTTATTTTGTGACAACAAAGTTATCATCATTAAACTGTAACCTGATTCCATAATATTTCCTTAATCATTATCTGATTGTTAGTTAATTGTTAAGCGCTTTATCTTTGGCGCGTTTTAATATTACGAAAAAGTGTGACTCACGTCAACATAACAATGAGATTATTTTGTGTTTTTTTTAAAACAAACTTAAAAAGGTTCTTTTATTACAGAAATATTGCAATTAAGTTACATTTAGCTGGTTTTTGAACATAATATTAAAAAAATGATTAGGTAGGCTGAAGCTAATAAAAAATCAAGAAACAAGAGAAGGTCAATTTGAAGAAATAACATTAATGATTGTGTTTGGCTGAATATTCGCTAACAATTAAATACTTTGATTAAAAAAGTGTCTAATTGGCGATTAAAAAGATCAATATAGGCACTAATAATAAAATATAAAAACACTTTAAAAACATCAAATAAAAAAATATTTAAATAATGTGTTGATGTAAACAAACTATTTTTTCATTGCTGAGAACATTTAAATCATTCCCATCTTCTAATAAATGTAAGATGCTTGGCAGTTTATAAGCACGACTATCATATAAAATCACTGCACTTTGATCTCCAGAGATAAGTTGATGGGTTTCACCATAGGAGCTATAGCGCGTCGCGCCTATTGCAACCAATATGTTTTCAGGATGATCCGCTTGTGTTAATAAATCTTGGATATTATGCAGGGGACCTTTATTCTGCTGAGTTTGTATTTGAGTAACTAACCATTGCAATATGTCTTCATAAAAATAGCTGTATTCATTTAAAGCAACATCATCACCACATAAGGACCATTGACTATCACGTTGATGAAACCCACATAAGCGGAAATGATCTAATGAGCTACCTAAGGTAAAAGCATCAATCATAATTTCATGATCGGCGAGTCCTTTGCAGGAAGTTCCCCAATTTTTCTTTTGCGCTAATTTAACGATGTCAGCATTACGGTAAGTAGCATCATTTATCACTGTCACAGCAAGCACTTTTAACCCCTCCACCAGCCCCTGTTGACCATAAGAAACAGATAACTTCAATGCAAGCTCAGGTTCCATTTGCACCTTTGCATTTTCACTATCAGGTAAATGTAAATGATGTTCGGAATATGGGTGAACGGATAAATATCCTTCCTTTGCGCCAGGCACATAGAATGGAAATAGTGCCTGTGGCTTATTAGCATCTACTAATTGTGAGAAACCTTTACTTTCTCCCGTCTGTTGTAAATGACCGGCAGAATTTCCAGCGATACCAAGCCCTAATAAAGTATTGTTTTTATTGTCCATTAGTCTCTTTTGCTCCCATCACCTGAATCATTTCTATTAAACACTTCAATGCCACATCAACATCAGAGGCCATCACTTGCTCTCTCGGATGATGACTAATGCCTTTTTCACAACGCACAAATAACATCGCGATATCAGTGATATTGGCCATCACCATCGCATCATGGCCTGCACCGCTATGTAATAAACAGGCATCTTGTTGAGTCTGATTTTTTACAACGGAAGCCCATTGCTGTTGTAATTTATCATTACAAGGTACAGCTTCTGCTTGGTAAAATACTTCACTTTGTAATTGCAACTGTCGCCGTTGTGCAATCAGATCTAATTGCTTTAATAATTGATCACTGCAATTTTCCAAGGTGTGTTGTGACTGACTACGAATATCTAATGTGAAATGTACTTCACCGGGAATAACATTCACAGCACTCGGTTTGACGTCACACTTACCCACTGTGGCGACAATTTCATTTGCCTGAGCAAAACGTTCAATGGTTGAAATCATTTCTGCAACACCACACAAAGCATCTTGGCGTAAATCATGAGGCACTGTACCCGCATGACCGGCCATTCCTTGTACCTTAAGTTGAAAACGTTTAGCCCCGGCTATAGCAGTCACCACGCCGACAGCAAGATCTTTGTTTTCTAGCACTGGGCCTTGTTCAATATGCACTTCTAGATAAGCAAGCACTTGCTCTTTAGTGTATTTATCATTTCCGGCCAACTTAGGGTCTAAACCAAAATCACGCATCGCCTGGCCCATCGAGATACCCTGAGCATCTTTAATATCTAACCACTCAGGCATAAAATACCCCGCGACGGCACTCGAACCGATTAAAGTGGTATTAAAGCGTGTGCCTTCTTCATCGGCAAAGGCGACAACATCAACATGGAAAGGTAAGTCATCATCAGCTAACAAGTTGAGTGCTTCAATGCCAAGTAATATGCCTAAATTACCATCATATTTACCTGCATTTGCCACTGTATCACTATGGGATCCAATAATCAGAGGTGGCAATTTAGGATTGCTCGATACTTTTCTTCCCCACTGGTTACCAACACTGTCTTGCCAAACTTGTAAACCAGCGTCTTTCATCCAATCTGCAATTTGAGCATGCGCTTGTTTATGTTCGGGGGTTAAATAGGCACGTAATAATCCTGATTGCATTGCACTAAATACTGCAAGTTTATCAGCCTGTTGCATTATTTTATTCGCACCTTGAAGTATTTCCATGAAGAGTTTCTCCCTTATTTAACGTAATGTAACATAGCAGCAACCACTGCCTGCCCTGGAGAAATGGGCGCCTTATACTTTAATAAAATAGCTTCTAACGCAGCTAATGTTGTTAATACGCATTCCTGACGCGCATTAAACCCCATTGTTCCTATACGCCAAATTTTACCGTGCAACGGACCAAATGAGGTGCCGATTTCAATACCAAAACAGTCTAGAAGTTCTTGGCGTATTTTATCGCCATCAACCCCCTTAGGAATATACACCCCCACCACGTTATTCATTTTATGTTCAAGATTACCAAATAACGCTAACCCCATCGCTTGTAAACCGTCGACCATGGCATCACCAGCTTGCTTATGACGAGCAATCACCTGCTCACTTCCTTCTTCAAGGAAAATTCGAGCACATTCACGCGCGGCATATAACATGCTCGTCGCCTCTGTATGATGATTTAAACGCTCAGGTCCCCAATAATCCATGACCATCGCTAAATCGAAGTAATTAGATTGGATGATGCGATCTTCGCCAATATTATGGTGTTCAGCTCGAATGCCTGCCTCAATGTGTTTACGACGATTAATCACCTCTGCACATTTATCACTCAAGGTAATGGGCGCACTACCCGAAGGCCCTCCCAAACATTTTTGTAGACCTACCGATACAGCATCTAAATGCCATTCATCCACTTTTAAATCATTACCCGCGACAGAAGCCGTTGCATCACAGTAAAACAGCACATCGTGACGTTGACAAATTTCCCCAATATCTGCCAATGGTTGATTCATGGTGGTTGAGGTATCGCCTTGTACAGTAGCTAATAATTTAGGGCGAAATGATTTAATTGCTTCTTCTACTTTTTCTGGTGAGCAAACTTCTCCCCATTCAATGTCAATCGTTTTAACCACAGCGCCAACACGTTGTGCAATTTCACAAAGAAGATGACCAAAACGTCCCATCACAGGAATAAGTACTTTGTCACCCGGCTGTAAAACTGAAACTAACACAGCTTCAATGCCAGAACGTGCAGTTCCGTCAATCAACATTGTTTGCTTATTTTTTGTTTCAAAAAGGTCTCGATATAAGCTTTGCACTTGATTCATATATCCGGTCATAGCAGGATCATATTGACCAATTAATGCGCAAGAGATTGCTTGATGAACACGAGGATAAGCATTAATCGGCCCAGGCCCCATTAATAGTCGAGCGGGTGGATTAAGCGTTTCGAATAAGTTAGTCGTGGTCATTTTTGTTCTCCTAGTAAACTGCAACCATCACTTCGAAGGTCACTCGTGGCAATGGTTGTATTAGTTGTTTTGCTTTCAATATTATTGCCAGTCAATTGGTCCATGCTATTAAGTACAATGGCTCCCGCATGGCCCATTAATTCATTGTTATCATCAACACTGGTTACATCATGTCCAAGCTCACGAAGTGTTTTGCCGTAGGCTTGATAAAGGGAGGCTTCTAAACGTAAATTATTATTATCATCACCCCAAGTGCGTCCAAGTAACCAACGAGGTTGATTTACGGACGCCGACAAATCCATTTGCTGATAAATATAACGGCTAAATACACATGCCTGAGTTTGGGGCTGGCCTTCGCCTCCCATGGTACCGTAAACCATACGACGCCCATCTTCCAACTCGGCATAGGCTGGGTTTAAGGTATGAAAGGGTTTTTTTCCTGCTTTCAAAACATTGTGATGATGTTCATCCAAGGTGAAACTTTTCGCGCGAATGTTCCAAACAATGCCACTACTTGGCAACACCACGCCACAACCAAATTCCCAATAGATGCTCTGGATAAAACTCACCATAGTGCCATTTTTATCACTTGCACCCATCCAAACAGTATCACCGGGTTTAGCAACATGTGGCCAAGGTAATGCTTTATGCATTGAAATTTTTTGTACGCACTCTTCTATTACTTGGTCACTGAGTAAGTCTTGAAGTGGTTGAGATAGGTGGTCGGCATCTGTTACATGTTGGTCGCGAATAATAAAAGCTTGTTTAGTCGCCTCGACTAATAAATGAATATGATCGCATTCACAGGTCGCTTGTTCGACCAAGCGATCATAAATAGCCAAGATCAACAAAGAAGCAAGACCTTGTGTCGGCGCATCTAAATTATATAACTGCCCTTTAGATATTTTAACCGCTAAGGGTGTCATCACTTTTGCATGGTAAGCATTAAAATCTTGTAAGGTAATTGGACTATTCACCTCAGCGAGCTCTTCCGCCATTTGTTCAGCAAGCTCACCGCGATAAAAACTCTCTAATCCTAATGTGGCCAGTTTTTTAAATGTGTCTGCTAAAGCAGGGTTAGTTAAGTTTTCTCCTAACCTTAAAACTTGCCCATTGTTTAAAAATATTGCCCTGAAATGCGAGTATTCACTTAATCTAGAGAATGTTTTTACACTCGCATCTACTAAGCTTTGTGTGACTTCAATACCTTGTGTTGCGGCATCAATAGCTGGTTGTAATAATGTACTTAAAGGTAACCCCGAATTATCTAACTCAAGGGCTTTTTGCCATCCTGAAATCGTACCTGCCATGGTGATAGCGGCCCTACCACCAGCCTCAGGAATTTCATTACCATTGTTTCGATAGCTTTCAACGTTTACCTGACTAGCCGCCATACCACAGGCATCAATGGTAATCGGTGCTTGCCCTGCTTTACTAATGAGCCAAAAACCATCTCCACCAATGCTATTCATGTGCGGGTATTGAACCGAGATCATGGCAGCCGCTGCGACCATCGCTTCACTAGCCGTTCCCCCCGCGTCTAAAATCGATTGACCCACTTCTGATGCTTTAAAATGTGGCGCTGTAAATGCAGATTGGTATGTCATTATTGAACTCCTAGCAACATTTTTGCTGTTGTAATCAATTGTAACTCTTGGTTTGCAAGTCCCATTAATGAAACGCCACAGGGCCCTTCAACTAAATCTTGCATTGGCAGATGTAATTGTGGAAGACCAGACAAACCGGCGACACTAGTCAATCCCATTAAATTAGAACGATAAGCAACAAGCACATCATCCCTCATGGTTAACTTAGGCGGGCCTGCAGGCGTCGTTGGAATTACCCATAGAAAGTTATTTTTTTGTAATTGAGTTTGTATTTTCTGTTTGAAAAGTGCTTGTAATGTTTTTGCTTCGAGATATTGCTCTTCACTGATCATTCGCGACCATTTTACGCGCTCAAAAATTGCAGGGTCTAAACTTTCGCCAAACTTATTTAACCAGTCATCATGATTTTTGATAATTTCGAACCCTTGGATGGTACGAAAGAGTTCACTTAATTCAGCAGGCTTTGACCCGGAATGAGCTAAATAATCACCTTTAACTAATTGAATATTGGCGTTTTTACACCAAGTTTCCAATTGCGACAAACGCGCTTCGCTAAAGTAATCCACAAAACAATTATCAAGATATAAAGCATCTACTTTTGGCGTTGTTTCAGCGTCCGGAATCAACGCAGTATATACTCGTTGTAGCAACGCTAAACTTCGACTAAAAATGCCTGCGGTATCAAAACTGCCTGCCAATTCGAAACAATGCTGTAAAGGCAACTTACCTAATGTAGGCCGTAAGCCAAATAATCCACAATAACTCGCGGGTACTCTCACAGAGCCACCGGTATCAGTTCCGATAGAAAAATCAGCATCGCCACGCGCAACCGCAACAGCACTTCCACTCGATGAACCACCTGGAATACAATCACTCGCAAGCGGATTTATCGGCGTACCATAATGGATATTTTGACCATTTAGGCTGTAAGCAAGTTCATCCGTTTGTACCCGTCCAACACATTCAGCACCTTGCTTTAACAGTGCAATGATTAAAGGTGATGTGGATTTTGCAGGTGAGTGACTAGACAACCATTTCGGATTACCCGCTCCGGTTTGATAACCTTGCACATCAAAAAGATCTTTAAAAACAAATTGATAACCCGATAAGCTACCCGCTGAAAGTGGTGCAATAGTACTTGGCCCTTGGGCGCAATAAACTTGAGAGTCTTTAGTCATAATACTCACCCTTACTTAGACAGATTTTGTTGTTTAAGATCAGCACTTTTTGCATAACGATTTGCCAACATTGCACAGTAAAATATTTGGATCGGGTGATAGAGCATGATCGGTAATAAAATCATGCCTAATCGAGGATCTGCACCAAAAATCACTTTTGCCATTGGCACGCCTGCCGCTAAGGTTTTTTTAGTTCCACAAAATACGGCCGCCACTTCGTCTGCTTGTTCAAACTTTAAACGACGAGCAGACCACTGAAGTAAATGCACTACCACTAATAAACAAACACAGCAGATAGCGATTGAGGTCGCTAATAAAGACATTGAAAAACTCTGCCAAATACCATTAGCAACAGAATCACAAAAGGCGCTATAAACAATCAGCAGAATGACATATTTATCTACCTTATTGACAATCGCTTTATGCTTTTGTGAAAACTTCAACAGATAAGGGCGTAATAACTGGCCAACAATCATGGGTAGTAACAATAACTTAGCAATCGCGAATACCGATGCCATTAAATTTAATTCAGCCCCTTCAAAGCCCATGAATAACTGGATAAATAACGGTGTAATAAACACCCCTAAGATACTTGATAATGAAGCGTTAAAAATAGCCCCTGGTACATTTCCTTTACCGACACTGGTCATCGCAACAGAAGAGGAAATCGTACTTGGCAAGACAAACAAATAACAGAAACCAAAAGCCAGTGCTGCAGGCATATAAGCTAAGAAAGTCGATCCAAATACAATCCAAATTAAGGGATAAACAGCAAAGGTGGCGAGCTGTATAAAAATATGCAAACGCCAGTTAGAAACGCCTTCCTTGATTGCTTTGGGTGACAAACCTAAGCCATGTAAAAAAAACACCATGGCAACACCAATATCAGTCACCACACCAAGATGCAAGAGTCCATCTGAACGGCCTAGTTCAGGTGTCAAGGTTGCTAGCCCGATAGCAATCAGCATGCCGACTAAAAACCATTCTTTTTTAATTTTTTTGAGTATATCCATCATATTCCAACTTTTTAATTATTATTCTGATACGTCAGTTATATATATCTGCATTGACAGATACGCACTATTCCAATTCATTGAGTTTTGTATAACTAGCACTAATTTTTCGACTAACCATTGACGCTCGATTGTCTAAATAGAGATAAACCTTATTCGCTAAATAGGCCACTAAACTCATTGGCACTGCATAACTATCTAGAGGTAATTTATTATTCATAGGACAGATTAAAACCTGGCTAACACGATCAGCATATTTTTGACCTGATTGATCAGTAATTAATAATACGCGTTGATCTGATAACTGCTCAATAATCTCTGAGAAGTTTTTAATGCGCCGACGAATGCCGATAATAATGACAAGATCCTCAGGTTCAATCGCAGTGATATCTTCACCTAAGGTTTGCCCTGGCAGGGGTAACAAATCCACCCCCTGTCGACATTGCATTAATTGCTGGCGAAAATGCATAGCAACTGGGTAACTATTTCGATAACCAATAATTTTCACCCGTTTCGCATCTGCAATGTCTTTAATTAAGGCACTATGATCACCTTCACTTAGTTGCGACCAAAGTTGGTCCAGTGACTTTAACTCCTCCTGAAACACCGAGTCATCAATATTTGAGGTTAAAACCGGCATACCTTGATCTCGCTCGGTCATCAATTCATTGCGTAAAGCAAGATGATCGTCATAACCGAGTTGGCGGATGAAACGGCTAACACTTGCCTTAGAAACCAAACACGCTTCAGCAATCTCTCCCGTTGATAGCATTAAAATTTTCTCCGGGTTTAACTGTAAATAATCCGCAATAGTGCGACTACTTGCAGTCAGTTTCGGATAATGCAGACTAATACGGTCAGCAAGTAAGTTACTATTTTTGGTCATGATTTCCCTTTACGGATAAACTTTTCTTATTTGAAACAAACAATCTAGGATAATCGATTTTACTACCTAACTGCAGATAAAAAGCTTTGCAACTCAGGCGTTTGAGGATTAGCAAAAACCTCTTCGCTAGGCCCTGTTTCCCACACTTTTCCTTGATTCATAAACACCACTCGATCACCAACATCGCGCGCAAAATTCATCTCATGTGTGACCAAAATTAATGTCATCCCTTCCGCTTTAAGTTGTTCTAATACTTTTAAGACTTCACCCACCAATTCCGGATCTAATGCCGAGGTAATTTCATCACAAAGTAAAACCTTAGGAGACATTGCTAAAGAGCGAGCAATAGCTACACGTTGTTGCTGTCCACCAGATAAATTACCCGGGTAGGCATCGAATTTATCCGATAGTCCTACTTTTTCCAATAATTCTTCTGTTAATTTGCGACTTTCTTCGGGCGTTTTTTTCAGCACTAGCTTAGTGGCTAACATAACATTTTCGCCCACTGTCATATGTGGGAAAAGATTAAAATTTTGAAAAACCATACCAACAACACGACTGAGTTGACGTAACTTAAACTCATCATCTTCTACAGCTTGCATATCTACTGTGATTGCGCCTTCTTGAAATATTTCCAAGCCATTGATACAACGTAACAAAGTACTTTTCCCTGAACCGCTTCGGCCAATAATAGAAACAACTTCACCCGCTTTGACTTTCAGGTCAACACCTTTTAGAACATGGTTTTCGCCATAGTATTTATGGACTTGAGAGATACTAACGAGTGACATGATTTTTTTTCTCCAAATATTGAGCACATAAAGAAAGAGGGAAACAAATAAGAAAATAAAGTAGCGCCACTAACGCAAATACTTTAAATGGCTGAAAAGTCGCATTATTTAACATGCTACCCGCCTTAGTTAATTCAACGAAACCAATAATAGAAGCTAGCGCAGTGCCTTTAACTATTTGCACTGAAAAACCAACTGTCGGTGCAATAGCCATGCGCATAGCCTGTGGAAAAATAACGTAACGCATTGTTTGCATGTAAGTCATGCCTAAGGTACGACACGCTTCCCATTGCCCTTTAGGTAAGGCTTCGATACAACCTCGCCAAATGTCGTGGAAAAATGCACTGCTAAATAGTGTTAAACTTAAAATAGCTGCAGACCAGGCATTCACTTCAATACCTATCAACGAAAGCCCAAAAAAAGCAATAAACAGCTGCAATAATAAAGGCGTACCTTGAAAAACTTCAACATACAATTTAATTGGTTTTACAAAAGCTTTGCTACGATGACTACGCAATAATGTTAATAGGATGCCTAAAAGCCCTCCTCCTGCAAATGCAAGTAACGATAACAACACCGTCCAACGCGCAGCCAATAATAGATTTCTTAAAATATCCCAATCAGTAAATTGAACCATTATTATGCTCCTTATAAAGAGGGGTTTTTAAACGCTCTTTGCTTAATAAAAGCAAAAACTTGGCGCATAAGAATAGATAACATTAAGTAAATTAATGCGATAGAAAGGTAAGCTTCAAAACCTAAAAAGCTCCGAGATTGCGCAAAATTAGCAGCAAATGTCAGTTCTTCTACGGAGATTTGAGAAACGACTGATGAACCTAACATTACAATAATGCACTGACTAACCAAAGCAGGATAAACACGTTGATAAGCAGGAGGTAAAATAATGTTAATCAGTATTTGTCGACGCGAGAGCCCTAATGTTTTACCAGCTTCCCATTGCCCCTTAGGTGCAGCATCTATACCCGCACGAATAATCTCAGCGCTATAAGCCCCTAAATTAATGACCATTGCAATAGAACCAGCCTGCCATGCTGATAATTTTATTCCAATAGCAGGTAGCCCAAAGAAAATAAAAAATAACTGCACAATAAATGGTGTATTACGAATCAGCTCAATATAACTAACACAAACAAAACGTAATCCCCATTGGTTACTAATACGACCAACGGCGCACAGAGTACCTAAAAACAATCCAACAAAAGTTGAAATCAAGGTAAGTTGAATTGTCGTCGACAAACCTGCCAAAAACTCTGGCAGGTATGGAACTAGGCCTGAAAAATTAAGCTGATAGTTCATAAAACATTCCTAATATAGAGATTACAGCTCACTTGGGAATGGCGCTTTTAGCCATTTTTGTGATAAGCCTTCTAGCGCACCTTCAATTTTTGCTTTTGCAATAAGGCGATTAACTTCAGCAAGTAACTCTTCATCACCTTTCATTACACCAACATAACAAGGTGAATTTTTAAGAAGAAATTTAGTCACTGGCGCTTTATCTGGATAGCGAGTTGCAATTTCAGTTACCACTAAGTTACCTGTTGCAATCAAACCAACTTGACCCGATAAGAATGATGATAAAGTAGTATTGTTATCTTCAAATCGTTTAAGTGTTGCCGTTTCAGGAACAATCTTGCTTAGCTCAATATCTTCCACTGAACCGCGTGTCACACCCACTGTTTTACCTGCTAAATCAGAAGCTTGAGTCACTGAGATATCTTCACTACCAAAAACGCCTAAAAAGAATGGTGCATAAGCATCACTAAAATTAACCACTTTTGCACGTTCTGCATTTTTACCCATGCTAGAGATAACTAAATCGACTTTGTCTGTTTGTAAATATGGAATACGGTTTGCACTAGTAACTGGCACAAGTTGTAATTTAAGGTTCATCTCTTTGGCAAGATAAACAGCCATGTCAATATCGTAACCTTGAGGCTGAAGATCTGTACCTACACTGCCGAAGGGAGGAAAGTCTTGTGGGACGGCAACTTTAAGTACACCTCTTTGTTGCAGTTCATCTAATTTTTCTGCTTGTATTGTTTGAGCTGATAATAAAACCGTCGCAGCTATAAATACACTTGATATAATTTTACCTAGTTTCATTTGAAATACCTTTTATTAATGACAAAAATTGTAACACTCGTTTCACAAAAAGCAATTCATGTGCCAATTGAAACAATTAATTTAAATATAAAAATATCAACAACTTAAAGGTAACTTTTAAATTTAAAAAAGAATTTTATAACTTTTAAGCAATAAATTAGTGCAATAACGCACAATAATCGTGCAATCATATAATGGATAAAAAGAGATTTGATAGCTGATAGTAGAGTCAGGTAACAAGAGGAAAAAACAATAAGTTGTTGCGAATAATAGGCGATGCCTCTCCGCACCCTATTTTTCTGTGGAATAACGATGAAATAGCGATGAAATTTATAATGGGGATGGCCCCCACTATTTTTTAGATGTACAACAATACATCACTGCACTAGTTAAAAATACTCGCGCCAGTTTCAGCACTAGAGACCGTTTTACGAAATAATGAAAACAACTCTCTGCCAGCACCAATATGCTCATGGTCTAAACAGGGATGAAAGGCTTCTCTTGCACTGATATCAGCTTTAATAGACAAACTACCCTTGTTAGCATCTAAGCAAATAATATCACCATCCTGTATTCTACATAGAGGCCCACCTTGTAATGCTTCGGGTGTAATATGAATGGCAGCGGGCACTTTACCTGATGCTCCGGATAATCGCCCATCAGTCACTAAAGCGGTTTTAAAGCCAGATTTCATTACATTGCCCAAAATTGGCATTAATTTATGCAATTCAGGCATTCCATTCGCGGACGGTCCGTTGTGCCGTACGACAATCACCACATCTTGGTTTAATTTTCCTGCCTGATACGCCTTTTCTACATCATGTTGAGATTCAAAAACCATTGCAGGTGCTTCAATAAACCGATTCTCTTCTGCCACTGCGCTGATTTTTATCACCCCACGGCCCAGATTACCGTCTAATACTTTTAGGCCTCCTTGTTTGCTAAAGGTTTTGTCAGGAGCAGCAATCACTTGTTCATTTAATGAATCATTAGCAGGTATAAATTTAACTTTTCCATCCATAAGCACAGGTTGTGTTAAATAATCTTTCATTTCACCATAAATAGGTTTTGCGTCCATATTCAGTAAATCACGAGCAGCCAACATTTTCATTAATGTTGGTACACCACCTGCGTCTTGAAAGGCATTGATATCTGCAGGACCATTTGGATACATTAATGTCAAAGAAGGAACAACGTTAGATAATTGGTCAAAATCATCCCAAGTGACGATTAACCCAGCCGCTCGTGCAATCGCAATCATATGAATGGTATGGTTTGTACTGCCTCCTGATGCAAGTAATGCGACTAAGCCATTGACTATCGAACGTTCATCAATTACCTCTGCAATAGGGCGATAGTCACTACCACCATGGGCAATAGTGGCCATATGTGTGGCGATAGTATTCGTTAATGCATGACGTAACTCTGAATCAGGTGCTAAAAATGCAGATCCAGGTAACATTAGCCCCATGGCTTCAAAAACAAGTTGGTTGGTATTAGCTGTGCCATAGAAAGTACAAGTACCTGGAGAATGGTAAGCGCTATTTTCCATTGTTTGTAATGCGCCTTTATCGACTTCTCCTGCTGCATATTGCTGGCGTATTTTTACCTTTTCTTCATTGGAAATACCCGTCGACATTGGCCCAGAAGGCACAAAGGCACTCGGTAAATGACCAAAAGAAAGTGCTCCTATTATTTGCCCTGGGGCAATTTTGTCGCAGACACCCAATAATAAAGTCGCATCAAATGTGTTATGACTAAGTGCAATAGCAGTAGCTTGAGCAATCAGATCCCTTGAGAAAAGAGAGAGATCCATACCTGTTTGCCCTTGTGTCACACCATCACACATAGCAGGAACACCACCAGCAACTTGAGCACTATGGCCTGCATTTTTTAAAGCTAATTTTATTTGATCTGGATAATTTTGATAAGGTTGATGTGCACTTAACATATCATTATAAGCACTGACGATCGCAACGTTTGCTCTCGTAAAATCAAGAATGCTTGATTTTTGTCCTGCACCACAGGAAGCAACAGTATGCGCCAAATTACCACAGGCAAGCATTGCCCTTTCTTTTCCAGCTTCGGCTTGCTTCCTTGTGCGAGATAAATATTCACTACGTAATTTGCTACTGCGCTCGGCAATATTGTTAGTGACTTGAGCAACAATTTTATTCATACAGATACCTTTAATCGATTTACTAAAATGAACGAGGTAAATGGGCTTACCTTAACTCACTTGATATTCCCTGAAATAATATTTTCAGTAGCGACAATACTACGATTTAAGACTTGCTCTTGGTCGCCATTAATATCAATACGCACCACATTAACTTCATCTTCCTGCGGTATTTCTAATGTATCGAATTGACTCTTAAGCAATTCAATTGGCATGAAATGCCCACGTCGGACTTTCATGCGCGCTTTAACTAATTCAAAGTCGCCATGGAGATATAAAAAAGTAATATTGCTATTACCACCTCCAATTTGTTGCCGGTATTTTTTCTTTAAAGAAGAACAAACAATAAAAGCTGTCTCATTTTTCCTTTGAATGCTAAAAGCAACATCACCAATTCTTTCTAACCATGGCATGCGATCTTCATCATTTAAAGCATGGCCTTCTTCCATTTTTAAAATATTTTCTTTGGGATGAAGATCATCCCCATCAATAAATTTAGCCCTGAATTTTTTAGCTAAACCTTCGCCAATCGTAGACTTCCCTGTTGAAGAAACCCCCATAACAATGAATACGCGTCCTGCATTTCTTGGGTTCATTAATTTAACCTATATAATATGAGTAGTTGTCACCACGAGTACATTACAGCAACATAGCTCGGATAAGTTAGTTATAGCATGTTACGCGTAACTAATGTTGATATGAAGAATAAAAAAGGGGGTTTTAGATATTTAAAAGGTAGGTCATATAAAAGAGTCAAAAGTACTACGTTTAGAAGGTTTCTCCTTTTGTAAGCTTAAACCCAAGATCAAATATTTTATTTTGGCTCATATTTCCCTCAATTGCATTAAGTAAAATTTCTGCACTGGTTTCCCCAATCTCATATCGAGGAGTATAAATACTGGTTAGTCGGGGACTCACCGCTTGGCCAATATCTAAGGCATTATAACCAATGATACTGATTCGACCTGGAATACTAATGTCTTGCTCTTTACAGGCAAATATCGTTCCCACAGCGATATCATCATTTGTGCAAAGAACACCATCTAAATCAGGGCAATCAATTAATGCTCTATTTAATAACTCTCTGCCGAGAGAGAAACTGGAATGCTCATGAGTTAAAAAATGATGCTTTTGAAGCCCGAACTCTAAAACAGCTCTATCGTATCCTTTCATCCTAAGTTGTGTTCGACTATCAAGACGAGCACCAAAATAAGCGACTTGGCGTTTACCACTTGAAATCATGTCTTTAACAGCAGAGTAAGCTGCCAATTCGTGGTCTAACCCTACATTCATATCAATTGGATTTTCACAGATCTCCATCGCTTCAACAACAGGTATTCCCATTGTTTTAAGCATCTTTAAACTTTTCTCTGTATGTTGAGTACCTGTTAATATTAAACCATCAACATTGTATGATAATAAACTAGCAATTTTTCTTTCTTCAGTATCAATATCATAACCAAAGTGTGAAATTAAGACTTCATACCCACGCGCGTTGGTGACCGACTCTATACCCTGGGTAAAATTAGCAAAAACTTGATTCGATAAAGAAGGAAGTAAAATCCCAATCGCCTTGCTAGATGCTTTAGACAGCATAGCGGGGGCGCGATTATGTATATAGCCTGTATCTTCAACGGCTTGTGCTATTTTTACGCGTGTCTTCTCTGACACTAATTTAGGATCCTTCAAAAAACGACTTACTGTCATTTTTGTCACGCCAACGAGATCTGCAATATCTTTGAGAGATGGTCTTATTTTTTTCTTATTATTTATTTTATTGATAGTCATGATAAATGAGATGTTTAACCTAATAACAGAAATTAATGTTACTGTAACATAACTAACATCAGTTAGATATTTGTCAGCGGCACAAATCAAACAATGTAAGGCTGGAGTAACTCAAAGCAATATTCTTACAAATAATCTCTCCCATCAAATTACGAAGTGACGATACATTTCATAAAATAACGACGCAATAATGTGATATTCATCATGTGTTTCAAAAAACGCCTTAATTAGTGTTCAAAAAATATTAAGTTAAACTTAGTATGTTACCAGTAACGGTTAAATAGGCTTAAATCGCCCCCTGAGTAGAAAAAGGTATTTAAGTAATATGAGAATATTGGTTAACAATTAATTTCCATATTATTTAATATCATCAAAAATGAATCTATCATCAGTCTGCTGATTTGATTTAGTAGACTGATTAATTAAACCAATTAAGGATATTGTAAAAATGGGATGCTTAAAAGGCAAAAAAGTATTTATTACTGGGGCAGAACAAGGCATTGGATTTCATTCTGCAAAAGAATTGATTAAAGCAGGTTGTGATATCTATATCCATTACTTTAGTGGCACAGAAGGACCGGAAGAATTAGTGGCTTTAGCTAAATCATTAGGCCAGCAAGCAACCTATGGTTATGCTGATTTAAGAGATGATATCGAGACACAAAAATGTGTCAATGAAGCAGCCGCGTTTTTAGGCGGTATTGATATACTAGTTAATAACGTTGGTGGCATTGTTGCTCGAAAATGGCTTGATGAAATTGATAATAAATTTTGGAAAACGGTTATCGATATTAATTTAACAACCATGCTAAATGTCACCCAAGCTGCAGTACCTTACCTAAAAAAAGCAACAGAAGGCTCAAGCATTGTTAACCTCGCTTCGCTTGCTGGACGATCTGGAGGCCACTCTGGTTCATTAGTTTATTCTACAGCAAAAGGCGCGGTATTAACTTGGACGCGCTCTTTAGCAGCTGAACTCGGTGAATTTGGCATTCGTGTCAACGCAGTAGCACCAGGTTTAATATTAGGAACTCGTTTCCATGATCAACATACAACCAAAGATTCAGCAGATGAGACAGTGCGAGGTATTCCACTTAAAAGAGCAGGCACCTCTGAAGATGTAGCACAGGTCATCAAGTTTTTAGCCTCTGAATATAATGGTTTCGTTTCAGGTGCAACCATTGATGTTAATGGCGGTGTTTACCGTATGTAATGGACAGTGAAAGGCATTGCTTAGGAGATTTTTTGTTACTTAGTGATGTATTTTGCTTTGTAGAAAAACTAAATCAAATTGTTTCTTGAAGAAACAATTTGATTTGATATAGACGGTAAACGATTAATCAGGCTTAGTTTAAAACTGATTTCACGTAAGCTTCAATTTCTGCGTCTTGGCAGTTTTCAAAGAAACATTGTTGAAAACGTTCTCCGCTAACAGCTGTTTTAATTAAATCAGGATCAATCGCACGTAACGTATCCAAATAGTTTTCTTTCACAACCGCGGCTTTTACATCATTCAGAATATTTGCATTTTGTTGCTGTGGAACAGCACGCTCTAAGGGATAACCTTTACCACGCTCACCTGTCGTAAATGCTTTTTCAAAAATAAAACGCACATTTAACTCTGCTCCCCAACCATAACCTTTAGCAAAGGCTAGTGCGAGCGCATTACCATTATTGATTTGATTAAATAGGAATGCATCTGAAGGCTCTAGGCAATAACCACAGTTAACACCGGGATGAATATTCAAAGACATTATCGCCCCCTGCCCTGTACCACATCCAGCGACAACAAAATCAACCGCTTTAGAATTGATTAAAATACTCGCCATAATGCCTAAATGGATATAAGTCAGATGATGATCATTTTCATCACTCATGCCAACATTAAATACAGCGTCGCCTTGTGGCAAAACTACCGTATTAAGTTCATTAAGTACCGTTGCATTTTTACCTGCTTGACTGTTTTCCATCATTAATGCGATTTTCATTTATATCTCCTTGAAATGTATCGTTTGAATTATTTAT
>TARA_R110001583_G_scaffold19603_8_pt1 | contig 26966 bp, 22 predicted proteins | sample TARA_R110001583 | Tara Oceans TARA_R110001583 (sample SAMEA4398432) | marine metagenome | biome: Polar Biome; feature: [MES] marine water layer (ENVO:01000295) within the mesopelagic zone...; material: water (ENVO:00002006), including particulate matter (ENVO:01000060) such as...... | reverse complement strand
TCTTCAGCTAAAAATCAACTAATTTTTCTTAACTGATCGGCATTATGATTAAAATCAGGCTTTTTTATTGCTTATATCTTTAAAAATTTAGTCCCCCTATCAAAATTACGATAAATTAACTAAAAATGGGTCACGTGACAGTTTCTTATTATTATCAGGGTTAAACCAAGCTAGCTTAGAAGATAACTCAACCACTTCACCAACAATAATAAGCGTTGGCCCTTCAAGTCCACCACCTAGCTTAGATAGTTCGGATAAGGTCCCAGTGATCACTTGTTGATCGTTACTCGTCCCTTTATTAATTAATGCTACTGGTGTATTTGCATCACGGCCATTAATTAATAAATTAGTTTCTATATCTTCTGCTTGTAAAAGCCCCATATAAACAACTAATGTTTGATGTGGAATGGCTAATGCTTTCCAATTTAATGCTTTACCATCTTCTTTTCTGTGCCCAGTTACAAAGGTAACAGATTGCGCATAATCCCTATGTGTTAAAGGAATACCGGCATAAGCACTACACCCAGATGCAGAAGTGATCCCAGGAACAACTTGAAAAGCAACACCAGCTTCAACAAGCTCCTCTAACTCTTCTCCACCGCGGCCAAAAATAAAAGAATCCCCCCCTTTTAAACGTACTACTTTTTTACCTTGCTGTGCAAGTTCAACCAGCATTTGATTAGTGCGAGATTGTTTTACTTCGTGCTTACCAGCGGCTTTGCCTACTGAAATTAAATCAGCATCACGACGCACTAAATCTAATATCTCTTTTGAGACTAATCTATCATATAAAACAACATCAGCTTGTTGCATTAGTTGCAACGCTTTTAAAGTTAATAATGATGGGTCTCCAGGTCCTGCACCAACCAATGCAACCTCACCTTGAGCCACTTCTTCTGTCAGGTTATCTTCCATTAATTGCTGAGCTTTTTCGGTTTGGCCCTTTTGTAATAAGCTTGCTAAATCACCATTACCAAATAATTTTTCCCAATAACGACGACGTAAAGATTCTTTGGTGATCACTTGCTTAACTCGGTGTCTAAATTCACCCGATATTTTTGCTAATCGTCCGATATGCATTGGCAATAAAGCTTCTAAACGCTCACGTATTAAACGTGCTAATACAGGCGCTTTACCACCACTAGAAATAGCAACAACAATCGGAGAGCGATCAACTATAGATGGCATAATAAAGCTGCATAAATCAGGTTCATCCACCACATTGACTAAAATCTGTTTTTGCTCAGCTAAATGCGCGATATGTTCATTAACATGATGCACATTGGTTGCAGCAACGACTAACCATTTATCAGTAATCAATTCATCATAAAAGGCTTCTTTTATAATGGTTATCTGATTATTTTTTGCTTTTTGTAAAATAGAATCACAAATTTCTGGCGCACAAACAGTAATTGAAGCATTTGCTTTTAATAACAAATGCACTTTACGTGCCGCTATATCACCACCACCAACCACTAGGCAATGACGATTTTTTAATTTGGTAAAAATAGGAAGATAATCCATATATATCTCAGGGTTAATAAGTCGATGCCGACACTATAAAGAATAACAGGTGCAATATAAAAGATTAAAAGCACATTATTTATGACGTTTATGAATAGAAGTAGTAGCAGTTTTGATAATAAAAGGTTTATTTTTACTCGCTAAATTAGCCAATAAATTAATAGTCAGCCAAAAACTCTAAAACATCAGTCATCTATTTTAAACTAATATAACAGTGCATACTTTATTTATACCATTCTAGCTAATAAAATACTCATAGAGTATCTAGGAAAATCAGATTGAATCAAGGCTAATACTTGAGCAAAAAAATCACTATAAACCATATGCAGCTTGGTTAAGTCGAATAAAATGTCAGATTATCACATTGAACAAAAAATACGTTACCCCCTTAAAACACTTAATTTAAAAATATTATTGAATAAGAGACCGAACTCCATCATGAATGGTAAATATACCTTCAATTTTTTCACCATTGAGTACAGGTAAACAGCTGACATCGTGGGTTAACATTAAAGCTAATGCTTCTTTAACCGACACTTCAGATGAAATAGTAATAGGACAACGAGTCATCACTTGATGCGCTCTACGTTGTGCGGTTTCTGTATCACGAGCAGATTCAGACTTGGTATACAAATAAGGGCTTAATGCTCGTAATATATCGCGATCAGAAATAACCCCCCGTAATATCCCCTCTTCAACCACTAATAAGTGATGATTCCCTGTCTGTGATAATATTTCTTGGATCGCAGTAATACGGTCATCCATCTCAACTGTAACTACTCGAGCAGTCATAGCTTCTGCAACTTTCATATAGCGCTCCTTTTAAAAATTAATTAGTTAACTAATTATAGGCACAAAAAAGGCCAGCATAGCTGACCTTATCAATAATAATGTACAAAAAACTAAAAATAGATTAGCTATTTATAAAATCAACACCTTCTTGGATGTCTTTGTTTAGTGTTACTAACATATCGTTTTTAGCTTTTTCTTCAAAAGCTGATAATTTACCGTATGATAAAATTTCAACTATACCGTTAACACCTAAGCGTACTGGGTGAGCGAAGTAAGCAGCATCGCCACCATCAATATCAACATATGCGTAATCTACAACGTCTTCGCCTTGTAAACCTTTAACTAAAGATAAACAAAAACGAGCAGCAGCAGCCCCCATAGATAAAGTAGCAGAACCGCCACCAGCTTTAGCATTTACAACTTCAGTACCCGCATTCTGGATACGCGGTGTTAATGCAGCAACTTCTTCTTCAGAGAACGTGACACCTTCAACTTGAGAAAGAAGTGGTAAAATAGTTGTACCTGAGTGACCGCCAATGACTGGAACTTTAACTTCAGCAACGTTGAGACCTTTAAGTTCAGCAACAAATGCCTCACTACGGATAACATCAAGCGTTGTTACACCAAATATACGGTTTTTATCGTAAACACCTGCTTTTTTGAAAACTTCAGCAACGATTGGTACAGTACCATTTACAGGGTTAGTGATAACACCAACTAATGCTTTAGGACAGTTAGCAACAATGCCTTCAGCTAAAGTTTTGATAATACCAGCATTCACTGCAAATAAATCAGCACGATCCATACCTGGTTTACGTGGCATGCCCGCAGGGATAATGACAATATCAGCACCTGTTAATGCAGCGCCTAACGCGTCAGCACCAAAACCTTCAACTTTAACTGCTGTTGGGATGTGTGATAAATCAACCGCTACACCAGGAACAACTGGAGCAACATCGTATAATGCTAGCTCAGAACCAGCTGGTAGTTGAGTTTTTAATAATAATGACAACGCTTGACCGATACCACCTGCAGCACCAAGAACAGCAACTTTCATATTTTTCTCCAATGAAATAAAACGTTTAAGTATTTAAGAGTAACCGCATCTATTCTAAAGTGAATAAATACGCATGTGTGAAATATGTTAAATAATTGTGAGCAATGTAAAAAAGAAGCTTCTTTTATTTTTCATTAAACCTATCTCCAATCCTGTTAAAGCATGACGTTAAGGAAAATACTGCTGATATATTTTGCTATAAACACCATTTTCAACAATTAATTTTAAGCCTTGATTTAAACGCAGGCGTAACACATCGTTGCCTTTCTTAACTGCAATACCATAACCACCTGAAAACTGTTCAACAAAAACGGCTTCAGTACGGCTAATCACTAAATTAGAACCCGCTTCTTGTTTACTCAAAAAGTCATTTATCACAGCAAAATCAGCAAAAACTGCATCTATCCTTTGTAATTTCAAATCATCTAATGCAGCTTGAGATGAGAAATAAGGCACTATATAACTATTATCTCTTGCAAATTGAATAAGATAACTTTGATTTGAGGTATTAGCTTGAACACCAATAAACTTTCCCGATAATGAAAATTGCCCCTGCAATTGCTTTTTACTGATAAAAACAGGAGGTACTTTATAATAGCTATCGCTGAAGTCGACTATTTTAAGACGCTCATCGGTGATATCTAATGCGGCAATTACTGCATCATAACGGCCAAAAGGTAACGTCAATAATAAACCATCAAATCGATGGTGTTCAAAGCTACAATTAAGGTTGACTTCTTTGCAGATAGCTTTAGCGATATCTATATCAAAACCTTTGATCTCTTTATCATTAGATAAATATTCGAAAGGATAATAATTACTGTCAGTGGCAAATTTAACACGCTCCTGCATCGCTATCTCAGCACTCAATGAAGTACAAAATAAGAGTAAAATAAAAGCAATTTTACGAGAAACAGAAAGCATAATGGCTCATCCTGGGTAATTTTAATTTTGTACAAACTTTAACAGAAGTATATTGAATTAAGTAGGTACTCCCGACGTAAATACTAATGTTTAGGATAAAACGCATAAATATGCAAAAAAAGTGAAATTTAATGTATTACCCTATCGTAAATTTAGATTAAGATGTTAGCTTTATTGTAATGCAAATATGGAATTAACAAATGCGACATACTTCTGAATTAATGGACTTCTTTAAATGCCTGCTTAAAAAAGAACACCTAAGCTCACAAAGTGAAATTGTCGAGGCATTGATCGGAGCTGGATTCACTCATATTAATCAATCCAAAGTTTCGCGTATGTTAAGTAAAACTGGCGCTGTTCGCACGCGAAACGCAACCGGTGAAATGGTATATTGCTTGCCTGCTGAGCTAGGCATTCCCGCGACCACCAGCCCGCTTAAAAACTTAGTGGTAGATATAGATAGAAATGATAGCTTAATTGTTATACGCACAAGCCCCGGTGCTGCGCAATTGATTGCGCGTTTACTTGACTCGATGGGGAAAGCAGAAGGAATTTTAGGCACCATAGCAGGCGACGATACTATTTATATTGCCCCTAGTAATACTCAAAAAATTGATGCTACATTAGCAGTTGTACACAAACTATTTGATTAATACCAAATCCATTAAGTTTGAGATCAAATATCCCGAAGAAAGAAAGCAAGGTGGAGTTATAGTATTTCGAGTTATTAACTGTGTTAATTCACCACTGATAGAATTAATTCATAGACATAAATTCTTTTAGGGTTGCTTCCTGTACATCAAACTCTACCCCATAAGTGGTTTATTTTAGCTAATAATATGAATTAGCTATTTAATAGAATGTGTATAACGGCCACCAAAGCCAGGTTATGTACTAAGGTATTAGTAACAAGATAAACTTATGATGGTTCTTTTAACTTTCAAAGCAGGTGTTGATTTAAAGCAGCCGTTTTTTATAGTGCCTAATCAGGTTAAAAACTTTTCTAAACTGACTCAAAATAGAAGAGAAAAATATGAACAAACAACAGGGTTTTACTTTAATTGAGCTACTGATAAGCCTTTTCATTTTAGGCATCTTAGCCGCTATTGCTTATCCCTCATATCAAGGTTTTGTAATAAAAACACGGCGAGTTGATGCACAAAGTGAATTAATTAAAGCGCAAATAGAGCAAAGTAGCTATCGAATCACTCATCCGACTTATATTAATAACACCACCTCAGCAGGTTTACCTTCAAATAATCAACATTATACTTTTAGTGTTGTATCAGCATCAGTTAACACTTACATAATGAAAGCAGAAGCTAAAAGTACTAGCAGCCAAAGCAATGATCAAGTTATCTGTAAAACGCTTTTTATCGACCAAAACAATACAAAAACAAGTGACGGTAATACGGAGAATAATTCTTGTTGGGTGAATTAACCCTTTCCTTTCCGCTAATACTGTACTAATTATTACCCACCCATTTTCCAGCTGGGTAATATTAGATTTTAAAAACACTAAATAACGACTGATTATCTCCGCAGAAACTAATAACCCGATAAACTAATAACCACGAAGAAATTAATAACTTCCTAATAACTCTTTTTGTTTCAAAAACTCCAACGGTTTACCTAATACATGTTGATAAATAACGTTGTACGCTAAAACACTTTGTACATAAGCTCGAGTTTCATAATATGGAATGGTATCAACCCAACTATCTATTTCAATACCAGCATTGCCTTTTTGCTTCTCAGAACTCACCCACTTATCCACTCGATGTGGACCGGCATTATAGGCAGCAGTTGCTAATACTCGATTACCATCATAACGTGTTAATAAGCCATTAAAATAAGCGGTACCTAGCTGTACATTTACTTCACCCTGATTAAGTTGTGATACTGTACTGTAGGCAGTTAAACCAATTTTTTGTGCTGTTTCCTTTGCTGTATTTGGCATCAGTTGCATATACCCACTTGCACCAACAGGTGATTTCGCATATTGATCAAAACTACTCTCCCGACGAGTAATGGCATAAATGTAAGTTTCTTCTAGGTCATATTTATCTGCAGCACCAACAAATAACTCTGATTTTGCATTAGGGAAACGGATATTAAGCGCATTCCAACTTTTAGAGTTAATGCTCGCTAACACTGATAAATATGGCCAATTTTGATTAAAAGCATATAAACCTAATTGCTGTTGTTGAACTTTACTTTGATTATTTAATAAACGCTGCCATTGTCTTTTTGCTTGTATATTTAATTGATGAAATAACAGCTCTTCAATAACTGATAATTCACTATCTAACGAACGTAAGCTATCTTTTTCTTCTGTTATAGATTGGGCATTAAGTGAGAAATCTACCCCTAATTTTTGAGCGGCCATAAAACCATGAAAATTACGATTTTTTGCTACTTTTTGATACACGGTTTTAGCACCTTCTGATTTCCCATCATATTCTAAAACACGAGCCTGCCAATACAACCATGCTGATGAATTGAGTTTTTCCTCAGGTAATTGAGTAAGCCAAAATGCGATGTTTTTCCAATCCTCACGTTTTATCGCGTAACGGATACGCTGCTCTACTAATGAAACATTACCCAGTGCCCCTAGTTCTTGATCTAACCATGAAAAATATTCTGTTTTCTCACGTTGTACAATAAGACGAGCAAACTGCGTTTTGATCTTTACTTTTTCTTCTAAAGTAAATAAAACTTTTTTATTATATTGCTCATAAGCTTGCATTGCTTTAGCCAGATCTTTTCTCGCTAAGCGCTTAAGGCTTGGCACTAAAAAACTATACCCCTTTGCTGCACGGGAAGAGAATAACTCACTGTTTAATAGCTCTTTAGGTTTTTTATGAAGTTCATATAACTGACTTGCAACAGCAGCTTTATCTTGATCCATTCTAGTGATCAAAAAACGCATTAAACCCTGTTTATTTTTTGCATAAGCTAACTGAAAACGCTGCCAAACATCTTCCTGTGTTAGTTGTTGCTGATCTTGATAAAAAACATACACATCGTCACAGGCATTTGGTAGAGAAGTGCTCGACAACCAATATTTTTGAGCATCTGGCCAAGCTTGTTGACTTTTCCCCATTGCAATGGAGGCTTGTAAATAGTTACACTTTAAAATGCGATGGTTTGGCATCTTAGGGTAAGCGGTTAAAAATTGTTTCCAATTTTTTTGTTTCGCTAAATAAAAAAGATATGAACGTTGTAAGTCATCACTCACACTCTTGCCCTTGTGAGTTTTGATAAAATTTAAAATATCTGCATCACTAACTTCTGCCATATTTGCATTCAAATAATTATATTCTGCAAGGTAAGCTAATGGGTAATCTGTTATATCACCAATATTTTGATTGGCTTTTTGCCACTTTTTTTGTGCTTGTAAGTCTAAGGTATTAGTAAAAATATCACGTTGAATATCTAAACTTAATGCACTAGAGAAGTTTGCTGCAGAAAACAGTAAACACCCCAAAATTAATTTTCTCATAATACCCCAATAAAAATAATGAAATTACATAACCACCTTTCATAAAATGGTCGACGATAACAATTCTTGAGTATAAGCATGCTTTGCTTGCTCAAATATTTGTGACGTAACACCTTGCTCTACTATTTCACCTGATTTCATCACCATAACTCGGTGGCTCACTGCTCTTACCACTGACAAATCATGGCTGATAAATAAATAACTTAATGAAAAATCTTGCTGTAACGCTTTTAATAATTCAATAATTTGTTTTTGAATGCTTCTATCCAAGGCAGATGTTGGTTCATCTAATACAATCAACTTTGGCTTTAAAATCAAAGCTCTTGCAATGGCAATACGCTGCCGTTGTCCACCTGAGAACTGGTGAGGATAACGGCTTGCAGCACTTTCATCTAACCCTACTGTAGCTAATACTTGTAAAACTTGCTCACTTATTTGTTGATCGTTTAAGCGATGTTGGTGATTAAATACATGAACGCCTTCTGCAATAATATCTTTTACTGACATTCTGGGACTTAAACTCGCGTAAGGATCTTGGAATACAATCTGTAATTGTTGGCGAAGCGCCTGCAAATCATTCTTATCTAACAATTGTACCTTTTCACCTAGGTAAACCACTTGTCCGGTATGTTTATTGAGCTGTAATAAAGCTTGTGCTAATGTGCTTTTGCCTGAGCCACTCTCCCCTACTAAAGCAACCGTTTCACCTTCATGTATTGTTAACGATACATTCTTAACAACATGTAATGATTGTATTGTTTTCCCCCAAAAGCTTTTTCTCAAAGGAAAGCTAACATTCATATTATGTGCTTCCAAGATAACTTTAGGGTCAACTAATGCAGGCATTTCTCCGCTTGGAATCGCATTTAATAATGCTTTAGTATATTGATGGCAAGGTGATTCAAATAGAGACTTCGTTTGTTGATACTCAACTTGCTGGCCTTTGCACATCACCAATACATGATCTGCAAATTGCTGCACCATATTGAGATCGTGAGTGATCAATAAAATGCCCATATTTAAACGCTGTTGTAGTGATTTTAATAACTTCAAAATTTGTTTTTGAATAGTGGCATCTAAAGCAGTTGTTGGTTCATCAGCAATCAACAAATCAGGTTCATTAGCTAAAGCCATTGCAATCATGACACGTTGACGCTGCCCTCCTGACAATTCATGAGGGTAGGCTTTTAAACGTGAAGCTGGATTTTCAATGCCCACTAACTCTAATAATTCAAGTGTGCGTAATTGTGCTTTTTTTCCTGTTAAGCCTTTATGTAATAACAAGGTTTCTGCAATTTGCTTTTCAATGCTGTGCAATGGATTTAATGAGGTCATTGGTTCTTGAAAAATCATACTTATTTTATTGCCACGAACCACTTCTAAAACCGCATCTGACTTCCCCATTAAAGACTGACCTTGAAATATAATATCTCCAGCAGGATGATGAGCATGAGGGTAAGGCAATAATTGTAAAATCGATAACGCAGTTAATGATTTACCAGATCCACTTTCACCAACAATCGCGAGAGTTTTACCCTGCTCTAAACTAAAGCTAACACCAGATAAAATATCTAATTCGGCAAAGCTTACCGCCAGGTTTTCAACTTTTAACAAACACGTTTTGACACTCATAGTGTTTTCCTCGGGTCAAAGGCATCACGAGCGGCTTCACCAATAAATACCAATAGCACCAAAATACTTGATAAAGAGATAAAAGCAGTGATAGCTAACCAAGGAGCGTGTAAATTCTCTTTCCCTTGAGAAATCATTTCACCTAAAGAAGCAGATCCTAATGGCAATCCAAATCCTAAAAAATCAAGTGATGTTAAGGTGGTTAATGCACCTGTAAATAAGTAGGGCATAAAGGTTAAGGTGGCGATCATTGCATTCGGTAAAATATGTTTAAACATAATTTTACTGTCTTTTACTCCTAATGCTTTTGCCGCTTTGACGTAGTCTAAATGGCGCCCACGTAAAAACTCAGCTCGCACTACACTTACTAAACTAGGCCAACTAAATAAGATCATTAAACCTAATAACCAAGTAAAAGTAGGCTCCACAAAACTTGCTAAAATAATCAACATAAACAGCATTGGAAGGCCTTCCCATATTTCGAGTAGTCTTTGTCCAATTAAATCTATTTTGCCACCGTAATAACCTTGTATTGCACCGACAATAACACCAATAACAGAGCTTATTATGGTTAAAGACAATGCAAAAACAACTGAAATACGAAAGCCATAGACTAAACGCGCTACAACATCACGTCCTTGATCGTCAGTGCCTAACCAATTAACCGCATCTGGTGCTGAAGGTGCTGCACTGGTTAATTCATAGTTAATAGAGTCATAATAAAATGGAACTAATGGCCAAACCATCCAGCCTTGTTTATTAATTTGTTGCACCATATAAGGGTCACGATAATCGGTACTGATATCAAAATCACCCCCTAACTGTTGCTCCGGAATATCCTGCACAATCGGGAAATACCAATTCGACTGATAAGAAACCATGATCGGTTTATCGTTGACCCATACTTCTGCAAACAGGCTAAATAAAAATAAAAAACTAAAAATCCATAGCGAATAATAACCACGTTTATTGGCTTTAAATTGTGCCCAGCGTTGATGGTTGCTTGGATTTTTTTTGATACGTTGCCAAGTGAGTAATAACGACATTATCGGCCCTCAAATGTAATGCGTGGATCGATTAAGGTATAAGTGATATCACTAACCAATTTAAGCACTAAACCAACCAATGTAAAGATGTACAGAGAGCCAAAAATAACTGGGTAATCTCGAGTAATAACCGACTCAAAACTTAACAAACCTAAACCATCTAATGAAAAAATAACTTCAATCAGCATTGAGCCGGTAAAGAAAATACCAATCAGTGCCGCAGGTAATCCCGCCAAGACTAATAACATCGCATTACGAAAAATATGTCCATATAAAACACGATTTTTAGAGCAGCCTTTAGCACGTGCAGTGATCACGTATTGTTTATTAATTTCATCTAAGAAGGAATTTTTAGTAAGCATAGTAAGCGTAGCAAAACTAGCTAAGACACTCGAAAATATCGGTAAAGCCAAATGCCAAAAGTAATCTTTTATTTGCCCAAACAAGGATAATTGTTCAAAGTTATCAGAAGTTAGACCACGTAATGGGAACCAGCTAAAATAAGAGCCACCAGCAAATAAAACCACTAACATAATCGCAAAAATAAAGGCTGGAATAGCATAACCAATAGTCACAACGGTACTTGTCCAAACATCAAAACGGCTACCATGTGCTGTCGCTTTTTTAATACCAAGGGGAATTGAGATAAAATAGGCTAATAAGGTCGTCCATAAACCTAAAGAAATAGATACTGGCATTTTTTCGTAAATTAAATCAATAACACTTTTATCACGATAGAAACTATCACCAAAATCAAAATTAATATAGCGCCATAACATTGCAAAATAACGTTCATGTAATGGTTTATCAAATCCATATAATTTTTCTAGAGCTGCAATATATTCGGGGTCAACCCCCTGTGCACCACGATATTTACTGCTGTTATTTGAACCTTGTTTAATTTCACTACTGGTGCTTGAAGTAACACGAGAGGTCGCGTCAGAATCAATACCTTGGTATTTAGCAATGGCTTGTTCAACAGGGCCGCCTGGTGCGACTTGTACAATAAAAAAATTTAAAGTCATGATGCCAATCAGGGTTGGAATAATCAGTAACAGCCTTTTTAATATATATTGATGCATTATTATTTCTCTTTTTTAGCTGCTAACTCAGATGTTTTTTTAAACCACCAAGTATCTAAGCCTATATCATAATAAGGTGCTATTTTGGGACGAGAAAACTTATCCCAATAAGCAATGCGATAAGCGGGTAAATACCATTGAGGGATCACCATATGTTCAGATAACAAAACACGATCTAAAGCTTTAGTCGTATTAACTAACTGCTTACGGGTTGTTGCTGTTATTAACTGCTTAGTTAAAGCGTCAATAACTGGAGAGCAAATACCAGCCCAATTTGAAGTACCGATCTGGTTAGCTGCTTCACATCCCCAGAAGCTCGCCTGTTCATTACCAGGAGAAATCGACTGGCCTTTGCGTAAAGACAACATATCAAACTCAAAGTTGTTCAATCGATTGATAAATTGTGAAACATCCACTAAGCGTATATCAGACTTTATGCCGATGCGTTGTAAATTACGACGAAATGGATGAATAACTCGTTCAAAGTCTTTGCTATACAGTAAAAATTCAAAACTTAACTGCTCACCATTTTGATTCTGCATTTTGCTGTTTTTTAATTGATAACCAGCTTCTGCTAATAATGCGACCGCTTTACGCATTTGTTGACGCATATTCCCATTACCTAATGTTTTATTGTTTTTAAGCGGTTCAAAAACAGCAGCTGAAAGTTGCTTTTGATAAGGTAACAATATTTCTCTCTCTGCCGTACTTATATCAACTTGGGTAGACAATTCAGATCCAGAATAAAAACTATCGATTCGTGTATAAGCCCCATAAAACAAGGTTTTATTAGCCCATTCAAAATCAAATAATAAAGAGATCGCTTCACGAACTTTAGGGTCTTTAAATTTATCGCGACGTAAATTAAACCAAAAACCTTGCATGCCTTGCGGATTTTTATCTGCAATTTTCTCCAATATAACTTGTCCCGTATCAAATTGCTCACCTACATAACCAGTAGACCAACGCTTTGAAGAGCTTTCTAAACGATAATCAAAAGCTCCGGATTTAAAGGCTTCAAAAGCAACCGCATCATCACGATAATAATCGATGATGATTTGATCAAAATTATGACGGCCTTTATTGACTGCAATATCTTTTGCCCAATAATCTTCAACCCGCTGGAATAGCACTTGCTTACCTGGATCAAAGCTTTTTAACTGATAAGGGCCTGAACCGAGAGGGATAATCAAACCACTTTTAGAAAAATCTTTATCTTTCCAAAAATGGGCTGGCAAAATAGGAATTTGCCCAATAATTAATGGTAATTCACGATTACCTATTTCTTTAAAGTGAAATGTGACCTGTAATAATGAATCAACAGTGACACTTTCAACCCCTGAGTAATATGAAGCAAAGTGTGGTGCACCTTGATTAACTAATAGCTCAAAACTAAACTTCACATCGTTTGCGGTGATAGCTTCACCGTCATGGAACGTCGCTTTAGGGTTAATTAAGAAACTAACGGCACTAAAGTCATCCGCGACTCTCACCTTTTTAGCGATTAATGCATACAAGCTAAAAGGTTCATCAGTTGATTGCTGCAATAACGTATCGTAAATACGTGTCATACCTGCAGCGGCATTACCTTTAACAATAAAAGGATTTAAAGAATCAAAGCTTCCGATGCTAGCTTGTTTGAATGAACCGCCTTTAAGTGCACTTGGATTGGCGTACTCAAAATGCTCAAAATAGTTGTCATATTTAAGATCGCCGTACATGCTAACAGCGTCACTCCATGATCCACTTTGTGAGTACAAACTTATTGGAAATAACATGTAAAATACACAAACACGTTTAAACTTATTGATATTCATAATAGAAAAACCCAAGCAGGTTAAAAATATAAGAGCAGTAAAGATAACAAATGCTTAGCTTAATAAAAGGTTTTTAAATGAAAAAGGAGATATAAAAAATCGAAGAAGAAAAAGCAGAACTTTTGCTAAAAAATATGGACTAATTTTTGTGTTTCACAAGTAAAAGCTGAAATATTTTTAAGAAAATATAGCTAGCTCAAAAAAAAAAATGGTTTATCTAAAAGGCTTTATTAATGTGATCCAGATCACTTGTAAATCACATCGAAAAGCCTAATCTATTAATGAACACGATAAAGTGTATAACAAAAAGGTGTCCTACATGAGAATTGAAATTACTAGCAAGCAAATTACTATTACAGACACAATGCGAGCAAAAGTAGAGGAACGTTTCGAAAAATTACAAAAACTTCAAATTTCTCTTATCAATCCCCATTTCATCATTACTAAAGAGCCAAAAGGTGTGAAGATAGAAGGTACTATCGGCGTTCCAAACGGTAAAGTTTTTGCTCATGCAGAGCATGACGATTTATATGTGGGGATAACTCAATTATTCCAAAAAATTGAACGTCAATTAAATAAACATATCCATAAAGATGAAGCAAACCGTGCCAAGAATAATGGTAAAGACTTATGTCGTAACGGTGCAATTTCAGGTGAGGTTATTGAAGAGCCAGAAATTGAAATCGAATCTGATGCTGAGATAAAATTAAATAAAGAGTTTGTGGCTTAGTCACTTACTACTCACTAGAGCACTTAAATAACTGCTCATAAAAAATAAAAAAAGGAGGTTAATAACCTCCTTTTTTGATCCTACCTTTTACGAAAACCTGCCTTTGAGAAAATAGTTATAAAGTGCCTTTTGCAAAGCACTAAATAAACATATTACTTCTCTTCGTAGTGACGATTGTCATGTACTTGCTGCAACATCACTCGGCTTTCATCTAAAAATAATGAAGCGTAATCCCCCATCCAATTTGTTACTGATTTGAAGCGTTCAATAAACTCGTCGCGGTTGTTGCTCTCTAATAACTCGATAGCATCAGAAAAGTGCTTATGGTAACGCTTGATCATGGTTAAGTTATTTTTTTGCGACAAAATAATATCAGCATAGAGTGCTGGTTCTTGAGCAAATAAACGCCCTACCATTGCTAACTCTAAGCGATAGATAGGTGAACTTAAGTCTAACAATTGTTTTAAATCAGCATCGACTTCTTGCAAATGTACACCATATACAAAACTCGTAAAATGACGTAATGCTTGAATCAATGTCATTGATTGATCATGTGTTGGCGCAGCAACTGGGTATAAGTGTGCCCCCCAAATTTTCATTTGCTCAATTAACCATTGGTACTTTTCAGGATCTCGACCATCGCAGTAAACAATAACTTGTTTTGCAAAACTTGAAATATCAGGACCAAACATAGGATGTAAACCCACAACAGGGCCTTCATGCACCGCTAACATTTCAATTAATGGAGCGTCTTTGATACTAGTGATGTCCGTTAAAATACAATCTTTAGGCAAGAAAGTAAGTTGTTTGATTACATCAACTGTGACATCAATTGGTGAACCAACAATAACCAGCCCGGCTTTACTACAAATCGCTTCAGCTTGATCCCAGTTTGCGCGGCCTAATATATCAACGTCATAACCAGATAATTTAAACATTTCAACAAAACGCTGTCCTAATAAACCATTGCCCCCAATGATAACAATACGTTTCATATTAGGATTAACAGTTTTGAAACCAGTGTCATTTTCACTCGCGTAAGATTCACGCATAGTACGTCGTAAAATATCTTCTATCAGATTTGCAGGTACACCTTTCTTTTCAGCTTCTTCACGGCGTTTAGCTAACATCTCTGCTTCACGCTCGGGCACATAAATAGGCAAACCATGTTTAGTTTTTACTTCGCCTACTTCACCCACTAAACGTAAACGCTCTGCTAACAAGTCAATTATTTGCTGATCAACAGCATCAATCTGATCTCTTAATTTACTTAAAGGCATAATTTACTTCTTATCTTTTGTGGATAGCATCTTTTAATAATACTGTCGCTTCATCTAATAATTCACAAGTTGTTTGCCAATCAATACAAGCATCCGTTACTGATACTCCATATTGTAATTGCTCAGCAGGTAATGATGCTGGCTGGTTACCTGCATTAATATTACTTTCTAACATAATACCGATAATAGATTTATTACCGTCAACCACTTGGTGGAAAACATTTTTTGCAACTAATGGCTGTAATTCATGGTTTTTACTAGAATTCTCATGGCTACAATCAACAATTAGAATGTTTTCCATTTTGGCTTTAGCTAACGCTTGCTCTGCTAATGCAACATTGATTGAGTCATAATTTGGCTTGCCACCACCGCCACGTAAAATAACGTGTCCATCTTTATTACCAGCAGTTTGTAATAATGCGCTCTGCCCAGACTGATTAATGCCCATGAAACGATGCGGTGCAGAAGCAGATTGCATTGCATTAACCGCAGTAGAAAGACTACCGTCGGTACCATTTTTAAAACCAACTGGCATTGATAAACCACTCGCCATTTCGCGGTGTGTTTGAGACTCTGTTGTACGAGCACCAATTGCTGACCAGCTAAATAAGTCACCGATATATTGCGGGCTAATCGGATCTAATGCTTCTGTTGCAATAGGTAAACCTAGTTCTGAAATCCATAATAATAATTCACGTGCTTTTTTAAGCCCGGTTTCGATATCAAATGAATCATCCATATGAGGGTCATTAATTAAACCTTTCCAACCGACTGTAGTACGAGGTTTTTCAAAATAAACGCGCATCACAATATATAAAGTATCTTTATACTGTTCATGTAATTGTTTCAAACGTGTTGCATACTCTTTAGCAGCTTCGATATCGTGAATTGAGCAAGGACCACAAATAACTAAAAAACGAGGGTCTTTTTTATGCACAATATTAGAAATAGTTTGACGAGATTCATGAATGAATTGATACACACTGTCAGAAGCCGGTAAAGAGGCTTTAAGCTCTGCTGGTGTGATTAAAACAGTTTCTGATTGAATGTGGATATTTTCATTTTGTTGCGTAGTCATTTTACTCTCATTGACAATTAATAGTGAAAGCATAATAGCATAGCAAAATAATAGATCATGCGATTAAGCGATAGAGCCTAAATAAATGCAGATTTAGTCAAATTAACGCATAAATTATTACTGTTTGTTTTACAATAAAATACGTTTTTTTATTTCTTGCGCTTAATTACTCTGATTAACTAAGGTGTTTGACAAATATGCAGAAAGATATTCAGAAAATCACCTCCCACATTATGACATCGTGGTCTGAGATAGAAAAACTACAAGCAGAGTGGAATACATTATTAGAACAGTCCGATGCCAATAGTGTTTTTTTAACATGGCAATGGATGGATAGCTGGAAAAAGACTTGTTCAGCGCAGACAAAACCCTTTTTTGTTGTTTTAAAACAAGCTCATAAAATTGTGGCGATTGCCCCTTTTTATATTCAACCTTATCGATTATTTAAATGCTTAACTTATAAAGTATTACGTTTTGCAGGAGACCAAGGCATTGGTTCAGAATACTCTAATTTTATTGTTGAACAAAAAAATAGCCTCGTTTTAAAAGAACAACTTTGGTCAGCATTGTTAGCCTGTCATAAAACATCGCAATGGGATCTTATTTGGTATAGCAATGTAGCCAGTTGGAGCAAAGGAGGCGAAACGTTACTCGCTTCACTTAACAACACTGCGCGGTTACACCTAAAATCACGTGTTGTGGGATTTGGTAATACCGACCTGAGCACTTTATCAGAGAAAGTATTACCTTCTTTATCAAAGAGTTTACGTACTAATATAAAACAAACACAAGGTTATTTAACACAACAGGGTAATTGGAAAGTGAGCTTTTGCAACGACCCTTCTGTGCTTAAAATAGAGCTACAAAGGTTATTTGAATTACATAATTTACGCTGGCAAAAGGCAGGTATAAAAGGCTCCTTTGAAAAACGCCCTGAAATGACTGCTTTTTATCAGCACTTTGCTATAAAAGCACTTCAACAAGGTTGGTTGCGATTAGCAAAACTAGAATGTGAAGGTATCACCCAAGCGATGCAAATTGGTTATGTTTATCAAGGGCAGTTTTTTGCATTACAAGAAGGATTTAATCCCGAATTCCAGAAGGGAGCAGGCCAAGTCTTGCGCTATCATGTTTTTCAGCAGTGCTTAAAAGAAAACTTAACTGATTATGATTTTTTAGGTCAATACACTGATCATAAAAGACGCTGGCTAGCAAAAGAACGAGATGGGCATAACTTACTTATTTGGCCAAATAAAATTAAAAATATCTTTTTTAACTTAATGACAATTTGGCCAACAGGAAAATACTTTAAACCTTTATAAACTCAGTTATCCAACATAAAAAATTACAAAGCTACAAAGCTACAAAGCTACAAAGCTACAAAATTATAATTTATTACGACCAAGATATAGAAGTAATAAATTCTTTATCTTCACTAATATGAGCCGATATGGCTAACGTAGTAATTGCTACTTTTTGATGATAACCACGACTCAACCAACCTAATGAAGGTGTTTGTTTATCATCTGAAGGTAGCCCTTTTATTAGCTCTGCTTTAGTCTTTTCAGGTAGTTTAATAACAACTTTATTTTCAGCTAATGATAATGTACAAATACCCTCTTTAATTTCGATATTCTGGCAATCTTCCGAAAAATGAAAATAAATAATGGCATCATGCTGACCTTGAGTTTTCAGTTCGTCTATAATATTTATCTGTTTTTGTTGCACATTCAAGTCAATACTTCGTTGATGGTTAACCGGCGAACCTAATCGTTTATAACCATCATGTTCTGCGACTATTTTACCGCCAGACTCAATTGGTGACCATTCAGTACATTTTGTTTGAGCATGTGACTCCCACATAAACGGCCCTGTCATCACTGACTGATCAACACCATCGATTTCAATAGTATTATGTGCTTTTGTTTTGCGAAAGTGATTACGCCATTGCGGAAAACTAAAATAATCGTAAGTTCCTGTATCAACAAATAAGTCACTTTGATTAATACGAATAACACAACTTAATGCATCAGCATGTCCATGAGCAGCAATCGCGGTATAACCTAACTCTGCTGCATCCATTAAAATACTCGCTTGGTTATTTTCACTCACTTTACCGGCTTGCAATAGATAATAACCTGAATCATTAAAAGCGACGCAGCTTAACTCTCGCTCAATGGTATGACCCGTAATAAGAGGTTGTTGTCTATTATTAAATAGCCAGAATGCAGATTCACTTGCTTGCTTTAATCCTTGCGCAAAAATAGCATCATCATAAAAATAACTGACGACATCGCATAGTGCATTAATATCATGTACATGTTCGCCAAGATCTAATACATAACCATCATCTTGGTCACCTAACATTGGATAATGTTTGCCACCTTCTGCCACCGTTGCAATAAACTGGCTTAAACGATTAAGTGTTTGCCAATAAGCAGGTGAAAATTCATCTTCACTCCATTTACCTGTTAATCCTGTTAATAAGTAAAATTGGAATACAAAAAACTGATAACTAAACGCATGCTCTTTGGTACAACCATCGGCAAAAGTTTGAGCTTGAATCTCATTTTCTAATACTAACTTACTTTGTTGCTGCCATTGTTTTGCATCTTTGATCATTGAAAAATAACAAGCTGCAATATAAACACCGGCCGCTTCACCAACTAAGTGATTATTAGCCGATGTGCCTTGCGAAAATTTACCGCTCACATCACGACAATGTAAAAATACACTTTCTAATAATCGTTGTTTAAAATCCCCAACAAATAAACCAGAGTCTTTAATCAAATCGATGGTCCATACCCAATTAATTAAACGAATTGCTAATTCTAGTGGGCTACGCCAATTCATCCCCTTACCATAAGGATTTAGATCTAACCAATGAGTCATTTGAATAACAGCCGCTTGTGCATATTTAAGCTCACCAGTGACTTTATATGCTCGTGCTAATACCACCATTTGATGATGACGATTTGGCTCCCACACTAGCTTACAATCACCATTTTTTTTAAAGTCTCGGTAATTAACAGAGAGAATATGCCCAAGCTTTGAATAGATATCCGCACTATGATCTTTATGCCAATTAATCGGCGATTCTAAATGCTGCTCTTGTAAATCAAAATAACTTAATTTATGCGCCACAATAGAATCAGCTTTAGCCAATAACGGTGCTTTCCAGTCTTTGTTATAGTGAGTAATTTCACCTTCAAAAACATTAAATCCAGATTCAAAACGAGATTCAGCATCATAGTTTTCAACAAAATCAGGTTTAGGTACTAAATTAAACTGTACTCTTGCACGCTCAACCCAAGCTGCGTTTAAAGAAGTGACTCGCCAAGTGATCTCACTAATAGACATCATTTGGATTCGTTTGATATACCAAGTAAAGGATTGCATCGCTATTTATACTCGAGGTTATTGATTAGAAGGATGAAGGTAGGAATAAACAAATTCACTTAATTGCTTTTCAGCGGCAGCTTTATCTTCACCATCAAAGTCAACAGTGACAGCGACTAACGTTGCTCCAGGCTGCCCAATCAATGCCGCTTTAACTTCAGCTAATTTGGCGCGCTTTTTATCACTTGTGAGCACACCATTAATAACATACCAAGAAGCTATCATTCGGTATCGGTATTGGGATCTTTGTAATAGTGCCAAGTTAGCTTCTTGTAAGCTTTTACTGTTTGATAAAACTAGTTTTTTATCTTCCATTTGATGCCAAAATTGTTTATCAAAAAGATAATTGTCAACATATATCATTTCACTCGCTTGCTTTTGCTTAATGTAATCCGCCAAATACACCTGAAACCCTAATTCGTCTTTAGTGTAATAAAAGAAACGTTCTTTACTGACGCCTTGAGAATAAGGTTTCCAGTTAGGGCTATAACTTTTATTACTACTCATCACTTGGTAGTTCTCTATATTTGGCACAGATAAAGCGTAATTTTCATTAAACCGAGATGGGATCCAGTAAGAGGCGGCAATGAATAAAGCGAGTACAGAAAAAGTAGTTAAAATTTGAAATTTATTAACAATATTAGATTGAGTAGCGTTGGCAATTATTTTTTTATTTTGTTGAACATTTTTTTCTTGAGATCCATCAAAATAGGTACGCGCAATATAGATCAATGGTAATAAACAAATTGCAAAAACAATCCAGCCAAAGGTCAAGTGATCTTGAACAATAAAATGCTGCATCTCGGTGTAAGTACCCACCACAATAATAATAATGATACGTAACCAATTAGCAATTATTGAGATAGTTAAAGCAATCACTAAAAATATGAGCGTTTTTTTAGTTGTTAACTTATTAAAATAACCCACACAAAAAGCTAATAATGCAGCAACAAGAAAAAAGCCTAAACCAGAGCAAGACGGCTCAACATCGAATAGCCCACCAGTAGTAGATAATCGATAATGATCACGATCAACAGCGATTCCTATTAACTCAGGTCCCCACTGACCAGCTGCGGTGGATAACTCTCGTAAAGGATACTGTAAAATATTCCACACTGGTAAAATAAGTAACAACATGATTAAAGGCATAAAAAAAGCTTTAACAACGTTCCAACCATAGAAACAAAAAACCAAAGAAAGCATTAAGCTAAAAAGAGCAAATTGTTGAAGCTGCTGAATACTAGAAAGTTGAGCAATCATTGAGACTAAAAAACTAGCCAATAAACAGCCTAAACCTATTGTATATTGGCTACTAGGTAACCTAGTCACCTGTAACTTATCTCTCTCCAAATAAAACACATACAAAACAACAATAATACCTAAAAAACCATGGCTATAGGGGCCATTACTATTCCATTCGTCAAAGATCGTTGTAATGATAGATGCATTAGAGAGTAAAATCGCTGCAGCGCTTATTATTACTATCACATTAAAAAATTTGTTGTTTCTTATCAAACCACACCCCAATTAATTAATACTCCGAGGAAAATACTCTCTACACCAAAATTATCAAGAAACATTAGTCATAAGTCAGCTTGAGAACCAAAGTAAGATTTAACATCAAGACAATGACTAGTTATATAAAAACATTCAACACAAATAAATCTTTAAGCTGACGCACCATGAAGTAAGATAACCCTTCGTTGTTAGAAAGCCTCGTTTTAGCACACTAGGTTTTCAGATTGTTATCTACAATCTATTTACGTCACCACTGACTGAATTTTGCTCTTTGCTTGATGACGGATATATCCTTTACTAGCTACCTAATAAACATTAACTTCATAGAATAGAAAAATATTGCTTCATATTAGCAAATCCATATCATAAAGTGGAATTATAAATAAAAAATCACTAATAGGTTTTATTTTCTCATTTAAAAGCAATAAAGATAAAAAATTAATGATAAATAACATTAATAATGTTCGACATTTCCCATACCCCACCAATAAATTAATACAGTGTATTAACAGCAGAAGGTATGAAAATAAAGCTTAACTTTTTACTCTGACATTCACCTGTAGAGGTAGTTATTAAACTATTAAATAGAAATTTCATTAGAGATTTCACTTCTAAACAAATACCGCTATAGTCGATAGTTAATATTGATATGTTTGTGTAGTATCTTTACATAGATTTGACTATTTCCGATAATCAAAAAGGCTGGTTAAGCTCACATTATTAATGTTAAAACCCTATTAACCGATAATTTATTACATCCTATTCGAGATCAACTTTCCTCGTTATCTTGTGAGTATTGATATCATCTCGGTGAAGTCTTTATTTAATGCAATTTTTTGATTGAACGCTTCCAATACCAAAGAGGCTTTTAAAAATGCTGGAAATTATATAGCTAATAAGGAATTTATATGAATGTAAAAAAAATATTGAAGCTTCTTTGCTTGCCCGTGGAAGCGCACTTAAGCAAGAAACCCTTGGCTAAAAGCAGTCCTCTTTTTATTGTTGGAGCACCTAGGTCAGGAACTACGCTAGCCTATCAGCTGGTCACTGAATATATCCACTGCTCTTTTATTACTAATCTAATCAATCATAATAATGACATACCTTTGACGATGTCATTAGTGTCATTATATTTACCGGCTCCAAAAACAACTAAATTTACTAGTAACTATGGCAACACAGTAGGAAGAACCAAACCAAGCCAAGGGGACCAAGTTTGGGGTAAGTTTTTGGGTAAGGAGCGAACTTACCATTCCAATAACACTATTGATTCAAGCACATTAACAGAAGCTAACCATTTAATACGGCGCATCGCCCACATCATGAAAGCACCATTTGTTAACAAGTCGATCACTAACAGTGTAAAACTGAACTCAATACTTGAAGCCTTTCCTGATGCCCGCATAGTCTGGGTAAAACGTGAACCTTTCTTTATCGCCCAATCAAACTATTTCAATTGGAAACGTAAACCAGACTTGCAATGGGTATCAGCCAAACCAAATAACTATGCTGAATTAGCTAAGTTAAGTGTGCTTGAAAAATCAACATTGCAAATATTGTCTATCGAACGTGATATTGAGAAAGTAATTGCACAGCATGATCCTAAAAAAGTTATGACGGTAAATTATGAAGATATATGCATGAAACCATCTCTTTTTTTGCAGCAAGTATTAACTATGTGGCCAGATAGTAAACTTAGAGAAGGCCGAGATTCTGATATTTTGTCCTTAACCCCCTCTAATAAAATCAAATTAGATGACATCGAAGCAGGCAAAATAAAGGAGATTCTAACTAGGGCCGGTTGATCTTCCATGGGTGTTTTTGAACGCTATGATTAAAATTTATAATGGTTTCACCAAAAATCAACATATATGAAGACTATCATGCTAAGAACAATATTAACGGATAAACGTTAGCTAAAGCGATCGCAGTCATTTAGTACAACCGAATAATGATACCTTTAATAGGATCAGAACAAACAGCCATATCGTGGTTTTGCAAAATAGTGATCAGTGTAGTGTTCTAAGCACATGGTGCCATGGAATAGTATGGACTTATCCATTCATAAACTTGCATGATAATTCAGTAATGGAAAACTTGTTTGTAACAATTTTAAAGTGGATAATTAAAAAGTTATATGCAAAACATATTCATGTGAATACAGATTTATTTAATTTTTAAAAGGCTTTATAAGCCTAAAAATGATCACTTACAAACGCTCTAGTGAAAGCTAGGAAGTATAAATATCACCTTTAAGTTTAATGGATTCGATATGAAAGAAACTATGTTTATTACGAAAACTCTTTTTGAAGGCAAAGAAGAGAATTCAACAGCAGTCCTTCTTGGTAAAAATGATAATAGCTTCGACATGCAGGGGATTTTAAAAAAAAATCAAGCTCCAACTATTGTTCTTTACTCGCGTGAGAAAATATCAATTGATGTAAGTAACAACTTATTACAAGATGATGGTTTTATAAACATATTAAATGAATTTAAAAAAACTCTTAATGAACTTCCAGCGGACAAAACTTACATACTAATCGCATCAGAAGATTTCTACGCCCTATTACTATCGCTATCAAAAGATGATCTCAATGAAAATATCGTCCATTTAACCCCTTCTTCTGAAGTTGTTCTCGCTTGTTATAACAAAATTGCATTTTCGGAATTATGTAGCAAATTTGGTATAGCAGCACCTTTATCTCAAGTTATATCTACTATGTCCCAAATCCATACTAGCGCACTGCCGACACCTGGTATTATTAAACCTCATATCAATGGAGCTATCCCTAAAAGTATTGTTGATAAAGTAGCCATCATTTATGATCAACCTCAACTTATAGATATTGCTTCTAAAATTATAGCAACCGGACAAATAGTCTTTTATCAAGAGTTCATACCAGGAAGATCTTCAGATATATTTTTTGTTAGTGGCTTTTTTGATTTCAAAAATAACAATTCAAAATTATTTACTGGTATTAAACTTACAGAATTCCCTTCTACAGGAGGTGTCGCTTGCCACGCAAAAATCATTGAGAATGAAGCCGTCATGGAAAAGGCCCTTATATTTTTAAATAAAACAGAGTACCAAGGGCTTGTTGATATAGAATATAAAATTGATTCTCGAACAAATGAAATCATAATGATTGAAACTAACCCAAGAATTGGTCTTCAACATAAAATTAGCACATCAAAAAGTGGCGATGTAATTTCATTTTATTACCACACCCTTTGTAATCGTTCCGAAAAAACCAATTACACACTCCCTCCATCAGGATCTAAATGGATAAGGCCAGAAAAGCATATATGCAGCACTATTGAGAAAAAGGGCCTCATTGTAGGGATAAGCACCACTATTATCGATCTTATTGGAGCTAAAACTGTGAGCTCTATTGACTTAACAGACTTCGCTCGTACCGTGCAGCATCTAAAGAACATAATCGGCTTTACACGGAAGCTTTCTCTAAAAACTCTTATTTTTGGAAATCACAATAATAGCTAAGTAATTAAAGAACGTGCCTATTTAAGGTAAAGAAAGGGTGACACATTGATTTCTTAGCCAAGATCACCCTATTTTTTAGAGTAATTAAGTTAATAGTAAAAAAATTATAATGAAATATTTGGGGTAATAGCAAATCAATTAAACCACGTCATAACCCAACTTATAATACGCCATTCAAAAATAATAATTTTTTTAATGGCGTAAATAAAGAATAAAAAAGCTAATGTGGGTAAACGTTATATGCTCAATATTACAACAGAACCTGCTTTGATTTATTAATATCTATTTGTTCAGATATTTATTACCCCATCTATTGACCTTATTAAAACTATTTTAAAAATAGACTTAAAACTCTTTAAATAAATGAATATGTATTATTTTTTCATTATTATTTTTATAATTTTTTTCCGTTGCTGTTTAGTCAAAATAAGAAAACAATAACTAACCGTTAATGCAACTACAGCAGAAGACAATGAAATCAAACTCAAATTAAAGTTATCATTTGAGTAAAAAAAGCGAGCTAGGAACACAAGTCCAGCAAAAGGTATTACAGCGAGGAGGGGTATTAAAATTGAATTATATAAGTAACTAAAGATATTTAAATCTAACTTTTTACATGTATAAACCGGTATAAGAATGCCTTTAGCTAAATTCATAGGTACCACAAGAGAAAAAGCTGCTGCTTCTAATGAAAAGCCTTGTTCGTGGTAATACGCATAGAAACATAAAAATGAAACTAAGACGACAACTAAGACATAAATAGATATTTTACCATGTACATTCATCCCCATTAACAAACGTAAAGAGCTATCCTGAGACGCAGGCAGTAAAACACCTATTGCTAAGATAATGGTCATAGTATGATTTACATAAGCGGGCCCCATCCACCATAATATGATTTGATCTCCAAAGACGCCTAAAAAAATAACTAAAGGCAGAGTAAATGCAAAACTAAGTTTGGTTGTCATCAGATAAAACAAATTTAGTTCTTGCTTTTGATTCTTAGCCAACATGGAACTTATACTTGGAGTTAACATCATCGTAAATTTAGACATAAAAGTTGTTATATGTCTGGTTAACGCTAACGACCGAGCAAATACAGCTAATGCAGACAATCCCAGCGCACTTACAATCATAAAATTTACTGATTGCAGAATAAATATAGGAGGTAATGTTATTAATTTGTTTTTACTACTAAAGCCTATTAACTTCCAGCATTCCTCTTTATTCGCCAAAGACAATGAAATGGAAAAACCTTTGCAAAAGCGATTTGTTATATAAACACGAAGCACCTCAAAGATAATAGTATTTACTAAATAAGCTTGTGCCATCCCAACAATACCGTAACCTGAAAATAACATAATCATCATCAAAACAATCGAAAGAACACTATAACAAGCAGTCAAACCATTATGTAAATCCCAACGATGATAACCAGTCAAAACCCCTCTAGAGGCCGAAAAAAACATATTAATAGCAAGGCTAATCCCAAGATAGAATGTCACATACTGGATAGGAACTAAATTTTCAGCCAATTTTTCTGATAAATAAATAGGGATAGAATAAACAATAGCGATGGTGGCGATAGTTAAAGATATTCCAACGACGAGTTGTATTACCACTACAGAGCTGACTAAGCGGCTTAAAGCATCCAAATCCCTCTCAGATCTATACTTCGCCACATATCGGTTAGAAGCACTACCAACGCCTATCCCGGCAAACTTGAGGTAGGTTATAAATGTCCAGCAGAAATCCCAACTTCCGAGTTGATCTTGCCCTAACTCTTGCCCCATAAGACGCGGCATAATGAAACCAGAAACAATTAATACAAGATGGCTAGACCAGCTAACAAATGTATTCCAGAGCATTTTATCTTTTCCAGTAAGATCCTCTTTAATCACTTTAGTTTCATTCATTTTTATTTTTTCCAATTAAGTAAACTTATGATAAGTCCCAAATGTATATTATTGCAACAAATAAAGATCCTTATCCATCTGATAATATAAGATTGATTCGACTCGAAATACTTGATCACTAAGCTATTAGTGCGATTCTGCATTCAGGCATTAATTTACCTGAC
>TARA_R110001583_G_scaffold75830_1_pt1 | contig 26991 bp, 23 predicted proteins | sample TARA_R110001583 | Tara Oceans TARA_R110001583 (sample SAMEA4398432) | marine metagenome | biome: Polar Biome; feature: [MES] marine water layer (ENVO:01000295) within the mesopelagic zone...; material: water (ENVO:00002006), including particulate matter (ENVO:01000060) such as...... | reverse complement strand
TTGGAATGACTCTAAAACCGTGGCCAATTTTACTTGACCACTACATAAATCTTGCCTTTGTATGGCTCAATCAACTCAGCAATTAGATTCACAATGCTCTTTGGTGTATAGAACTCGCCTTTACCCTTGCCTTCTGCAATCGCAAATTTAGATAAGAAATACTCGTATACTCGACCAACAACATCTTGGTGCGGATTCGCTAGTGTGTCGATGTTGTTGATGACATCAATCAGCGCAGAGAGTTTACTTACATCCAAACCCAGACGAGAGAAATAGTTATCTGGCAATGCACCTTGTAATGCTTTGTTGGCTTTCTCGATAGTGCTCAAAGCAGTATCAATTTTCAGCGCAATATCTTCTTGTTTAGCGTTTTGCTGAACAAAACTCCAACGGCTTTCAGGTGGTAAATAGAATACGTTATCTTTGGTATAGGCAGGAACCATATCAATATGCTTTTCAAGCCCTGCATCAATCAGCTTTTGACGCTGCTTTTCAAAAGTATCACTGATGAACTTTAAGAAAATCAGGCTCAATACAATGTGTTTGTATTCTGACGATTCAACACTACCACGCAGCTTGTTAGCTGCATCCCAAAGTGTTTCTTCAAATGATTTATCTTTTTTATTTGCAGTTGATGTCTTAGTTGCCATAAGCTTTTTTATATCCCTATTGGGGGAGGTTACGCTCCCTGTAATAATTTCATATTAAACGAGTTATTATTAAAATGTCAGTAATAACTCGTTGTTATTCAACGATTGTGATGTTTAATTTACAACCAACTTTCATTTAGCTGTTTAACATCTGATTTTAGGCCTTCAATCTGCTGAAAAATATTAATAACTTTTTGACGAACCTCACTAATTTCATCTAACTTTTCAGCGGGATACAGTGGTACATCAAGGGTGTTTAAATCTTTCGCTGATAGCATCAACGCACTGGTGCCAGTGGCTAATTCAACTAGTAATTGTTGGCCATATTTAGACGTCAAATATTGATAAAGTGCTTCTGCGGTTATTTCTTTCACATAAGGCTTAACGCGTAATATAGAAAATGCCTGGCTAGCAATGGCATTATCGCCAATATTGCCATCAGCGAAACCAATTTTACCTACAGCACCTTTACATACAACAAGTACATCATTCGCTTTAATGGCTTGCTTATTTGCCTTACTAATATCATTCTGACTGACACAGATTTGCTTACCTTCGCCGCTAACGAAGCCAACATCATCAAGGTTAGATAAGTTGAACTCGTAAAAATTTTCAACACCATCCTCAACATGTTTAACTGCCTGAGGCCTTATAATATCAACTAAATCTTCTAGCTTAGCGGTTTTAAACTGTCGCAAATATTCTTTTACCTCTTTACTCTCATCAGAAAACACATATCGATTGGGAGATAAGTTGTAGTCATTTTCGATAAGCTGCCCAGGCACGGCGTTAGATGAGATATCCGACGCTTCAATTGACGAATACGCTTCAAGTATTTTATCAATATTGACTAAACGATTGCGTGTACGACTTGATTTATCTGTGAATATATCTGAGCTGGCATCAATAAATTTCACTTTTGTATCATTTTTATTTTTATCTAAAACCAAAATGCTAATGGAAATACTGGTATTTGAAAGTAAGTTGTTTGGTAGTGCAATAACTGCTTTTACCCAGTTTTGATTAACCACATCTTGTTTGAATTGCTTTTCTCCTGCCGCGGTTCTGAAAAGAAAACCATTAGCCACAAAACAAACAACAGTATTAGACGTTTGTGCCAGCATATGTCGCAGAAAGTAAACCTCTCCCATCAAAGACTTTTCAGGAAAACGTCCCCAGATGTCATTGATTTTGTCTACCTGTAGCTTCATACCAATGGGTGGCATAGCTATAGATGCATCAAATTGTTTTAAACCACCATCACCTATGTAATAAGGCGTATAAATTGGGTTAGCGTTAACTGTGTCAAATTTGTTTTCGAGTAATATACTGTGCACTTCAGCAAAAAAAACCTCTGAACCAACTAAGCTTTCACCACATTTTTCAACAGCTTTTGGCCACTGCATTGCAAAGTCAGACCCGCCGAGAAAAGGGCAATAAACTGATTGAGTATTATCACCAATGAGCTTTGCGCCGAGTTCAGCTAACTCCACAGGAACAGTGAAGAGACTTGAATTTTTTCCTTCACTGTAATGAAGATGTTTAATTACTTCAGATAACTCAGTATAAGAAACCACGTTGGCTTTAATAAGCTCTAAAAGAGAATTGAGTAATTTGGTAAGCTGGGCGTCATCGATATCCCACTTTTCACTCGAAAAATGCACATCCACACAATTATTCAATACTTTAGCTAATAACTCTTTACTAGCAGTTCCCTTAAAATCATGTTCATCATCTAATTTTCCATTACTTGAAAGCTTTAGCCATGCCATACAAGCAGCTAATATTTCTGTAAAAGTTTCAGTTGATAATTTGCCACGATATGCGCTAATCAATGATAAAATTTGTTTGTTCACGATAATACTCCTTATAAATAGTTAATGTATGGAATGAGACTGTTTACGGTCGTAGCTATCTAATGCATATGCCGTAATTTCTATATCCCCGGACTCAACAAGCACAACGCCACCGCGACTTTTCATTTTTTGCATTAGTTTTGAAATGTCATTTATTGCAGATAATGCAGCATCGATTCCTTTCTCGTTCAGATATGTTTTGTCACCTTTATCTACTCCAAACATTTTTACAATTTCTAGCATTTGCTGCGAAATTGCACGCTGGTTCATTCGCTGGTGTATGTGTCTTGTTTTAGCCATTTAAATTTCCTCCTTTGCTTCAATGCAGTAAATATAAATGCGAACAACCAAAATATCAAGCTTATTTTAATAATTTTTTACTTATTATTTAATTTTTACAGAAATTAAATTCCTGGCGCGGATAAAAAAGGCGCGTTATGCTTTTGCATAACACGCCTTTGAACACTTGCTGCTAATCCTATTCGCGACAGAATAAAGCACCAAGTTAATTATCACTTATTACATCTACAAGAAGCTTTCTTGGGCTATCACACAAAGCTAGTTTACATTTCTATAAGGTCATTAAAAACGAAGACAATCTTAAGTTGCTGTTTAAATTACATTTAAGCAGTCACCCCCTCCGTTGGCCAATATGTAAGCCCACTAGCACATCGAAGTTATTATCCTTGTATAACACCATAATCGAAACTATATTTACATGAATGTAAACCTATAGGAGAGCAGTAATGGTTACATCGAAACTTCTTAAAATCGGTGACAGCGTAATGCTAACAATACCTCCGACAATTCTTGAAGAACTAAATTTAAATGTGGGAGCAACAGTTCACTTAACGATTGATAATGGTCAGCTAATACTTAGCCCAAAGCCTAAGTATTCTTTAGAGGAATTAATAGATAAATGTGATGCGTCAGCTCCTATATCACCAGAAGTTCAAGAATGGCTTGATGCACCAGCAGTAGGCAAGGAACTGTTCTAAAATAACTATGCAACTACAGTATAATTGGTCCATTAATAAGCATTTATTTTTCATGGCTATACACGAAAAGATTAAGCTTATTGGTCGTGATAACTATAGATTTTAAGCATCAGATAGGAACAAATGAAAAAACACTTTTTATTTGTATCAGATTACCCCAAAAACCTCTCTTATATCGACAAGCTCGAACGATTTACTCTCTATTCGAATATGTTCATAAGCCTGATCTATAGATGTAAAATTTAATAATGGGAATATCTCATCGTTTGACACTGATGGTTGACACCAAGTGTTACTTTTAGTCAGAGCAACATGCCGTCGACAAACAAAAGGTCTAACTTCATAAATTGTGCAAGCACCGTTGACAAGAAAAGGACAAGGAGTGCCATGAAAGTTTCGATGAGGAATATATTGTTTATTACGCTTTTTACTAGTGTATTTCTCAATGAATCTAATCTCAACTTCACTAATTGTCACGTTATAGTGACAACAAGCTGAACAGCCTTTCTTACATGGAGTATATCTAGCTGAAAAGTCATACAACTCGCGCATAACACCATATAATGACTCAAGCTTACGAATTGGGTTAATCTTTGATCGTATTAACTTTTCAGAAAATTTATCTTCTTTTTTTGCTAGCCAGGAAGGCATATCACTAACTATACGCTCAAAGTTCTTTTGAGCACTGATCTTTTCCTCATCCAAATTCATCTGTAATCCTTTAATATTTTTGCTTGGCCAAGCTTCACGTTAAAAGAACAAGCAATCTGCCCTATGCGACATTGGAATACTTTAAAAAGCAGAGCAATCCATTAGCTCTATTTACCAATTTTTGCTAAAAAAAGTTTTTCTTAGCTCAATATAGTTTTCGCCATAATGGGCTTCTCGATGGTGGTTTGGACAAAGTGCAATCACATTATTAAGGCTATCTTCACCCCCCTCACATAAGGGAATCACATGGTGACTTTCAAGATACAAAGCCCCTGTGTTAGTTATGAATCCTTTTTCACAGCAATATTCACATATTCCTTTTGCTCGTTCTAAAACTTGGGCTCTAACAGTTTGAGATCTCAAGTAAACCGTGCTTGATACATCTCTTTTTCCTAGCAAGCTAGATTCATTATCCCGTAAAGAAAATTGATCAACATAGTGTGAATATGCCTCTCCACGTTGAAGAATGCAATCGCCATTAACATATTCTTTAATATACCAATTAATAGGATCTAGCATTCTATTATTCACTTTGGGTTTGGCATCTAAATTTTTTGTACTAATAGTTTTATCGCACATAATGACACGTATAGGACATTTTGAAACGGCAGCTTTTAGCAAAAGACTATCCATATTTAGAGCTCGATGTTTACGTGCGCCCGTAAAATCGTTAGCCTCCTTTCGCATGTTCATTTTTTGAATTACGAGCCCTTCATCAAGACTACAATTTGAAAACCAAAGATTTAAGACAATGGTATCTCCATCAGTAAAAGACCATTCATAACAATATTTGGGATTAGTAGAAGCCTTTTCAATTCCTCCCCTAAAGTTTTTCCAATCACTAACATCAATACCAGCTTCTTTTACTAAATCAATAACTTTTCGATGAGAAGTTGGTTTTACATCTAACAGTATTTGGCTATCGTTTTGAACGTTCATGTTAAGCACTCATCAATTAGATTTAAAAATAATAAAAGCATTTGTAATATAAAGTAATATCAAAGAACATTAATGTCAGTTGCTAACAATATCTCTGATAGCATTTAATGAGTAAATAATATGCAAAAAAGTACTATCTCCATGATAAATAAGATCCAACAGAAATATGGATGTAACCCAGATGAGGCAAGGAAAATACTAAATCTTCAGCGGAACTTAAAAGCAAACCAGAAACAAAAACAAGCAAAAGAACGAAGACAACTAAAACTTCAAAAAAAGCGAGAAGCATTAGATTTACTCAGAAAAAAACACAATTGCACATTAAAAGAAGCTAAGCTTTATTTTGACGTAGAAAAAGCTACCCCAAAAGGCCTCCTACAAGTAAAAGTAATGCACATTAGCAAGGCAACAAAATTAACAACCAAAAAACTTAATCGCACTAAAAGAAAAATAAAGAACTCCTCTGTATGGACTGTAAGCGGAGGAGCGGTTTCTCCTCGCTAATTAATTTTGATACACTGCCTTGATTTAGCTTAAAACTGCATCAGTGCCCTTCAGCGAGTAAATCTTTATAAGGCTGGTTAATATTAAGCAGCTTGCTGCTTGTTCAATACAATATTTTTAGCTGAAGGGCACTGCCCACTAGCTAAATCCTTCTTCGGATCTATATCAGGAACTTTAAACCAAACTTTCTTACCTTCCTTTAATAACGCAGTACTTCCCTTTACTTCAATAAAGCTAAAATGGTAATCACCTTGATTAGATGAAATGAAACCAAACTCTCTTTTAGAGTCTAATTTTCGTATAACACCTTGTACAGTTGTTCCAGATGCTTTTTTGTTACTTGTGCGCATTGCAATAAAACATTGATCAACTTTTTCATCAACAATATCAAAAAGTTCCGCTTTATCCTTTATTAGCTTCTTTAAGCTTAAAAAACCATAATTCCTAGGGTCAAAAGATGAATCAAACATCTTTAGCATTTTCCCCATATCCCCTAAATATACTGGCTCATTACTTTCAGCACATCTTAGATAGGAATCAACAAGTAAAGCATTAAGATCTTGATGGCTTAAACGAGTGACAGGATCAGATAAGTTTTTCGTAAACACAAAATTATGACAAGCTTTACGAAACCTTTCTGGTGTGTTTTCTTTGCCAATAGCCATCACATGCAACCCTTTCTCACGAATTCGTTGCGCTAAACTATAAAAACCACCATCGCTTGATACGATACAAATAGCATTAATACGTTGATTATTACTAATTAACTCAATAGCATCCATGACTAAAGCATGGTCGGCAGCATCTTTACCGTAGTGGAATTGTTGCTTTGGACTTGACGCCGTCTCATGAAGAACATCTTGCCAGCTACTTTGCTCTCTAGCCGTCCAATCAGCATAAACCCATTTAATCGCTACAGTTCCATACTTTTCTACTTCCTCAAGCATTGATGCATACTGAGCTTGTGAAGCATTCTCCCCATCAACTAGTACAGCGAACGTTAAATCCATCATTTTACAATCCTTGTTAATAAAGCCTGCACTCAGCAGGCACAAATCCACTAATAAACGGCACGAATACCTGGAACTCTATAGCCACTTTGACTTAGAGAATTTTTTAATTTAATAATCAGCGGACCAATTTCACCAGTCCAGGTGCTCCCCCCAGCTTCAGACTTAAGTTGTTCAAGAAGTTGCACGGCTGAAAGTGGTTTTGACAACAGAGTGACCTCGCGCTTAAGCGCCTCACAATGAAAGGTATAAAGGTATACAAACTTCTTTGAATTGAGCTCATGAATTACAATTTTAATCCCAGCCACTGTCTCAGAATGCAACACTTTTCCACAGATCTGCACTTGCTCTTCATCAACTTGGTACTCTATGCAACTAGACCACTGTAAAAAAGCTTCACTTAGATTAATTTCATAGGGTGGAATATTAGCGGAGCGAAATACTTTGCAAACGTAATTACCAAATAATTCTTTACCATATTCTCCCCAAGTAGGCATATTGCGTGGATCTGGAGTTACCTGGTTCAAAATTGTGAGCAACTTACTTTGTTTATATAGATCCTGTAATCTAAACAGATTCCTTTTCTTCAGTCTCATCGTATCAAATTGTTTTTGATACGATTCTAGTTTTGTTAGTAACCTAGCAGCATGAATATCTGGTGCAAGAACCAACTCAGAATCAGAAAAATCTAAAGGCATCTCCTGAACATATGGCTCTATTAGTGGGGGAATTTGCAAGCTACTGGCAGCAGCTCTGCAAGCCTCGATTAAAGTAGAGTTTCTCCAAGTCGTCGGTGCTGCTGAACGGTTTGCATTGTCATACCTTGGCTTTAAAAGCCGATTCAACGTATCTTCAATCTGTATGGCTTGATCTGTTAACTCACTGTAAAAAGGCAAACTTCGAAGAATGTCTGTAGTCCATCTTTTTAGTTCTTCATCATTACTTTTTCGACTCTCATTTTCAGCTTTTTTTTCAGACATATAGGAGTCATATGCTTCTCTTAGCTCATTTTCCCTGTCTTTACTTTGACGAGCAAAATCTAAAGGAGAATTATTATATCGATACGTGTGACCATTCTCATCAATATGATCGAGAGCGTCATAATGCTGCTCCTCTACAATGTCAAAACCGTCATCTCCCACAGGGTAACGTCCATGTTCGGTCTCAAGAGAAGCCTTCGTCAACCCCTCCATTAAGACTTGCTGCTCCCAATCATCTGGCAGTAGAGGTTTTGCTTCTCGAAAAACGGTATAAGTATAAAAGCTGTCGCCTGGTAATTTCGGAGAAAGAAGACTAATCAACGGTTCTAAATCAGCAATTTTTGCTTTCCCTTTTCCTGCCTTTAACTGGCTTACATAAGGCTGAGAACACTTAAGCATCTCGCTTATTTCGGTCAAGCTAATCCCAGCGTTTTCAGCTAACATTATTACTTCCCTAGTATGTGGATGCTTTTCAGTCGCATCGACAGGGAAGAGAATTTCATTTTTTTCTTGCATGTGAATTCTCGCTCCTAATTAATAATTCGAAATCAGTTTTACACACACAAACAACGAGATAAAGAAGTATTTTACTTATAAAAAACTTATGAAAATAAAATAAAACCATATAAAAACAACAATTTGAATATAATTAAAACTTATAAGATGATTTTAAGGTGTCGTAATATCGCTATAAAAACATCAGTAAGCAGTGATAAAAGCAACAAAATATTAAAAACACAAACAACTGACGTAAAATGTAACCGCGAAACTTATTAAAGACCTATATTTAACTTATAAATCACTTATTACAGTTCAGGAACACCTTCTTGTGTCACCTAAATAATGGTCGCTAAGTCAGGTTATAATGCAACTTGTAAGCAAAGGAGCAATAGCCGTACTCCCTTATTAATGCTGCTACGTTGGGTAAATTTTTACGTAAGATCTCACCTGCTTTAAACTCTGGCATTTCACGCTTAATGGTATCGTCTCCAGCCTCCATTTTAATTAAGCATGTTCTCATCTCTGCGAATGATAAAAAGGTTAATCCTGTCGAAAAATAGGGTCCTGCAAAGTCCCTGATAGCTTCTTCACTGCCCGATGCGACAACATAAGTAACTCCTTCACCAGTCGCAAAATATTCACAAAAACCGATAATGTCCTGCTTCATAACGCCTCCATTCACCATAAAATGCCCATCGGTATTGATGAGCTTATCAACTACATCATTCGCTCAACTCACAAACTCAACAACCGTGTCTCCCGCATCAGGGATCAACATCTTAATTATTTTCATTGATTGCGGTGACAGACAATACTGATACTGCCTAAGATTAAAACTCGAAAACTTCAACTGAGTCCCATCAAGGGTAAAGCCTTTCACATACAAAAAATTACGATCGTCACTGATGATGCTCGCAAATTGAGAGTCTGGGCCAAGTTTTGCCGCACCATAGCGGATTAATGCAACCACATCATCGACATCAATGGTGTGAATATCACGACTCAATTCATGCTTTACGGTGGGTGTTAAATTAGCAACGTTTAACTGCATAGCCTTAATGATTGTCGCCATTACATTATCAAAAGACACCGATTTGACATCTAGTGGGAAATGCCGCCACTGCGTGCCTGAACGCTTCACCCTAAACGATACACACAGATACTCATGCGCAAAGCACTCATCTTGATAGACCCTATAATTGTCAGACTTAAGATCCAACTTCACCCGTTTAACATCAACATCACTCACCCTCAAATGAACTGATAACTGGATAAACATGCCACGACTTGGCTCGACTAAAAATATTTCCCCCCAATGCGTAACTTCAATATCAAACTGCTGCACCTTTAATCGCTTAAACAATGCTTTAATGAAAATCATGACCCCTGCAAACAACTCATCAGAAACGTCGATGCCACCGATAGGCATTGGATGAAATGGCAGAACAACTCTGCGCTTTCGGCTTGTCCTTATCTTTTTCAACTTGCTTTCAATGTTCATCAGGTAATACCTTTAGTGCTATGCGCTCATCACGTTTTCCCACCACCCCTTTTTGAGTCACGTTAGTGCCATTAATAAACAACCATCCATTTGAATAACTTGCAGATGCCACCACTAATTGAATGGTTTTTCCTCTTGTCAGTACATTGGATACCACCCAATCACCTACTTGCACCTGAAAGCACTGATAAAGCATTTTCAAACTCAATGCTTTGATATCTCGCTCTAATTGATCATACTGATGGCTCAACTCACTCGCCTCCATTTTCAATCGATGTTGATGAGCCTCTAAATCGGTATTGATTACCGACGTCACTTCATCAAGTTCGCCCATCGCATCAACTAATCGCTCCAGTGCGCAAGCCTGATCGAATCGGCGACTGAGTTCTGCTTCTTTAGACACAATCTCATCAATCAACCCTTTCACTCGAGGGTGATAGTGCACCACAGGATCAATGTTTTTGAATTCGCCTTGATTGAATAACAACTCCGCGATGGGAATAGCACAAGACTGAAATTGTGGTGACTCATAAGGTAATAAATGACCGCTGAAATAAACCATCTTGTGAGTCACATGGATAAAACTTGTCACCTGAGAGTAGTAACGATCACCTAACTCAAAAAACCACCGAGCATCAGGATACGCCTTACTCACCTGGTATAAATCCAAAGCCATCAACTGCTCCCGTAAATGCACCACCAGCGCCACAAGTTCATCATTCGCATTACAATGACAAAACAAAGGTTGAACACCTCGTTGATGATATAGTCCTTGGGTTTCAGCAGCATAAAGCGGTTTAGCCTTCAAACAATACACGCGTTTTTTATTCTCATGTCCCATTCAACACTCCTTAAAAACATGTAAAAATCCCCCTTACAGCCTCAATTTAACGCCAACCACCCACCGTCCATCACCAAGCCCAAAAGTCAGCATAATCTGAAACAAACTTTCACCCCATTAAGCCGTCAATGAACGCAACATCACCACTCAAAATACGCCTTAATGCCCTCAAGTCCTTCCAACAGCGCATAAACAACAGCAAACTAAACCATTTAACATAAGCCCCCATTGTGTGCTGTCAGCCAAATCGTCACTTCAATCCCAGTTTGACCAGTAGCGCCAGCGTTAATGGCAACTTATCAAGCCGCTTAATTAAGTGTCCCTTATCGCGCACTTTCGTTGCGAGCACCGTCAATGACATTGACTCAGCCCCCTCAAGCTCACTAATCGCCAGAACTAACTGTTCATCCTCAACTGCCCAATTCTTGCTTTGCTTCAATGGCTTCAACGCAGGAGGCAAAATAGTTTCCAAGCAATCACGGTCATGGTGATATAAGTGAAAAAATGCCCGGCTGTGGTGGGCTTTAAGCTCTTTTCTACGCCAATGCGGATGCGATTGGCGCGCATCAAGTAGCTCAATCACTGACGCCTGATGCTTCCTCATTGCACTGAATTGCTGGCGCCACAGCACCAGCCCTGGAGTATTGGAGATAAGCTGTTCCACATAGCCCACCCCCACCCCAACAGATCGCGCAATATCGTGTCGATGACGCCCAAGATATGCTAGTAACAGCACCCAATGACGTTGTCTGTGCGAAAAGGCATTGGCATTCGTGGCATGCTTTATCCCTGCAAGCTCTGCAATACGGCGGATATAACAGCGACTACGCCCCGTCATCGTCTCAATCTGAGACATACTTAAATCCTCAGGCAACAAAGATAAAATATGCTCACGATCATCATTAACTATTACTGGTGCATTAAAGGCGGGCATCAGCTGAAATGGGCTTTCTTGCCCTAAAAATCCGCGAGGATCGTTATCAAACAACCAGAATCCTAAAATCAGGTGCTTAAACGGATGATTTAGGGTTCGGGTTTTATCGCGAATTAACGGCCCCAAAAAGCGCTCGCCAAACTCAAATGAGCTTTCAAGATCAAACACCATGTCTTTGTAATACTCTGAAATGGCACGCAGCAACATGGCCATGCGGATCTGCCCAGAGCGCGTCATAAATCCCTTATGCATTAATTGGTGTCGATAGTGGGTATGCAACAAGGCTAGATCACATGGCTCATTTTTAATGAGCGCTAATGTATCCCAACAAAACTGCGCAAAATCAGTACTCATCTGATGTTCAACCCGATAGACATGGGGAGTCATGGCGGCATGATGAAACGTCAACCGCCGATCTAATCCAGCATCGCCACTGGCTAACACCACCAGCAGACAGTGATGAATAGGGCAAACAACGAGGCCCGGAATTTGATGACGGATATCAAACATGGGTGTACCTGTGATCTGTCGGTGTTCAGACAAACACAGTGGGCACACCCGATGGCCAGCAGAGAAATTGAGCCTCGCATGGGGAATGTTGGCGGTAATGACCGGATTACCCGTACCATGAAGCATCACAGACAACAGCTTTTGCTCTGCATCATGGCCGAAAAATTGAAATAGGGGATATAGCGTGTGTTGTATTAACCAGTGATGAGCAGTGAGTCCACCGTGGCCGGCTAAATAGTCGATAGAGTGAGGTAAATAGGGATGCAGACGGATTTTGGGTTGTTGAAAAAGGGCTTGATAAGTGTTTTTTTCATGTCCCACACTGCACGTTAAATGGTATCGCACCACCCAGCTGAATATTGATTCGTTAGCGTAGGGGGCGAGATAATTCATATCAGATGTTGGCACTCTGACAATTCATTGCGCAGCCAGAAAATAATCGCTAACCAGAATAAGGGATGTCGTACCTTTGCCTCCTGATTTTGGCCAGATAGCGTTGCCCAAAGAATATTGGTTTGCCTGCCTCTCTTAGGTCTGTGTGATGAAAATAATCCCGCCATGCACTCCTGACCGAGGTCATCTTGCATTTGTTTAGCTAATACATCAAATCGCCTGCGGTCCCTCAGATTCAAAGGAGTTGACTCACAATGCAGATAAATTCTAATTTGCGCTTTAACTCGATTAGGCCAAAGATGATCTTCTTTTATTGTTCTATCGACGCGGTAGATAAACGGTTGCCATTCAATCTCCCAAGGCTGAAGCGACGTAGCCTCAGCGGTATCTAACCAATGATGCGGCAGGGTAAAGTCCAACACCTTTAACTCATCATGAGAGTGTAGGAGGTGATCATGAATAGAACATATTTTAGCACCACACAACTGGTGAGAGCGATGCCAATAGGACACACCATATTTAGCCTTATCAGCGACAATACATTGTGGACAGAAGCGCCAACGCCGATCAATATTTAACGCGGTAAACGCCATATTATTAGGCATAGTATATTCCGCCCCACAGAGAGGCGTACTCAATAACCAGAGCGATACGGGTGTATGCGCTAGTTGAGTATGCAGGGTTTGCTCAGGCGACAAATCCATTTTTAGAATAATGCTCATCAGATCGGTATTTAATGGCAATTGTGAATGCATTTGATGATACGCAATGCCATTTATCTCAAAAAATCGCTTTGTATTAATGTGCATTTGCCCCGATAAGATACGTTCTCGAATAAATGCACTATAAACATGCTCATCGGGCAACAAACCTACGCGGATCATTCGCCATGCTCCAGTGTCTTTGGAAGACGAATTGACTCAACATTTTTATGAAGATGCTCTTTAATTTTTTGTAGTTTGCTTAATTGCTCATCGTTAAATGAATGCTCTGTGATCAGAACGTCAACATCTGCGCTTACCTGTTGAGCCGCTTCGGGAGTCATTGATTTTTGTACTAATTTATTCAAAAATTTAATACCAAAATCTTCATTACCAGCATCTAGATACTGTTGCACGGTTAGTAGATCAGAATGGCGACCACTTTTTCCCTGATTAATATTTCGAGTGACGATTTTTAACAGCGGGAACCGTTTATTAAACGTTTTTTTAATTAACGACTCTGTTATTGACTCTGAACCACTGCGGATAGCTTCAGCTAAACACGCCTCCCACAGTGACATTAAAATTGAGGGGACTCCGGCTGTCAGTGCCATCAGCAAATCACTGATCTTATCAGATAACACCATAGGTTTATTGATCGGCTGGTATCCAATAATGGCATTCATCATCGCCGTCCAATCTCTATCGTTATTGATACGCGATAACTCAAAAGTCGCACCAACACGGCGCTTATGGCGACCTTTTTTATCAAATATTTGTATCGTATCAGGAGTACCGATTTTCACATTGGGAATAGACAGTGTATTGCTCAGCTCATCAAACAACTGCAACATTTCATCGCGATAGCGTTGTGATGAGACCTGTAGATTTTGAAATTCATCAATCACCAATATTCCGACATGATGACGCAATAAAATCGTTCTCAGAATATCGACCATTCGGTCAATGTTGATGTATTTTCCAGTACTGTTTTTAATTGAACTCGAATAATCACATTGACCAAACTTACTCGCACTGAGTACACGATCTAGCTCTCTAATAATCGAGCTAATGAGTGCCGAGCGATTAGCGTTGTGCGGCATATCGACACTGAGATAGACAACCTGCACGTCATCAAAATCATTCTTATGTTCAATTACTTGTGGGAAGCATTGAGATAAAATACGACTGACTAGAGTCGATTTACCCGTGCCTGACATACCGGTTAGAAATATAGCATCTGCTGTTGTTTGTGAAATACTGGGACGCTCAATCTGTTCTCGCGAAATATTACTATCCGCAACATCATACCCCCACGCAATCACGTCTGTGCGCGTTGGATTACGGTCAACATAGCCCTGGGATAGCAAATCATAAAGTTCATTATATAACTCGAAATGCTGAACATTAATGACTCGAGTTTGACGTAACATCGGTAATTCTGCGAGGCGCTCATCATCACTCATTTGAGTGTGATCAGCGGCAACAACAATGTTAGTCAGTTTGGCTCGAAAGTGCTTTCCATCTAGCCGTTTAGGTATTGCTAGGATCAGCGGATTATCCTGATGAGCCGAAACATGACTATCTCGATATTGAGCCTGAGCGATTGTTATTCTATTTTTGTTGCTCATTATTGTTACTCCTCGTAAAACGAATCATTAGATTTATGCGTATCTTCTGTTGTTTTTCGATCGACATCGCTCAACGCGAGCGAGTTATCGTCAGTAAAAAATGGTTGAATTGATTGAATAAATTTATTTTTATCTTCAAATTGATTTATTGATGCTTCTACACGTCGATTTGATTTAATTTTCGATAGAGAGACCATGGTTCCAGGCATTTTTTCAGCCTGTGCATTTGCAATGGTTGCAGCAATGAAGCCTTGCATGCCGAGTTTATACGGCAGTGCCTTTTCTTCTAATTGCGCAACATTCTTGCGTTCTGCTTCTTGCTGTATTTTAACCTCAGCAAAAGACAACCCCCTGAATTTTGAGGATTTAGCATCCAGAGAGGCCATTTTTAGTCCGTCTTCAGTGCAAATAAAAATGACATCAACAGTAGATCGGCTGTACCTACATGATAACACTGGATTTTTTTGACTTAGTAACTTGCGCTCTTGTAGCCCAGTCGAAAGGGTCCACTCGCAGTTGTACCAAAGCGACTTGTCTTGTAGAAAAAGTCCATGGCGGTGCACTGTAACGCTACCTTTTTCTAACAGTTTCATGTGCAATTCATCTGCGGGGAGATTTAGCAGGTAACCGGGGCGATTAGCGAGTCCCCATGCCCATAATTGAGCAGGGATCGGCGCAACATTGTCACGCACCATATCTCGTTCCATTGGATAGTTTTTAAGCACACGATGATTGTTGTGATAAAAAATATACACAATCGCAATTGCATAGAGTTCAGATATCGTTAACGCTGCTTTTTTTCGAGCTATTTGACTAGCAATATCTTGCTGGCTTTTTGTTTGATGAGCAGGGCTAACACCCTCAAAATGACTCTGAAATACGTGAAATAATTGCTCGATATTCGGTTTATCATCACCACGTCCACTGCGAGAAAATTTTATTGTTATTGGCAGGTCAGTAATTGGGCCCTCGGACAGTTTGTTATAAAATTCTGCTTTATCAACGAAATACGTTTGAGCCACACCCATTTGCGGCCAATATTCGGCATTTAGATTGAGCCCTAACTCATCGAACAAACGCTGCTTTTCTGTTGCTGCATTAAAAATTGCTTGCTTTACCGTGTTATACGATGGGTTTTCAGTCGTAATATACAGCCCGGCAATCAATTTACTGAATACATCAATCACAAAATAAATCGTCGCTTTTCCAATTTTTGTTGAGCGAGTAGGGTCAAAAACCGACACTAACTCTTCGGGAAATGGCGTTTCATCCACTTCAAAAACTTGTCCAGGTGCGATCACATGCGTATATGCATCGCCGCGTCGACCGGCATTATCTTTATGATTTTCAATAGCATTTTGGCGAGTTTTATCACGCAAAGGAATGTTCCCCTGGAATTGTTTATTGAGCCAGTAATGAAATTGATCGTATGTTGGGCGCTGGTTTGCGGGCAGTAATGTCACGCAAAAACGTTCGCCGGTTTGCTCTATCTCTAATTGAGAGTTTTTTATTCGTTCTGCGACATAATGTTTACGCAGCATATCCTCGTATGTTTTAAGAATGCTTGGTCCATTTCTTTTTACATACGATTTCTTAGCTATTAAAAAGTGTTTAATATCAATATCATCAATAACTTTCCCTTTAGCAATAGTCATGTTTGCTCTCCCCTGCTTTACACGTATTACGCGTTGTTTAGCCACTCGATTCGCATTTTTACCCACAGGAAATGCCAGACCATTTATCCGCTGTCCCATTCGAAGATATGCATAAAAATAATCATAAACAGATTGTCTACTGCAACCGGACTCATCAATAACCTGCTGAAACAACTTTTCTCCATACCCATTCATCAACACTGACTCTAAATCGTTTACAAGAGGACGGATAATTTCAAAACGTTTTGAGGCTTTTTTACGACGGGCAGGTGATAAATTTTCTTCATCTAAAAATAATTCGCGCGGCCAATTATTCTCAAAAACGATAATTTGGTCAGTATTAATCTGCTCTAATAGTTGGTTGTATTCGAGTTTTAATGGAAATTTTGCAGTTGTATCGAGGTTAATCGCACAAGCACGATTTGTTGGAATATCGACATAAACCAATAAATAATCCTCTGATATCAGATGTTCTCCGATATAAATCGCTTCACCAGAATCAGAATTTGGACCAAATCCACTATTAATTCTCAACTGTTCGACGGTAGAGATCGTAGAAATCACATTCGGTAGATTCATAATGTGTAAACCCCCAATATTGATGCTGGCTTTTCAAGTTTTAGACGCTGTCCCCAGTCCATTTCAAGCTGCTCATTCCAGAGTGCAGCATAGAAAAGTGACACCGCTGTTGAGAAGTCAATGCCGCTGCTAACAGCTGAGTGCTGTAATAACGTCGACATGCGTTCATGCCTGTTATCTGATAAATGGCTTGCTAAATGGGTTAACCAAGAGCGAAACAAATGTTCGACAAATTGGCCCGCATTGCGATGCCGATAGATGTTTTCCAAATTTTCACTTCGAATCGTTCTTAATTCATCACTAGTCACAAGTTGATATTCAATACATTCCAGGTCGCAATATGCGTGTTGAATCGCTAATTTTTCCATCGTGCGCTCACGCAATGAATCGGATTCCTGTTTAACGGGATGCGCGACTAACGAACCATCTGCTAGTGTTGAAACAAAATCGATCGTTTGAACGATAGGAATTTGTTTTGAGCCTACGTATACAGGGTGTTTTACACCCAACTCAATTGCTATGGGGATTGAATAGTCTAGTGGGATTGCATATTGCTCATATATTTCAACAACATTACGATTTCTCGCCAAATTCAGATACATCCACAGTTCGTTTTGTGACAGCAAGTGCATCACGCGATTCGGTGTAAAAAAGTGTGCAATTTTTGTTACGTTGCCGGAGCTGCGTACATCTTCAACACGCCAAAATGGCTCGTAGACAACATCGTCTAATTCGATACTACGACGATGAGCATCAAACCATTTTTGTTGTCGCACCATAGTCATTCTAGAAGTTCGTTTCATAACAACTCCACATAAAATAGGGAAAGTGAGGGTTACGTCATAATTAATAACGCTAACGCTTGTACTAGGCATAAAACCCTCACTAAAACTTGACTTAATTGAAATCTAGTCGTAAGAAAATAAAAGATCAATGTATTTTTTATTTGATATAAGTTGTTGTATTTATTTTTAAAAAAGAAATAAAATGTATTTATTTTTTAAAAAATAACTACTTTTTAACGCTTGAATTGAAATGATGGTGAAAGTCATTTATATCAAATAAATTTCTGACTTTTTTCAGCATTTATCATGGGGATAGACCTATTCGGAATACTATTGGAAATTGCTTAAAAAGCGCCTAAGAATAGAAAAATTTACAATGAAAAAAATGCTCATAAATGTGCGAAATCTCGAAATTGGCAATTTTGACACTCTGAAAAAAGTGCTTTTTAAGCGACTAAAGATTAACAAAAATTAATCTAACCGCGCATATTTCAACCGAATTACGGCTTTGAAATTCGTAAATTTGATCTATTTTTGGACGGAGCGCTCACAGAATGAGGTGTTGAGATGTGGTGGTATTGAGGGTGTATTGATGGAATTCAAAGAAAGGGAAGACTCAATTGTGCTGAGTTAATGCAGCTCTCTGACATATATGCTGATTACGATTCAAAATGCCGAACTCTCATACCATAGGGTAGTTGAAACGATTCCATATCGGGCGCAGAATAGCGCAATACAAATGAAAGCTTATCAGCCTAGATAATTTGGAAATATTTCACTCAGGGACGACTCGTGATACCTAACTACCAACAATTCATGCGGCCATTTTTAGAAATAGCACAGGAAGCTAATGGCAACGAGGTAAAACTTCGTGATGTAATTAATCAGCTTGCAGATAAATTCAACCTAACTGAAGCAGAACGTAGCGAAACACTCCCTAGCGGTAAACAAAGTGTTTTGGATAACCGCATTGGTTGGGCTCGCACTTATCTCACCAAAGCTGGTCTGCTTGAAGTCACTCGCCGGGCACACTTTGTCATTACTGGCAGGGGTATTCAGGCGCTGCAAGACCCAAAGGTGGTTATTGATAATCACTACCTAAAACAGTTTGATGAATTTATCGCCTTTAAAGAGTCAAAGGCTGACTCTACTACACCTCATATTGAATTACCTTCAGATACAGATAACTCAGACAATGAAATCACCCCTGATGAAGCCTTAAGAGCTGCTTATAAAACTATTAACGAGGCACTTACATCAGAGCTACTTTCTCGCACTCGCAACGTCCCCCCTGCCTTTTTTGAAGATCTTCTCATCCAATTATTACTGGCTATGGGCTATGGCGGTACGGGGGAAGGCGCTGCTCATGCACTAGGAAGAAGCGGTGATAATGGTATTGATGGCGTGATAGACCAAGATCCATTAGGTGTCGACCAAATATATATTCAGGCCAAACGCTATGGCGAAGGTAACAATGTCAGCGCAGGTGACATACGCGACTTTTTTGGCGCATTAAACCTTAAAAAAGCCCAGAAAGGCATTTTTATTACCACATCAGATTTCACGCCATCCGCAGTACAAACCGCCAAAGATTTAGGCATGCGTATCGTACTGATAAACGGAAAGGAATTAGCAAAACTGATGCTGCGTTACAACATAGGCAGCAGAGACGAACAGGTATTACACCTGAAGAAAATAGACGAAGAATTTTTTGAAATTTAGTTAACAGGGACGCTATGACTAAGCACAATGAAGATACTCGGGTAAAAATACCAACCATACTTCACCTCACTAGGTTAGGTTATAAATATCTATCTCTGAAAGAAGCGACATGGTGTACCGACACCAATATTTTCACTAATATCTTTAAAAATTCAGTAGGGCGTATCAATCCAGAAATGGATGATGCTGATATCGAGCGTTACCTAAATGACTTAAAACTGAACTTAGATAACGAAGACTTAGGTCGTGCCTTTTATGAAAAGCTAACAAATCGTTCTGGAACAAAGCTTATTGATTTTGATAACTTCTCAAATAACAGCTTGCATGTCGTAACTGAGCTTACTTACAAAAATGGCGATGAAGAGTTTAGGCCTGATATCACTCTACTCATTAACGGTATGCCGCTAGTCTTCATCGAAGTTAAAAAACCAAACAACAAAGATGGTGTTATAGCTGAACGAAATAGAATTAACACCCGCTTTCAAAATCCTAAATTTAGACGATTCGTTAATATTACCCAACTAATGTTGTTTTCAAATAACATGGAATATGATGATGGAAGCTCAGAGCCTATTCAAGGAGCGTTCTATGCAAGTGCTTCCTACACAAAACCTATTTTTAACTATTTTCGAGAAGAAGAAGCCCTCAACCTTACTAAGCTGCTTAAGCCTTTAGAGGATGAAACGGAGAATTTTGTCTTAAAAGACAATAACTACAGTGTTATTAAACATAGCCCTGAATTCATCACCAATAAAGATCATGATGCTCCAACCAATAGAATATGTTCGTCGCTACTTAACCCTGAACGACTTGAGTTTATTCTGCGCTATGCGTTGACCTATGTTAAAGAGACTGATGGCTTACAAAAACATGTGATGCGTTACCCGCAGCTGTTTGCGACCAAAGCCATAGAATCTAAGTTAAGTGAAGGTATTAAAAAAGGCATTATTTGGCATACCCAAGGAAGTGGTAAAACTGCATTAGCTTATTACAACGTTAGATTTTTAACTGATTATTATCAGCAGCAGAACATCATTCCGAAGTTTTACTTTATTGTTGATAGGATCGACCTACTCATTCAGGCTCAGCGAGAATTTACCTGTCGTGGTTTGATGGTGCATACGGTTAACTCCCGAGAGGCTTTTGCTCAAAGCATCAAGGCTACTAAGGTCATTCACAACGATTCAGGCAAGCCTGAAATCACAGTTGTTAACATCCAAAAATTTGAAGATGATCCTAATGTTGTTAGAACTATCGATTATGACATTAACATTCAACGTATTTACTTTTTAGATGAAGTACACCGCAGCTATAACCCTAAAGGTAGTTTTCTAGCAAACCTTACACAGTCAGACCCAAATGCCATTAAGATTGGCTTAACGGGTACACCACTATTACTCGAAGAGAAAGACAAAGATCCGACTAAAGAGACAAAAGCATTTAGCTCAAAGCAAATCTTTGGTAACTACATCCACAAGTATTATTACAATGCCTCAATTGCTGATGGTTATACCCTGCGATTAATCCGAGAAGAAATTGCAAGTAACTATGTGTTAGAGATGCGCAAAGCGTTAGAGGAAATAAAGCTACAACAAGGCAGCATAGACAAGAAAGACGCTTATGCACACGCAAAATTTGTAAAGCCGATGCTTAAATACATAATTCAAGATTTCGAAAATAGCAGAACAACATGGAGCGATAACACCATTGGTGGGATGGTGATTTGTGATAGTTCAGAGCAAGCTAAAGAGCTTTTTAAGCAGTTCAATGATACCTATGCGACTAAGCCTATTTTACCAGCGACTTCAAAAACTGAGGCCGTACAGGTAAACGAAAATGAAGTCAATGAAGTGAGCCCTAAGTATCTTGGGCAGATACAACGAGATAACCAAGTTAATTCAGCAGCACTGATTTTACATGATGTCGGTAGCAAAGATGAACGCAAGGATTGGGTCGCAAAGTTTAAAGCGGGTGAGATAGATTTTGTATTTGTTTATAACATGCTCCTCACTGGCTTTGATGCAAAGCGCTTAAAAAAACTCTACCTAGGCCGTGTTATTAAAAAGCACAACTTGCTGCAAGCATTAACCCGAGTCAACCGCACATACAAAGACTTTCGTTATGGTTATGTTGTTGACTTTGCCGATATCAGTACCGAGTTTGACGCAACGAACAAAGCCTACTTTGAAGAGCTTAAAGGTGAGCTTGGCGATGAGATGGAGAGTTATTCAAATCTATTTAAAAGTCACGAAGAGATAAGACAAGAGATAGAATATATAAAAGATGTTTTATTTCAATTTGATACTGAAAATGCCGAATTGTTCCAACAACAAATTAGCCAAATATCAGATCGAAAACAGGTCTTAATCTTAAAAAAAGCTCTTGAGGGTGCTAAAGACTTGTATAATCTCATTCGTCTTCAGGGTGATGTAGAACAGCTGCAACAACTCGATTTCGCTAAGCTCAACGTCCTGTATAGATATACCAATGATCACCTTGGAAGCTTGAACCTAAAAGAGCAAATAGAGAACCATGCAGATACAACCAACTTACTAAATGCGGCTCTTGAAGACGTAGTATTCATGTTTACAAAAATTGGTGAAAGTGAACTTAAGCTAGCTGATGAATTGAAAAATGCTTTACGTAAAACCCGTGAAGCATTGGCAGGTAACATAGACCAAGTTGATCCCAAGTTTATCTTCTTAAAAGAAGAGTTAGAGCGCCTATTTAAAACCAAGAACCTGAGCGAAGTAAGCCAAGAAGAAATGAATAAAAATATCGGTGCGCTAAGAAAAATTCACGAGCGTGTCAAAGAACTAAACCTTGAAAATAGCCGCCTTAAGTCAAAATACTTAGGCGACGAAAAGTACGCCAGAACACATAAACGTCTACTTGAAGAAATGCGTGGTGAAGGAAAACAAAGCGGGTTGTTCACAAGTACTGAAAACTTAGTGGAACGTCGTATCTTTGAAGCGTTAGCTGCGATAAAGCAATTAACTGATGACCAGGTACTGAACAATCAGCAATTACTAAACAACGAGAGCTACTTTGAACGTACAGTTATGCCTAATACGATTAGGCAATTTAAGGTAGAGCAAAATATCAATCTAAGTCCTGTAGCAGCCAAGCATATTAATACACTGGTTGTGCGCGAATACTTAAACGAATTTAATGGTAGAAGCCCATGGTAGAGCAAGACTTTCAAAGTAAAACAAAGCAACTTATCGATGACTTAAAGTCAACGTGTGCACGTAACGGTTTAGGTAATGACGCCAGTGAATTTAAAATCATTACCCAGGTGTTTTTATACAAGTTATTGAATGATAAGTTCACTTATGAAACTAAACAAATTGAACCTAAGTTAGCGAGTAGTGATAACTGGGAGCAAGCGTTTGTCGCATTAAGTGATGATGAACGAGAAATGCTGGCAATGCAGTTACCTGCTGATGCAGCACAATTAAAGCAGGAACACTTCATTTCCACCTTGTTTGCTCAACAGAATGAAGCGGATTTTGCTAAATTGTTTGATGATACACTGCGTGACATTGCTATGTTGAATAGTGATACCTTCTCTGTTATGACAGACTCAGGTGAAAAAGTCGCACTATTTGAACCAATTAGTGAATATGTCACGGTAAGTAAGCGTGACAACTTTTGCCGAGCAATCATTAACAGCATTGCTGAATTTAGCTTTGAACGTATCTTTACTCAAAAATATGACTTCTATGCTGTAATTTTTGAGTACCTAATTAAAGATTACAACAGCAACTCTGGTGGTAAATACGCCGAGTACTACACCCCGCATGCGGTTGCGCGCATTATGGCAAGTATTCTAGTGCCTAAGGATCTGCAGGGTAAAATTAGCAATGTGAGTTGTTACGACCCATCAGCGGGTTCTGGCACTCTATTAATGAACGTAGCTCATGCAATTGGTGAAAGCCGCTGTTCTATCTTCACTCAGGACATTTCCAAGAAGTCATCTAACCTGTTACGACTTAACTTAATCTTAAACAACCTTGTGCATTCAATCCCCAATGTGATTGAAGGTGACACCATGCGCTACCCGCATCACAAGGATGGGGCAGCCCTAAAGCAATTTGATTACATCGTATCAAATCCGCCATTTAAGCTTGATTTCAGTGAAATTCATGAAGAGCTGGAAGGTAAAGAACACAAGAAGCGTTTCTTTGCAGGAGTCCCCAAAATACCAGCCAAAGCTAAAGATAAGATGGCTATATATCAACTGTTCTTGCAGCACATTATCTACTCTCTGAAACCAGGCGGTAAAGCGGCGGTAGTACTTCCCACAGGCTTCATTACAGCTCAGTCAGGTATTGACAAGAAGATCCGCCAGTATCTAGTCGACAACAAAATGTTGGCAGGCGTGGTATCTATGCCATCAAACATTTTTGCGACTACGGGTACCAATGTTTCGATCTTGTTTATTGATGACAGTAATAAAGACAAAGTTGTATTGGTTGATGCAGCCAATCTTGGTAAAAAAGTTAAAGAAGGAAAAAATCAGAGGACGGTTCTTGATCCAAAAGAAGAACAGAAGATCATTGATACTTTCACCACAAAAGGAATCGTTGATGATTTTTCGATAGCTGTGAGCTATGACGAGATTGAAGCAAAAAATTACAGCTTAAGTGCAGGCCAATATTTCGAAGCTAAGATTGAATACGTAGATATTAGCGAAGAACAGTTTACTGACAAAATGCAGAAATTTAGTAATTGCTTGGCTAGTCTGTTTGACCAATCTAATGAATTGGATATTGAAATAAAAAAGGAACTTTCAGGACTTAAATATGATCGTTAACAATTGTTGCGTAGAGGATGTTTGCAGTTTTATTGGTGGCAGTCAACCAGCGAAATCTGAATTTATTAATGAGCCAAAGCCTGGTTATGTTCGCCTGATTCAAACGCGAGATTATAAAACAGATTCATTTCCAACTTACATCCAACAGGAGTCTACAAAAAAATTTTGTGATGAAAATGACATAATGATTGGTCGATATGGACCTCCGGTTTTTCAAATATGTCGAGGACTGAAGGGAGCATATAATGTTGCCTTAATAAAAGCCAAGCCAAAAGATGGTATTGATAGAGCTTTTTTATACTATTTTCTCAAGCAAGACTCTGTTTTTAAATACGTAGATAAACTGTCAGCAAGAACAGGAGGGCAGACTGGAATTGATTTACTCTCTTTGAAGAAATATCCAGTTAGAGTGCCTAACGAAATTGAAGACCAACAAAAATTGGTAGCATCTTTAGTAGCTATCGACAAAAAAATTGAACTAAATAGGCGAACTAACTCTGAGTTGGAAGGTATGGTGAAAGCTATATTCGACTTCTGGTTTGTTCAGTTTGATTTTCCTGATGCTGACGAAAAACCATACAAAGCATCTGGTGGTAAAATGGTGTTTAATCATACCTTGAGGCGTGATCTTCCTGAAGGTTGGCTTGATGGAACCCTAGATGATTTAGGGCAAATAGTTGGAGGTAGTACGCCTTCAACAACAGATAAAAATAACTTTTCATCGAAAGGGGAAGCTTGGATTACTCCAAATGATCTATCTAAAAACCAAGATTATAAGTTTATTTATCAAGGTGCGATAGGAGTAACAGAGCAAGGTATTAAGTCAGCCTCTCTTAAACAACACCCTGTCGGCACTGTTTTGTTAAGCTCTCGAGCACCGATAGGCTATATGGCAATCGCGAGAAATACAGTGACGACAAATCAAGGTTTTAAGTCTTTTGTGCCTAATAAAGGCTACCCAACAGAATTTATCTATTTTACAGTAAAAAATAACTTAAAAACTATTATTCAGTACTCATCGGGTTCAACATTTAAAGAGGTATCGGGGACGGTTCTTAAAACTGTGAAAATTGCCTTACCACCAAAAAAAATAGTGGACGGTTATAAAAAACAGGTTGAAAATCTGTTTAGTAAACAAAGTGTTTTAGAGCAAGAAAACGAGCAGTTGATTAATTTACGTGACTGGCTTCTTCCAATGCTTATGAACGGGCAGGTTACAGTGAAATGATAAACATTGCGTATCGGCTGTTACTCACAGTTACAGCAACATCACTTTTGTTGATTATCTTTATGGTGCAGAAAGGCTTCACACTAGGTCACTTTTTTGAAAAGTGTACTTACTTGGCGGGGCTGCCGAACGCAATTTCATACATTCTTTATCTGTTAGTGCCAATAGCGTTAAGTGGGCTAAGCATTTTATTAAGTCTGTTTCTTGGAAAAGATGAATTCACTACTGGTCAGGTGGTTGAGATTGAGCATGCTAACAACAGTTTTCTTCCTAGCTATCTAGGATACTTTTTTGTTGCACTAAGTATCAATAACTGGGAAACCTTGGGCTTTGTGTATGGAGTGCTATTTGTGTTTACCTTCCTATCGCAAGCGCTCTACTTTAACCCACTGTTTTTGTTGTTTGGATTTGAGTTCTACAATATCAAAACTAAAAACGGTGCAGCCATATTTCTGATAAGCAGACATAAATATAAAACGCCTGATGAAATTGTCATTGATGAAGCCTACAGAATCAATAATTATACATTTATAGAGAGAGGTTAACGCTACATGGATCATGTACTAGTCAAAGTTAAGGGATTACGAAAAAAGCCTTATTTAAAAATGATTTCTAATTACACTCTATATGACTCTGTGGCGATTGATTTAGGTGCTTGCGTGCCTTACAACCCCGATCATAACCTTGACGAAGATGCCTGGTTTAAAATAGAGGATTTTAAAGCACAACCATATTGTCTACAGTTATTAAAAACAGATTTTAACTCTGTTGAGTATGATGACTTAACTAAAGGTCAGTTTGGCAAAATTGGTTTTATTTTTGCTGTACAGGGCAATAATTTTTACTTTCAAAAAGTGACACCTTCATTATTTATAAAGAAAAAAATGATAGCTTTCGGTGAAGCCGCAGAGGTTGAAGATAGCAGCACTCGATTGGTTATTAATACTCTACCCGATGCAATATATTTTAAAGATGATGATACGCTTATTTTCCGAAACTTAGCTGCTATCTCTAGTATTTTTAAAGGGATTGATATTCTATACAAAGAAGCAACCAACGATGAAGTTGAGGCATTCCTAGAGCAAGACTTCATAGAGCTCGCGAACGACTACGATATGGCCAAAGTATCAACGCCAAACCGTAAACGTGTTGCTTTGGCTATGGATACGCTTGCTGCATTGCCTGTTGCAGAGAGAGACCAAATGTATTCGTATATTCATAGCTACTGCGAACATAAGCTTACATTCGATGCAGGCACTAGTAAGTTTAAAATTACTAGTGATGAAGAGCTTAAGTACTTACTCTACGGTATTGAGCAGCGCTTCTATACCACTCCGCTAGGCCATGAGAAGCGTTTGGCAAACTCAGTAACTAATATGTAAAAAACGAAGACAATCTTTTAAGCTTAATAATCAACCACATAGGTTGAAATTAAACCGTTTTCACAAAAAGATTGTCTTCGTTTAATTCCAATTGTCTTCGTTTTAATTCCATGCTTACATCTAAACCGCCAACCCTGCCGCGACACCGGATGACCAGGCCC
>TARA_R110001583_G_scaffold10782_7_pt1 | contig 27009 bp, 22 predicted proteins | sample TARA_R110001583 | Tara Oceans TARA_R110001583 (sample SAMEA4398432) | marine metagenome | biome: Polar Biome; feature: [MES] marine water layer (ENVO:01000295) within the mesopelagic zone...; material: water (ENVO:00002006), including particulate matter (ENVO:01000060) such as...... | reverse complement strand
AGACCATTGTGCTGTTTTCTTTAGTGCTAAAGGCAGTGCATTACTAATGGTTAGAAAATGATCATCAACATTTTCATTTACAAATCCCTGCTTATTTGGACTCTCATTAATACCCGCAATGACTGCTGAAGAAATACCTCTATGCTGTTGTAATAATTGAATTAATCTTGATATTTTCTGTACCTCATTTAAACCTGATAACTGTTGATTAGCGGTACTGATCGATCCAGACAACTGGCCAATAAACGAAATTGAAACAATCAATAACGCAAGCAATGAAAGCCCTCCAAGTACAATGAACTTTCGAAAGTAACTCAGATTGTTCATTAAATTTATAGCAGGGTTAAATAATTGTTTCACAAATATACCTTGATTAACTTGTCTGTAATTTTTTCAATGCCATAAACATTGCTAAAAAAGCATCCTCCTTGTGCTATTTTAGCAATGTTTATCCATACCCAAATATGCACCTAGGATATAATAAGATCTAAAATGTAACGTGCAATGAATAACCTATCGACCACTTTTATCTCATAACAAGGTATTGGTGTAACTAATCTACTTTAGTAATACAGATTTCATCATGACTATTCCAATTAAATATATTCATAATGATTACAAATGTCTCATCTTTAATTTAATCTTTAAGTATACATAAAAAACCAAAATTAACGTTGATTTAAATCAACACTTTATATCAACGTTAATACATTGATTTAAATAAATAAAAATAAATAAATTTTAATTCAAATATTTCGTTAATCGTTTATAATACGTTCAAATAAATTATTGAGAAGTAATATGGTACAGGTTATATGGCAAGATAGTTATTCTATTGGTATCAACACAATAGATATTCAGCATAAACAGCTCTTTGACATAATAAATAAAATTTATATTGCCTCTGAGCAAGACAGCGACTTAGAGGTCATTATGCCCTTATTTGATCAGCTTCAAGACTACACAAGATATCATTTTGACGAAGAAGAAAAGTACTTTACCACGCTAACGCCAAGTGATATTGAACATCATAAAAATGAGCATCAATTCTTTATCAATGAACTTAAAAAAATAAAACAGCAATCATTGAGAATAGGAGCTATCTCTTTGGGATTAATTTATTTCTTAAACGATTGGTTGGTCGAACATATTCAGACTGAAGATCCTAAATATCTTGATCATAAAAATATAAGTTAACTCATTCATTTTTTTGAGACAATAAAGCAATAAAATCCTGCTGTTGCAATGGTTTAGACCAGAGGTATCCTTGGCCTACTTCGCAACCTAAATCGGTTAGTACTTTCGCCGTTTCTTTGTCTTCAATACCCTCAGCAACATTAGTAATACTCAAGCTTTTGCTCATTTCTATGATAGCTTTGACAATTTGTAACTCATTACTTGAATGACGAATATTCATCACAAATGAGCGATCAAGTTTGATGGTGCTAACATTGAATTTTGTCAAATAACCGAGGTTTGAGTAGCCCGTACCAAAATCATCAATAGAAAATGATATACCAAAAGCACGTAACTCATTAATTTGCTTTTGAATATGATTAATATCATCCATCAGCATTGACTCGGTTAGCTCTAACTCTAAAAAATGTGCTGGTAAATTAACATGATGTAAAATGCCCATGGTGTATTTCACTAAGTTACCGCGTATAAAATCTTCCGCAGATAAATTAACTGCTACATATAATTTATTAAAACCTAACTGATGCCATTGCTTGCAAGCGATAATTGAGTGCTCAACAACCCAATGAGTGATTTCAGTAATAACTCCAGCTTGCTCTGCTAAAGGAATAAATACCGTTGGGGGTACGAAACCATGTTCAGGACTAATCCAGCGAATTAGTGCCTCTGCACCAATGATTTGTCCTGTTGATAAGTTAATTTGTGGTTGAAAATTTAATATAAACTCGTTATTTACGACCGCATTTTTTAATGATTTCGTCAGTTGTAATTTTTCTTGCTCTTTAGCTGCCATCGCCTGATCAAAAAAACTAAAGTTAGCTTTATTTTCTTCAGTTTTAGTATGCATAGCAAGGTGTGAATTGTGTCTGAGCTCTTCCATTGAGCTGCCATCAAAAGAAGCAAGCGCTATACCTATATTAGGATTAAGGACAATATCAAAATCTGCAACATAAAAGCTTTGTGAGCACACTTGGTGAATTTTATCAGCAAACTGACTAATGCCTCGATGATCGGCAGAGTATTTTAAAATAACAAATTCACTTTGTTGAAATCGATAAATGACCGTATTGTCATTAGCATAAAATGTCAGTTTTTTGGCCAGAAGTCTTAATGTTTTATCACAAATACTTCGACTATAATTCATCTTAATTGAATCTTGATTACTAATATTCAAAGTGATAAAAGCTAATATATTGCCAGACGACTTTTGCTGTAAGAGTGTTTTTTTAAGATCCTCTTTACAGACATTTTCATTAGGTAACCCTGTTAATTGATCATAACGACTTCGCTTTTTCAAACGGCTGATTGATAATTCAAGTGATGCATTTTTTCCCAGAATTTTTTTAAATCTGTATCTTATATCGGCAAAGATATAAAACACCGCTACCGAAAAAAATGTCAACAATAAAATATAGCTAAAAACTCTCCTCCACAAAGGCATTGTCTCAAATAGGATAGCTCCTGTTAGTAAGCCTTGGTTATGTGCAAAGGCAAAGAAACACAAAGCGCTAATAAGATAAACGAATAGAGAAATAAAAATTAATTTCCCTGATAAAACAATAGCCAGCAAGAGCAGACAAGGAAAGGCTAATATGCTGGTATCAAAGATACCGTTGCCTAACCAGCAAGCGTAAGTAATAAACACAGCTATCGACCATAGCACCATACCAGAAATAACACTGCAAGTATCCGACGAAGCCCACAACAAAAAAAAGATTAAAATAAAAATTGACGAATAAATTGATAAAACTAAATTTGAGGTTGAAAGCTCATTAAAAAATAGTTCACTAATAAGTAATATGACAAAAATACTAATCAATGTTCTCAGCGTTAATCTAAGCCGATCTACTTTTGCTTGTTCTGAAAATAGCGTAATTGAAGAGTATCTGACTTCATCTTTTTGTGCCATCTTACAGTTTACTATCATGTTCTAAGTTATCGACATCACTCGTAAATGCCAAGTAAAGTTTATTATTAATTGATTGTTCTTTTTTCACGTAATACATGGCTTTATCTGCTGCTCTGATTAACTCTAATAATTCCATTTGATCATCTGGATAAAAACTAACACCCATACTTGCCGTAACAGAAACGCTCTTATCATACTGTGACAGATGGTGTGGTTTACTCAATTTAGAAGCTAACTTGGCACAAATATTAATAACGTCATCCTTTGTAGTACTTGGCAAAATAATGACGAACTCATCGCCTCCCCAACGTGATAATACATCAGCTTTTCTCAAACTTTTTAATAATTGACTTGAGACGTGTATCAGTAATTCATCCCCTGCATCATGACCAAAAACATCATTAATCGGTTTGAAATCATTCAAGTCCATCATTATCAAAGCAAAAGGTTGACCATTGATGATAAGTTTATTCAAGTGCTGCTCTGCCGCCTGACGATTCAATAAATTAGTTAAGCCATCATAATTAGCTTTTTGATCAAGTAATGATATTTGATACTTACGTTTTGAAATGTCGTGTAAAGTAATTTGATAGCTCTCTTGAAGATCATCTGTTATCAACAGTGTTACCACCACTTGTACCCAAATACTTTCGTCTTGATATGATATTAGCTCTAACTCTGCGGTCGCTGACTCATTATTAGCAAAGGCTATTTGAATCTGCTCATGCAGTTCTTTCTTAACAACGAAAAGATCTTGCAAATAATGGCCGTAATTTTTTTTCAAAGGTAATTTCAACTTTTCAATTAACTTTTCAAAATTATCATTATAGAGCAGAATATCGCCCTTGGGTTCAACTAAGGCTATTGCAGAAGTCGCATTTTCAAATAGCATTCTGAACCTTGACTCTAATATTTTCACCTCACCTCTAAGATTTTTTTCTTTAAGCATTTGCTGCTCGGCCTTAGCCAATAAATCATTCACATCATCAGCCAGTTGGCCTATTTCACTTTCTTGGTGTGATCGCGGTTTATTTATTCGCTCGCTAGTGCCTGGTCTTATTGAATGAAGCGCTTTTCCTATACTTAAAATAGGTCGCGTAATAACAGAATAAGTCACTAGAATTGAAATGATGGTAATAATTAGGGCCTCAATAGCGACAACAAAAGTATTAGTCGCACTAATATTATCAGCCTTAGCACGAAGGTAACTTTCATTTGCTTCTACATAAAGTAATCCCACACGCCTTTCTTTTTGAAAAGGAGAGTACAAGACAAACTCAATTGTGTCTGAAGATTGCTGATAAGTATCACTGAGCACCATCAGCTTATCCGTTTTAATGGCTGCTGACGTAATGATATCATTGCTAGTTAAACCATTGACCACCTCTTTGGCCAGTTCTTCATCACCCAAGTAACTCGCGATCGATGCCGTAGGTGACACAGTGTTATACAACTGATTTATACTTTGTTTACCCAGTGCTTCCTCATTAAGAAAGGTAAATCGATAAAAAAGTTGGGTGGTAATAAGCCCAACAATAATAGCCGTAAAAGCAATGACTACTGCCAATCGAATAACTAAACCTGATTTATTCATTTAAAATATAAACAACCTTTAAATCTTCCGTGATGAGTGACTGTGGTACATAACCAATAGCCAGTTCATTGGCTATGATAAAAGCGATTAAATCATTTTCGTTTGACTTAAATACCGCTGCGCGCTTCCTACCAGTAAAGCGTAATCTTGACCAATAAGCGTTAACTCGTGATAGAGGCATACCGACAAGATATCGATAAAAATCAATTTTAATCTTATGATCACCATTGAGCTCAACCGGTATCGCCTTAACATCATTAGGAAAGGCCACATATTTACCCATAAACAAATCAATAAGTTCTGATCGAGATAATTCGTCTACGGGGTTTGCTTTGTTCACCACTACAGCAAGAGGCTCTTCTGCCTGAGCAAAAACAATAAAAAGTATTAATAATAGTAGTATGGTGACAACCTGATTAAATTTTTTCATCAGAAAACCATACTCAATGTTAGTAAAAAGGTATTAACATTTTCTGCCACATTATTATCAGATTTATTTAACCACAGGAGACGACCCGTATCGGCTATTTTTGTGTAGTTCCATTGAAGTGTCGATGCTATATCATTGCTGATGTCACAACGCCAACCCAGAGAGATAGTTTGCTGATTAGGAACATAAAAATTCATTAGCTCAGTTGTGCCATGAATAAGTTCACCTAATGCAGCTTCATTAACTCCAGGCTCGTTAAAAACATAATGATTAGAATCAGTAAAAGCATAGATACCGTAAAGTTGATGGGCATTAAATTGATATGACAAAGCAGCATAACCACTGGTTATTTTAGGGATTACATCACTTTCTGAATTAATTTTTGATAGCTCAGCAGAAGCTAACCAATTATTCCATTGGTATTGGCTACTAACCGAAGAATAGTTTACTTTTTTTCCTTTAAGTAATAATGACTGAGCAAAAGCTAATGAATTAGGCCATAAAAAATCAGGAAGTTGGCTGATATTTTCCACTAAAAAAGTATTAGATGACGGTTCATTAGCAATCTCAACTTGGCTATGTTTTGCCTGTATTACCCAGTTAAAGTGATCGAAAGATAAAGACCCCCCCATAATATTTTCAATTTTTACCGCTTCAACTGTTGATTTTCCAGAAATTTCTGCTTCACTTGACCCTGTAAATAATTTTGTTTTAAAAACACCACCAAAACCTCTTTGACTATAAGTCGCATCCACACCATCAATACTTCGATAAGGGATAATGCCATAAATTTCATTTGGTGCTGTAGCCCAGATATAAGAAAAGTCGATATCGCGATATTCTGTTAGTAAAAAAAGATCGGGTGCTGTTCGGCCAACTCTGACACTCCAATTTGCATTCACTTCATACCGAAGAAATGCCTGTGTGGTATATCTATCTAATGATGGTTCAGCTAAGTCTCTCAGTACACCTTGATAAACCGCATCAAAATTTGACGAAATAAACCAGTTAGCCTGCAAACCAAGCAATGAATGTTGCTTAAAATCCACTTCACCTGAATATACCCCCTCATCTGAACTTACATCTTTACGATAGCCATATTGATCAGAATCAGAAATAACAACACCTATCGTTGCAAAGCCGCTAAATTTTAATTTGCTACTTGCTATCTCATTTGCTGTGGCATGTGATGCAAAGATAAGTAAGAAAATACAAAATAGATTGTTACGTTGTTCAAGAAACATAAAAGATGACAACCTAATGGTAGGTAATAGACATAAAATATATATTAATATTATCTAACATGCAAAGTTTGGCAAAAAAATCTTGTAAAAACATATACTAATAAACACTGTTTTACTACCACTACATTTTAGTTACAACGGTTATTTAAATAGAAGCTAGATCTAACCTAATACGGGGATAGGTCACTAACATTTTTGTAAAAATCAACCCGTCGACTTTAAATAAAGTGTATTCATAAACAACCTTGGATCATCAATTTTATCCAGTATTGAATTATCTGGTAAACAATCATCATCGACATAGTCAACAAAATCAGCCGCCGAGTCGAAAATTAAAATATCTAACGCTAATCGGTCTAATCCGTATAAACCTCGGTGGATCATATCAGCCGAAAAAACTAACAAGTCGCCTGCCGCTAACTTGATTTTTTTACCCGTAGAAAGATTTTCACTACTCACCCTGCCCTTTTCTTCTTGTCGAACATTAAATTCTTCATCACTATCCCAACGCTTATGCGTTCCTGGTACTAGCTCCATGCCGAGCTCATCAAACAATGGTACTCGAAGATGTACCACTTGAGTCTCATGGATAACTGTCTTTTGAATATCGATGTCATGATCATATTGACAATCTCTATGCCAAAAATCTTTTAGTTGGGGATTTACGGGGTTAAAAAACAATTGGGTGTTCATAAACGCTGGATTTTTCGGTATAACCGATTCAACCACGTTCATTATTTTTTTTGAGCTGATGAAATTAAAAAGAGTCACACGATCATCGGATGCTAAATACTCGCTTCCTGTAATTAAAGACGAATTGAACGCCTCCTCCTGATAAAATTTTGCATTGTCTTTTTTCCATAACTGATGAAATTTCAATATGACTTTTCTAAGGGATGAAATTTCAGACGCAGTAAAATAATTCCTAATGACAAAGTAACCTTGATCGTTATAATTGCTACTCAATTGCTTTAGATTATCTACCATTAACAGTCATTGCCTCCACTTTATTACCAGTAATTTACTATCCGGCTTTTACCAGATAGTTTTTTTCAGAAAAATACGCTGGGCATTATAACAAGAGTCTAATTGATTTGACTCACTAGAGTGATATAGTTTTAAAATAGATGAGATTTACTTAATATACAAAAAAGTGTAAAAACAGCAGCAATATTGTACTATTTTTTGATTATGAAATTAACGTGTTAATTATGGATAATAAAATACAGGAAAAAGCCAACTTTACTATTGCAAATGCCTATGATGGTGTTGAAATAGTTCACGCCGATTATAAAGGTCAATCGTTCTCTAAACATGTCCATGAAGGTTACACTATAGGCGTAATTGAAAAAGGGGCACAACGTTTTTATCGCAGTGGTGAGATTCATACTGCCGATACAAATTCTATTATATTAGTTAATGCTGACGATGTGCACACAGGTGAATCGGCTTCACCGGGAGGATGGCAATATCGAGCAATGTATCCCTTGCCTGAACATTTTGAAAATATCGGCATTGACCTCTATGATGGAAAAAAATTCGCACCCTATTTTAGTTCATCAGTTATTAACGACCCTGTATTAACAGAACAATTAAGACTGCTATTTAATCAAGTAGATAACAATGCCTCTAAATTACTAACCGAAACTCTTTTGTATGCCTTAATGTTAAGGTTAAGGTTAAGGCACTCCTCACTTCGACATGTGCCAAAAGATATTTCAGGCAGCAAAGCAAAGCTCATTCGGGTAAAAGAATATTTAGATTTCTATCCTGCTGAAGATATTTCATTGAAACAATTGTCTATCATTGCTGGCTTAAGTCAATATCACTTTATTCGACAGTTTAAAAAAATGTTCGATCTTGCACCGCATAGCTACCAGGTACAAGCCCGGTTAAAAAAAGCGAAAACGTTACTTTAAGCGGGTGTGAAACCCGTTATGGTGGCAACCGATTGTGGTTTTCATGATCAAAGCCATTTCAATAGACACTTTAAAAAAGCACTGGGTACCTCACCAAGTAAGTTTCAAAAACAAGCAATTTTGTACAAGAACTAATGACGTTTACCCTGTAAACTCTTTCAAAATATTGAAGGAGTAGTTTAATGCCAAGTAACACTATTATCGTTAGTAAACCGGTCTCAAGCGATTTTAAAACAATGGTTCAAGCAGTCGTTGCTATATTTCCTCTTTCACTAGCGGTTGTGCCTTGGGGAGTACTTTGTGGTTCATTGGCAATTAATGTAGGTCTTACGCCGTTACAAGCGCAGTTAATGTCATTATTAATCTTTGCCGGAGCGGCGCAATTAGCAGCACTCACTATTATGGGAGCTGTCGGCTCTTTATCTTCAATGTTTTCATCAACATTTGTCATCAGTTCCCGACATTTACTTTATTCGGCTGTATTTCGTGATCACGTGAGAAAAAGCTCCTTCGGACTTCGTTGCAGTATTGCTTTTTTTCTCACCGATGAAATGTTTGCGGTAACCTGTGCTTATATAGTGAAAAACGAAAGATTTAGTCCTGTTTATGCCTTAAGTTCAGGCATTACCTTTTATATCATTTGGAACATTTCAACCTTTGCAGGAATAGTTGCAGGTCAGCATATTCCAAACCTAGAACATTTTGGGCTTGAGTTTGCTATAGCGGCAACATTCATTGCAATAGTAATCCCTAGCATTAAAAATAAATCTACTTTGGTATCAGTTATTAGTAGCGGTTTAAGTGCCATTATCCTTTCAATATTTATGAAAGAATATGCACTGATCATAGCTACTTTTATTGGTATGTTGTGTGGCTATTTAACGAAAGATAAGGAAGGTAATAATGAATGATTTTTGGCTAGCATTATTAGGAATGACATGCATTACCTTTTCATGTCGATACTTTTTTTTCTCAACAACATTCCCTTTTAAACTTGGGCCAAAAGTAACCAGATTGCTTAGCTATACTGCTCCGTCTGTTTTGACTGCAATGTGGGTACCTATCGTTTTTCTTGGACATCAAGAGAGCAATAGTGATTTTATTAGCAGCCCCTTTTTAATTGCAGGCGTAGCGACGGTTATATTTAGTTTAAAGATAAAAAATACTTTGGCCGTTGTCCTGTTCGGTATGAGTGTGTTTGGATTATTAAAGATATTATTCTAAGTTCAATAAGCTAAGCCGTTTCACTTGAAGAGGATATCTTTTATTAGGAGCCACATTAAGCTTAGTTTTATACTCATGCGGCATTCAGCAGCTTGCGTTTCAGAATAATTTGTTCAAGTCAGATATATTTAAAGAACCAATAAATTTATTTAGCAGGTTTTTACCTTCTGACCACTGACCAATATTCGAGTCGGTATTCACATGGCCTAAATCACCAATACTAATGAGCTCACTGCCCCAGTTTTTCGCAAAGTATGCGGTTCTATCTACACTAGAATACGGGTCATCTGTACTCGCTAATATTAAGCTTGAGAAAGGTAGTTTCTCTAGAGGTGGCGTTTGATATCCTGATATTGCCTCAGGAAAGTTAACACTTTGTACATCAGGGACCGCTACTAAGAACACACCCAATATATTTGCAGTGTATTTTTTACTCCATTCTACAACCGTACTGCCGCCCAAACTATGAGTTACGAATAAGATAGGACCTTCAATAGATTGTACAAGTAAATTAAGCGCTTCAACCCAATCGTCACAGTTTGGGTTTTCCCAATCATGCTGTTCAACCCAATAACTGTTTTTGAATTCTTTGTGCCATAATTCTTGCCAGTGTCCATTTATTGAGTTTCCGTAACCGGGAACAAATACTATGTTAAACATATAATCCTCTTTATATCGGGTTAAATAAATTCAGGTTAGATTAAAAGAATTATTTAACAATACCTTAATGTAATTTAACACATTCAAATAACAAGTTTTTTAATTCATCTTCAGAGTGATCTTTGTGATAATTAATACCACATTCAGACTCCTCATTCATATGCCGAATAAAACCATGAACCTTTACCAGTAATCCCGATTTTGGCATAACGATATTAATAAGAATTTTGCTGGTTGGAATACCATCGGGCATAGCGGAGTGCAATTTGATCTTAATCCCTTTATGACTCATGTCTAAAACGGTGCCTTCAAGATGGATCCACTCATCTGGTGGCGGAGGTGAAATAGTAATAACAGCATTTAAATCCGGGGAAGTGTAACGCGGGTGTTCTCTTTGATCTCTGTGCTCTATTTCATCTATCTGCATAAAAAAGGTCCTTGTACCTTAAATTTTCATTCAAAACTAAAACTATACCCAGTAAAGTGCGCTAACTTAATATCGATTAATTTAATAATAAATTAGATTAATCGCTATTATGAATAAATTTATTCATTTTTACACCTAAAACCTCTCGTTAATATTTACTGCACCACTATATAGCTAACGGATACAGTAAAATTAGCTAACAGATACAGTAAAATCATTTTGCTTTTAAACTCAGCGGTAGTGTTATTTCGGATATTTCAATATTGGCATACTTGTTCTCAATTTTAATACTACTGTCGAGTAAAAACACATTACCACTTGGAGCTTGCGCTGTTTTAATAAGATATTTTTGAATTTGTAATGCACGATTTTTTTGCGTGCTGTAAAAATCAGACGATCAAAATCGTCACTACCCCCTTCAACTAAGCATTACTAATGCTTTAAAAGAAGCGTTTATAATACCGGTAATCAAATTACCCAATGCCCCCAAATTAAACTTGAGTACTTAAAGTCGGGGTTATCAATGTCACCTCGAATGGGTAAGTTAAATTCTATTACACCGTTAGCGTCTTTTAACAAAGATAATGCAAATTTTATCGGTAAGCTAGTGGCTTCTTTACTATTAACAACGTCACCTAAGGTAAGTTGATCTAAAGTAACTTTATTTTTGCGCTTGGCTTTATGATAGGTCGTACGCCTATATATTCTCTGTTCAGTGCACTCGGTAACACCCTAGAAACAGTTTGCGCCTATTGGCTATTAACACATTTTCGTCCAATAAATCTCTCGCTAAAACGCCTCCCTGATCTATTTAAACTGCTATTTATGGCGCGACCATAAGTACGCTGATAGTGCTATTATCGGCCCTTTATCACTGGTTATATTACATCAAGTTGAGCTTAGCCTATTGCCCCGTATTGCAATACGATGGTGGATGGAAAATGTCATTGGTATTGCTCTTATAACACCATTAATTTTACTCTGGTATCAAGCATGTCAACAACTTGAAAATAAAATTACGTTAGAGTTAATATTGCTATTTTCCTTGACGATCTTGATGGGACAAATAATTTTTCTCTCCTTGTTTAACCTATCATCAATAGTAGACCCAACACCCGCATGGATATTTCCCTTTATTATTTGGTCAGACTTACGCGCTGGACGTCGTTATACAGCGCTACTAATACTCATCATTTTTTCACAAGCACTTTGGGGAGCTAGTTATGGCTTAGGCCACTATGCTAATTGCTTTATCAATCCGTATTAAAGGAGCGTTACGTGAAGGTGATAGCTTAGCGCGTATTGGCGGTGATGAATTTGTCGCGATATTGGCTGATTTAACTAATGCAACCACCGTGGAAGATTGTGAGCCTGTATTAGAGCGGTTGTTGTTAGCCCCGTCTGATCCTGTCACAGTTGGTGACATTGTATTAAATGTATCAGCCAGTATTGGCGTCACCCTTTACCCGCAAGATAATGTCGATGCCGACCAACTCGTACGCCATGCCGATAAAGACATGTATGTGGCTAAAGAATCAGGTAAAAATCGTTATCATTTATTTGATACGGTTCAAGATGATGCCGTAAAAGTGCAACGTGAAAGCCTAGAAGCTATCCGAGGCGCATTAGATAATCATCAATTTGTGCTCCATTATCAACCTAAAGTTAATATGAAAACAGGATCAGTGACAGGTTTTGAAGCGCTTATTCGTTGGCAACATCCAGAACGAGGGCTATTAAATCCAATCGATTTTTTGCCTGTCATTGAAAATAATCCCATGAGTATAGAAATGGGTGAATGGGTTATTGATACGGCACTGACACAAATTGGCCAATGGCAAACAATGGGGCTAAACCTACCCGTCAGCACTAGCGTAAACATTGCCGCAGTGCAATTACAGCAAGCTGACTTTACAGATAGACTATCCATGCTGCTAGCTGCTCACCCCAATGTTAATCCACACTATTTAGAATTAGAGATGCTAGAAATAGTGTAAGTAGCGGTGATCTTTGTCAAAGAGGAAATCACTGTACTGTTTTTTTTGGTTTATCTGTTAAGATAATCGCTTGTCGAAAAGATGTTATTCGTCATTCAGCACTTGATAAACTACTTTGCTGTTTATCCGATAAAACAACCGATGGGCTTAGTGATTAGTTCGGCCCATAAACACAGTTAGCCTTACTTTTATTCCAACACAGACAACTAAAATGCTTCGCCTAAAAAGGAATTCACATGTCTAAGTCATCAAAAAAAAAACCTGCCTATTCATCAGCCGCTGGCGGTTGGGGGGCATTAAAAAGCTCAGCTAAACATTTGATCCAGAGCGAAGATGCAGCTAAAAATGTTAAAGCTTTACTCCGAGCTAATCAGCCTGGTGGCTTTGACTGCCCTGGTTGTGCTTGGGGTGATTCTGAACAGGCAGGTAAAATACAATTTTGCGAAAATGGTGTAAAGGCAATTGCATGGGAAGCCACCAGTAAACGTGTTGACCGGAGTTTTTTCAAACAGTACTCCATAACAGAGTTGCAACAGTGGGATGGTCATTCACTAGAAAAAAGTGGCCGTTTAACCGAGCCAATGTATTATGACGGTGAAAGTGATCACTATCAGCCCATTAGCTGGGAGGACGCTTTTAGCGTGATTGGTAATAGCTTACAACAATTATCTTCGCCCAATGAAGCATTGTTATATACCTCGGGTAGAGCAAGTAATGAAGTTGCGTATTTATATCAGTTATTTGGTCGTGTACTAGGGACTAATAACTTCCCTGATTGCTCTAATATGTGCCATGAAGCCTCAGGTATTGGCATGAAAAATAGCCTTGGTACCGGTAAAGGCACGGTCACTATGGACGACTTCACTAAAGCTGATGCCATTTTTGTCTTTGGCCAAAACCCGGGTACTAATCACCCTCGTATGCTGGGAACCTTGCGTGAGGCAAGTAAACGCGGTGCTAAAATTGTATCAATTAACAATTTAAAAGAGCGCGGATTACAAAAGTTTTCAGATCCACAAAGCCCAAAAGACATGATATTTTTAACGGGTACCACCATCAGTCAATATTATTTCACACCACGATTAGGCGGAGACATGGCTTTATTGCGCGGCGTGGCTAAATGTTTATTCGAACGGTTTGAGCAGGACAAATCCATACTTAATACTGATTTTATCGAAAAAAATTGCCATGGTTTTGACGCTTATAAACGCAGTGTTTACTCAAGCGATTGGGATAAAATTCTTTATCAATGTAATCTAAGCAGAGAAGAAATTGAACAAATAGCAACAATTTACGCCAGCAGTGATAACGTTATTTTTACTTGGGCAATGGGGATCACTCAACACCGTCATTCTGTCGCTACAGTGCGGGAATTGATCAACGTGCTAATGCTTAGAGGCAATATAGGCAAACCTGGGGCCGGTGCATGCCCTGTGCGCGGTCACTCAAATGTTCAAGGAAATCGTACCGTGGGTATCAACGAAAATCCGCCGATGGATTTTCTTGATGCGCTAGAAAAACGTTACACTTTTGCTGTTCCACGTGATCATGGTTTTAATACCGTTGACTCTATTCATGCCATGCTTGAGGGTAAGGCTAAGGTCTTTATTGCTCTGGGCGGTAATTTTTCGGCGGCGACCCCCGATACAGAGCGTACTCATCAAGCGTTAAAGAAATGTGATTTAACTGTACAAATTAGCACCAAGCTAAATAAAAGCCATGTGATAACGGGCAAGCGTGCATTAATTCTTCCGTGTCTGGGGCGAACAGAGATTGATCGTCAAATGAGCGGCGAACAATGTATCACGGTTGAAGATTCCATGAGTATGGTACATAGCTCAACAGGGCAAAATGAACCTGCATCTGACACTATTCGTTCAGAAACCGCCATTGTAGGCGCAATGGCGATGGCATCTGTAGGTGATAAAATAGTCGACTGGACTAAATTAGCGAGTGACTATGCATTAATTCGTCAAGAAATCGCTGCCGTTATTCCTGGCTTTGAAGACTATAACGCACGAATAAAAATCGGTAGAGGTTTTTACCTTCAAAATCCGGCTGCACAACGCCAATGGCATACACCAATGAAAAAAGCCACTTTTTCTGATGATAATTTACCAGAGCAACTGGCACATGAACGGGCACAATCCTTAACTAAAAAACCAGTATTAACACTGCAAACACTGCGTTCGCATGATCAATATAATACTACTATTTATGGCATGGATGATCGTTACCGCGGCGTTTATGGTGAACGAAATGTTATCTTTATGAATGCTGATGATATTAACAAACACGCATTAAAAAATGGAGATTATGTAAAAATAACCACCATATCAAATGATAGCATAGAACGATCACTGTCAAATTTCAAAATTGTTGAATACTCAATACCATCAGGCTGTATAGCCGCTTATTACCCTGAAACCAATCCGCTAGTGCCATTAGAAAGTATCGCTGATGATTGCGGGACACCAACGTACAAATCGATTGCGGTATCAATAGAGAAAATATGACAAACAAGGTCAAATGATTTATTACCTACTAACTCAAATAGGGGAAATGCCTCGTTAACTAACTGAGTACAATATTTATGTAAAAGCGTTGATTGAAGAGAATCATTATTCTCTTCAATCAATAATGCAGCGTAAAGCCTTTATAAATAAGCCTCTTGGGTAATACTCACCGTCTACGCTACACTGGTACCAAGTTTATCCCCTAAATCTCTACTATTCCTTTCCCCATATTTTTGCGCGCTCTTCCCGCTGCTCTTCGCGCTCTATTTCTAGCATGCGGTCGCGAACATTACGAATATGTTCGGCCGCCGCTTTTTTAGCCGTTTCAGGCTTGCGATCAATAATAGCATTATAGATTTGTCGGTGATGCTTGTCGATTTGCTGCTTTTGACGGTCACGATGGTAGAGGTTACTCACCGAAGCCATGACACTATTGAGCATAAGCTGCATTAAACTTTGCAAGGTATGTACTAGCACAGGATTGTGAGAAGCTTCATAGATCGCACGATGAAAGTCATGATCTAGTTGCGCCTTATATAGACGGGACTTGCCAATATCGCGAGCAGTGCTTGTGCCTTCATCAAGCGCTTCAGGCTCAGCACTCATCGCATTGTAAGCTTTTGTTATTTTGTAAAAATCTTTCTCTGTACCTCTTTCAGCAGCCAAACGAGCCGCCTCACATTCCAATAGCTCTCTCACTTCAAGTAAATCATAAAGTAGACGAGGATGGCTATAGTATAAACGCGCTAACGGCGTTTCATTCTGAACATCACTCAACATACCAATAATAAAAGAGCCCTGACCATGGCGAGTTTCTATTACGCCGCGACCTCTCAATCCCTTTAAAGCTTCTCTAATCGTTGGCCTAGAGACTTTTAAGCGCTGAGCAAGCAGCCGCTCAGAAGGGACTTTATCACCTGGCTGTAATGTACCATCTAAAATGAGTTCCTCTAAATGACGGGATACTCTCATGGAATGGGTTTCAACAATGTCGTCTATACTCACAAATCTACCCTTATAAATTAGCGTTTTAACTGTACCAATTACCATTCAAGCGACAGGATAGCGCTTTTGAAAGTTGTCATTAATGTTGCCACTTAATATAGTCTATATATCAGGTGAAACACCATAAAACACTAAATGGCTAGTATTATCTGCGTAAGTCGCGACTGAGTTGTCATGACAATAGCCCTGTCTTTCGCAGGTGAAAATCTTCTTTTATACATTAACGTTTATAGCTATCACGAAATTTCCAATATTGTAATCCTAATGCATATAATACAAGTTTAGTATTCATCATTGACTAGTTTGATCTGCTTTGGCTCAAAAATCAAGCATCTCTGATGAACATCGCTATACCCCTTACAATGTGGTAATACCAGCAAACCTCCTCCCAACATCACCCCATGATAAATATAAAATATTTAATTAAAATCAATAACTTATAACGATAAAAAACCAACTGAAAAATATTTCTGGTAATACCAGCTACTAATCAGCTAGACAAACCTGTCTGAGGGACCCTAATGTGAGGAACACGAAATTTTCATAAAACAATATCGTGTGAATAATAAAATATTAACAATAAAATATTAACAATAAAATATTCGGTGGAGAAAGTTATGATAAAACAAATAAGTGTCCTTGTGTGTGTAGCTATGTCAGTTACATCAATTTCGTCGGTTCAAGCAAAAGACAAACCCATATTACTCAAAATGCCAATTTACTATAATTCAAACCTTCCAGGCCTTGGTTCCCCTGCTAAGTATTTGGAAGAAAACGCAATCGTGCTTAGTGGCGGCACGGTTAAAGTAAAAATGTACGAGCCAAAAAAACTAGTCGCACCGGGGGAGATCCTAGATGCTGTGTCATCAGGTAAAGTACAAGCAGGTTATGGTACACCGGCTAACTGGGGCGGAAAAATTCCTGCAGCACGACTATTCTCTGCTGTGCCGTTTGGTCCAGAAGCGCCTGAGTATTTAGCGTGGATCATGTACGGTAACGGTGCCAAATTACACCAAGACCTATATGATAAAAAAGGCTATAACGTTAAAACACAAATCTGTGGGATTATTGCACCAGAAACATCAGGTTGGTTTAAAAAAGAAATTAAATCAGCTGATGATCTCAAAGGGTTAAAAATGCGTTTCTTTGGCTTAGGTGCTGAAGTAATGGAAAAATTAGGTGTCAGTACCGTTGGTCTTCCTGGTGGTGAAATTTTCCCAGCACTTGAAAAAGGAGCTATCGATGCCACCGAATTTTCAATGCCTGCTGTAGACAAACGTATTGGCGTTAGCAAAATAGCTAAATATAATTACTATCCAGGTTGGCATCAACAAGCAACCGTTATGGAATTGTTAATTAACAAAGATACCTGGAAAAAAATGAGCAAAACACAACAATCGGTTATGACCCAGCTTTGTCGTGCAGCTACATTGGATTCACTAGCACTGGGTGAAGCAATCCAAGCACCTGTCATGCGTGAAAATGAAGCTAATGGCGTTAAAAACATTTATTGGTCTACTGAAATGCTAACGTTATTTGAATCAAAGTGGGATGAAGTTGTTCTAGAACAGGCTGCAAAAGATGCTGATTTTGCTGAAATTTGGGCTGACCTTTCTAAGTTCCGTGCAGATTATTTACTTTGGGAAACGAATGCATTCTTACCCCGTAAAGTAAATTAAAAGTTAACCTTACCTGCCAAAATTCTATAACGTGATTTAACTCCGTTATAGAATTGTCTCTTCTTTATCAAATCATTTGGAGCTTATTAGATGTCTATAAGCCAACCTTCTTGTGATTCAAATTTACCCAACAACGATTCAATGTTGAGTAAATTTGCTGAGCATTTATCGAAATTCGTTCATTACTCTGCCCTAGTTTTTTGCTGGAGTTATGCTTTATTAATCTTTGCTATTATCGGTAACGTTGTCTTGCGTTACGGTTTTAGCAGCGGTCTTATTATTTTTGAAGAAATACAATGGCACTTGTATGCCATCGGCATGATGTTTGGATTATCATTTGCTGAGATAACCAATAGCCAAGTACGCGTTGATATCGTTGCCGAAAGGCTACGACGACAAACAGTGAGAAAATGGGAAATTTTTGGCGCTGTTGTCTTTGTATTACCCTTTGTTTATCTTTGTGTGGTTCATGGTTTTGAATACGTTAGTGATTCTTACCGTGTTAGTGAGTCCTCTAATTCGCCTCTTGGGCTTCCCTTTCGTTGGGCAATTAAAGCCGTCATCCCGTTAAGTTTTAGTTTACTTGGCATTGCCATATTCTCGCGCCTTATGACTAATATTGATGCGCTTATTAACAATAAAGATAGTGAGAATAATCATGGAAATTAATGAAATCTTAGTCATTGGAATGTTTATATCCTTTATTGCATTCTTATTTACCGGTATACCCGTTGGTTATGTTCTCGCCGGTATTGGGGTTATATTTGGTTTCTTAGGTTACTTTTCAGACCTCTACCTCGGCACTATTACGGGTTTAGACTTTAATACGTTAGGTCTAATTGTTCCTCGACTGTTCTCCCTAATGGAAAACTGGGTACTCGTCGCACTTCCTATGTTTATTTTTATGGGATTAATGCTTGATCGCTCGGGCATTGCCGAACGCTTAATGCTTTCTATGCAAGATTTATTTGGTAAAGTTCGCGGCGGCCTTGCACTTAGCGTTACGCTTATCGGTATTATTCTTGCTGCGTCTACCGGAATTATTGGCGCTTCGGTTGTATTGCTGGGTTTGTTATCTATGCCTGCTATGATGAAGCAAGGCTATAGTAAATCACTCGCCGCTGGTACCATTTGTAGTGCCGGTACACTGGGTATTTTATTACCACCAAGTATTATGTTGGTGATTATGGCCGATCAACTTGCCCTCTCGGTAGGTGATTTATTTATGGGTGCAGTATTCCCAGGCTTACTTCTTGGTTTTTTATATTTAGCTTATATTCTTATAGCCGCTTATTTAAAGCCTTCGATTGCACCGCTACCCAAAAATGCGCCAGATCTTGAGTGGAAAATAGTTGCTGGCGTCTTAAAAAACATCTTGCCTCCAATGTTTTTAATACTTGCTGTGCTTGGCTCTATATTTGCGGGTGTTGCGACGCCAACAGAAGCGAGTGGTGTCGGCGCACTGGGTGCAATAATACTTGCAGCCTATTATAAAAAGCTAACCTTCCCTGTTTTTAAATCAGTCAGTCTTGATGCTTATCGTACAACATCTTATATCTTTATGATTTTTATTGGTGCAACGATGTTTGCATTAGTATTACGTGAACTAGGGGGTGATGAACTCATTGAACGTGGCTTAACAAGCCTTCCTTTTGGTCCTTACGGAGTCTTAATTGCTATTTTGTTGATTGTCTTTTTATTGGGCTTTTTGCTCGATTGGATTGAAATCACGTTAATTGCATTACCTTTGTTAGCACCGGTTATTCTAGGGTTGGACTTTAATGTCGAGGGTTATGGTGTATTAGATGAGCCTAAACTCATTTGGTTTGTAATGCTGGTTGCGATTACACTGCAAACATCATTTTTAACACCTCCCGTTGGCTTTGCACTCTTTTACTTAAAAGGCGTTTGCCCACCTGAAGTTAAATTGATGGATATCTATAGAGGTGTAATACCTTTTATTATCCTACAATTGATTGGTTTATCTATTGTTATAGCACTACCCGCCATAGTCACCTGGCTACCGGCGTACGTGTATGGAAATTAATTAGCTAACCTGTTAAATAGCAATAATTAATAAAGTCACTCCTAGAGTGGCTTTATTATTTGTGACACTTCAATATACCCGTACCATTGAAAGTACCTGCCCTTAAATCATTTTTCTTATCGATAACAAACACCTAATTAATGAAATTGGTATAACAAGAAATTCTCATGCAATGGGTTTCAGTAATGCAGTCTTATTCAATTAATTTTTTAAGAATACGGCTATAACGTGGTAATACCAGCAATAAACCCTATGATACCGTGGAACAGAAAACAAAAATAAAACTTAAAAATCAAACACTTAAAAACACAAAAAATAACTTACTGAACATTTCTGGTATTACCAGCACTTAATAAGCTAGACAAGCCCATTGCAGCAGCACTAATGTATTAACAACAAAATATTCAATACATTCTCAATATAGGTATTTGCCATGAACCAATATATCAATAGAAGCGGCCTTCAAGTGTCAACCGCATTAGACCAGTTACTTAATAATGACATTTTACCCGGCTTAGACATCACATCAGAATCTGTATGGACAGGGTTTAATAAGCTTGTTAATGATTTAGCGCCAATCAATAAAGCACTACTAGAAAAACGTGATCACCTGCAGGCGCAAATTGACTCTTGGCACCGTGAAAACCCTGAAGGGTTAAGTCATCATGAAGACTACGTACAATTTTTAAAAAGCATAGGCTATCTAGTCGAAGAGGGTGATAAGTTTTCAATAAGCACAGAAAATGTTGATGCCGAAATTAGCCATATCGCAGGTCCACAGTTGGTGGTTCCAGTTAACAATGCTAGATTTTGCTTAAACGCTGCCAATGCACGTTGGGGTAGTTTATACGATGCTATGTACGGCACTGACGCGATAGCAGAAGATGTTGGCTTCGAACGCGGTACACAGTTTAATGAAAAGCGAGGCACTCGGGTTATAAACGCTACCGCAGAATTCTTAGATCAAGCGATTACGCTAGCCAACGATATGAGTCACTCCGATGTTACTCACTATCAAATCACTCAAACCGGCGATTTATCCATTCAGCTAAGTAATGGTGAACAAGCGACATTGGTTGATGAAGAGCAATTTATTGCCTATAACGGTGAGCTAGATACACCAGATCTTATTTTGCTAAAAAATAATGATCTACACATCGAATTACATATTGATCGTAACCACCCTATTGGCAAACTGAGTCCTTCTGGCATCTGTGATGTGGTATTAGAATCCGCTATTAGTACCATTCAAGATTGCGAAGATTCGGTTGCCGCAGTTGACGCTGAAGATAAAGTTGTAGTGTATCGTAACTGGCTAGGATTAATGAGAGGTGATCTTTCAGAAACGTTTACTAAGGGTAATAAAACCTTAACACGCGCCTTAAAACCCGATCGTCAATACACCTTAAAAACCGGCGGTACACTTAGCTTACATGGACGCAGTCTATTATTGATTCGTAATGTTGGCCACCTGATGACTAGCAATGCCATCTTAGATGCGTCAGGCAACGAAGTACCAGAAGGTTTTATTGATGCACTCTTTACAACCTTGTGCGCAATGCACGACTTTAAAGATGATTGCCGCTTGCATAACAGCAGAACCAAAAGTATTTACATTGTTAAACCTAAAATGCATGGCCCAGAAGAAGTCGCTTTTAGTAACCAACTATTTAATCGTGTAGAAGATGTATTGCATCTACCACGTTACACCATGAAAATTGGTGTAATGGATGAAGAACGCCGTACCACTGCCAATTTAAAAGAATGTATTCGTGCCGTGAAAAACCGCTTAGTATTTATTAATACTGGCTTCTTAGACCGCACTGGCGACGAAATGCATACATCTATGGAAGCAGGCCCTATGCTACCTAAAGAGTTGATTAAGCAACAACCTTGGATTGGCGCCTATGAAAACTGGAATGTAGATATTGGGTTAGAGTGCGGTCTACCAGGACACGCTCAAATTGGTAAAGGCATGTGGGCCATGCCTGACGAAATGGCAAAAATGCTTGCCGCGAAATCAGGCCATCCAGAAGCCGGTGCTAACTGTGCTTGGGTGCCCTCTCCCACAGCAGCCACCTTGCATGCCATGCACTATCACACCATTGATGTACATCAACGACAAACAGATCTTGCCTCGAGAGAGCGCGCCAGTCTAGTTGATATTTTAACACCACCGATGCTAGGTAATCACCGCTTAAACAGCGAAGAGATCGAACAGGAACTAGATAACAACGCACAGAGTATTTTAGGTTATGTCGTTCGTTGGATAGATCAAGGCGTAGGCTGTTCAAAGGTACCCGATATAAATAATGTTGGCTTAATGGAAGATAGAGCTACCTTACGTATATCTAGCCAACATATTGCCAATTGGTTACGTCATGATATTTGCAGCGAAGTACAAGTGCTAGAAACCATGAAACGAATGGCGCGTATCGTGGATGCGCAAAATACTAACGATACTGAATACGAGCCGATGGCACCTCATTTTAATGGCATCGCTTTTAGTTCTGCCTGCGCACTTATTTTTGAAGGTGCAAACCAACCGAGTGGCTATACCGAACCACTATTACATGCATACAGAGCTAAGGCAAAAGCTGCCAAAGCAACACGGTAAATAACCACTTAACTTATAAATAATCAGGAAAAAAATCATGCTTACTATTAAACGCTTGAGTCGAGACATGGCTAAAATTTTTATCGAAGGTGCAAGCATTAAAGCCACCGAAATAGGGGTACCTATGTGTATCGCCGTAGTGGACGAGTCAGGTAATTTAATTGCCTTTGAAAGAATGGATGGAGGCAAAGCACACAGTATTATCGTTGCCCAAGACAAAGCATTTACCGCAGGCTCGGCACGTAAAGCAACACATGAATACAATGCCGCGTGCATTCCAGGCAACCTTGCCTTTGGTATTCATACTGAAGCCGGTGGTCGTTTAAGTACCGTAGGCGGTGGCTTGCCGATACAGGTCGATGGCGATTTTGTCGGTGGTATTGGTGTTAGTTCTGGCAGCCCTCAACAAGATATGGATTGTGCTCAGGCAGGTATAGAGTTTTTCCTCAGCCAGCAAGCATAACTCGCTAGATACCAGCGCTACATAAATAGGTTGTATTATGAAAAAAATAACGACGCCAGAATTATCAGAAAAACTAAAAGTATTTATTAATCACGACTATGTGATTAGCGATGCAGAAACACAAAAAGTGTATGAGTGCGATGGCTTATCCGCTTACTGTGAAATGCCGCTGCTAGTGGTCTTACCCGAAACCGTTGAGCAAGTGCAGCGTGCACTAAAACTGTTTCATGAATATGAAATTCCTGTTGTGGCTCGTGGCTCTGGTACCAGTTTATCCGCGGGTGCAACGCCTCATAAAGAAGGCGTTGTACTATCGCTTGCAAAGTTTACAAATATTATTCAGATAAATCCTAAAGCACGAACTGCTCGGCTACAGCCAGGCGTACGTAACCTCGCAATTAGTGAAGCAGCGGCTGACTATGGTCTCTACTATGCGCCTGACCCGTCTTCACAGATAGCGTGTTCTATCGGCGGAAACGTGGCCGAAAACGCAGGTGGGGTTCACTGTCTTAAATACGGATTAACTGTGCATAATGTTTTAAAAATTGACATGATCACAGTGGAAGGCGAATTAATTTCAATCGGCAGTCAAGGCTTAGATAATTACGGCATGGATTTACTGGCCTTAATCAATGGCTCAGAAGGTATGTTAGGGGTTATCACCGAGATTACTGTTAAGTTATTGCCTATTCCACAAAAAGCCCAAGTCATACTTGCGGGTTTCGATTCAGTTAAGACCGCAGGCGACTCAGTAGGTGCAGTTATTTCTCAGGGTATTATTCCTGGCGGTTTAGAGATGATGGACTCCTACGCGATTAAAGCCGCCGAAGCTTTTGCTAATGCAGGCTATCCGTTAGATGCTGAAGCATTGCTACTGTGTGAACTCGACGGTACGGAAGAAGAAGTACAAGCCAATACCAAACAGGTTGCTGATTTATTTACCAAACTAGGCGCAACCAGTGTACGGATATCCAAAAATGAAGCCGAACGTGCGCTTTTTTGGAAAGGAAGGAAATCAGCTTTTCCTGCCGTAGGACGTTTATCACCTGACTACTACTGTATGGACGGCACCATTCCTCGTGGGCAGCTAGCTTATGTGCTCACAGAGATTAATCGTTTATCAAAAGTTTATGACTTACGTGTTGCCAATGTTTTTCATGCGGGTGATGGCAATTTGCACCCACTAATTTTATTTGATGCCAACACGCCTGGTGAGTTTGAAAGGACTGAAGAATTTGGCGGAAAAATTTTAGAGCTTTGTGTTGAAGTAGGCGGCTGTATTACTGGCGAACATGGCGTAGGTTTAGAGAAAATTCGCCAAATGGCAACACAGTTTAACGATTTAGAAATCGCCCAGTTTCATAGTATTAAATTTGCCTTCGATCCCAATACAACACTCAACCCAGGAAAAGGCATTCCTATGTTAAAACGCTGCCAAGAGTACCGAGCATTAAATAAAAGCAAGAGTAAAGGCTGCGATAGTCATTTGACAGGAAAAAATTGCGCATGAGTAACACAAAAAAAATAACGGCCTCTGACTTTACCGCAAATGATGATTTAGATAATCTCATCAGACAAGTAAAGCAAGCTTATAATAATAGAACGCCCATTAACATTGAAGGCAATGGCACTAAGCGCTTTTTAGGTCTTCGTATTAATAGCGACCACCCGGTTATTTCTACGCGTGAGCACAGTGGTATTATTAACTATGAACCCGTAGAGCTGGTAATGACTGCACGCGCAGGCACAACACTGGCTGAGATTGATGCGGTCCTTAGCGAAAATCAACAAACACTGGCCTGTGACCCCGCACGATTTAATGGCCAAGCCACTATTGGCGGTTCTTTAGCCACCAATCAAGCAGGCCCATCAAGACCTTGGACCGGATCGTTACGTGATCATGTGCTGGGTGTAAACCTTATCAACGGCAAAGGTGAACACCTGCGTTTCGGCGGTAAGGTAATGAAAAATGTTGCCGGATACGATGTATCACGATTACAAGCAGGTGCTATGGGTACCCTAGGGTTAATGACTGAGATTAGCTTTAAAGTCCTCCCCATTGCTAATGCAACTATGACTGTGAGACAAGCAATGTCTCAGGCCAAAGCCATTAACACCATGAACCAGCTAGCAGGACAACCAACACCACTCAGCGCTGCTAGTTGGGTTAGCGGCTATTTGTATTTACAATTTTCAGGTGCGCACAGTGCGGTAGAAAGCGCGGTTAATAAAACACTGAAAACAGACAGTAGTGAACATAACAATAGTGAAATACTCAGCTCCGAACAGGCTAGCGATTTTTGGACAAAACTGCGCGACCAACAGCTAGATTTTTTTAACAATCTTTCTAGCGAAGAATCCCTTTGGCGTTTTTCTATTAATTCTTCCGCTTGGGATGACTTTAGTCACAGTATTGATGAAAAAGCCTGGTTGGCAGATTGGGGCGGCGCATTACGTTGGTTAAAAGGCGACTTCGAACAAGAAAAGCTCAGCCAATGGGCACAGTGTCATGGTGGGGAAGTTACATTATTCGATAAAAACAAAAGTAATAATGCACACATTTTTACCGGTGCAGGCCAAATAACATTGCCCAAGATGAACCCTGTTATACAAAGAATTCAAACAAATATAAAAAATTCATTCGACCCCCATCATATTCTAAATATTGGTCGTTTATATCATTGGAGCTAAGGTTATATTATGCAAACAAATATCCATCCCGACATAGCAGCACGACCTGATGTAATTGAAGCAGAAGATATTCTTCGATCCTGTGTTCACTGCGGTTTTTGTACTGCCACTTGCCCTACTTATCAGCACTTTGGTGATGAAAGAGATGGTCCTCGCGGCCGTATTTATCTCATTAAACAATTATTAGAAACAAATGAGGCGACTGAAAAAACACAAACCCATCTAGACCGGTGCTTAACCTGTCGGAGCTGCGAAACCACCTGCCCATCAGGGGTAAAATATGGTCGACTGGTTGATATTGGTAAAGGTATTGTAGAAGAAAAAGTAACTCGTAAACCTAGCGATCGCTTTATGCGTTGGTCACTTCGCAAGGTATTGCCCTACCCTAACCGTTTTGGGTTTTTATTGTTTTTTGGACAATTATTTAAACCGTTATTAACGGGAAAATTAAAAGCAAAAGTTCCACCAAAAAAAATAGCGTCTCCTTGGCCTGTCTCTAGCCACCCGCGTAAGATGATTGCATTGGCTGGCTGTGCTCAGTCTGTTACCACGCCCAACACCAATGCTGCTAGCGCAAGGGTACTAGATAAAATTGGGATTACATTAGTAGAAGCCCCAAAGGCTGGTTGTTGTGGCGCTGTTGATTACCATTTAGCTGCCCATGATGATGGCTTAAACGCTATGCGTAAAAATATTGATGCGTGGTGGCCAGCCATAGAAGCTGGCGCCGAAGCCATTGTAATGACTGCTTCAGGTTGCGGTGTCATGGTAAAAGAATATGGCGAACTACTGGCGGACGACCCGAACTACGCTAAAAAAGCACAAAGGGTAACCGAACTAACCCAAGACCTCAGTGAAATATTAGGCAAAGAAGACCTTGGGGCACTAAACCTTAAAGATCAAAAACCTACGGCTTACCATTGCCCTTGTACATTACAACACGGGCAACAATTAACCGGTGGGGTAGAAAGCATACTTGAAAAAGCAGGCGTACCTTTGACCAAAGTAAAGGACAAACACCTATGTTGTGGCTCTGCAGGGACTTACTCTATTTTTCAGCCTGAAACTAGCCAACAGTTGTTAAAAAACAAATTAGCCGCGTTAACCATTGAGCAACCAGAACAGATTGTAACCGCCAATGTAGGCTGTCAAATGCACTTGGAAACAAAAGCTGGCGTACCGGTAAAGCATTGGATTGAATTACTCGACCCAAAAGAGTAAGGCTAATCAGCTGTATGCGCGTTCCATTTGAAGATGTATGGGTTAGTTGTAATTAGAAACGACCATATAAAGCGTTGCTAATTACAGCACCTAAAGAAAGCTAAGAACCATAATTAATTAAAGCACATCAAACAGCGCAACCTAAATATATACCCGCTCCACTTGAAGG
>TARA_R110001583_G_scaffold83923_1_pt1 | contig 27037 bp, 24 predicted proteins | sample TARA_R110001583 | Tara Oceans TARA_R110001583 (sample SAMEA4398432) | marine metagenome | biome: Polar Biome; feature: [MES] marine water layer (ENVO:01000295) within the mesopelagic zone...; material: water (ENVO:00002006), including particulate matter (ENVO:01000060) such as...... | reverse complement strand
ACTTATGCATTTCCACGCAGAGCGTGGGAACGAGGTAAAAGTCTAGGGCTTACAAGATTTATGGCGCACAACACGCTCGATTTTATTTAATCGCGCCACGGTACAAACAATAGCACTACGATCAATGGCATTCGCATAATCTAATAAAAGATACACAGAATTATTATTCAGCAATGCGCGTTTAATCTGCTCTAATCCCACTTTAATTGGCAATTTATCTAACCTGCCCCAATACAACAATTGTAATTTAGCAATTTGCAAATTCACTTCATGCGTATAAGGGCCATATTTTATCGATTGGTCAATATAATAATAAAAGTCATCATCTAACTGATTTAAGTTCGATTTAATATTTGCCATAAAAGCCCAAGTTAATGGCCAATGAGAACGTAACTGCGATGATTTAAGGTAATACCCAAAGGCAGTTAATAAATAAGATTCATAAGTCGCTTGATCGTCGCCATGTGTAAATGCCCGCCATTCATAGACTTTAGCAGCGACATTTAAATAATGCGGAAAGTGGCCGTGTAACGATAACATCGAATCAACAGATGTTAATGCATCTTGCATCTCTAACTTATCAACCACTTTGGTCTTCTGCCAACGGGTTAAATAACTATCAACTTTTAGATAACTTAAATTAGCAAAGGCATATTTAGTTGCAAAAAATATAATCGCTAAGGCCGTAATAACAAGCAGGATTCGAAAAAGTTTTACCTTCACGCTAAATTCCATTGGGTCGGATTAGACTTAAAAATCACATCAGGGGTATCGACAAATAATGTTTGAGCAACATCATGTCCAAAACGTAAACTCACCGCTTCAAAGGCTTGTTTCATTTTTGAGGGACGGCGATTAAGATTATGCATATCAGAGGCAACAATGGTCGCTTGTTGTTTCTCAATCATCTGCCAAGCTAATTTTTGTGAACGGTCACCAAAATAACCCAATAGCGATGATGCGGTAATTTGGAATAAACAATCACGCTGAATGAAAGGTTTTAATAAATCAGGAAACTGCCATAAGTCGCGATTACGCTCAGGGTGTGCAATCATAGGTTGGATATTTTGTTTTAATAACCAATCCACTAATTTTTCACTGCCAGGCGGAATATGACTGTGGGGGAATTCCAATAATAATAAATCAGCCCCCTGCCATTTGCCCATAAAAGGTAATGATTGCGTTTTGGCCAACATCATAATCTCGGGGCAAATACGTACTTCAGCGGCATAAGCTAATGAAATATCAATTTGTTGAGATTGACCTTGTTGAAACTGTAATTGTTGCGTTAAGTCAGAAAAGGCATTTTTGATACTCTGTACATCATTATCAAAAGTGCCCAAATGAATATGCGGGGTAGCAAGGATTTTTGTGACACCGTTTTGTAGCGCATCAGAAACAAGCGCGATGGAGTCATCTAAAGTAGAAGCTCCATCGTCTATGCCGGGTAAAATGTGGCTGTGTAAATCTATCATGACAAATTAAGCATTAACTCGATTTCGACTCGGCTTTGTTTTCTTGGCCATAATCGTAATAATCATAATACCCCTGATAACCATCTTTGTTAGATTTTTTGATATTAACACCGTTTAAAACAACACCGTCAATATTGGCACCCACTTCAAGTAAGCGTGACAGACCTTTTTTAGCAACACCTTGTTTGGTTGACTCAGAACGAACCACATAAATCACCGAATCGGCTTGTTTTGCTAATATAAGGGAATCACTCACCGCTTGCGTAGGAGCTGAATCGATTATAATACGATCGTATTTATCTTTTAACACTAACATCAATGCATCAAACTTCGAATTCGATAAAAGCTCTAGAGGATTAGGAGGTATAAACCCTGCTGACAATATATCTAAACCACCCACTTCATCACGAATAATCGCATCTTTCAGTAACGCACTACCGACAATAACATTCGACAAACCCACTTGATAAGGTGGTAAGTCTAACAACTTGGTAAAACTTGGACGACGCATATCCGCTTCAATCAAGATGGTTTTTTCCATTTGTGCCATCGCAAACGCAATATTAATCGAAGTTGTAGTTTTACCTTCTCCAGGAATCGATGACGTGACAACCACCACTTTATGGTCACTATCCATATGCGATAAAACAAAGCCAGTTCGTAAAGTTCTAACCGCCTCAGCAAAACCTTTATTTTTTTCATGAAAATAGGCATGCACTGGCAGTGATTGTTTACGCTTAACATTAACAAGGGGTAATAACCCCAATAAACGTACACCTAATTTAGATTCAACTTCTTGTGCCGTTCTAAAGCTATCGTTTAATGCATCTAGTACAAACACCAAGACCACTGCAAAACCAAATGAAGCTACTAAAGCTAATAATACAATTAGTTTTTTATTAGGCTTAACTGGGGTTATAGGCACTTCTGCTCTATCAATTACACGCGCTTTTTGTACTTCTAAATCAGTGGTGATGGACATTTCTTTCGAACGTTCCAAGAAGGTATCGTATAATTTACGATTAGCATCCACTTCGCGTTGCAGTTTTAAATAACCTTGCTCTTTGTTAGTAATCGATTGAAACTTTTTCTTTTCTTGTGTTAAATCTTCTGATAACCGTCGTTCATTATCTTTAGCTGCATTAAGATCTTTGGTAATACCTTTAACCAGTTTTTCAGCTTGAGCACCTAATTGCTTTTTAACACCCGCTAACTGTGCTTTAGCAGAGATAAGCTTTGGATGTTTAGGGCCATATCTAAAACTTAATTCTGATACTTTGTTTTGAGCATCAATTTCAACACGTTTAATGTCTTTAATCAGCGGGTGATTACTGATTTCAGGTAAACTCATCAGCGCATCAACATCATTCTTACCTAAATTTTGTACAAACAAATAAATGGTTTCAGCTTCAAAACGCATTTTTTTAGCAACCAAATAACTTTCTGTTAATCCTTCAAGTTCATCACTGGCGATACTTCTCACCCCTTTTGACTCGATATCGATTAAATTTTCTTTAATACGATACGCTTGAAGAGCAGCTAAAGAGGTTTCAAGGTTGTCTCTCAAATCATCTAAACGACTTTTTAGCCAAACAGAAGCTTTTTTAGTAGAATCAACCTGCCCTGACATTTCTTGCATGATATAAATATTAGAAATGGTGTTTGCAATCATGGCTGCCAGTTTAGGATCTTCAGCATCAAAGGAAACATTCACTAATTGTGTTTTTCTAATAGGGCTAATAGTTAATCTTCCTTGAATAGCAGAAATCAAATTAACTTTAGCGCTACGGGCATCAACAACATTATCATTGGCTTTTCGAGCTGAAACAGGAAGGTAAGGTTCAATAAGAGACTTAACATAATCCTTTGATTGCTGAACAATGCCAGGGTTTTCATCAGGCATAAATTCTTTTTTATTCGCTAAATCAAGTAAATCAATAACTTGCTCTGTCACCATTCGTGATTTTAATATTTCATATTGGGTTAAAAAATATTCAGATCTTGAAGTATCAACAGAATACACTGAATCAATAGAAACCGTATTTTGGGTATCTGACTCAATCAATAAGGACGCCGTTGCGCGGTATATCGGCGTCATGCCAATCACAAAAATAGCCACTAATAAGGTTGTAAAAAAAGAAAAACCTAATATTTTCCATTTAGACTTCATAATGACAGTCCAATACACTTTTAAGTCAATGATTTGTTCTTGCGAATCTGAGGGTTGATTAACTAATTGCATAATATTTTTTGGTTCCAATTCTAGCTAGAAGAAGCTTTGCTCAATAGTGATGATATCACCTGGAGAGACAGAATAAGTGAGTTTAACTTTATTGCCTTTTGACTCTTGGCTGTTTGTCTGCTTAAGGTATATTTTAGACGTTGAAGCTCGCTCGGTTAACCCACCACCCAAAGCAATCGCTTGATCCACGTTTAATCCTGGTTTATAAGGATATGCACCTGGCGATTTAACCTCACCTTGAATATAAAAAGGGCGATAGGTAACAATATCCACTTGTACAGAAGGATTAAGTAAATAATCGCCTTTTAATCCATCATGAATTAACTTTTGAACCTGTTTAGTAGTATTTCCGGTCACAGAAATTTCCCCAATTAAGGGGAAATTAATATTACCATTATCATTAATGATCGTTTCAACCGTTAAATCAGGTTCGTCATAGACTAAAACCTGAATCTCGTCACCAGCCCCGAGACGATAATTACTACTATCGTCTGCAAAGACAACTGAAGATATAAACAGAGAAACAATAAAAGACGTTATGACTGAGAATATTTTAATCATAATGAAACCACAACACCTAAGCTAACAGCATTTTTGTCGTAACTAATGTTATCTGCATTAGAACTTTTATCAGTAAATTCATATCCAGCTTTGACTTTTAACCAACGTAATACATCATAGTTCAAGTAAAATGCAGCATTATTAGTATCGTCTTGTCGAGAGGCACCAACATAATCTTCATTGATGTAAATATATTGTGCTTCAGAATAAAAGCTTTCAGTCCAATGGTGATCCCAAGAGAGCGATGAGGTTAATGTTTCGATGTAATCACCAACAGTATCACTATCCGCAGCATCGCGTATCACACGAGCAGTAATGGTAGAATATTGTACAGGTTCCCACATCAGACCTAAATCGACATAAACCCCAGAAAAATTATCTTTAGCACTGTCATCATAGGTTTTGTGTTGATAACCGACTTTCATGGTACCCGTCGTTTTAGCTAACCCTTCCCACCTTACGCCGACAAGAGCCACGGTATCTTGGTTATTTTTACTACTAAAATAATCATATTTTTTATCGGCAGTTGAAAGGTCAAAAGTCAAATAGGTCACACTTCCAAACTGATAATCCGCATCAGCAAAGAATGTCAGCTTGGTTGTATCACCAAATTTACTGAGGTCCGTGAAATTTTGATAGGTTTTGTCTTCATAGGAAATCCCTCCCCCAATTCGCATAATTGAATTTAACCCACCAAACTGATAATAACCACGTGTCGTTAATTCATTATATTTTAATGGTTCAGGAAAGGTTGAAGAATCAGTTTCAGAGAAGTCGCTACCTCTATCTTCATGCGTATTAGCAAAACCAAGATTAAAATCAGTACGGTGCTTTGAAGTATATTCACTGTGAGCAAGTAAAGTTAAACTATGGTCGACAAAGTTATCAGCAGAACCGTGAGAATAAGTTCCAGAGGTTAACTCATAAGCGCCGCCATATTGGTTGATGCCATCATCTGTTCCAAATTTGAAAGAGGGTATCAGTAACAATATATTTGAGCTTGTCTTATCAGACTCATCATTGTATATGTTATCATCATAACGAAAAGTTGTTTCAACCTGTGGAATGATCGCAAAGCCTTCAGTTAATCGGTAAGGGGCTGGTTCAAAGTCCACAGCATGAACTTGCGAAACAGCAAGTGCGGTGAGTGAAAGAACAGGTAATAATTTCATTTTTCTCTTCCCTAATATGATGAATAATAATAAAAGCTAACCTTAATCAGTTAACCGACCTTATTTTGAAAATAAAAGTTAATAAATTAAAATGTCATAAAAAACATAATTAATATGCATTTTTATTCACAAAACCTTTAAAAATAGTTAAAAAAACGATTTTGATATCGAGTAATAATGACCAATTACGAATGTAATATAAATCAAATTCGATACGTTTTTCCATCTTTTCAAGTGTATCCGTTTCCCCGCGCCAGCCATTGATTTGTGCCCAACCTGTAACACCCGGTTTAACTTTATGACGTAGCATATAAAAATCAATCAGATTCCGATATTCTTCATTATGAGCAATGGCATGTGGACGAGGGCCAACTATAGACATACGCCCTTGTAAAACATTGATAAATTGGGGTAATTCATCCAACGATGTACGCCTTAAAAACGCACCAAGCTTAGTAATACGCGCATCACCTTTAACAGCTTGTCTAACAACAGCGCCATTATCTGCAGTAGTCATCGAGCGAAACTTCCAAACATTAATTGCCTTACCATCTAAACCGTACCGCTTTTGTTTAAAAAAGATAGGACCAGGAGAATCTAATTTAATAAGCACCGAAATAACCAGCATCGGAATCACAATTGCAGATAAGATAAGCGCCCCACCAATAATATCTTCTGCTTTTTTAGCTAAAGAAGCAAGGCCACTGAGTGGTGACTCATAAACACTAATGGTCTGTGTATCCCCCACGTGCGTCAATCGCGCATTCATTAAATTAAAGGTAAAAAAATCGGGCACTAAATGCACATCTACAGTGGTATCACCTAATGAGCGCAAAATCCCTTCGATACGTTTTTGAGCAGCTAAAGGTAATGCAATATAGACCACATCAAACTTACCTTTTCGCGCTAACTCAACCCCGTAATCGACATCACCAATTAAACGCCCCTGAAACTCTTTGGGTAAACGTTCGCTGACTCGATCATCAAAAAATGCATCTAATGTAAAACCTGTTTCAGGGTGGTGGATAAACTCTTTTGCGAGCCTGACGCCAGAACTTGTTAAACCAAAAATCGCAACATTACGTGTATTAACGCCCTTACTGCGACGCTTAAATAAGAATAACCTGAATAACATACGCCATGAAACTAAAGCAACCATATTACCTAAAAACCAAAGAGCGATGACTAAACGCGAGATTTCAACACTGGTTTTACTAAAGAACAAATAGGTCGTAACTGAAAAAATGGCGAAACACCAACTCAAAAAGGTATATAAGGCTAAACGTGATGAGGAACCTGTTCGCCATGAACGGTATAGCTGCAGGCTTTCCCCAAAGAGTAAAAAGGAAGTTGAAGCAATTAAACCAATCATGATATAGCTATCACTTAAGGTAACAGAATGCATTTCAACACAGAGATATAAAGTGGCTTGAATGAAAATAAAATCAAACACTCGATAGAGTGCAGAAAACTGATTAACATTATCCTTAATGTATCCGCTCATATTTGATGAAATCCCTTAGTCGTAAATTTGATTATTGCCATTTGAATTCAACGTTATTTTTATACTAACAATTAAAAATGTGATCATCATAACAAAAGCATTTCTTATAGACAAATATTTCATTTACATAAAAATAACAATTTAAAATAAATTACTTTAAAAAATTAATACTAAAAATTTATAGCCGTGCCATTATTCTGTAAGCGCACAGCACCTGCCCCTAACACTTAATCTCAGATACCTTATATCTTCATTTTATTAGTCCTCTTTTAAGGTTAAAACCACCGACTTTAGTCGGTCAGCTTTAGCTATGATATCCTCTAATTTATAATTCGAATGCTGACGAGGTAAGAATGGATTATAGATATGGTAGCCATACAGTTTTTAAAATTCAGTATCATTTTGTATTTGTAACTAAATATAGAGACCAAGTTTTGAAAGGTGATATTGGTTTAAAAGTAAGAGAATTGATTAGGCAAACCTGTAATGCTTTTGAAATAGAAATTTTAAAAGGTGTTATCAGTAAAGATCATGTCCATCTTTTAGTCTCAGCACCGCAAAATATGGCACCTAGCGAAATAATGATACGCATTAAAGGACGTTTATCAAGTAAGCTTTTTGAATCATACCCAGATTTAAAAAGCGGTATTGGGGGCGTCACTTTTGGGCTAGAGGGTATTTTTACGTCACTTCAGGAGATTTAACTGAAGGAATGATAAAAGAATATTTAGAACATCATTTTGAGCCTAAAGTAGAAGATAATTTTAAGACTGAGGACTAAATTCAACCGATCTTTGACCGGTATCAGGAACTTTCAGTCCGTAAAACTAACCCACCTACTTTAGTAGGTGGTTGTTAAGTTTGGAGGTCATCATGAGAATTTTCCGAAGCCAAACACAATGGCAAACTATCATTAAAGCGCAACAATCCAGTGGTTTAACCGTGCTAGATTATTGCCAGAAACATCAATTATCAATATCCCTGTCAGGCGCGAGAAAACTCCACAATTTATGAAAGAAACAACATTCGGGTCATCATAAGGAGATGTGTAAAGCAACAACTAACAGCTACCACGAGTAACTTTTGGGGCTCCTGCATCATAAAACCTTATTTAGTATGTCGATTTACAATTTAATTTAGTATTTTTTTTGTTATATGATTAAGTGGAGTTTCAATATATTTGAAAACAAAATACCCGATCACTACAGAGATAGACGTTAATAATAACAAATAAAATATAGTAGAATTGTTCCCAAAGAAATAAAGATATACTTTATTCAAAACGACTAATGAAAATGTATGTGATAAGTATAAAGCATATGATGAATTACCTATTTCATTTAATAATTTACCTATTTTAGAATCGACGTCAAGTTTATGATTAATCAACAAACCTAAATGAAAAAGAAACCACATAAGTAGACCATATTTCACCGTTCTATATGTGTCATAATCAAATAAAGTTAATAGTAACCATCCCGAGATGATGCAAGTCAAAAAGTAAATATGTTTTCTTAATAAAGCCTTTCGTGAATAAAGTACATAAGAAAACACACCCATTGCAAATTCAATAAGAAATTTATCAAAAAAGAAATAGATATCAAATAATTGACCAACAATTGGTAATGTTATTAAAGTCAGTAATAGCCAAGTTTTATTTAAATTGAAAAAAAGTATTACAGTGCAAATTAAATAGAAATAGAACTCATAAGATAATGTCCAACCATTTTGTATTAGATATTTTTGCTCAGTGGGTAATAAAAAGAAGGAATGCAATATCAAGGTTTCCCCACCACTACTATTAACTAAATGAGGTACCATAATAAATGCAACAAGTGCAATAAGCGTAAAAAACCAATATAAAGGTATAATTCTAGAAACTCTCCCCTTTAAAAAATTAAAGCAAGTAAATTTCTTCTTATCCGTTACAAAACAAATTATAAAACCAGATATAATAAAGAAAAGATCTACACCCGATTGCCCAAAGTAAAATACTTCCGCATTAGGTAAATCATTTTGAGTAGCTTTAATAGTACTATGGTACCAAACAACTAATAATGCAGCGATACCACGTAAGTATTGTATTGAATTAATCATAGTTTTTTAAATAAGTATGGGTTTAAAAATGAAAATAGAAATACAATCAAAACTGCTTGACCATCTGCCATAAAAGTGACAACAAATAAACAATATATGTTGAATAAAATCAATTTTTCAGAGAACCCTTTATTTACCTTGTTTGAAAGAAATAAAATTACAGGCCACAATAAGAATAAAGAAAATCCAATTATTCCATACTTTACCATGCCATCAATATAAAAATTATGAGCGCCATTACTTAAACGCGAGTCGAAATAAAATAACTCCATGTAATCCATAATTTTATCTGCACCTACACCAAAATACGGGTGGTCTCTTATTATTTGGTAAGAATTTATTAATAGACTTTCTCTATGGAGATTAGATGTATAAAATGCTACTTGTTCATCTAAAAATAAATCCCTATAAATTTTTTCATCTATAAATTCAATGAGAATGTTGGTTAAATAAGGCAAGAATAAAACAAGTATTACAGCAAAAAAAATCGGAACTCCTTTAAGTTGAGGTTTTTTTTGAATTAATTTTAAAGTCAATATTAGAATAAAAATTAATAAGACTCCAAAGATACCTTTCCTTTCTAGAGACAAAGCTAATGGCAATAAGCTAACAATAAATAAAAAGTAATCTTTTTTTATATTCGTATCATCTGCCTTCAATAAAAGTAATACGGATAATAATCCAAATGCATACTTACCGTCATTTGCTAACTTATAACGTGTAAACTGTCCTTGGGTTATATGAAAAAGCATCGTATACAGTGCTGATATAGCTAGAAAAATTATCGTCCACTTATAAAACTTTTGACTATCCCATTGAGCAAAGGTAGAAGCGGTACCCAAATATAAACATACCCAAAGAATTTGAATCCCCTCTTTGACTGAGTTTCCAGTATTCTCTAGAAACATGCCTTGGAAAATAATATATAAAAAAATCAACCACATAGGAATATATTTTAATTGTATGAATTTCAAAAAGTATTTTGGGAAAAAAACAAATGTAGAAGCAATCACTAAAAAAGCAATTACATCTGCAATGCGGAGTGTCGCTCCAAAAACGTTATAACGGAACATAGACAAGTACATTGGTAATATTGCAGCAGATAAAATCAATAATACGGTTTTATATTTTTTTACTTGTGAAGTTTCTTCGTAAATATCATTTATATATATTGTTTGCACTATAAACTCTCTTCGTATAATAATTTATAATTACTGGAACATGAATCTATAGAATATTCTTTTGCCACTTGCAAAGATGATAGTGACAAAAATCTATACCTTTCTTTACTTTCAATTAAATCATTAATTAATGTGGCAAGATAATTAAAATCACCGACATCAAACAAACAATTTTTACAAACAATATCATTAAGACCTTCTACATTGGTTGCAAAGCAAGGTAATCCGGTAGCCATTGCCTCAACAACCGCTAGTCCAAACCCTTCCCAATGTGACGATTGAATATATATATCTAAACTATCTAAAAATTGTGGAATATTATTTACTTGGCCATGAAAGTGTATTCGATGACTTACCTTTTTCTCTTCACTGTATTGTTCAAATTGCTCACGTAACTCACCATCACCAGCAATATGCAATTCAAAGGTATCATCTAATAATGACATTAAATCGATTAACGTTTTAATATCTTTCTGGGGGGCTAAGCGCCCCACCATACCCAATTTAAAAACAGGTTGTTTACTTGGGTAAGATTTTGCTACTTGTGGGAAACGGCTTAAATTAACCCCATTATGAATCACTTCAGTGGTTGATGGTTTCACTTTAATATTGGATAAAAAATCTCTTTGAACGCCTTCTGATATACACGCTATTTTCGCATATTTACGGTATAAAATACTTTCCATGATTTTTACCAATGGAATATCACGACGTCTGTAATGCGGGTTATGCTCAGTTATAATAGTCGGAGTTGACGTTAATAAAGCAATATAAATAGAAGGAAATAGATGTGCATGCACTAAATCGGCATTATTCATACGCTTTATGACACCAAGCAAACCAATGTCACGCTTATGGTAAACCTGAACCCCTAATTGTTTGAGTTCTTCTTCATACTCATTTTCACCGCGCGTTAAAATAACTTCAAATGTAAAGTCATCTTTCTGCAGGGTCATTAAATCAACGAGTAAACGCTGAACACCACCAAGACGCTGTAAATCATTGGTAATATGTACAACTTTTTTCATTTGCTAGCCTTATTGATTAAATCATCATTACATAAGTTGTTAGAGTATTCATTAATATCAAGTACTTTTTTAATGCCCTTAGCAGGGCATCCAACCATCACCATATTTTCATCAACATCTTTAACGACAACGCTACCAGCACCTAACACGGCATTGCTGGCAACATTAATTGAACCGACAAGATTAGTATTTGGGCCGATATAAACATTGTCACCTATGCAAGCTGCAACACTATTATTGATGGCACCAATAGACACAAACTGCAACAGGCTACAATTATTGCCTATCGTTGTTCGCGCGTTCACCACTATGTTGCCATGGGGAATATAAAGTCCGTAACCAATTGGTACTTTAGGGCTTAGCTGAACATTCACTTTTCTACCAAGACCCGCTTTCAAAAATTTAAAAAAACTTGAAACAAACAAATTATTTGATTGTGTCATTCTTAAATAGACTTGAAATCTAAAAAAGGGATTTTTTAACAATAATTTCAAAAATATTGAGAAAGAAGACTTTCCTTCATAACGAAATAAATCACTACTAATCAACGTAATTGGGCTTATATTTGACATTATAGAAACACACCTATTAAACAAACAAATTGTGAAAATTTAAATTTCAACTTAGTCGAAAATGAGCGATTGAGTTTATTCAATAAAGAAGAAAAAGCGGCATTGATATCTTTACACTGCTTAAAGAAAAGACGTCTGTCTTGACGATCTTTGATGGTAAAACCTTTTAAGCTGACTAAAAGTGAATACCTCACCACTTGATTCATTACTTCTTCTTTAGCATCAAATCGCGATATAGTAGATGATGTAGCATTCACTAAGTTCAATAATAGATTTGAATAACTTGATGTTCTGCCACTCGTTGTTGAACCTGCACGCTTTCGATAATAAACTAAACAACTTGATAAACGCAACGTACTTTTTGCCTTTGAAAAAGCATGTACATTATAAAATATATCTTCGTAAATCGTCGCTTCAGGGAAGTATAACTGTTCGACTACTATTTTCTTATATAAACGTGTCCATACAAAAAAACCATAATGAAATGGATTCAATTTTGATGAAGGCAACTCTGTAATATCAACGTGACTGACCTTGGGTAACGTCTCTGTAAACTCCTCAAAAGCAAATTCAATAATATCATGTTCAGCTTTATTGACATACGTTGCTAAAGTCTCCCAATAAAAAGGAGAAATAGCATCGTCAGAATCAATAAAACCGATATAATTACCTGTTGCGACTTTTAATGCAACGTTACGAGCAGCCGCTTGACCTTGATTTTGAGGTTGCTTTATTATGTTAATATGAAATTTTATCGCCTCTTTGTGTTCAGTAATAAATTGTTCACATGCGGCAATCGATTGTTGAGGGCAACCATCGTCAATAAAAATAACTTCAACCTGATCATTATTCACACCGGCTAATAAACTGTTCATCAACGCCGGAATATATTCAGCCACTTTATAAACAGGACAAATAAGCGATAGTTGAATAGCCATTTTATACTTCCTGTGGTTTATTGATGACACCATACTCTTCAGCATAAGTTGTTAACATCACCGATAATGAATACTTCTGATTGTATAAGTCAAAAGCAGCTAAGCCATGGTCGACTATCTTTTGTTTATCATCAATGTATTCCAACATCGATTTAGCCATGACATCTGCATTGCGTATTGGCACTAAATAACCTGATTTTTGTTCAATAATCAGCTCAGAACAACCACCAACATCAGATGCAACAACCGCTTTTTTACACGCCATGGCTTCAATGATACTACGTGGTAACCCTTCCCAAAAACTCGATAAAATAAACACATCGGATTCTGCTAACTTATCAGCAAAATTATCCACCACACCACAGAAGTTAATCATGCCCGCTGGGAAATCAGCAAAACGCGCTTTCACTTCTTTTTCGTATTGACCATCACCGTAAATACTTAACACAAAAGGTTTGTTGCTTGCTAATAATTGATGACAAGCAGCAGATAATGTCACGTAATCTTTTTGGTCTTCAAAACGGGCGGCAGTAATAAAGTGAACGGGCTTATCCGTTAACTGCCAATCAGCATTACTTTTGCCTAACATACCGTTACGGATCACTATTAATTTTTTATCAGGCACACCAATGCGCAAATATTCATTTTTATCAAACTCACACACACCAATAATTTTTGATGGCAAAATAGACAATATTTTTTCAATTAACTGGTATTTTTTATAGCCTTTATTTTCTGGTGTATTCACAAAAGGAACACCGTGCGGTACATAATAAGACCGCTTAAAAGTCAGCATGGCAGCTATTCGGCCGAGCGCACCAATTTTAGCCGTATGCCATGAACACACTTGTGGGTTTTCATTTAAGATTAACCACACTAATTTAATTAATGAAATAAGGTCACTGAATGGACTCACTTCTCTTTTTAAATCAGTTAATGCATGCACCTTAAAGCCAGAAGCACGTAATTTATCAATCGCTTCGCCATTGCCACCAATTGCGTAAACAACTTCCGCCCCTTCTTGGCGAAATTTTTCACCAATTTGACCAATATGTTTAAAGGAACCCGATACAATAGTGTCTGAACGTGTCATACCAATTAATATTTTCATTTAAAACCTTTCTTTATGATGTAGTGGATTTATACCTTTAAATACCGAGCAAAATTATTTTTTCAATGACTGTTTGGTTAATGTATTTCAACCTATAAAACACCTTCAACATACCGATGTTTCTCGCAGTTATCATTTTATTTATAATAAGAACTATTTGGTGCTCTTATTTTTTACGGGATAAAATATCATCAATGCTTTGATGTTTGCCAAACGCAACATATTTTTTAAACAAAGCATGCTTAATAATAGTAAATCTTTAAATTGATATTTACGCAACAAAAACAACTTCAATAAGTCACTAATAGATAAATAAACTTGCGCCTCTCTGCTCCAGCCAATCAAACGATTATTTAAAAAAGAATCATAAAATTTATTTGTTGACAGTAATAAATAATACTCTTTGACCAATCGACCTTTACTCGCGATATGCTTTTCACCAATACTTCTGATGATACTTCCATGTCTAATTCTATAGTTATAAAATTGCACATCTAACGTTTTTACTCTTTTTGCGCTGAGAAATAATGTAGGAGCCATTAATTCGTCCTCGTAATACATCCCTGTAACAAACGCTATATTATTGATAGTGAAAAGCTCTCACTTCAGCAACATCAACCAAACTTCTGGTCTAAAGTCTGCGTTTTTAATTGAAGCAACCTCGCAATATTTTTTTAATAGTGAATGACCACTGCCCACTGGTGCATCGAGAACCTCCGCAGGTTTTGGCATTAACGATGTTGGCAGATCACCAAAATAAGTGGCTCTCGCCTGCCGCAAATCAAGGTCGTGCTTTTGTGCGTAACGTAATAACTCAAAAACAGCACCATCTTCAAACGTGTCGTCACTGTCTAAGAACAAGATATAGTCACCTGTTGCTAACTTTAGTCCTACATTACGGGTAACAGATACCCCTTGATTTACCTGTGTTTTTACAACTGTTTCATTAGGGTATAAACTCAAAAAATCATCAATGATAAGAGCTGAGTTATCAGTAGAACCATCATTGATGATAATAATTTCTTTGTGTATTCCTGTTATGTTGTAAGCTGACTGTAAACATTCTGCTAAGTACTTTTCAACGTTATAAACTGGAATAATGATGCTTAATTCAATGTTAGTTTTCATTTTTTTTCAATCTTACTTCAATATTTTTATGTTTACCAAAACGTAAAAATGCTCTCATTAAAATAAGACTTAATCGAATTAACTCTTTATATTTAAATGCTTTCAAGGTAAATAACGAAGCAATATCTCGTAAACCTAAATATGACTCAGAATACTTGCACCACCCTATTGCCCGACCACTTAAAAATGCATGATAAAACTGATGACCTTTTAATAATGAAATATATTCTTTGACTAATTTTGCTTGACTAGCAATATGCTTTTCACCAAAAGTTCTAATGGGGCTCCCTTGACGAATTCTGTAATGATAAAAAAGGAATATTTTAATGCTTTTGCTTTTTTGGCATTAAGTAATAACGTAGGAACCATTAATTCATCTTCATAAAGCATACCTACAACAAACTGTATATTGTTGGAGGTGAATATATTCTTTTTCAATAACATGAGCCAAACTTCAGGTCTAAAATCACCAATTTCACTTGTGGATGCATCACACCATATTTTCAATAATAAAGGTCCATTACATATAGGAGTATTTAATACTTGCTCGGGCATAATCATGATTGACTTTGACACATCCCCAAAATAAGTTGCTCTTCCCTGTACTAAATCAAGATCATGTTTTTGTGCATAGTTAAATATTTCAATAACAGCGTTACTTTCAAGATAATCATCGCTGTCTAAAAATAGTAAATAGTCACCCGATGCTAAAGCAATACCTTTATTACGAGCAGCAGATTGTCCTTGATTTAGCTGCGTTTCAACTATTGTTTCATCAGGGTATAAGTGTAAAAATTTATTGATGATAGATTCTGAATTATCAGTAGAGCCATCATTTACAATAACAATCTCTTTGTTTATTCCAGTAATATTGTAAGCAGACTGTAAACACTCTTCTAAGTAGGCTTTAACGTTATAAACTGGGATAATAATGCTTAATTCAATCTTGTTTTTCATTTATTTGATTCGTACTCTTGTAAGCCTTTCATTGAAAAGGCTGTCGCATATTACGAGATAAATATTTAGCTTTTAACTGTTTAACAAACTTAACTACATGAGCAGAAAGTAACATATCCAGAGGTAAAGCAATGCTTACTAATAAAAACAATAAAACAGACATCATGATGCCCACTAACCCAGATAAAATGGGTACTAGTGAAATAATCAAGTAAGTGACAACAATCAATGTTGATGAAAGAACAGACGGCGTAAATGCCTTAATGAGTTGCATAGAGGTCACTTGTGTTTTTATTACAATGAATGAAAGTGTTAATAAAAAACGAAGTGCACTAGCAATAACCACGGCTATAGCGATACCAGTAACGTCATACTTTATTGCTAACCCAACAGATAATAGTAATATCAATAATGAAATGATTTGTTTGATGGTTAATATTTTAACTAAATCATAGGCAGCTAAAAATGAATCCATAAATGACGCTAATGCTCTAAAAACAATACAACCAGCTAATATTTGCAGTAACTCGCCCACCATTCCCCATTGAGCACCCATCATGATTAAAACTACTTCTTGCGCTCCAACAATTAATATAACGGTGCCAAGAGTTAAGCAAAAAGATAACAAAGCTAACGACTCCAAGAAAAAATGAGCTAATTTATCTTTTTCAGACTTCATGGCAGACATCACAGGGAAAATAACCCGGTCAACTACTAACCAATAAAGTTGATTTGGAAACTCAACCAGTTGCATTGCACGAGAGTAATTACCCAAGGCAGCACTGCCCATAAAACGACTCACAATCGCGATATCAATTTGTTGACTAAGTAACCCCAATGTATTGTTAAAAAAGAATGCTGACGCATATTTAATAATTTCCGTTAATTCTTTTTTAAATATTTTAAAATGGAGGTTAACAACGTTTTTATAGAGGATGAAAAGAACTGAAATTAGTTCAGAAGCCCAAAGTCCTATGATAATTGACCAATATCCGATATCGAAATAAAGTAGGGGCACTGTCACGAACAAATTCCCTGCAATGGTTCCAAATGCTTGTACTTTGCCAATAAAAACAACCTCACCATGACGTTGTAATAATGCAGAACAAATATTACTCACGCCGAGCAATAAAAACATAGCACTTGATATTTGTAGTGGCAGCGCAATCGCCTCGATCGTCATTAAGTTGGCTATGAAATCACTGAAAAATACAAGCACGAAAAAAATAACAACGCTTAAACCAACGGACAATGCTAGCGCACTGCCAATATGTTTTTCACTAATAACAGGGCGTTGAATAATAGCTCTAATAATCCCCATATCAGCAAAAAGATAAGCAAATCCATAAACCATAGTAAAAGCAGCAACCACACCAAAGTCTTCAGGTGTTAAAAAGCGCGCAGTGATCATTAAGATGACTAAACGTACTAGCTTTGACGAAATAGTCAAAACCGCCATGGTACCGATGCCAGACATGACAGACTTTTGCTCAGACATTTATATTTTCCTAGCTAAAAAAGTTGTCTTGTAAACCGTTAGGCACACAAGACGTGGCACTATTTTTATATATTGAGATTTGCTAATACAATTACCAACATCTTGTTTTATCGATACATTATTAGCTAGGTTTATTAATGCTGACTGCCATTCACTTTTATTCGTTAATTCTTTTCGCCACTTGATATAGCGCCCTAACAAATCAAAAAATAAACGGCTGTACATGCGTTCAATGCTGATATGTTTATTTTCGGACAGTAAGTATTGATTTAACGCATGCACATTGTTAGCAATTTCAAAGTATTCAGGATTAAACTTCTTACTCACTGAAGCCTCATTTAAATCATAGAAATAAATACCGTCACAGTAATCAATCATTCGAGATTGCGAAAAAATGATACGTGATAACAATTCATCTTTATAGGTTTTAGAGAGTGAGTCAAATTTATCTAAGCGAGCGTAAGCAGCATTGAATATTGCTTTACGGTATACACCAAAACTATGTGCGCCCCAACCATCGATACAAGACTTAAATACATCATCTCCTGTTTGCGGCCAATTATCGGTGAACATACTAAAATTAACAGACTGGCCTCCACCCACTTTAATTTGTGTAAACAAAACAAGGTCGATATTGTCTGAAAATTTAGCCATGGCTAACTCAATGGCATTTTCTGAAATGGCATCATCAATGTCCAAATAAACAATATAATCACCCTTTGCTTTTAGTGCACCTGTACGGCGCGCTTCAGCAGCACCGGCATTTTCTTGGTCAAGAATAGTGATATTGGGAGAATCTACCGCTAATTGTTGAAGTTTAGCTAAACTAGCATCTTGCGATCCATCATTGATCACAACCCATTCTATATTGTTATAGGTTTGCGCTTTAACGCAGGCAAAACATTGTTCAATATAGGCTTCACCGTTGTAAACAGGGGTGATGATTGACACTTTAATAGGCTGTGTATCGTTTATCATTTAGTAGTATTACCAACATTGTAATAATCTTTAAACCAAGCAACAAATTGCGCCATACCAACTTCGATTTTAGTATCTGGTTTAAACCCAACTTCTTCTTTTAAAGAATAAATATCTGCAAATGTTGCTGGTACATCACCGGCTTGCATTGGCATATAGTTTTTCTGTGCTTTTTTGCCTGCAGCTTTTTCAATCGATTCTATAAAAGTCATTAGCGCAATCGGCTCGTTATTACCGATATTGAAGACTTTATAAGGCGCTTTGCTTGAAGAAGGTGAGGTATTTGGATTGTCCGCATTACGCAGTGGCACTACATCTTGAATACGCATGATGCCTTCAACAATATCGTCGATATAAGTAAAGTCACGCTTCATTTTGCCGTGGTTAAATACTTTAATTTCACGATCATTTAAAATGGCATCAGTAAATAAGAAAGGCGCCATATCCGGACGTCCCCAAGGGCCATAGACAGTAAAGAAACGTAAACCCGTTGTTGGTAGATCATATAAATGACTATAACTGTGTGCCATTAACTCATTTGATTTTTTCGTTGCAGCATAAAGCGATACAGGGTGATCAACTGCATCTTCTGTTGAAAATGGCATTTTTTCATTCATACCATAAACAGAACTAGATGAAGCATAAACTAAATGGCCTACCTTATTATGACGGCACCCTTCTAGAATGGTTGCCATACCTACTAAATTGGAATCAATGTAAGCCATTGGATTTTCGATGGAATAACGCACCCCCGCTTGTGCAGCTAAATGAATAACCCGATCAAATTTTTCTTCAGAGAAAAGTGAGGCAATTCCCTCTCTGTCTGCTAAATCTAATTTTACAAAGGTGAAATTTTGGAATTTATCCAAACGCTTTAAACGCGCTAATTTTAGATTAGGATCGTAATAATCGTTCAAGTTATCAAGTCCTATGACTTGATTCCCTGCTTCACATAATTTTTCTGATACAAAATTACCAATAAATCCTGCTGCGCCTGTTACTAAATACTTCATTTTGATCCCTTCTTATTTGTATGCTCTAAATTAGTAGTTTGACTATAATAAATATTATTTATAGTAGTTAATCACTACCAAACAGGTCTCGTGTGTAAACTTTATCAGCAACATCTTCTAATAGATCAGACATACGATTTGAAATAATCACATCCGATTTTTTTTTGAAATCATCTAAGTTTTTGATTACTTTTGAATGAAAAAACTCATCTTGATTTAATTCTGGTTCAAATAGGATAACTTCAATGCCTTTGGCTTTGATACGCTTCATAATGCCTTGAATTGCTGATGCTCTAAAATTATCAGATCCTGTTTTCATAATAAGACGGTAAATGCCCACTACTTTAGGATTCTTTTTAACAACCGCATCCGCTATAAAATCTTTACGAGTAGTATTGGAATCAACAATTGCACGTATCATATTGTTGGGAACATCTTTGTAATTAGCTAATAACTGTTTTGTATCTTTTGGTAAACAATAACCACCATATCCGAATGAAGGGTTATTGTAATGGTTACCAATACGGGGATCTAAGCCTACTCCTTCGATGATGTGTTTTGAACTTAACCCTAGGCTTTCTGCATATGAATCCAATTCATTAAAATAGGCAACACGCATTGCAAGATAGGTGTTTGAAAATAATTTAACCGCTTCGGCTTCTGTAGAGTCAGTATGTAATATTTCTATTTCTTTTTTTATCGCGCCTTGTGCTAATAATTTTGCAAATACTTTAGCTTGTTCGGTTTTTGCGCCAACGATAATACGTGAAGGATGGAGGTTATCGTAAAGCGCTTTGCCTTCGCGTAAAAATTCGGGAGAGAAAAATAATTTATCGCAGTCTAATCTTTCAGATAATTCTTTTGTATAACCAACAGGGACAGTTGATTTAATAATAATGTTGGCTTCAGGAGCAAACTGAAGGACATCATTAATGACTGCTTCAACTGATTTTGTATTAAAGTAATTCGTTTCAGGATCATAATCTGTCGGGGTTGCTACAATAACAAAATCTGTTCCTTGGTATGCTTGTTGTTTATCTAAGGTAGCAGTGAAATTTAAAGGGTTACCGTTTAAGGTTTTATCTTTAAAACAAGCTTCAAGCTCAACATCAGCAATTGGGGATTGTCCCTCATTTAATTGTTTAATTTTAACTTCATCTATATCAAGCGCGACTACTTGATTGTGTTGCGCTAATAACATCGCATTTGATAATCCAACATAACCAGTCCCTACTACTGTTATTTTCATTACATCACTTCCTTTAATTTTGAACTCGAATCAAAAACAATATTTTTTTTACTTTGATGTTTAATTAATAGATTTGGAATACTTAAAATCGTCAAATAAACTAATACAATGGAGAAATTTTGTAATACAAAGTCAACACTACTATGCATAATCATACCAATACAGGCCATCAAACAGCCTATCGCTAACCCTTGATTCAATTTATTGTAACTTAAACGTAAAATTTTGAGACAACGCCACATCACCGCAATAACCAATGCAAACAATAATAAGCTAGGAATTAAGCCTAACTCAGCCGTAAATTGAACATATTCGTTATGTGCATGATCATAAAATGCTTGGTATTCTGTCGATTGGTATTGTAAAAAAGTTGAATAAAAACTACCCGCACCAGAACCAAGCAACCATTTATCTTTTATATAAGGTATTGAATCTCGAACAACATCATCTCGTGTTTCCGCTTGAAAAGAAGTCGCCTGTAAACGTTCCTTAACCTTCTCAACACCAAAATAGGTGCCTACTATGATTAAATCTAATATGACTAAACTTGCAATTAACCACTTTAAGGTATTAGGAGGTCGCTTCATTATTATTAACGCTACGAGGCTAGTAATTAACAATGAGATAAAAAAGGCTGAATTACCCATGCGAGAACGGGTCATAATAAGAGCGACTACCATGATGATAATGCAGATACGTACTATCCATTTAGGGCTTAATAAAGCATCAATAATTGTTGCTAATTTTTGACGGTGTGAGCTCTTTTTTACTTCTACACCAGTCAATGAACCAACTAACAAACCTATTGAGAGACTCAAGCAAAGTAACAAGTAATTTGCTAAATGATTCCAATAAACAAAGGAACCTGATGCACGGCCTGAAATATTTAAATCAAGTAAGCTGGTTTTCCAACCAGAATATTGCAGGAAAATAGCATATAAGGCTTGGAATAAGCCCGAAAACAAAATAGTCCAACATAATACTTTTATTCGTTGTTGCTTATTGACTAATACAGCCAGATTAATAATGAATAAACAAAAGGTAATACCTTTAATCAATGCAATTTCTGTCTGGCTGGGATCAAGCGATAGTAGTGGTGAAAGTGTTGGCGAAAAACTGCCTAACCACTGAAGAAAAACCCAAATTTGAACAAAAAATAGTAAGCCTAAAATGACTTTTACTTTTTTTAGTTGCTCAAATATAGTGTTAAAAGAATAGGAATAACAAACTAAAAGCGTATTAATACAAATTAACACTTCGATTAGTCCCCAGGCCCAAGGTCGATTTGCACCTAATGGAATAGGGGAAAAGAAGATGATAAAACAGAGAAGATAAAAAGCGTATTTACTGCGCATAACAAATCCATTTTGTTTGTTTCACTGACACACTTTTATTTGTCGATTTAGTAAATATCATACAATCCATTGTATTATTTATCCCATTAATTAATTAATTACATTGTTTTTAATAACGTTTTTAATAACTTTCTTATTTAAAAACACATCATGGGCATTAATTTCTCTATTTTAGAATACAACTAACCCTCACTGGATTTTAACGTGATCGAAAATATCGCTGTTATTTAATGGTATAGAGGTTATTCAATAGACTTTTGATGATCCGATATTCAACTAAGCATAAATCATGTTAATTGAATATCGGTAAATATCACTAGATAAGGTTTAAGTATCTTTTAATAAGTATTCTAGTTTGGTGATGCTGCAGCACCGCCACCACCAGTGCCACCACCTAAGCCTGTTTGAGATGGTGCGGCTGCTAATGTAGGAGTTGTTGTAGTTGCGGCCCCACCTGCTGCTGTTGCTATATCCAGAATAGCATCATCAGCCCCACCTTCTAAAGCTGCAACAATCATTGCATCTTGATCAGCACCAGCAGCTACAGCTGCAGTCAATATTTCATTTGCCAATTCAGGATTTGCTTCTACTGCGGCTTTTACAATTTCAGCTGCTTGCTCAGGGTTCGCAATAATCGCTTCTGCAATTATCTCTGTAATTGATTCAGGTGTAACTTTCGTTAAATCATTAACGACTTCGAGTGTTTGTGATTCTGCAGCTTCTATAATCTGTTCAATAGTTTTGCCGGCAGCGAGATCAGCAATAACTTGATCCATTCTCACTTTACTGTCTTCCACGGCTTGTGCATTTGCTGTCAGACCAACAAGTAAACTTGCAATCAAAATCTTTTTCATTTTATTCTCCAGTTTAAATTTCGTTAGTACATCTGCAATGAATGAGTTCAAGCAAATAATTACAATATTTTCATTTTATTGACTTAGATCTACTTTGTCACTTCTTTTTTTATGTAATGCATGAACTTTTTATCATAGCTTGTGTTTGAGAATTGCTGTTATAGGTGATTTTTATATCAAAAATAGATTAGCCAACTGAATTTAAAGGGAAATGTTGTTTTTGGTTAATTCTGTTATTTGTTTAAAATTAAATGTATTAAGAGCAGTTGTTAGCGGTTAGCTTTCAGCTTTCAGTAAGGGCAAAGGATAAAAATCAAGGTGCAAGGTGAAAGGTGAAAGGTAAACCTAACTTCGAAACTAGTCGCTCGTGACTCGAAGCTTTATTTAATAGTGTTTTACCACAGAGGACATAGAAGAATGTTTCGCCCTTGGCGAGTTACTTTTCTTTGAACTGCCAAAGAAAAGTAACCAAAAGAAAAGCAGCCCAATATTTTCTGATTTGCACAGCGTGATTGCTTGTAACGCACCAGCTCAAACAGCCCTTCCCTGGGCTGACTGAGCTTACCTTCGACATCCTTGTCGAAACTTGCTAAGCAATCAAGCCTTAGCAAGAAAATATAACGGGATCATGTGATCGCATTGCTTCAAAGCTAGCCGTTCGTGGCTCGAAGTTTTACTTAATCTTGCTTTATACAAAGAACAAGGATGAAAAGCAAAAGTCTTATCAACATACAATAACAGGTTCATATCGTCGCTGTAATTTCCCTAGTTCCCACGGTCCCCGTGGTAATTCATACCTCTTCAATACTGCTTCCATTACGATGTTAGTTCGCTATGCTCATCGAGTCAGCAACTTTAACACCAATCAGTGTTTTCGTTTGTAGGCGAGTTTCTTTCCTTTGAACAGCCAAAGGAAAGTTAAGGTTTTCTCTGTGCAGCGAAGCCTCTGTGTCCTCTGTGGTAAATCCTTCTTTTAATCTTGTGTCTTTTAATTCGTTTAATTTGCGTAATCCGTGTAATTCGCTGACAGTTATTTTTTGTTTGTTTTTAATGAACTAATTACACGGATTAAACGAGTTTTTATAACCCCTCAACTCTTTGTGGTTTGTTGATGGCATATCCTTGTAGCGCATCGATGTTAAGCGCTTGTAAGGTTTTAAGCTCTTCTTCTGTTTCTATGCATTGTGCTATTACCGTTATATCTAAACCGTGGGCCATTCTGATGAATGCTGATGTCATTTGAACGTTGTTTTGTTTTTTATCGATATTACGCGTGTATGACGGCGATAATTTGACTAAGTCCGGTCTGATTTCCATCATGTATTTTAATGATTCGATACTACTACCAAATCGGTTAATACAAATGGTGCAACCTACTAGGTTTAATCGGGCAATTTTTAGTTTACTTTGTTCTAAATCGCCTAATATAGCTTCTTCTGTAAAGCCAATCACCAATGCATTGCCGTAACCGCTTTGTTTAATCAGGTCGGTGATTTCGGCCATAGCGTTATTATCGGTGAAGGTTAAGCGTGATAAATTGATGGCGATTTTCTTGTGTTGCCAATTTGCTTTTTTAAATTGTGCCAGAATCAATTGAATAATGGTTTTATCTAAGCGCCCTGTTTGATTATATTGGCTGGCGATAGCGAATAAATCAGCGGTATTAATGGTTTTGCCTTGATACTCAAAGGATGCAAATATTTCCAGATCGAAGGCTTGTCGTTCACTGCAATGCATGGCACTTTGTTGTATCAAGTGAATATGTTGTTCAGGCGAAAGCAGTATTTCATCTAACACGGATTTTAAGTTTGTCGCGCTACCTAAATGGTCTGTGGTGCTTTTGGCGCTTTGAATAATAAAACCCATTGAATTTTCTAGGGCGTTATTAGTGGCCATATCTAATTCGTACATCACATCGCCAAATTGTTCTGTGCTTTGGAAATTGACTAACCCAAAAATGGTCTTTGCTTCACCGTTTGTTTCAATGCTTGCATTTATTTGAGAGATCAACTGTGCAATAAATTCGGTTAATTGTTGTTGCTCGCTATTATCTAAAATCAAACAAAACTCTGAACCTGAAATACGGAATAGTTTCTGTGCTTGAATCGCCCCACTGCTGTTTTTATCGGAATTTAAAAGCTCTTTTTGTAATTGTGTTACCAGTTGATTCACTAAGTTATCACCTGCTTGATAACCTTGTTCTTTGTTTAACTCGGTTAAACCAATAATACGCGCCATCATGATATGACCACGGTGATTAGCCGACTCTGCTAATAATGCATCCATGGTATCAACAAAAGCGCGACGGTTTTCAATGCCTGTCTGTTCGTCTATATAGGCTTCTCGATGTGTTTCTGTTGCCGCTTGGGTCAACTCTTCAAAGGTATTTTTAATGTTTGAAACCATTTTGTTCATGGCTAATACGAAATTTCTTAATTCAGCCGCAGCAGGCAGTTTATCGATCAATACAAAATGACGTTGTTGAACCGCTTGTGCTTGTAATGAGATTTCTGCAATAGGTTTATAAATCTGCATTAAAACTAAATATGCCAGGAATAATGCAATCATAAAAATGGCGAAGGTGACATAAGTGATATCCTTAGCGCTTTTCCATAACTGTGCGTAGGCCAGCCCTGTATGTGATTGGACTTTTAACACTCCACCGATTGTCCAACCGGTATCTATCATGGTTTGTTGTTCTGGTGCGGTTAAGGCGAACAAGTCGATAAACCAATCAGGCACCTGCTCGGGTTGGGCATTATTGATGCGTTGGTATTGAATACCTCCGTTGATATCTTCAAGGGTGATATGTTGATAAAAACCACGGTCAAAAATCGCATTAATGGTCGCTTCAATCACGATAGTTTCTTCGTTTAATAACGGATCACTTAATGACAGCCCTAAGCTGGTTGCCGTATCTTGCGCGTGTGAGGCTAACTGTTCCGATAGAAAGTGTTGGGTGTTGATAATATTGATTGAAATACTACCTATAAAACTCATCACTAACACGGAGATGATCACCGCATTTAATTGCATTCGTAAAGTCATAATTATTCCATTAATTTGTGTAACTAGTTTGGTCGTCGCTATTTAAGCTGATTTTGGTAAACAACACTCAATTTTATGACGTGCTGATTAAGTTACTAATTTGTTTTAAATTCTTTGCGTTCTATACGTGTCACAATATCTTCCCAACGTGCCACATCCCCTTTACCTTTTATCTTTTTACCTAGCCCTTTTGCTTTAGCTAGCCATAATCCATCACCATTAAAACTGTAGATAGGTTTTAAATCGGGACGTCGATTCGCGGGTAATATGTTGTGATTAAGATTATCGAGCACTAAGGGCATTTCACTGACTGTTTCAGAATAAATAAGCACCATATGTGCCTGATTGTATGCTAAGGCGCGTACGTACATAAGACGCATTTTATCAGGCGCTACGCCCATTGCCTTAAGGGTAAAGTATTTGGCTAAGGCAAAATCTTCACAGTCACCGCCTCCTGTGCCGATAAACTCTATCGGTGTTGCCCAATAATCTTTTTCTTTCCAATGAATGATGTCATCCACAAAGGTAATTTGTTTATTAAAAAAGTGGTTCACTAAACGCATTTTTTGCCAATCATCTTTGTCCTCGTTATCTTCCATTAAAGATACCCATTGCGAGAATAGTTGTGATGACTGTCTACCATAGGTTTTTTGGAAGGTTTGTTTAAACTCGGGCGTAAAATAGGCGGTTAGTTTTTGTGAGTCTTGTGAAAAAAGCTGGCTAGATAATAAAAACAGCACAATAAACAGGTGGCGAACAGATTTGGCCCTCTGAAGGTTATGTTTGGCTTTTATTAACAAGGTTTTCATTGTTATTTATGCAACTTTAGTTGCTGAAGGATGAATCGCTGAATGCTGGACAAATATACCTCTTTGATTTTTATATCGCTTATATCAATATAAATCAAAGATAGCATGAAGTTTACGGAGGTCAAAGGTGAAAAATAGTAGTTGTTAGGAAGAGAAAGGTACAAGGAGCAAGGGGAAAGGTTAAGAGCAGTCGTCAGCTGTCAGCTGTTAGCGATCAGCTTTCAGTAAGGTCAAAGGATAAATGCAGTTGCTAGTCGTTAGCGATTA
>TARA_R110001583_G_scaffold44599_5_pt1 | contig 27096 bp, 25 predicted proteins | sample TARA_R110001583 | Tara Oceans TARA_R110001583 (sample SAMEA4398432) | marine metagenome | biome: Polar Biome; feature: [MES] marine water layer (ENVO:01000295) within the mesopelagic zone...; material: water (ENVO:00002006), including particulate matter (ENVO:01000060) such as...... | reverse complement strand
CCATATAACTACAGCACTAAAAAACCATCACTAAATCTGTTTGTTTTTCAATACTAATCAGCTAGGTAAATAGAGAGATCTTGATGCTAAAAAAATTAATTGTCTTTACCTAATACGAAAGTAAAAACATTATAAACGGTTAGAATACTTTATCTTAGTTCCATTGATGACATGACTTTCATTCTCACCCTATTTTTTTGTTAAACTATTTGTGTTTTTTATATTGCTGCCCGTTTAAACGGCAAAATTATATTAACACCTTAAAATTTATCATGTGTTTTATGAATTAGAAGTAAATTTGGTCCATACTCTCTATAGATAATAAATGACTGGAAATATGTAATGTTGCTACCAATTGCGCTAATACTGGTTTGTACTATTGGCTACCTCGCTCAATCTATTGGTTTGTGTATGGTTAGAGGCGTTAACGAATGCAAGAGTGGAAAACCAGAGTTTCTGTTAGCAATATTATGCAGTGGAGTTTTGGCTTGGGTTGCCGTGCTGTATTCGCATTACACAAATACGCCCACACAATTTAGAACATATGAAGCCAACATTTGGTTTGTTATTGGTGGAATTATTTTTGGTTTTGGTACGGCATTCAATCAGGGCTGTGGTGTTTCGACATTAAGCAAACTATCTAGAGGTGATTCAAAGATGATCTTCACTATCATCGGCTGGATAATAGGATGGACTATTTTAGCGCAATGGAATCCAACTACAAATCATATAAAATTATTTTTTTCTACAAATATCACATTAGGCATACTTGTTTCAATATCAATTGCATTGTTAATTTGGGCTTTTACCGGTGAGAAAAAGCGAAAAAATCTATGGTTGACAATGATGACAATCGGCCTAATTGGTGGTTTTGTGTTTCTCTTTGATCCTAAGTGGACTCCATCCGGGCTTTTAAACAAAATAAGCCATGCTCTAACAAGCACCGATAAAGCGTTATGGCCTCCAATGGAGAGTTACTTTATATTTTTATCTTTAATAGCTGGTATGTTAGCCGCAGCTTGGCGTTCGAAAAAATTTGAAATATTAAAGTCTAACTGGAAACAATGGGTTCTACATTTAATGGCAGGAACCTGCATGGGGATAGGAGCATCATTAGCGTTAGGTGGAAATGACTCTCAATTATTACTTGCTCTACCCACGTTATCCCCAGGGGGTATTACGGCTGTTTTGGGGATGTTAATTGGTATTTGGATTGGTTTATTTGTTCGTGAACGATATTTTCTTTATCCCGATTGAGAGAAGAATTGTATAAACAATACAGTTTTACTACTCTCAGCTACTTATCCAATCTAACGAAGTCATTAAGAACACAGGGGATTTTATCCCTTGCCTGTGCTAAAGTCAGATCAGTAAATCGACCTAGTGTTAATCGCTTAGGGATAGCCTGAAATCTGTAACGATATTGAAAGGTAATAGAGCCTTTTTGTGTGAAACGTGCAACCAAGCCATCACGATCGGTTAACTCAAACCTTTTATCGAGTGGTTTGTTTAACATAAACTTTAATTTTGAATAACGTATCATCACAATGTGTACACAAACGAGTTAAAATAATAAAAATTCATAAAGTACCATAAAATACGTTAACAACAAAAAATAACAACATATTGTTTTATCTGGATAAAATGACACAAAATAATTCTACTCAAAGTACAACAAATCAGCCTACTATTCTCTGGCACGATTATGAAACATGGGGTATTTCCCCCAAAGTTGATAAGCCTTCTCAGTTTGCGGGGATCAGAACAGATTTAGATCTCAACATAGTTGGTGAGCCAGAGATGTTTTATTGCCAGCCGCCACAAGACTGTTTACCTCACCCAGAGGCTTGTTTAGTTACCGGTATTACGCCGCAAAAAGCGCAGCGTGAAGGGTTAACTGAAGCTGAATTTGCTAATAAAATTAACGCATTATTTAGTGTGCCTAATACCTGTGTTGCTGGTTATAACAATATTCGCTTTGATGACGAGGTATCACGCTATCTTTTTTATCGTAATTTCTTCGACCCTTATGCCCGTGAGTGGCAAAATGGCAATAGCCGTTGGGATATTATTGATATGGTGCGTGCTTGTTATGCACTTCGCCCTGAAGGTATAATTTGGCCAACTGTTGAGCGTGATGGTGAAAAGGTAGTGAGTTTTCGTTTAGAATTACTCACTAAAGCTAATGGTATTGGCCATGAATCAGCGCATGATGCTATGTCTGATGTTTATGCCACTATTGCTATGGCCAAACTGATCAAAGACAAACAACCCAAAGTTTATGATTTTATCTTTAACTTAAGAGGTAAGAAACAAGTTGCTGACTTGATTAACGTGGCCGACATGACGCCAGTTGTTCATACCTCAAGTAAAATATCATCAGTGCACGGTTGTACCAGTTGGTTTGCGCCTATTAGTTATCATCCGGTGAATAAAAATGCGGTGATTTGTATCGATTTGGCGCAAGATATTACCCCATTACTAACGCTAACGAGCGAAGAAATCAAAGCCCGTTTATATACTCGCTTCGATGATTTAGCACCCGATGAAAAACCCATACCGGTTAAGTTAATTCATATAAATAAGTGTCCTGTTATTGCTCCGGCAAAAACATTATTACCCGAAAATGCTGAGCGTTTAGGTATTCCACGTGATTATTGTTTAGAAAATTTAGCTCTATTAAAAAAACATGCTGAGTTAAGAGATAAGCTCAGTGATGTTTTTGCGACTAATGATTTCGATGATAGTGATGTTGACGCTGAGCAAGCTCTATACGGTGGCAGTTTTTTTAGTCACGGTGATAAAGCACAAATGGATATTTTGCGTGGTCTATCTGCTGAGAAACTTGGCAGTCATCCGTTCAAATTTCAAGATGAACGATTATCTGTGCTGTTAACTAGATATCGGGCACGAAACTACCCTCATACGTTGACAACTGAAGAGCAACAGCACTGGCAAGAGTATTGCCAAAACAAGTTACAATATGGTGGAAAAGGGCTTTTAAGTTTGGATGAGTTTATGATAAAAATTGAAAATTTAGCTCACGAGCATGAAGACAACAAAAGCAAAATGTCGGTATTAAAAGCGCTATATGACTATGTTCAAGGTTGATAAATAAATATCTGCTTGGCTCCTTTTTCAAAAGGGTAATAAATACAAGTTAATGAATAACAGGGTATGGATATGTCATTACCCTGTTATTCCTCAATTTCCCCAAATTTGCCAAACACTCTCAATCCCCCAAACGATATGCTCCCGACTTTTACGTGTTCGTGATATTATGCCGTTAACATCTAATGCAAACAGACATATACAAAATTCAGTATGAAAGAGCTCAAAAATCTACTATTAATTTCACTTGGGGCTTATTTATTAGCCTTTGGTGTGACCTTTTTTTTAATACCTGTCAATATTGCTACAGGCGGCACCCCTGGGATGTCGATTATATTGCATTACCTGACGGATATTCCAACAGCACTTGCCATGGTGTTAATTAATATTCCACTGGTTTTCGCAGGCCTCAAGTTTATTGATTTTCGTTTCGCCGCACGCACCGTTGTTGCTATTATTTTAACCGCTACTTTTGTTGATCTATTACCAAGAATCATTTCTTTCTCACCTATTGATAGTATATTGCTATCTACCATTTATGGCGGTGTCTGTATCGGCGCGGGAATATCTATTGTGATGAAAGGACAAGCCTCAGCCGGTGGTACGACAATTGTCGCGCAAATTGTGGCCCGTTATTCCTCATTTAGATCGGCTCAAGTGATCATGTTTGTCGATATGATTATCATTATCGCTGTTGGTATTGTATTTCAAGATATGGAGTTAGCCTTGTGGAGTCTCATTGGTATTTATGTCACTACAAAAGTTATTGATAAAATACTAACCGGTGCGGTGGCAGAAAAAGTAGTACATATAATTTCAAACAAAACCGATAGTATTGGACTAGCCATTTCAGAAGACTTAGGCCGAGACGGTACCATTTTAACCGGTGAAAATTTAATTGAACAGAATGAGCAAAATGTGTTGTTGGTGGTAGTGGGTGCTCGTCAAATACCTAAATTACAAACAATTATATTAAGCCGCGATAAAAATGCCATTGTGCTGGTTATGGATGCTTCAGAAATGATTGGTTCAACCGCACACACAACAACGTAAGAGACTTGTGACAGGATACAAAAACATAAAAGCCGACTAATTAATATCAGTCGGCTTTTATGAAAGTATGATGATTTGAAAGTAGTATAATTTGACCCTATTCTAACGAAGAGTTGACTTAGGTTATGCCAATTATCAGTCGGTGGATCGTGGATTTTTGAACCGGCTAATTAAGCTAGATGTATCCCAACGGTTACCGCCATTTTCTTGAATTTCTTGATAATACCCATCGACTTGTTTAGTAACGGTTAAGTCCGCACCTAACTTTTCAGCTTCGTCAAAAGCAATAGCCAGATCTTTTCTTACCCAATCAACAGCAAAACCAAAATCAAATTCACGCGCGCACATAGTTTTACCACGGTTATCCATTTGCCAAGAGCCAGCAGCCCCTTTACCAATAGTATCAAGTAACTTATCCGTATCTAACCCTGCTTTTTGTGCAAAACTTAGTCCTTCAGCCAAACCTTGTACGGTATTAACAAAACAAATTTGATTGACCATTTTAGCTATTTGACCACTACCAACGTCACCCATCAGCTGACTAAAGCGTGCATACGCGTCCATAACAGGCTGTACTTTAGCAAACACCTCTTCGCTGCCGCCAACCATTACCGTTAACACACCATTTTCTGCGCCTGCTTGTCCGCCAGATACCGGTGCATCAAGAAAGTGTAGCTCTTTTTTAACCGCAATCTCAGCTAACTCACGCGCAATATTGGCCGACGCGGTGGTATGATCAACTAAGATACTGCCCTTAGACATACCGGCCAATATACCTTGTTCACCTAATACCACTTGACGAACGTCATCATCATTACCAACACAGCAAAAAACTATTTCACATTCTTTAGCCGCTAGCGCTGGCGTTGTAGCCATGCTACCAGAGAATTCAGCCTGCCATTTTTCAGCTTTCGCTTGGCTTCGATTATAGACACAAACATCATGACCCGCTTTTTGTAAATGCCCCGCCATAGGATATCCCATTACGCCTAAACCAATAAATGCTACTTTCATCGAACTGATCCTTATATAAAATTTTTTAAGTCGTTTGTGTATAGTACAAAATTAACTAAGTGATATTTTTAACTGGTGTAACGTGCGCTAAATTTAGCTAAATCAATTTATTAAGCAGGTGCTTAGCTATAGATACTTATATTACAGGTACTTATATTGTAGGTAATAAGGCAACTGACTTAAATTCAATACCCTGCCAGCCAGTCTGCATGAAGTTTCGAATATTTGTGTGATCATTGCCATTTGGATTAGCTAAAACATCATCGCGATAATAACGGCCAAAGCAAGCAAGTGTTTGTTCTGGGCTTAATTGATTTAACTGAGCAAAGTAAAATATTTTACAAGAGCCTTCGTTCGTCCCCATATCATTAACCAGTTCGCCATTAGTAAAAAGTGTCGGCTGATATTGATAATTATCGGTAATAACTTGCATCACTTGCTCAAACTCTATGGTGGACTCTTGTTGCTTAACTTGCACAAGGAAGGCCGCTAAACTAGTTGTATTGGTATTATTCATGGTAAGTTATGAGCCTTCTTTTAATTTGGCTTTCGCCGCTTCAACTTTAGAAAAATCTAATCCTAATTCTTCTACTGCTTCTTTAATTAAATTAGGTTGGGTCATTACAATGCCCATAATTTCCTGTAATTTTTCACTTGGAATGCCTAGCTGCTGAACAACCGCCATCGCCATTAACGGATTTTCAGTTAACGCTTGAAAAATTTCTTTAATTTTTTCTTCACTAACATTTAATTCTTGTAACATTTGAATAATTGGGTTCATTAACGTGGTTTCCGATTTAGGGTTTTTAATTTTTTTAATGTTGCCTATATTAATCAAATTAGTCTTGTTATGAAAGGAGCTATTGTTAATAGTTCTCTTAATATATTTTTTGCATTTATGTCAAAAACAAGTTACATTGAGTAAAATTAAGTTGCACACAACCAATATCACTTTAGGAGCCACCATGAATAACAACATTTATCAGTTTTCGGCTAAAAACAATATCGGAGAGTCTATTGAACTAGCAAGCTATCAAGGTAAAGTTATGTTAATTGTCAATACGGCGAGTGATTGTGGCTTTACGCCTCAATACCAAGGCTTACAAACACTTTATCAACAGCATCAAACGCAAGGATTAGAAATTCTCGCTTTCCCTTGTAATCAATTTAAACAACAAGAAAATGGCAGTGATGAAGAGATAAAACAGTTTTGTGATTTACGCTTTAACATTAAATTCCCGCTGTTTAGTAAAATTGATGTTAATGGTGATAATGCTCATCCTTTGTTTACTTATTTGAAAACACAAGCACCGGGGATATTAGGATCTAAAAGCATAAAATGGAACTTCACTAAGTTTCTTATTAACCGTGAAGGCATGGTGATTAAACGCTATGCGCCCTCGACAAAACCTGAAGCGATTGAAGACGATATAAACAAACTTTTATAACTTTTTATAAACACTGATAGATCCTAAGCGATTGAAATGACTAACAATGAAAATTTGAAATTAGAAAGCCAATTATGCTTTCGACTTTATAGCCTAACAAAGTTAATGAACCGCCATTATAGTCCGGTATTAAAGCAGCTAGGCTTAACCTACTCACAATATTTAGTGATGTTGGTATTGTGGGAAAACGATTCTAACAACAAAACTGATACTGACGATAACGACACGGTTTCATCACTATCAGTTAAGCAATTAGGTGAAAAGCTGGATTTAGATTCGGGCACCCTGTCACCGTTATTAAAACGGATGGAGAAACAATTATTACTCTGCCGGTTTCGTAATAGTGAAGATGAACGCAGTGTTGAAGTGAAACTAACCGACTTGGGTTGTCAGTTAAAGAGTCAAGCTGAAGACATTCCTGCACAAATGTTCTCTGTTACAGGAATGTCACTAGATGAATTAAACACGCTAAATGTTCAATTAGATCGCTTGTTAGTGACTATGAAAACAACATAATAGTCACTTTAAATGATGAGTTCAAGCGTATACCAGGTGCTATTTAACTCATCTATTTAAAAAGCTCTCTAAAAAGAGAATAATTCTTGATGTAGTTTTTCAACCACATAGTTAGCATCTTTTTCATCCACTAAAAAGCATAAATTATTGGTGCTGGCGCCGTGGCAAATTAATCGTATATTAATGTCATTAATCGTTTGAAAGATACTTTGCCCTATTCCCTTTGCACAATTAAAACCATTACCAATAACAGCCACTAATGATAAACCATGCTCGACTGTTACTTCACAAATTTGCTCTAATTCTTCCACCACAGTAGAGGTAATTAATGCTTGTGTGGAGCCACTTGGGTTATCAAATGTTAGTGCAACACTTATTTCACTGGTAGTGATTAAATCGACACTGAGTTCATGTTTAGCTAAAATACTAAAGACTTGCGCTAAAAAGCCACTGGCATGTAACATTGCCGGACTTTTTACAGTCACTAGTGTTTGCTCTCTTCTAAGGGCAATTGAACGATAAGTTGGGTTGGAATCAACTTTTTGTTTTATTTGCGTGCCACCTTTTTCAGGCTCTTTACTTGAACCAACAAATACTGGAATGTTCTGACGCATGGCCGGTATCAATGTTGCTGGATGTAATATTTTTGCGCCAAAAGTGGCCATTTCAGCTGCTTCACCAAAACTAATTTCTTTAATGGCTCGAGCGTGTTCAGTAATACGAGGGTCTGTAGTAAATATACCGACCACATCAGTCCAGATAGATAAATTAGTAGCATTTAATGCTTCAGCCAGTAATGCGGCACTGTAATCTGAGCCGCCTCGACCTAACGTCGTTGTTTCACCTAGACCGTCTTGTCCGATAAAACCTTGGGTTACCAATACTTGTTGTGGCAACTTTGCGGCTAATAACTCGTTACAAGCCGCTCTTAATTGCTCAATATCAACGACTGCTTTGCCATATACACTATTAGTTTTCATCACGTGTTGAACATTAAAATAAGCGCCATTAAGACCAACAGATTGTAAAACTTGCGCAAAAATTCGAGAACTAAACTGTTCGCCAAACGATAAAATAGCATCTGCTTGTTTTACACTATGCTGCACAGATTGTTTTAATGCCTGTTCGGCAAGTTGAATAAGTAAAGACTCAATTTCAGCGTTTAGATCTTGTTCTACTTCGCTAGCTAAGTGTTGAGTGATATTCATTTGGATAGCGCGAATGTTAGCAATAATGCCTACCTGCTCATCATTTGGTACATTCTTTTGACTCAAGCGCACTAAATAGTTAGTAACGCCAGCACTGGCAGAAACCACCACTAGACGGTTACTGCTATCATTTTTAATAATATGTGCACAACGTAACATTGCTTGATAATCAGCCACACTGGTGCCACCAAATTTAGCGACGGTGAGTGGTATATTTGGTGTAGAAACTTGCTGAGATGATTCATTTTGAAGCATGGGTAATTCTTCCTAAGTGCGATAATTTATAATTTGAAGGCAAATCATTCGCTATTTAATACAGGAAGAGCATGACTGAGAAGTTTTTAGGTTGACGCATAACGATGTTGATGCCGGCAATGTTAACTTTTTCAGCCAGAAGCTCTCCACCTTTTTTGAGGCTTACTGTTAAAAATTAACTTTTAAACATTAACAAAGTAAGCACTACCGGTGACAGCCATAAGGATTCAGCCTTAGTGACCGAGCATTAATATTCACCCTATTAATCCCCTCGGCGATAATCTCCCTCAATAACATTTACTGGAGTGTGACTCCAAACGCTATTTACCTAGTTATCGCTCCTCTTCTGGTGTTATTGTACTAACAGATAACTGCACGTACAAACAACGAGCGTATTAGACCCGATTTAGTTAATAAATGCAATAAACTCTTAGATGTCTGTTGCAATTAATAACGTATTTTATTGATCCACTTCCTAAGGTAAATAATCATTTAAAATGAAAATATCGCCAAGCGTATTAAAACATCAAATATTGATTATTTATAAACAGCAAGTAACTCAATGCTAATGGCCAAAATTCGCCCCTATTACGGCATATAACAGCATGTAACGAAGATATTATCGGCGTCTTCTATAGAGTCAACCGACTCAATTATAGCAAGGTAATCAGCAGGTATTTTTGTTTTCTTTGCGCCAATAACTTTGTCTTCGTCATTATTTGTATGAAAAGAATCACACTTTCCAGAACCATCATTACTACTCATATTAAAACGTAATAGATGATTTTTAAGCGTTACTATTCCAAGTTTTTTAGTGCTTGGTACCCGCTATTTAAGTCTTAAAAGTGACATATTTGAACCGTATGGATAATCACCGAACTATTGAATTAGAAAGTATATACCAAACATTAAACCGAAATACATCATGAAAGAAAAGACACTCCCAACAATATTTAAAATAGTTGAGACACCAAAAAACTGGAAGCTTAAGGCTGAATAGAGAGCTTTCGGTCGTGATTGAAATGAATTAAAAAATTTAAAATCGGTTAACTTTGTCGCTAATGTTTGATTACTTTTAATTTCATTATCAATTGTTTTGTCATAAAAAAAAGCAACTAAATAAAACAAGATTAAAAATATTAAAATAGGATGCATAACTAAATTTCCTGATTTACCAACGAGCCTTTATAATCTCTCGTTTTATGTGTCGTTTTTGATCGAAACACTCTAACGCCATTAATTTATTTTAACAATAAAAAATGTTTACGTTTTTGGCTATTTTTAGTTTCTATCCTTGAGCATTGAATTTTACTTAAAAACAATACATACCAACAACTAGCTTGTATAGTTTATCCAAGTAGCCCCTTGCAGCTGTAGCACTTACATTATTATCTTGCTCTATTTCTTTTACTGAAAACTTCCTATCCGGATTTAGCATCTCTAATTTTATAGGAGTATTCTATACAGTCAATAGGCTATATTTGGCAGGGATATAATAGCTATTAAACTGTTTTTATGAGATAAATATACTTATTATATTGTGAACCCTAATTTTTAGGAGAAAGAGATTTCTGGGCATATCAGCGAATGAAAAAAACAAAGATTACGAGCCAATTAGCATTTACACAGTTACCCTTTGTTGAAGGCTACCGTTATTGGCTAAATACTTTTATTTATGCCATTTTTTTATGTTTAAGCTGTACTGTATCAAGTACCGCATCAGCCGTTGGCTGGTGGAACAGCGACTGGAGTAAATGTCGTGAAATTATTATTACGAATACAGGAACATCCACGCTAAACAACTTCCCTGCTTATATCAGTCTGAGCTACGACTCAGATATGCAGCCTGACTACGACGATATTCGTTTTATTAATTCAACCTGTAACAATAATGGTTCTGAGCTGAATTTTGAAGTCGAGTCTTTCACCGGAACAAACGCCGATATATGGGTTAATTTAGACAGCTTACCTACTGGAGGGAAAACTATTGCGGTTTATTACGGTAACGCATCAGTGGCATCGGGAGAAAATGTTAACAACACATGGGACAACAATCACCAAGGTGTCTGGCATCTAAGGGAAGATACCGGCTCAACAAATCAAGATTCAACATCCAATTTTAATAACGGCACGCCGACAAAAAATCCAGCATCCACTACAGGAAAAATCGGCAACGCACTAAATTTTGATGTCGGTGATAAAAGCTATATAGATGTCGGTAATGCTAACTCCCTCAACCTCAGTAGCAGTAATTACAGTAATTGGACAATATCCCTTTGGGTAAAGCCTGCTAACAACTTTCAAAGCAGAAAATATCCCGTAATGTATACATATGGTGATTATGGAGCATCATTTGGACTTGCTAAAAAAAATGGAAAAATGGAATCTTGGCGCAATTACAATGATCCAATTGACAGTAATAACAGTGTTAGTACAGGCTCTTGGAATCACGTGGTAATTACTAGAACACCGACTAACACCACTTTTTACTTAAATGGTATTTCAAACAGTTCAAGTTCAAGTGTAAGCATTAATCAGAGTAACAAAGGTTCCTTTATTGGAGGATATACAAACTACAAAGACGCTGACTTAAAAGGTGTTATCGATGAGGTTAGAGTCTCAAATGTGAACAGAAGTGCAGACTGGATAAAGCAAAGCTATCAGCTAGTTGAGAATCAAAATTCACATATTTCGATTGGCGTTGAAGTTGAGCAAGTAGCAGACTCTAGTCTAACTGGTAACTTAAATGTAGATAATACCTTTGAGGCTTATATTTCTACGGATGATTCTGTACAAGGAACCTTAATTGCCTCGGGAACACATTGGCAAACGACATATAATTTAGCAACATCATTAACCCCTGGACAGACGTATTATTTACATATTAAAGCGATCGATGAGGGTGGCCCCGCAGGCTTTTTAGGTGATTTTGAAATAACCGATAGTGATCATACCTTTTCAAACGGGCTTACTACCCTTAATACCAATACAACTGACTGGGTTTTAAGTACAACAGGTTGGAGTGATTATCAGCCAGTATCGGCTTATGGAACCAACGGCGCTGCTCCTTGGGGAACGAGAGCAAGTGTTGATAATAATGCCCAGTGGATTTGGTCATCTGACAATAATGCCGATAACCTTAATTATTTTTCAACCAAGATTCTTTCAACATACACGTGTAGTGCTGTTAGCACACTAAATGCCGTAGGCATTAGAATCAATAGTGGTGGTAGTGACTCTCGAATAAATACAACAACTGAAGCGCTAGCTATTTATTCTGCTTGGCTGGCTGAAGGTTCACCTAATTCAGGCTTAATCGACAGTGGTACATATAATGTTGCTGCAAGTGGTTCAAGTACAGTTGATCGTATAGATTTTGGTGGTTCTGGACACGATTTTTCCGGTACATTACCCTATCCCGGTGCGGGTGTCGGTGTCGGTGGTGAAGATTTTTTAGTACATGCTTCAGGTACGCTCAGCCTGCCTGCAGGTGATTACACTATTTATGTTGAGGCTGATGATGGGTTTAGTTTTACCATGGATACGCTGTCTGGTGAGACTGTTTCATTCAACAAATTTGGCAAATCAAATGCAGGTGAAAGCAATGAATTGAGATATGAATACCCAACCGGTAATTCAGATACTGGGGGCTCTTTTACCTTAACCCAAGACTCTGTCTTTGACATAGCAGCGATATTCTTTGAACGTGGCGGCGGTGACTATTTAGAAATATCCATTGCCAATGACATCCGTACTTCTAAAGCTCCTACTACAGGTTATGAAATTCTGAGTGACGGAGCTCTCAGCGGTAAAGTGATATTTGGAGGTTGTAGGGAGCCCGTTATCCACCATTATGAAATTAGTCACGATGGCAGCGGTCTGACTTGTGCAACTGAATCGGTCACCGTAAAGGCGTGTGCTAATAATGCTTGTGACATAGTAATGTCTACCGATGTTAGCGTGACGTTAACTACAACGGGTGCGGTATCCACCTGGAGTCAAAACCCCGTTACCATACCTGGTGGTAGTACCTCGGGTATCGAGGTTGACTTAACCCATACCACTGCCGAAACGGTGACCCTGGGCGCTACTTCAAGTCCTATCGCTCCTAACTCTCTAGTTTGCAACAGCAGTGGTAATAGCTGTGATATTGTATTTGCTGATAGTGGCTATCTACTTACCCTGGCGAATCATCAATCCTGCACTACGCCTAATTTGATAATACAGGCGGTGAAACTCAGCGATACTGGTGTGAATTGCGCGCCTGCCTATACCGGTGATCAATCGGTTGATTTTGTTTTTAATTATGCTGTTCCTGCTAGTGGCACAAAAATTCCAGTGCTGGACGGATCCGATATGGCTTTGGCAACGGTAGCGCAAAATAGAACTGTAAACTTTGACGGTACGGCGACTGCCAACCTGAGCTTTAACTATCAAGATGCCGGACAAATTAGTATTGACGTAAATGACGCGACATCAGCTGGGTTAGCATCCTCTTCTGTGACTACAGTAGTAAGTCCAGCGAAATTGATTGTCGCCAGTGCCGATGCTGGTACGGTTTGTACTAGTGCAGATCCCAATGATCCGCTTTGTACAGTATTTAAAAAAGCTGGAGAGACATTTAACCTGAATGTTACAGCTGCATGTAGCGATAATACGGTGACACCAAATTTTGAAATGAATAATATACCGCTAACAGTTACTACCGTTGCTCCGTTAACGGGTAATCCCGTGGCTTTAGGCGTGTCGAGTATTAATATTGTTGATACTGATAACGGCATTCACACTAAGGCGAATCAAACGGTATCAGAAGTGGGGGTTTTTACTATTACCGCAACACCTATTGCCAATGGCTATTTTGGAGAAACAATAGATCCAGCAACTAGCGCTAATATTGGTCGTTTTACGCCGGATCACTTTGAGTTAACCACGGTTTTAGAAGGCGCGTTCAATGGGGGGAACCCATTTGTTTATACCGGACAAATGAGTGCAACCACACCAACAAATGGTGCTATCTCTTACGCTATTGAACCGGAGTTTACCATTACCGCCAAATCAGCACTTTGTCCTGCAGGCGTTTGTGCTACCACAAAAAATTACACGGGTGATTTTGTCAAAATGCAAGCGGCTGACATCGTAAGAGTTACGCCGACTACTGATGCTACTCAAATCGGAGCTAATCTTACTACTAAAGTAAATTTAACCGCCTACATAAATGCGGTAACACTTGCTGAAAGTACAGGTGTCATTACTTATCAATTCAATAGCAGCGATAACCTTGTTTATACCCGTAATAAAAATGCAATAATAGAACCGTTTACTGCCGATATTGATCTGCAAATAACGTCAATTACTGATGGCGATGGTATAACAGCTAATGATAGCGATACTGACGGTACGAATGGTGTGCTGACTTTGCAACCTTTTGGTGAAGAAATTCGTTTTGGTCGTTGGTATCTGGAGAACAGTTTTGGCCCAGAAACATCGCCTATCAATATGCCAATGGCTACCCAATATTGGAATGGAAGCTCTTTTGCAATAAACACCAGTGATAGTTTCACCACATTTAATGTATCGGCTGCAACAATAACCGACATAAGTTTAGAGCCCGCCACCACTACCGCCTCTGGTAGCGGCACTTTTGCTAGTGGAGAAACAAAAGCAGTCGTTTTATCATCTCCCGGCACTGGCAATCAAGGTGCAGTAACGTTTGGTTTTACTGTTCCTTTATGGCTACAGTTTGATTGGAGCAATACCGATAATAATTTCGATGGTCCTTATGATGAAAACCCTTCAGCTATTGCTACATTTGGTTTATACCGAGGCAATGACAGAATTATTTACATGCGCGAAGTTTTTAATTAAGTACTCGCATTGAATTTTTTATTTTTAACGACTATTTCAGTATTAGAAATACTCAGCCTTATTTTGATAGCCTTGTTTAATATGTTCTATCAATAAACGAATTTTTGTTGGTAAATGTCGGGTGTAGGAATATACGGCATAAACGCCTAAAGAGCGGGGTTTATAATCGGTCAAAAGTGCAATTAATTTTCCATTTTGTAAATCTTCATAAACACCGCAGCGTGGCACGTAAGCTATGCCGTATCCTGCAAGCGCTGCTTTTCTTAGTGCTTGGGCATTATTTGTGGCAAAGTTACCTGAAATACGGATACTTTGCTCTTGTCCATTTTGCTCAAACCGCCAATCGTGTGAACCTTTGGCTTGGCCGGTATAAGCGAGGCAGTTGTGGGTTAATAAAGCGTCAATATCTTTTGGCATACCGTGTTGCTCAATATAGTCGGGTGAACAACACACTATCCAATGAGAAACAATGAGCGGTTTGGCAATTAAGGTAGAGTTTTCCAAGTTTCCTGTTCGAATAGCCAGGTCTAACCCTTCGGTGACCAGGTCTGCAAATTCATTTTCAAGGCGTATATTCACACTGATATCTGGGTGTTGCTGGCAAAATTCAGCGACTATTTCGGCCAATAATAATTCACCTGAGATAGTAGGAACACTAAGCTTGATTTCTCCTGAGATTTTGTCACTAAAATTGCTTACCGCACCTATCGCTTCATTTACTTGTTGATTAATGTTTTTTGCATGTTTATAAAGCGTTTCACCCGCTTCACTTAAGCTCAGCTTACGCGTGGTACGATACAAAAGCTGCACCGATAGCTCTTTTTCTAACTTAGATATTTTTTTACTTAATGCGGGTGTCGATATACCGGCGATGCTTGCCGCCTTATTAAAAGATCCGGCTTCAACCACTAAGACAAATAGAAATAATTCATTCACACCCACCATATTTTCACCCCTGAGTTGACCATCTAAACCTGATTACGACGTTTTGTGAAACAATAAATTAATAAACGACTTATATATTAACAATAACATAAGCGGTATGGTTAGTTAACTTAGAAGAAAACTGTGTGGTTATTCTTCTTATACTTAAAAAGTCATCTTCGTTGATAAGGGCGGGTAAATGTCTCAAAAAATTAGTAATGCTGGTAGAACTCCATCGAATACAATTGAATGCCTAAATATTTCTGAAAAGAAAGTCGGTTTATTTGTGACCTGCTTGGTTAATACTATGCGTCCTTCAATAGGCTTTGCCTCAATAACACTACTTGAACAGGCGGGATGTACCGTTGAGGTGCCAGAGTTGCAGTCGTGTTGTGGACAGCCAGCATTCAACTCCGGTGATGATGAAGGCACCCGTCAGATTGCTTATCAAACGATTAAACAATTTGAAAACTTTGATTACGTTGTTCTACCGTCTGGCTCATGTGCAGCAATGATCAAAAAGAACTTTATTGAAGTCTTTAAAGATCAGCCTGAATGGCTTGCTAGGGCAAAGCATTTGGCCGATATAACCCATGAACTGCTATCATTTTTGGTGGATGTTTGTCAGTTCGAACCCAGTGGTATTGAGCTTGATGGATCTTACACTTATCACGATAGTTGCTCAGGGTATCGGGCTCTTCATGTTTATGAACAACCAAGAAAAATGTTATCCACGGTGAAAGGCTTGGAGCATAAACCACTGAATAATCATTCTGAATGCTGTGGTTTTGGCGGCACATTTTGTGTGAAATACTCGGATATTTCTAATGAAATTGTTGGTGAAAAAGTCGAAAATGTTTTAGCCACTGAAGCTGATTATTTACTCGGTGGTGATATGGGCTGCTTAATGAATATAGCGGGCAAGCTCAACCGAGAAGGCCATAAAGAGATAACCGCGTTGCATACCGCTGAGGTGTTGGCCGGTTTAGCGCCACAGATTTTAGGAGGCAAAAATGCGAGTTAATAGACCTGAAGATTTCAATAAGAACGTTAGCAAGGCCTTAGCACAGCCTGATCTAAAAATGATTATTCGGCGCACCACCGATAAAGCCGAAGCAAAGCGCGCTGAAGCGGTTGCCAACTTCCCCGAGTTTGAGAATGCACGAACGCAGGGACAAAAAGTCAAAGATCATACGATTAAGTATATGGATCATTATTTGGCTGAGTTTGAGAAAAACGCTTTGGCCCAAGGCACTATTGTGCACTGGGCGAGTACCGGTGAAGAGGCGTCGAAGATTGTGTTAGATATTTGTCGTCAGCACAATGCTAAAAAAGTCACCCGCAGTAAGTCTATGCTGGGTGAAGAAATTGGCTTACCCCATGCGTTTGATAATTCAGAAATGGAGCGGATTGAAACGGATCTGGCCGAGCATATTATTCAGCTAGCCGGTGATCCCCCTTCTCACATTGTTTGGCCCGCGATGCACCGCAGCAGAGAAGATGTGGTGAAACTCTTTCGCGAGTTTCACGCAGATCCAACCTATTCAGAAGAGATTACTGATCTGGTGAGAAGTGCCCGTCGCGACCTTCGTAATAAATTTTTAACGTCGGATATTGGCATTAGTGGCTCTAACTTCTTGCTGGCTGATAGTGGATCTTCTTGTACTGTAACCAATGAAGGTAACGCTGAGCTAACGATAACACCGCCTAAAGTCCATATAGTTACTGCAGGCATTGAAAAATTAGTGCCTTCAATGGCTCATGCTGTGCCGTTGCTGCGCTTGTTAACCCGATCTGCTACCGGAGCAGAAATAACGCAATACAACACCTTCCACAATGGGCCTAAAAGACCTAATGACGCAGATGGGCCCCAAGAGTGCCATATTGTTTTGGTGGATAATGGCCGCACTAAAATGCTCGCCGAGGGCATGGAGGCAATGTTGCGTTGTATCCGCTGCGGCGCTTGTATGAACCATTGTGTGGTTTATAAGCATATTGGTGGTCATGCTTATGGCTCAGTATACCCTGGACCAATGGGCTCTGTTTTGACTCCCCATTTAGACAGCCTTGAAGTGGCAAACAAGCAAACCCATGCCTGTACGATGAATGGTCGCTGTGAAGAAGTGTGTCCGGTTAATATACCACTGCCTACCTTATTGCGCTCGCTACGTGCACAGTCTTGGGATAAAAAATATGAGCCGTTAACAAACCGTTTTGTGGTGCAATCTTTCGCCATAATGGCTAAAAGGCCGAAATTATTCCAATTACTTTCTTCTTCTGGGGTTATCTTCATGAAAGTATTTAGCCGTAAAGGATGGATTAAATACATGCCATTTACATCGGGCTGGACGCGTAACCGTGATTTGATTGAGCCAGAGTCAACTACATTTATGCATCAGTATAAAAAAATAAAGAATGAAAAAATGAAAAAAGCCAAAAAGGGTGGAGCGTAACGAATGAATAAACACATAAGTGAACTCAGTAGAGCCAAAATATTTAGTGCGATTAAAGCGGCTAAACCAAACGTCACCATGGATGTAAATACCATTAGGCAAGAGGCGCTTGAAATTCTAAAAGAAAGTGAATTCGCCCGTCCCAAACTTTTGTCTGAGGATGCAACGCAGGCCTTAGTACTTCGAATTGAAGCGGGATTGGTTATCGGCACTACCTGTGAAAAAATTTCTACACTTGATGAGTTACCTAATTCGGTGAAGCAATTTTTTGGCAAACATTCACTACCTGAAGAGATTAAAGTACAAAATATTAATAAATTAGAACAACTGAATTGGCAAGGTATCGCCACGGATAGTGATATTTTAGAAGATAACACCGTTGGCTTATGCTGGGCAGAGTACGGTGTTGCAGAGACAGGATCGTTTGTTGTTCATTCAAGTCCAGAAATGCCTATTTTACTCAATTTTTTACCCTTGTACCTTATTGCTGTTATTCCTAAATCGAAAATACTGCACTATATGGATGACTATGCCCTTATAGCCAATGAGATTGCTAAAAAGGGTGAGACTCCGCGCAATATGTGTTTAATCTCAGGCGTTAGTGGCACAACTGATATAGAAGGTGTGTTAGTTCAAGGGGCTCATGGGCCTGAAATTTTGCATATTATTATTGTTGAAGATCAGTAAAAAAGAAACCTTACATACCTTTCCTGTGTGATTGACAACCTAATTGTGAATAATTGGGTTGTTAATACCTAAAACCCTCGTTATTTATTAAGCACGTAACATTCTACGTCCAATACCCCATTTTAAATCAATAGATTACTTTTGATTTATGTATTCATTACCACTTAATATAAATCTAATAACTTTTTTAATTACAAAAACTAAGTGCAAACACGTAGATAAAATACGTGTATTCGCCGATTCCGCCTATTACACAATTTTAATATCTTAGTTAAGGCAATAAGCAAGATGATTGTTTTGAAACACTAAGTCATCTAACTCTCAACATAAAGGTAATAAAATAATGAGAAACACAATTAAATCCGGTTTAATATTGGCAGCGATGGTATCTGCCCCCTCTTTTGCAGGGTATACCGTTGATATTAATGATGAAGATAAAATTACTTTCGGCGGTTATATTAAAGCAGACCTTCGCTACACTGATGGTAACATTGCAGCAAGAGAATACTGGATTGGTACTGCTGGACCTACTGCGGACGGTAAAGATATATCACACTTTCAAGGTTCTCTTAATGAAACACGTTTCAATGCCAAGTATGTGCATGGTGATGTTACTGGTTTTATTGAAATGGATTTTTTCGGTAAAGCCACTACGGGTGGCGGTACCGAAGACTTTTCAAACTCTTCTAATCCACGTTTACGTCATGCCTTTATCAAATATAAAAACATCTTAGTTGGTCAAACTTGGACCACCTTTATGAATACTAGTGCCATTGCTGAAGCGGCTGATTTTGGTGGACCTTTAGTTGCTTCTGCATTCGTTCGTCAATATCAATTTCGTTACACTAACGGCGGATTACAACTTTCTTTAGAAAACCCTGAAACTCGTTCTCGTAATGGCGGTGTTAATGATGCTATTACTGGCGGTGACTCTAGACCTGACGTTATTGCTAAATATACTCTAAAAGGTGGTTGGGGTAATGTTTCAGTAGCAGGTGTGGCCCGTAAATTAAACTCTGTTTCATCCGGTGAAGAATCAGCGTTTGGTTACGGTATTGCTGGTCAGATTAAAACAGTCGGTAAAGATGATTTCCGCTTTCAATTACACAGCGGTGAAACAGGCCGTTATGTTTCTGTAGCTGCAGCAAATGATATAACTAATGGAAAAGTAGAAGAATCTACATCAGTGTCAGTAGCTTATCGCCACTTCTGGACAGATGATACTCGCAGTACTGTTTTTTATGGTAATACCACAACTGAGGAATCTGATGTCGATAACACTCATTGGGGCGTTAACGTTTTCAAAAATTACACCGAGCAATTATCTTTTGGTCTTGAAGTAGGTAATTTTGAAATGGATACATCAGATGCTGATTCAAGCTACGTACAGTTATCTGCAAAATATATTCTTTAACTTTTCACTAAACACTACCGGAGAAATACGATGAAAAAATTTCCTTTATTACTATTAAGTACTTTAATTATAGGCAGTTTCTCAAGTGCTGCTATGGCTGAAAAGAAAATGCTTCTAAAGACGCCTATTTACTATAACTCAGTATTACCAAGCTTAGGTTCAACCATTAAATATGTGTCTGACAATATTCAAACACTTAGTGGCAACAGCTTAAAAATGAAAATTTACGAACCAAATAAATTAGTCAACCCGAAAGAAATTCTTGATGCAGTTTCTACTGGCAAAGTACAAGCTGGCTATGCAACCGCAGGTAACTGGGGCGGGAAAATCCCCGCTGCTCGTTTATTTTCAGCTGTACCTTTTGGTCCTGAAGCACCTGAATATTTAGCTTGGTTCTACCATGGTAACGGCAATAAATTGCATCAAGAACTCTATGATGACAACAACCTGAATGTGAAAGTACAAGTGTGTGGCGTTTTAGCCCCTGAAACCTCAGGTTGGTTTAAAGATGAAATTAATAAACCTGAAGATTTAGACGGTTTAAAAATGCGTTTCTTTGGTTTAGGTGCATTAGTCATGGAAAAACTGGGCGTTAGTACTGTCGGTTTACCTGGTGGCGAAATATTCCCAGCGATTGAGAAAGGTGTTATTGATGCCACTGAGTTCTCAATGCCAGTAGTTGATCAACGTATCGGTTTGAAAAAACTATTAAAATATAACTACTTCCCTGGTTGGCATCAACAAGCCACGATAATGGAACTGATTATCAACAAAGATACATGGAAGAAAATGAGTGAGCGTCAACAGTCAGTTATTGAACACTTATGTAAATCAGCAACGTTAGAAGCCATTGCACTGGGTGAAGCAATTCAAGCACCGGTTATGAAGCAGAATGTTGAAGATGGTGTAATTAACAAGTATTGGTCACCTGAGATGCTAACTACCTTCAAAGATAAGTGGGATGAAGTAGTTGTAGAACAATCAGCTGAAGATCCTGCGTTTAAGAAAATACATGATGACTTAGCTAAGTTCCGTAAAAATTATGATTTGTGGGAATCAAACGCTTTCTTACCTCGTCCAAAACCTAGCCTTTAAACTTATACCCGCTCCACTTGAAGAGACATGATTCTTGTGGACCGGATATATCCGCTTACTTGCGTGCTGTAATTCCCTTTATTGGCACAGCCTAGAGCCTTCGGGCTCTAGGCATTTTTATTTAATGAGGAGAATCTTATGACTGATTCACTTTCCACCCCTAGGGGCTCTATAGCACGATTAATGCTAAAAACAGCTGACATATTTGAAGCTATTATCGTGAAAGTATCAATAGTTTGTTGTTGGTCTTCAGCTTTATTAATCGCTGTTATTATTCTCAATGTAATCATGCGTTATGGCTTTAGCAATGGCCTAATACTGTTTGAAGAAATTCAGTGGCATTTATATGCAATAGGTATCATGTTTGGTTTATCTTATGCTGAAATCACTAACTCGCAAGTCAGAGTTGACGTTGTTGCCTCAATGTTAAAGCCTAAAACAGTGCTGAAGTGGGAATTATTCGGTGCCATTGTTTTTGTCTTCCCAACCATTTTTGTAATTTTATTTAATAGTATCGATTATGTCTCAAGTTCATATTTACTGAGCGAAGGTTCATCTTCCCCGCTAGGTATGCCATTTCGATGGGTCATTAAATCAGCTATTCCTGCAAGCTTCATCTTACTCGCTATGGCGGTGCTCGCACGCATGTTCCGAAATATTATTACCATAACTCAAAAGGAGGCGTGATCATGGCAATTAATGAAATTTTAGTCATCAGCATGTTTTTAACCTTTATTGTCTTTCTATTTACTGGTATTCCAATTGCTTATGTTTTAGCGGGTGTTGGTATTCTATTTGGTGGCGTAGGCTATCTGTCAGATATGCATTTGGATACGTTTACCGGCCTTGACCTAAATGTTTTAGGACTGGTCGTTTCACGGATATTTTCCTTAATGGAAAACTGGGTACTAGTTGCTTTGCCCATGTTCATTTTTATGGGCTTAATGCTAGATAAATCAGGCGTTGCACAGCGTATGATGATGGCAATGCAAGAACTCTTTGGCCGTGTTCGTGGCGGTTTAGGTATCACAGTAACGTTAATAGGTATTCTTTTAGCTGCTTCTACCGGCATTGTGGGTGCCTCTGTTGTTTTACTTGGTTTGCTATCCATACCTGCCATGATGAAACAAAATTATTCAAAAACTTTTGCTACTGGCATAGTCTGTAGTGCCGGTTGTTTAGGTATTTTAATACCACCAAGCATTATGTTAGTGATCATGGCTGATCAACTGGCTCTGTCTGTCGGTGATTTATTTACTGCTGCTGTATTACCGGGTTTAATGCTAGGTATATTGTACCTTACTTATATTTTAGGCTTGTCATTCTTAAATCCTAAAGTTGCCCCAGCGCCTGAGAATCCAAGACCATTGACCGCAAGCGTATTAATTGACGTATTTAAAGCAATACTGCCAACGCTTGCACTCATCATTGCGGTATTAGGATCTATTTTTGCTGGTATTGCCACCCCGACTGAAGCCAGTGGTGTTGGTGCGTTAGGTGCAACCATATTAGCGGCAATGAATAAGAAACTGAATTTTAAAGTCTTTCATGAAGTTTTAATGGCATCTTATAAAACAACGGCTTATATTTTTGCTATTTTTATTGGCGCGACAATATTTTCACTGGTTCTACGTGAACTTGGCGGTGATGAATTTATATCAAGTATGTTAACTGGCTTACCTTTTGGTCCTTATGGTGTATTGGTTGTTATTCTGCTTATCGTATTTTTATTAGGCTTTTTATTAGATTGGATAGAAATCACATTAATTGTACTGCCTTTATTGGCCCCGGTAGTGAGTATGTTAGATTTTGGTATAGGGAGTGTTAACGGTTTAGATCAACCGGTATTGGTGTGGTTTGTGATGTTAATAGCTCTCACTTTACAAACGTCATTCTTAACCCCACCAGTTGGTTTTGCTTTGTTTTATTTAAAAGGTGTTTGTCCACCTGAAATAAAATTAACCGACATTTATAAAGGCGTTATACCTTTTATTATATTGCAATTAATGGGACTTGGCGCATTAGTCATGTTTCCTGAAGTTGCCTTGTGGTTACCATCCATGGTTTACGGAAAGTAACTATTTGTATTAAATAGTTTCATTAACTATTTATCACGAGCATCAACTAAAAGAGCTTTACTGTATACTCGCTATACCTTAAAGCTCTGATACTTGATTATTAAGTACTTTCTTTTTAGGTTCACTTTTTATATGATAATAATAGAACTTATAGAGTCACCTACTAGAGTAATTAAATGTTAAAATCACTTAGAGTCCAAATTTATGCTCTCGCCTTTATCCCCTTTCTCATTGTTGCACTTTTGGGAATTTATCTTCAGTTTAATTCGCTAAATACCTTTGGTAATGATGTTAATAAATTAACACAAGAAACCATATTAACTATTGAAAAATCTCGCTTAAAAACCGTTATGGATTCGGTAGAGTCTATCATCCAACCTTATGTTAATAAATCAGGTACCGAAGGCTATGATGCTGCACTAAAGATGTTATCTAATATCAGCTTCGATGATGGCTCTGGTTATATTTTTGCCTATAAAGAAGATGGTGAAAGAGTTCTAATGGGTAATAAAACCGCAGGGATTGGTAAAAACTATTGGGATCTTCAAGATAAGCAAGGCCAATATATTATTAGAGATTTAGTGTCTAAAAGTAAGCAAGGCGGCAGTTTCTATACCTATTGGTTCCCTAAACCTAATGAAACTTTAGCCTCTCCTAAATATAGCTACGCGATATATATTAGTAAATGGGATCTAATGATCGGTACCGGTTTTTATATTGATTCTATGGATAAAGTAATTTCAACTATTGATGAATCAATTGCTGAATCACAAAGCATTGGTATTACCAATACTATGGTAACTACACTCATCGTGGCAATAATCGTTGGCTTTATTGTTAGCTTTGCTACTAAACTTCTTTATAGTGGCCTTAAAAATTTATCATCATCTGTTAAAGCTTTGGCAAGTGGCGAAGGTAATTTAACTCAAACTATTGTTAGTAGCCCTATTGATATACTAAACGACATAGCAAATTATTTTAACCATTTCTTAAGTTCCTTAGCTGACGATGTTCGTAATATAAAACATACTAGCACAGACCTATCAAATATGGCCGTGCAGTCAACTGAACGTCAACGTAGACTTGAGGATTCTTCAGAACAACAAAAACAAGAAACCACTCAAGTAGCCACTGCGGTTGAAGAAATGGCATCTACCTCAGCAGAAATAGCGAATAGCGCCGAAGTAACTCGTACTTCAGCTGAAAAAGCCGAAACAGAAATGCAAAATATTCTCGCGCAAGTACAATCGTCAAATCAGCGTATGAACGAACTCAATTTATTACTCGAAAATGTTGAACAGTCACTACAAGAGCTAGGAGGCAATGTTGAATCAATCAACTCTGTTCTTGGGGTGATACAAGGTATTTCTGAGCAAACAAATTTACTGGCATTAAATGCCGCTATTGAAGCCGCTCGTGCGGGTGAGCAAGGACGTGGATTTGCGGTTGTTGCCGATGAAGTGCGCACGTTAGCTCAAAGATCCCAACAAAGTACAGTTGAAATTTCAGGTATTTTAGATAGCCTCAAAAGTAGCTCTCAACGCACGATTCAAGATATGAGCGAATCTGCAGAAAAAAGAGCTGCCGTTTCTGATGCAATGTCAGCTATTAGAGGCCTTATTGATTCAACATCAGGGTCAATCAAAGAGTTAACTGAAATGAATATACACATTTCAACCGCGGCTTCTGAGCAATCAACGGTTGCTAGCCAAATAGCTGAAAGTATCACAGGTATTGCTAGTCTTGCTGAAGAGATTGGTGAAGGTTCGTCTGTTTCTCGGGAGAAATTTGAAGAGCTTGAAAGTTTATCTAATGAATTAAATCAGGTTTCAGATAAGTTTATTGTTTAGTAAGCGGAGAAGTTACTTAGTAAATAAATATTGTAGGGAGAGCTATTACTTTCCCTACAATATTTTTAGTTTCTAATTAACGATCTAAGCCATAATCAATAGCATATCGCATAAGGCCAACGGTTGAATCAATTCCCAACTTTTGTTTTATATTACGTTTATGGGTTTCAACAGTTCGCACGCTAACGTTGATTTCTTGCGCTATACGTTTGTTGTTAAGGCCTTGAGCGATAAGTCTTAAGACAAGCTGCTCACGCCGAGTAACGACACCACGCTGCTCACCTGCAAGCTCTTTTGTCAGTATTTCAGTGACCTCTGAGCTGAAATAATGCTTACCTGAAATGATTTTTTTTATCGCTTCAATTACTTCTTTACCAGGCACATCTTTTAAAATATAACCATCAGCGCCATGTCGCATAGCACCTAAAATATATTCTTTATTGTCATGCATACTTAACATAAGTACTTTGCAATCAATTCCTTGCTCTTTAATTAACTCAAGTACGTACATGCCGTCCATCTCAGGCATGTTGATATCCATTAAAACGATATCAAACGTATTGTGTTTAATAAGCTCAAGCGCTTGTTTGCCATTTTCAGCTTCCGACGCAACCTCAATTTCCTCATCAAGACTTAATCTATGTTTTAGACCCTCTCTAAAAAGGGGATGGTCATCAACGAGTAATACTTTAATCATGCTCTTCACCTTCAATTGAGTTTTCACTAGCATTACTTGCATTGTAACGTAATTGTGATTGCGGTATACGAGCTAATACGGTGGTACCTATAGTTTTTGAACTAACGGTTAAGTCCCCTTGGTAAAAGCTTAATCTTTCCTTCATGTTACGTAAACCAATCCCTTGATGCACTTTAGTTTTTTTGTTACTGACTTTATCATAACTTTGATAATCAAAACCTTGGCCATTATCCATTATTTCTAAGACTAACCAGTTAGGCATTAATTTTAACGTAATAGTCACTTTTGATGCATTGGCATGACGTTCAATATTGGTTAACGACTCCTGAGCAATGCGATATAACGTAGTTTTTACTTCTGTTGATAATACGTTTCTAATCGATAAGCGATCGACTTGAAGGTCAATACCCGTTCGTTGAGAAAAGTCTCTACCGAGTTCTTCTAAGGCTGCTCCTAAGCCATAATCTTCAAGTAACCCTGAATGAAGCTGATGCGATATGGCGCGAATATCCCCCATTATTTTACAAATAAGTTCTATGGAGCGATCCATTTCAACAGTGGAATCATCATTATTTTGTTGCTTTAATTGTGCTGTTTCTAAAGAGAACCGCGCAGCCGCAATAGTTTGGCTTATGCCATCATGTAATTCTCTCGATACCCGTTTACATTCTTCTTCTTGCGTTTGAAATATGCGCTCATTTAACTCACGTAATTTACGGTTGGCCAATTTCTTTTCACTCAAACGAATGAATTGTCCGGAAAAAAAGATAGCAATAATAGCAATCAAGCCAATGATAAGTGTCATTATTGAGGTATAACGAATATGTTCGCCAATTGAGTCATTTAACAATGCTGTTTCTTGATCAATGTCATCAATATACACACCTGTGCCTATCATCCACTGCCAATCATTCAAAGCACGTGAGTAACCAATTTTTTTACCTTCCTCACCATTTTTTGAAGGTTGGTTAAAGACATAGTTGAGGTAACCGCCTCCCCCTTGTGCTTTTTCAATAAGGCCTTCAATTAGCTTAGTACCATTTCTATCTTTAAGATCAAGCCAGTTTTTACCAATACGCCATTCTTGACCGGGTATAACCAACGCCGTGCCATCAAAGTTATAAGCGAAAAAGTAGCCATCTTTACCGAAGCGCATATTCGCTAATGTTTGCTTAACTAATTTTTGCGCTTGTTGAACATTTAAACTTTTATCTTGATAAATATGTTCTGTGGCTCCTTCTGCAATCGCGACATAGTTGCGTAATTCTTCTTTACGGTGCTTAATAACACCTTGTCTGTATTCATCAACCGTTTGTTTTGAAAGCGACTTATATTGAACCTGCGTGACAAAAAACACACCTGAAAGTGCTAATACTAGTGGAATTATGGTCACTAATTGTAATTTTAAATTATAATTCACTTATGCCC
>TARA_R110001583_G_scaffold9651_1_pt1 | contig 27154 bp, 26 predicted proteins | sample TARA_R110001583 | Tara Oceans TARA_R110001583 (sample SAMEA4398432) | marine metagenome | biome: Polar Biome; feature: [MES] marine water layer (ENVO:01000295) within the mesopelagic zone...; material: water (ENVO:00002006), including particulate matter (ENVO:01000060) such as...... | reverse complement strand
TGGAGGTGGAGTCGGGGCGTTTGGACTACTAGGCGTTGCAGGCATGGTCGGGTTAGCCGTGGTTGCAGGTCCGCCTGCTCCACCGCCTGGAGGGGTACCTGGAGTAGAAGGCGTGCTCGGAGTAGAAGGTGTATTCGGAGTAGAAGGCGTGCTCGGAGTCGAAGGTGCATTCGGAGTAGAAGGCGTGCTAGGAGTCGAAGGTGCCGCCGGAACAGGCTGTTGTGGGACAATTGATGATACTTCCACGCCACTTGCCTCGCCGGAAGTTCCCCATCCAGGTCCAAGAGGGGATGGAGGGCTTCCTTCGAAAGGTACGACAAAGTCATACTCGCCTAGCCCAGAACCTTCGTTTTCCCCTTCAGGGGGAGTTCTTTCTGCGCTGTAATCCCAAGACCATGGATTATTGTCTTCGTCTCCCTCTGAAGGAAGGTTGTACCCACCATCATCCCCTCCTTCTGTCGTAGCGGCGATGCCGGTGTCTGCTTCAATTTCACGACAAGGAGATAGAGAGTCTGGTATAGGATTATTATAAATCTCTTCGAAATCCCGAGTAGGCATAGTAGTGGTATCTGAAAATTTAATGGACTTTGCGTTTATTGTTATTCTGTCCGCTTCTAAGTGTAAATGTTCTTTAGCCGTAACGTAGGTATCAGTACCCATTAGGTGAGCTCTCTTTACTACTCCCGTAACAGCTCCGCCAGGAGTGCCAAACAAAGCTAAACCTTGCTTGCCTGAGTTCATAGTTACCCAGCCCTTTTTATGGCTCATTTGGATGTTTTGTGACACAGCACCCATTCCATTTCTAACAGTAAAGGCGCCTTTAGACCTTAACCCTATAGAACCTAAAACCTTAGGAATACCTGTTATAGGGTCCACGCTCTCATCTTCGTTCCAAGCATTTAAACATATTCTATACCTAGCTACTGCGGCTATGTCACCTTCTTCAATATCTATTTCTAGATTTCCTTTAGCGAGGTTTGTAACAAGGATGTGAGCATCCTCTGCTTCTGTGTCTAAAATAGTAACATTTATGTTACCTTCTTTGGTTTCAAGAAATATCGCGTTTCTCGCGTACACAGCAACTGAATCTTCTACACCAGCTTCACCTGCGGTAGATTGTATCCAAATACGGTTTGGGCCTCCATCACTCCACTCGTCGCCATCAGAAATAATTATCCTATCTCCTGTCTGCCCTGTAGCATTCGTAGGCTCCACACCCGTTTCAGTTCTCGCATCAGCGTCATCTAAAATAATTCTTTTCCCTCCAAGGGATTGAATAGTTATATGTTTAGATTCCCTCTCTTCCGTATGCTTTTCAGACATTATAATTTTATGCCCTTTTGCTGTCTTCCAAATGCTCTGTTCAGGTTGGCCGTTACCTTCATAAACTAAAAATCCTTCAGGGACACCATGTGTTAATTGCATTGGGTCTCCCTCCTCTCTTCCTAGTATAGCATAAGCATCCTCGGTCTCAAGCTTTAAAGCTTCATCGCCTGTTCCTTTAGGTTGTGTGTCTGTTGTCTTTCCGCCTGGTTCAACTTCTAAAGTTTGCAAACAAGCGAACCAAACCCAACCTCGACCTTCAACTTCCGTAATTAAAACATGTGCACCTTTACCAGGTACATTAAAAAACCCATAACCAGCACCACCAAAAGGAGTAGCCATTTGACAATCAAAAACTTTTTCTTCTAAAACTTCATTGCAAAAAACTTTAATAGTACCAGACTTATGAGAGTCATCCACGGAATGTACTCTAGCGGCATGTACTTTACCGTAAAGTGAATTTCCCCCCCCAAGAGAAGTACTATAATCAAGTCCCGCCTGGCTTCCTTTTCGTACCATTGCGTTTTCTTCCAATGAACCCAAAGCTTGAAGGTGCAATTCTTTAAGGGTCGCTTCAATTTTTTTAAGTCTTTTGAAGATTCCCATTACCCTTCCCCCTCTGTAGTTGCTGGTGGTGTAGGGGCGTCGGCGTCGGATGATGTGTCTTCTTCGCTAGCCTCTTCCTCTTCTGTAGTTGGTGTTGTAGCTTCTTCAGGTTCTTTTGGGCTTATAGGTATTAAATCCATTTGGGTTGTAAACCCAACGTCGGGTGAAATTGTATGTTCATAACTAGAAATTTTATACATCCCTGTTACGGGGCTTTCCCCTGCGCCTCTAGTTGCGGGAATTATTAAGTTTAAATCTCTAGAGATTTCATACATGGTACATAATTCCGGAATGCCTAAAGTAGTTATCTTAGGAGAGAAGTAAGTAGTACTCCAATTTACCATAGCTTGGCCGCCCTTACTTACAATAGAGTCAGGCGATTCATTTTTCCCTGTACTTTGTTGTAGTATGGGAGTATTAGATTTAAAGTTGGCTGCGTTCTTTCTGATAAAGTTTTGTACGGGCGTTAAACTATCTGTTCCGTATGCTGCAAAATAATCCTCCGTATATTGCTGAAAATCTTCAAAGACAAACTCACCAGCAACTTTATCAACATAATCATGATATAAATCAGGCGTTGCAAATTTAGCATACAATACTACGTCAGGGTCATTACTCTCGGCATTAATAATTTCAGGGTCAAGAGGCAGGGCAGGCTCAGGAGGTAACCCTTCAGCTTCGTCTATATTTCGCAGCTTATTAACATCCGTATGTTGAAATGGGATAGCTTGAATTGTTTCTGTTTTAACATTCACAGACTGAACTATACTTTCCCACCCTCCAACAGTAAGTTCAATATTAGTGCCGTCTTGGGATATCCAAGGGAAGGTCTTAATAGGCTCCAACTTGTTAGCTGTAACATCTGGATTTGGAGGTAGATTTCTAGATTCAGACATGAAAAGGACTAAAGCGTCCTCGGGTGCGTCCATGGCTTTCCCTTGTTTCTGTAAATCTTCAGCGGGCATAAAACTCCAAGCGACAGGGTGGCCATTGTCAGCAATAACCTCATTAATCCAAGTGGTAAACCTGTTTACCCACCCGGTATAAGAATCACCCCCCTTTATGTTCAACATAAGAATAGGGTCATCAGCAGGGGTCTCTTCAGGTAACGCGGGTGGTGGGGTTCTTCCGAATGGGCCACCATCAGCTGGGGTGGCGTAGGAATCATCGTTAAAAGGGTTGTCGTTGTATAAAAACTCTGGTGAATCGAAAGAATAATCTTCAGAGGTAAGGCTAGTTCTTGAGGTGGGGTAAAATTCGCGTGTATTTAAATCGTTAACTTGTTCGGCTAACGCTTGCATTTTAGACGTTTCGGCAATTACCTTTGCGACTGATTGTTTTGTTAGCCGAAAAAACCAGGTACCATTACCGTATTGCTCCTCGAATGCAATATCCACAGGAGGAACCTCAAACATAGAATCACTCCATTCAGAATCCGAGGTTTCCCCCATTAAAGTTAAGTTATTTAAAGCGTACGATATGGTAGGAGCTAAAGGTACCCAGCCATACCCATCGTCTCTGCTCCATACAGCTAAATCTCTGGCCCCTTCCTCTTGTATTACTTGCTGTTGTCCTTGTACCCAGAATTCGTACCGACCAAAATAAGAATCATCCCACTTAGGAAGGGTTGCAGTTTCATTAAAAATAAGCAAAGACTCAGATAGCTTTTGGAGATGTTCACTTGGCCCTTCTATTAAAGGTGAAAACCCTCCTTGAATAACAGCAGGTACGTCCAAAGCTTGAGAAGGACCGCCTAGTAATGTGGAAAGGTGGTCCTTTCCTTGAACGGTAAGACTTAAAGCTCCACTCTCTGCCTGTGTATTTTCTCTTACGTCTCCATCCCGTCCTTCACCGTACTTTGACAATAGCTGGCCTTCCGGGTCCTCGGGGTTGGATACCGTTTCAGCGTTAGCCATCTTTAAGGTAAAAGGGCTCTCTTGGAAAAAAGTTTTAATTGCTAAGTCTTGAGCGTAATCTTCATCCATATCTCCGATGTCAGTGTCAGAGTACTCCCCTTTGCCTGTGAAATTACCTAGCTTGTCGCTACCCCCTCCTGGGTCGGCTTTCCAACCTTCCATGATTGATTTTTTAAGACAGCTTATAGACCAAGCTATTTGAGGTTTCATAGCGGTGTTTTCAAAAGAACAATGGATTTTTCCAAGAGAAAGAGCTTGAGTGAGCAGTTTCTCAACAGCTTCAGCAGCGGGGGTACTTTTCAAACTAATCTTGTCAGAAAGAATAGATTTTGAGTCTTTATCAAACATAAGCTCATCTATTTCCTTCTCACTGTTGGACGCAGACGCGAACTCTAAATGCATAGAAACTTCTTGACCTATAGCTAAATTATACTCAGCGGTAATAAGCTCGGCAATGATTAGTTGTGATTTCCCAACACCATTCCCCCACCCAAAACGAAACTCGTACGATTGACCACCTCTTGCCACATTATCAAAAATTTCCTTCTCTACGTCAGAAGAGGTTATTACGATATCTAATTGTACGAATTTTCCAGGCCCATTCTTCGAACTTTGAAGTCCCATCTTAAAACTTTTCAAATTTTCCTTAAGATTAAAAGGGTCACCAAAACCATCCTTGGGACGGGCAGCAGCAAACGCCAGACTTTTATTAGAAGCTACGTCGTTACCTGGTACAAATTGAGCCATTTTTTAAGATTTAAAGGGATACCCTTCAAGAAAAGGGAGAAAAATCTTTTTACCTGAGATAAGCTCTGTTTTGGCGTCAAGAATTTTATTGGCGAGCATAATAACCCACCATAATTCTTCCGTATCATAAACCTTTAAAGCAATCAAGTCTGGTCGACCGTTTACCCCTTCAGGTATAATAGCGATTTTATGTTTAGAATTTTCCATATTCTCAATAAATTTAGAGAATATTGGAGAAGGGGAAAGAACAGAAAGAGGTTTACCTCGGTGTGTGAGGGAAACAGCTTTGTAGAGTTTGTGTGGGTCTGGCATATCTTAAAATGAATAAGTTCCGGGTCTTGCTCGGGAACCCGGTAGTCCAGCGCCGTTGCCACCGCCTCCTAAAGGTTCTCCTTTGTAGTCTGTTGGGAGCGGGTCGTTGTTTTTACCTGTAGGGTCCCCTACCTTATACCCATTAAATTCTTCTAATGTTAGACGAATTATGATTACTCGAGAGTCGGTACCGTAAGCTCCATTTTCATAATTGCTAGCCACCTCATATGAAGTAACGATGCATGGAGGGTATTCTAATATACTCCCCTCAATGACGAGTTGTGCGATTCCAGGGCCTTCCCCGTTTTGAATGTCGTCACTTACAGGTTCAACGGAGGCACGCGCCGTAGCGATAGCCTCTTCAACTACAGAAACATCATCAAAAAGCGAGGCGATATGGGGCAGTGTAAATTTTATTTCCAAATCCATGGTGAAAACCGTAGACCCTACCCACAAACGAAGAGGTTCTCTTCTTCTGTAAATATCCGTCTTGGTATACCCACCTCTTTTCTTCTCAGTAATTCGAGGGTTTTCATAAAAACTAATAACACCTGTGTCTTTAATTTCAAGGTACCCTAGTCTTTCCGCGCGTCTCTGTAATGTGTCTCCTGGTAATTCCATATTATTCGTTCCTCTCGTCTAGCTTTATTCCGAATTCCTTTACGTGTTGCCACATTTCAGACGCAAACGCGGTGTCGTTCTTCTTATCTTTAAAATATTTGTTCATTTCAGAGGCATCAAAGGCTGCCGTAAAGCTTTCCTGAAGCTTTAGGTTATCCCTTTCCTGTATCACTGCTAGTTCGGCCGAGCTTTTTACACGTTCTTCGTAAGGTATCATAGGGGTTTGTGAGATGGGTTCTATAGTGCCAGCATTTATTCCTTTACGAATTTCTGTGGTCTCCATAGTGTTCACGCCTCCCATAAGTGGGTCGGCGTCGTCGCCACCCGTAATCCAATCGAGTCCTGCGGATACCCAATTAAGAGGGTTAAATATGTTAGCTAAACCCTTGACAATCCATACAGCGATGTCCCAAACACCGATGATGAGGCCCTTTATTAAACCCCCAAGGGTTGGCATCGTCCAGCTCCATAGCGCATTCCACGTATTCTGTAGCATGATTCCAAAATTTGTAATCCCAGTATTAAAAATACTAGGCAAGGCTATAGCAAACGAGTCAATAGAAAGAACAACGTACTCCCAAACCTTTTTTAAACCGCCTTGGCCTATAAATCTCATAAGCCCATTAAATGCAAAGGACATAACCTCAACAGTATTTGCTATAGTATCACCTAAACTTGTAAGCCACTCTCCTACTTTCTCAAACCCTGTTTTACTCTCTTCTGTGGCTTCATCCAACGAAGTCATCATATTCATAAACTTTGTAGCTTGGTTTGCTATGGCGCTCGATAGCCAGTTAGAAATAACATCCGCCAGGTTTAGGATGGTATTTAAAAGCCTCTGTCTACTTTCTTTATCCCCTCCAAATATCTTCAGGGCCGCGCGTGGTATCCCCTCGAACGTGTTGACGAGGCGGTTCATAAAGGTACTCAGCATTCCTTCTATATCCTCGCTCTCGGAAAGTTCCCCCAGAGATTTAGCAAGCTTTTCTTGGATTGCGCCGAATTCTGGTAGTTTTTTGTTCATATCTTCAAGAATCGCAAAATCAGCATTACTAATACCGAAGCTTTTACCTAAAAATGCTTTCTTCATAGGCGAAGTGAATATGTCCGATTCTTTCATCGCCTTAGGTATATCCATAATAAGCTGCATAATACCTTCTGAGTCCAAATGTGATATATCTGCTTGTAAGCCTAGCTGAGCGCGTAACTTCATACCCTCACCACCGGCATCTAAAAACTTATCTGTGGCCTCTATTATAGGTTGTAACGCCTCTCCACCACCACCCATCTCAGCACCTATAACTGCTGCTGCTTGACGAAACGCACCTGCCCATTCAGGTCCATAGATACCCGCTTTGTCTTGGAACACCTTGGCATTAGATGCAAGAATTCCTGCTAATATTTCAGGGTTAGCCTCAGAAAGGTCTCGCAGGTTCAGCAACTGCGTCAGGGCTTTTGTCTGGGACTCTAAAGACATGCCCATGGTGTTGTTCATTTGCCTAGCAAGCATTAGGAACGGGGTATTGTCCAAGCCCAAAGCGGAAATCTTACCCATCACACCCATAAAGGCCTTAGTGTTTTGGCCTAAACCTCTTTCTACAAACTGTCCGAAGTTCGCTAAAACCTTATCAAACCTTCCAGGGAGGTCTCCTACTTTCTCAAGAGCCGAGAACAGCTTACCTTCAGTAAACGAGCCATTCTTTATCATAGAAGCTTTTAAACCTTCCTGAACACTAATCGTCTGGGCAATCGAAGACTGAACCGTTCGCAAAATGCCGTTGCTTTGGTTCACACTTGTTTTAAGCTCTTCGATTGCTTGAGTTAAGTCTTTAGTCATATATTAATTCCTAGGGTCTTGGTTGTTATACCCTAGACCTTCTAAGTATTTAGTAGGGGAAACGACAGAAAGGTCTCTTAGCTTTCGAACATCATACTGGCGTATAAACTCAGAAAGTACGTTTTTACCAAGTTTAGTAAACAGCCTCCCTAACATTACAGCCGTTTTCCAAGGAATGGGACCTTTTGAAGAAAACGTGTCAACTATTTTGGCCTTAACTCCCTCCCCCGAAACATAGTTCAGGTTAATACCTAACATCATCCTGTGTCCTGCTTTTGTAGGGTAAAAGGCATTCCCTGTCTTCTTACTTTGAAGTAACATTACAAGCGGGTTAGAATCCGTACCACTTTTACTCCGATAGTAAAAGGTATAAAGATTGGAGTTGAAAGACGCTACGCGATTCACTGTTCCAATTCTATGCTTGGCTTTTTCTAAATTTAAATCAATATCTGGCTTCACTTTTTTAGGTACCCCTCTATTATATATTAATGTGGAGCGGGGAAGACAACTTAGATAACGAAATTGCTGAATTTGTAGAACAAATTGATTATGCTCTATCCTTCGCTTTTAAAGAAAAGTGGAAGCACAGGTTTTCGTCAAGCTTTATAAATATCTTTCAAGAAAAGATAATGACGGCTTTAAAGAGGAAAAAACCCTTTAAGCTTTCAACCTTAGAAGCAACTTACATAAATAAGTATAATTACAAAATTGAGTACGTACGAGACTTTTTTAAATGTATAAAAATAAGCCTGTACAAACCTTTAGTGATAGACGACAGATACAAGAGGAGAACCTCCCCTTAAAAATCATTTAGCTCAAGGGCTTTTTTTAGTTTTTTGGTAATGGCCCTTTTCAACAGCTCTCTTAGCTTTAATAGTTTCAATAAGCTTCTCTGCCTTTACTGGGTCAGCTCCTTGGGCAGGACAGATGTCCTTATAACCACACCAGTCGCAAAAGCGATTTATTACAGGATGAAAGTCGTCTTTCTTTCTTTTCCTAATATCCCAAACTTTACCTTTCTGGTCCTTTAAAAACATGGCCACATGGTTTGCTGGGTATTTTATAGATACAAACTTATCTAAATGAGGGTAGTAATGTGCTACGGTTACACGGTCTATAGGAACATCATACATTTTATGTATGGCGTACGCATACATTTGCATCTGAGCGTCATTATATAAACTTCTTTTAGACGCGGCCCTTTTACTGGTTTTATAATCTATTACTAAAAGGTCACCCGTTTTACCCATAACAACGCGGTCGATGATACCATTTAACTCATACCCCTCACAAGGAGAAGGTACAGTAAAGCGCATCTCAGTACTAATCGTCTCAGTTAGAGGTTTGTTAAAGGTTAAAAAGTTCCGAAGGGATACTTCAGTTAGTGACTCCTTCTCTTTTCCAAAGGTGAACTGGCTGCGAACGGACTTAGCAATAGCATTAAGTTCTTCGTAGGTGGTGCAGTTGACGCCATCCTCAAGAATCTTGTGAATGTACTGGCCGAACTGTAAGGCGTCCGTAGAGAGAGTATCATTGAAATCTTCCTTCAAATAATCAATATATTTGAATTTGTACTTCTTTTTACACTCATCGAAGACTTTAATTTTACTAGGCGACACTTTATTTATAAACATATGAACATTCCATCCAGTATTATTAAAGACTATTTACATGAGAAATTTGAAGATTTTTTAGTAAATAATGAAGAATTCTTAGTACCCTCGATATTCATGGATGATACCAAATTCCACATGTCGATAAACTTAAGTACAGGTCTATGGCAAGATTTCAAATCTAAAGAGACAGGAAATTTCCCACAGTTGGTATCTCACGTTGAAGGTATTTCATACCAAGAGGCTCACAAGTTTATAGGTAGGAAGTTGTTTGATTCCCCGGAGGCATTGTTTGACGTCTCTACGGTTTCTCAGATGGAAATCTACGTGGGCAAATCTAAGATAGGAGAGGAGTTTGAAAACTTTAAAAAATTAGATATACCAAAAGCTCTACTTTCAAAATCTCTAACAGAGCGGTTATCAGCGAAAGCGGTCATTTCTAGAAAATTAGAAAGGTTTCCGTTCTATGTAGGAGTGGAAGGAAAATACTCTAACCGCCTAATAATCCCTTATAAGTACCACAATGATATGGTTTACTTTCAGGCGAGGAGTTTATCCTCTTACGGTATGAAGTATTTAAACCCGGGAAAGACTACTCATGGTGTTAAGTCCAGCGAGATTCTTTTCCCCTTCAATGAATCCTTAGATTACGTAATCGTAACTGAAGGACCTATGGATGCTATCACTTTACAAGTAAACGGGTTAAACGCAACATGCGTTCAAGGGAGTATGATGTCTTACACTCAAGCACGGTTGCTTACTAAAAAGAAAGTAATACTTAGCTTTGATAATGATGAAGCAGGTCGCATAGGAGAAGAGAAAGCTCGCAATCTCTTACTACGTTTAAACACGTCAGAGATTTACAACGTACAACCCCCATCTAACTACAAAGATTGGAATGCGTTCCACATTGACCTAAACAACCCTAAAGGGATGAGAGAGCACGTTAAATCAAATATTCACCAAATGAATTTTGAATACTTTGTGTCTAAAGGGTTATCGGCAAATTAGCGAAAACTTATCGCTATAAATGGTCTCGTCCATTAGTGAGTATTTCACTTGGATTTGGTATCGACCAACATTCGAAAACGTATAACCATACTTCATAGTATCGTTTGAGGTTATATTATCCACGTCGGTAAACGCTTGTAGTGTCTCCCACTCTTCGTTATTCTCGTCAAACTTTTTAATCTGTATTTGCGCGGCTTGGATAACTGCGTTATTAAAGATACTCCGGACGTCCTTAGGTACAGAAGTGTCATTTAACGCGATGGTAGTACTAATCGACAAACTAACAACACTATTAACGTTAACGTATTTCTGGAGTAGTTTATTCCTAGACGTAACAGATAACGGCTCTGCTAACCCCAATATAGTATCATTCCATAAATCGAAGGTGTTTATGTAAACCTTTGATTGCGCGCCTTCAAAATCTACAATAGTCCAGAAGTCGTAATATTTACCTACACCTGACGCGTGGGAATGAGTAGCTGCATAATCTGAGACCAAAGGTCCGCCAATATCGGTAAGAGCAGAGGTAGATACAGCAAGAGGTTGAAGTATTACCCCAAAGTGACCTTCTTTGATTCTATAAATCCCGCTTGCTGCGCTGACGCTACCGTCATAACTCGTCACATTAAAGGATTCGTTGGAGGGTAGGGTTTGTCGAACTCTGCCGGGGCCGCTAAAATTAACCCAACGCATATCCACTGCAGACGTAGTAGAAGAGACAACAAGACCATACTCGGTGCTGGAGGCGTTATAATCTAAATAAGCCTCAGGGTCTCCATTGGATATTAAACCTAAACGGGTGCTGGACGCGCTCTGGTCCCTAATGGCAACTACGGAACATACTTGGTAAGGGTCGGAATATACTCCGTTCTTAACGTAAAAGAACTCTAATAGTGTCTTTCCCAAAGGAGTTGGGCGGTTCTTTCTAGGGACTACGGTGATATTGTTAATCTTCATGGCAAAGGGTCTACTTATCTACCCTCGTCGTCCTTTATTTGATGTTTGTTTCATGGCTTCTTCTTTAGCCTCTTGTTCTTTTTTGAAAAAGTTCAAAAAACTGTTCCTCTGGGAGGAGGACATGCCTTGAATAGACAAAAAATCAAAATGGCAGTATTTAACTAGAGTGTACGCTTCTGCGTCTAAGACCTGACCGTCACACCGAACCTCTAGCTCGTAAAGAAAAAATTTGAGTTTATCCCTACTGTTACAGAGTTTTTAGCACCACAATTTTCGCAGGCCCACAAAGTATCAGTATTTAACCCGTATGAAGGTGAGAAAATCGCGTTCCGAAGAGCAGCTATATCTCGAACAGTAGTGCCTTCAATAAACAAGGATAAAATGGTTTTATCTGTAACTCCTTCTACCTCATAAACATAATTAGGTAAAGCCTCTATAATTTGCTTAACTGAGTTGATATTCTCCTCGTCTTTAACCCTCAAAACGCCTACTTTGGCTGTTTTTTTAGAGTCTGGAAGGAATACAGTTGTTTCCGACTCTAAATCACCCTCCAAATAATCAACGGCCATAGAGGACAACTGATAATCTATGTTTGTCTCATGAGAACAAGACTCGCACTTAATAGGGTATAAGTATTTGGAACCGTAGGACAGCTCTCTTATTTTATAAAGACAAAATAACTTATCCGGTACGGTTAAATTTTTGTAATCAGGGCCCTGTATACAGGTACTAAGAACCTCGTTTAAAGAGTGCAAAGCTCTATCACCTTGAGCGCCTGATTGAATCTTTTTCTCATCAGAGAACTTCAAAGCTCGAATGTTAATAGTGTCTTTATCGTACCCTTCGTACATTTTACCGAGAGAAGGAAGGTTAAACTCAACAAAGGAATCTACGTTTTTAACATTCTCAAGAAGAGAGGCCACAGTATCTTTTATTACAGTTACTTGAGGTACGGTCTCATTTGCAGGAGAAGGAGGAGCTTCTGGAGCTGCTTCTTTACCTCCGTTATCAAATTCCTGAGCGAGGTCTACAATACTTTTATTTTTATCTTTACCAAACATAATGTTACAAAACGTCCTAAGGGACTATAATGTCAGTATATAATAGTAACCTTATGAAAATTATAGTAGAAAATCTGGTTTCAATTTTAGAAACTGACCACGAAAAACTAAAAAGTATTCTGGAGAAGAAATACCAGTTTAAAGTAGAAGGGTACCAATACGTTGCATCGTACAAAAGAGGTCACTGGGACGGCTTTAAAAAGTTTTTCCAAAAAACCACAGGAAAGTTCGGTACGGGTCTACTATCATATATAATATATGATTTGGAGGTAGGAAATATAGAGTATGAAATAGAGGATAAAAGAAAAAGTATAAACATAAAGGATTATACAATATCTTCAATAGAATATAGAGATTACCAAAAACAGTTAATAGAAAAAGCCCTAAAAGAAAAAGGATGTATTATACAAGCTCCAACTGGTTCGGGAAAGACAGTAGTCTTAGCTGGTATATTAAAAGCTTTAGAGGGCAAAACCGGACTTGTAGTATTTAACAAGAAACAATTGGTTCATCAAACCTATGAGTTCTTAACTAAACATGGTTTTGATGTAGGGGTTGCTTTTGGAGAGGGGGTTGATATTAAACCTGTAACACTGTGTACAGTACAATCTATAGATAAAGTTCTAGACACTCACCTTAAACACTCTGAGTTTATTATTTTTGATGAAGTTCATGAATTCTCCAAAGGTAAATTAGCAACCAAAGTAATAAAATCTTTCCCAAAAGCACAATTTAGAATAGGAATGACCGCAACAGTACCAACAGATAAAATAGCTAAGCTGAACTTGATTTCAGCATTAGGTCCAGTAATTAAAGAAGTTGAAGCTTCTGATTTAGTAGAATTAGGTTTTCTAACAAAACCTAAGATTCATATCTTACCAGCACCAAGTGTTGTTTTAAAAGATGACGATTCTTATTTTGAAGTGTATCGTAAGTCTATTACTGAAAATGATTTACGTAATCAAATGATAACAACTTTGGTTTCTAATTTTAAAGAGAAACCTTCTAGGACTTTGATTTTAGTTAAAGACTTAGCTCACGCTGAAGTTTTACAGAAACTTATACCAGGTTCTTTAAAGTTAGAAGGTAAGGATGATTTAGCCACTCGGAAAAAGACCATCACTCAATTTGTAAAAACTAAGAACTCTGTTTTAATAGGAACTACAATCATGCAAACAGGTGTCGACATTCCAGAGATTACCCATTTGATAAATGCTAGGGGTCTTAAATCTGAGATTGCTACTTTACAGGCTTTAGGTAGAGCATTACGTATACACGAATCCAAATCAAAGGTTTACATTTTTGATTTTAAGGACGAAGCTCCCTACTTATCCAAACACTCTAAAGATAGGGTTAAACACTATAAATCCTTAAACTTCGAGGTAATAGACCATGCGTAAAAAGAAAGAGAAATATAAAGTAAATCGGCTCGAAGAGTTCGATATTGAAGAGTTTCGCGATGTTATTAAAAATCTTGAGAAGCTCCTAACCGAAAAAGTCATTACCGAGGATAACGTAAAAACGCTAACCAACACGATAGGCCAGCTTACACTTTTACGTGACAAGCATGTCGATGCCTTAATTAGCTGGCTTAAGCAGGATTATATTTTAGACGATTAAACTTCTTCAGTCTCTTCTTCAGAGCCTGTTTCGTTTGTTAGTTCTTCCAAAGCACTTTGCGCGGTCGCTAGGTCAGCTTTGGCTTGTTCTATTTGTTCGTCTCTCTCTTCCACCTGTGCGGCTTCTACCTCTTCAGTCTCCTCTTCGGAAGACATAGATTGACCTTGTGAAAAATCAATATCTTGGAACAATTCCTCTAGGTCTGTAGCAAGGTCAACAATCTCTTCTTGACTGATTGCGGGTTGGTCGGGCATTGCGCTATCAGGGTCTTCCTCAGGGACGACTTCCTCTCCTGCTGCCATTGGGTCCATACTTTCTCCTACTAGCTTCTTTGAAGGCGGCTCCTTGCCTACTTTTTCATCAGCTGCTTGTTTTTCTTTCTTGGCTTTCTTAACTCCCTTCTTTTCCTTACCAATTTTCTTGTCGATTTTGTCTACGTCACCGTCTCCATCTTCGTCTTTAGTTAAGTCCGATTCAGTGTCATCGCCTTCCTTGTCTTCTTCTTCTGGCTTACCACCTTTCATCTTAATAGCTAAATCCTTTGCTTTTTTAGCAACGGACTTAAGTTTTTTGAAGCTTGGTGCTTCCTCTTCCCCATCCCTCTCTTCGCCTTCTTCGTCATCGCCTTTGCCTGAAATCATGTCTTTTACGGCTTCGGTGAGATTAACAGGCTTCATGAAGTAGTTTAATTCTGCATCATCAAACTCCACACCTTCAAAGATATCAGAGATGAAGTCCGAAACGTCAAGAATCGCTACGCCACTCTTGTTTTTCAGGTAAGAGCCGAACTCTTTAGCCGTTTTTTGGTTAATGCCCCCATCTGTTAAGTGTTCAGATATGGATGTAAACAGGCTTGCTTGTGTTTCTGCAAGTGTTTTAAAAGATGGAATCATTTTTAAGTTGTTTATGTTGATGCCATACTTAACGTTTAGCATTTCAACAATAATTTCCTTAACTGGCTTCTTAAGTTCAAAAATCTTAGAAGTGAAGGACTTGATATCTTTAGTTGATACGTGTCCTGGGTTGATTACATCGTAAGTGGAAGCTAGTACTTCTTGGATTTCTCTCTTACTCGCGAGCGCGAAGTATGGTATTTCTTCAACGACACCTATTAGCTTCTCTTCAATCTTTTCTACACCTTCGTAGATACATGACGCAAGCTCAGAGATGAACTCGTTATTGTGCCAGGCCTTAGACAGGTTTCCTTTCGCGTTGATTATTTCTTTGCGGACTAGTTCGTTCTCACAAATCATTTGGTAGACGTCGGATTGAGGGTTGTTAGGCACAACCATCTCAGACAGTTGTTGTGAGTCTTGTTTTGGGAGATTATATGCTTTAGAAATAGCGTTGTTAAGTTTTAAAGCATTTACTACGTCCATGTTAATCCCATCGAGATTGGTTATCTCACTCTTAATAGATTCTGTTAAATCCTTTATCTGTTGAAACTTATCGTTGTTCGGGCTAAATATATTTTTATCTAAAGAATCTTTTGCTTTTTGTACTTGGGCACGATAATCATTAGCTTGGCTTCTATTTGTAAAAGACTCAAGAAGGTCCTCGAAACTTGAAGTTGCCTCCTCGTAGTTATTTTCCCTCAACATACCTACAAAATCAGAAACTTTAGATTGCGTATAGTTATCCATATACTCATCAGAAAGAACTTCACTAAGCTGTGTAGTTTTAAATTCGAATAACCTGATAGTATCGTTAACCTTTTCAAAAGAACAACTTACAAGGTTATCAGATTCAGAGACCATAGATAAAGAATTAGCTTCATTGTCTATTTTAAGGATTGCGAGATTTTCGCGAGTGCTTCTACTAAGGTAATCAACGGCTTCGTTAATTTTGGTCAGTGATTTGTCTCGGGTTTCGAAAAGAGAAGTTAAATTATTATTGAAATTTTCCATAGTGGGAACTAGTATAGTATATACTACCGCTCAACGGTATTTTGGAGGTAAACTTTTATAAACTTTGTGTTTAGGGTGCTGGCGCTCCCGGAGGACCTGCTGGGGGCTGTCCTGGGACCGGCGGAACCTCACCCCCTTGACCTGGAGGTACTTGACCTTCCATGCCCGGAGGAGCCATCCCACCGCCCATAGGGGGAGGAGGGGGAGCTAGTTCTGCTTGCGTTTTGGCGAGTTCTTCCGCGTCCTTCTTTAAGTTTTCTTTAATTTCTTTAATTTCAGCATCAGAAAAGTTAAAGTAAGTTCTATAGATGTAATCATCCGGAAATAACATTAAACCTTTAGCAGCCTGTACGATTCTCAACCTTTGTTCATCGGTCTCAAGCCTACGCTTTAAGAACATGTCTGAAGGTGGGTACAAGGTTACTTTAAAGTTATTGTACATAACTGCTGGGAAGCCTTTTAATTGTAAATGTCTGCGGCACAACTCTCTAAGACCTGACTCAATATCTCTTTGAAGTCTCATTACTGTCTTTGCAAACTTAACATCTAACTGGCTAAGGTTAGCCTTTCTTTCTCCTGACTGTTCCTTTTCAACAATAAAGTCTTTTGGAACCTTAAGAGCTGCAAGTAGTTTATCTCTAAAATACTTAACGTCATCAACGTCCCCTAGATTTTGAGCGCCAGGTAGTGTTTCAACTTTAGTTCCTTGCCCGTTACGGGTTGGAATGAAGAAATCCTCGTCTGCGGAAAGAGGGTTGTACCTCTCATCGATTGAACCTGTATCCGGGTTCCAAAACTTCTCTTTCTTGAACTTCTGCTTAATCCGCTCCATGAAATTCTCTACCTTACTTTGAGGAATAGAGCCTGTTTCAATGTAGAACGCTCTCCTTTCAGGAGCTCTTTGCAGCCTGTATATAAGCATAGCGTCTTCCATCATTTTAAGGGAGTTCCAAGCTGTTATAGCAGGTGCTAAAACAGATTTACCATAAGGGTAGTAATTAGCGTCAGAAGTATGACGCCTAAAGTGTATAATTTGGTTTTTATCTAACGTGAGTATACTACCATTGCCTGTACCTCCCATTCCTACGGCATCCATAGGAGTATGAGAACCTGTCTCTCCAGGCTTTGGAATCTCTTGGTAAAACTTCTGTAGGTATCCGTAAGTGTCTTCCACACGGTAAATGAAGTTTGGGTTTAGAACTTTAATTCTTTGAATACCCGCGCTTGATTGGTTTAAGTTTACGATATTTTCTACAAAGCAGTCACCAAACTTAACCACGTTTCTTGTAATGTCCCAAATGTGAGTTTCTAAGTCTATCTTTTTTATAAACTTTTCTACTGCCTCTTTGACGATTTTGTCCTCGGTTTCAATTACGAAGGGGGTCCCGTCCTCATTTTTCAAAGTAGAGTCATCAGAGTAAATATCACATGCTGCGCCAATCTCAGGATAGTCATCCATCATCTCGTACTTTCTGTATCGAGTTCGTCTAGAGTGCTCTACTTTTGGTAATTTGAGAAAACCTTTAGAAACACTGACGCTTCCTCCTCCTGTACCATCATGAGCGGGCATAAGGTCTCCACCTTTAGCGTCCTGTGCATCTCCTGCGAGAGGAGGGGCAAGGGTAGGTCTTCCTTTCTTCCGTCCGAAGAATTTACTAAAAAACGCTAAAAAGCGTCCGTTACCGAAGGAACCCCCTCCATGTCTTACTGCCTCTGGGAATTCTGTGAAATTCTCATTGAGGTTGTTATTGTCTTCGTTTAATTTTTTAGAACCCATTGCATATATTCCTTAAGTTTTTCTTTTTCATTAAGGTCACCATATTTAGACCTTGAGATTGGATTTGCGGTTGTTTTTGTGTTAGCATCTGATTTTATAGTTTCAATAGCCATAGGGCTCTTTAAGAAAATTTGATTACAAGCGTACATTCCTATTGCGAGACTCATGACCAAATCGTCGTGATACCCCTCGTCTGCCTGCATTTTCCCGTTCTCAGTAATGATAAAGGTTTGTAATTCCTTTACCGTTCTTTGAGAGTTTATCTTATATCTGGAAGTTCTGAGGCCCTCCTCTAAAACACTCAAAATAGTATCTCTATTCTTTACGGTGACTAGGATTCCTATGTCCCCCTTATCGTCACACCACATATTCTCGTACTCCAGCTCATCCCATAACTCTTCGATTAAAGCTAAACCAAGACCGTTTCTCTCAACCACAACATAGGCTAGGTTGTATTTTGTAGCTTCGTCGTGTATTGTTTTGGCAAAAGCCTTCAACGAGACGTTATTAGAGTAAAACTCAGCTACCTGCTCTCCATTATACATGTTAATAATGTGGAAAGCTGAATAGTCCTTCTCTCTACCAAAGGACGCGTCTACCGATAACGCGTACGTATGCAACTTCTCAGGCTCTTTATATAACCTCATCCTGTTGTTATACTTTGATACGCAGTCTGTCTCTGTGTTATCTGTTAGCCTACGAAGGGTGTCTGCATTAATAAACGTATCACCTGTACCTAGGAAGTCGCATTCATACTCTTGGCTCCACATTCTGTCACCTAGCGCGGGTCTCATTTCTAAAGCCCACTTCTCTGTGTATTCAGGGTGCTCTCTCCAATAAATATCAATTACATTAAATCCATTCTCTCCTCGCTCTGCCCCTTTGTATATCTCATAATACAAATTAGACATCCCATTAACCGTAGAAAGCAATACCGCATTACCACCTGTGGATAGTGTTGGATACATAGCGGCCCAGAAGTCTGCCATATCGGGGATAAAAGCAGCCTCATCTACAATTAGAAGAGACACCGACTCACCACGACCAGCTCCCGCAGGTTGTGACCGAATTCTACTTCCAGTTTCCAAGACTAGGTTGTGTTTGTTCTTTTCGTGGACACCCGGTTTTAACCAAGGAGGTAACTCCTCATACATCTCAATAACGCGTCTAAGGAAGGATGTGGACTCTCTATCACCAATGGATACAACCATGCACATCTTTTTCTCATGAAAGATAATAAACCACAAAGCATAAGCACACATAATAGTGGTTACCCCTGCCTGACGGAACTTTTTAATTACGTTAAACCTGTTAGAATTGATTTCGGTTACAATTCTATTTTGAAATCTGTACAAATCAAATGGGACTTGTCCTCTTACGGGGTGAATGATTTTGATATATTCTTTTATAAAATATACCGGGTCCGCAGAGCATTTTTCAAATTCTTTTAAAATTTCCTGTTTATCCATGTTATTTATTATAGTGCGGTTACTTTTATATAGCATGGCAAAATATGCATTTATACCTTCTAGGACCGGTAACTCTAAAACCTTGAGCAATTTAAAGGATTTTTTCAAATTAGCGGGGTATGACGTAAAAGTGTTGATAGGTAAACCTTCCATTTTCGAAGCATATAGCGAAGCCTTACGCGAGTGTAAGGTGAAAGCTACCGATAAGGTAGTTATGTGCCACGATGATATTGAAATTCTAAGTAAGACCGAGGCTTTCAATACTGTTTTAGATGCCCATTTTAAAAAGCCGAAGGCTGGATTTTTAGGTGTAGCAGGTACGAGGTATTTTCCAGACCACGCAGTTTGGTGGAATGGGTACGGTGTGGACCATAAACCTATGAACCCTCAAAACCCTTTATGTGGTTTTATTTTCCACGGGAAAACACCAGAAAGTATGAGAGCTGAAGTCTACGGGGCACAAGCCAATACTGTAGTCATGGACGGTGTGTTTTTGGCCGCTACGGGCGCGGTATTAAATTCCATCCAGATTTCAAAACCTAAGTCTTTTGAAGGGGGGTGGCATTTCTATGATGTCTTTTATACGTACCAAGCCTTTAAAAAGGGATTTGTGAACCGCACTGCTCCTATAATGATTCGTCATGAGTCAGTAGGGGAACCTGACGAGGTTTATAATAAAAATAGATTAGCGTTTCTTAAACTATGTGGGGGTGACCTGCCTGTTCAAGCATTTTAGTAATGCATAGTGTAAATCTTATCAAACGCTTTTTCTGGAAATTTACGCAGAAGCTTCTCTAGTTTTTCGGTCATGTTATCCTTTTTTGCTGCTATAACAATCGAGTTACAGTGCTTGCTTATATACTCCACAAAATCACTAGTAATCTCGTCACTGTTGTAATTTAAAGAGTCGGCGCTTTGCTCCTCTCCCAATACCACCGTCTTGTCTGCTTTCTCCGAGAGGTCAGCCAACATAACTTTAGACTGTGTAGTCGAGTTGCTTCCGAAGCTGGGATGAGGTATTACTAAAGTGTATGGGATTTTTAAACTACTAAGTATCTGGCCGACGATGAAATTAGCTCCTTTATATGAAGGGAGGAAAGCATAGTGTATATTTAATTCGTTTAATACTGTAGCTACCTTGTTTACGGCTTTTCTCCACTCTTTAGCGCTACGACCGCGTCCCTTTTTAGGAAATGTTTCATCCCCAAAAAATACCGCTATGTTTTTACTGGTCATCTGGCATTGCCGCCTGTTTTATTTCCAATGGCAAACATGTTGTTTGCGAATTGGCCTGTTTGGTTTAATGCTCCGCCGACAGCTCGGCCTGTCCCTTTAAGAGCTCCCCCGGCAACGTAACCCGCTCCTTTAAGAGCTCCGCCTGCGACTGTAGCGCCCGCTTTAAGGCCCGCACCGGCAAGTTTTCCAAGCCCTCTTCCTGTTGCTGCAGCAGCTCTATATTTGTAACTCTTAGTAATATCGGAGGCTCTCTTAAACGCACCAGCGTTCTTACCTCGCTCTATAGCATTAGCTCTAGCGTCTTCAGGAGACGCAGGCTTGACTCCCTCAGGCTTGGCAACCGCGGTCTTTTTAGTAGGGTACTTTTTATTAAAATGTGCCGAGGCGACGGCAGGGGAGACGTGCTTCTTGCCTCCTTTTCCCTTAGAAGCACCTTTACCACTGAAATCTACAGTTGTAGTATTCATAGTACTACCTGCGGCACCAGCGGTTTGGGTCTGCTGCTTTGGTTGACCTCCTTTTGGATTGGTAAATACTGGGGTGGTAGGAACAACATTGCCTTTAGCAAGTGTACTATTACCGTTACCTGCTGCTGCTTTGTTTTTAGCTGCTTGCTTTGCGTTATACACTACCATTGCGCCGCCTTTGCTGCTGCCTCCTATCTGGTTACCATCCTTACCAACAATCTCTCCTAACATACTAGGGGTTAATACTTTAACGCCTTCATTGGCTGTTCCACCAATCTTTTTAAGACCTTTGCTGACCTTATTTAAACCAGCAGTCGCCGCCATTCCTGCGAGAGGAGCTGCTTTCTCTACTGTCTTGCCTGCAATCTCCCCGCCTGTTTTCACAGCCTTCCCTGCAGTTGATAGCCCCGTACCTACGACTTGACCAAGCCCCGCTGCGGCTGTTCCTACAAGAGGAATGGCAGCTAAAGGTTTAGTAGCCGCTGCAATCCCTTTTCCTGCTACGTCGGCTCCTCTACCTACTACATTAGAGCCAACTCTTGTTGCGACGCCACCAGCCTTACCTACTCCGGCTACTGTATCACCTACTGGCGCTGCAACTTTTCCAACACCATCGCCTACTTTACCTATCCCTTTTCGTACTGGTTTGATAGGGTTGATACTTAGCTCTTCAATCTTCCCATGACGCATCCTAGATTCGTTTGCAAACTTTTCTTTGCGACGTGCCATGCGTTCTACGTATTCTTTGTTGTCTCCGATTCCAAGCTTTTTAAAAGCTTTATGTGTCTTGAATGCCCTTCTAATTTTTTTACCGGTATTTCTTTTATCTCCGTCTTTTTCATTTCTAGCTTCTTTTCCAAAATGAGGGTCCTCAAAGTCCGTACCCTGTATTCCCCCAGACTTTTTAATTATAGCATCACCTACACGCTTTAGACGTTTCCTACCCTCATCAACTTTCTCACCGTGGGCTTTAGCAGCAGCTTTTACCTCACCTTTCTTAGTTTTCTTAACACCTTGAGTAGCTCCCCTGATAGCAGCTTCTGCACGAGAGTCTTTGCCTGAATCCCAATCGACAGGCGTCGCTTGCATACGCTTCCGGTTGGCTGCGGCTCTAGCGTTAAAACCTGTTATAGCTTGTTCTAGTTTTTCTTTATCACCTTTTTTTAGCTTACCTGACCTTTTTCTAATCATAAGCTTAGCTAGCTCTCGGTTCTTACTCTCTTGTAGGATGTTTCTGTTCATACTACAGTATTTAGTGTTTTTAACGCACACCCTCAGGAAAAACTTCGGGAGTATCTCGCATAACCTTTGCAGAGGCTTGAAGGTGGTAAACACCATATGCGGAAAACCCTTCTTCTACTACCTGGTATACTTCGTAAAATATATTTTGAAAAGATGGCTTAAGTACGTCTCCAGGTCTTAAAGGTCTGGAGATTTCACTCTCCAAGTATGCTTTGTTAAACGTAAAGACTTGGTCGTTTGAAATTTCAATACCAAACTCGGTTAAGTTCTCTTCTAAAGCTCTTGGGTCGTAATGAGCCCACACCACCTTAGGGTAAGGGTTGAGAGCCTTCATACGTTGCTCATCATATAAGGTGTCATGAGAGCCATCTTCTTCGAAAGTATATATTAAAACCTTAGACCCTGAAACTTTAATAAGCTCATCGTCCACCGCATTAAATAGGTTAATATCTGGGTTGTCTAAATCAAATAGATTAAGACTCCCGTCAGCATCATCTGAAGGGACGATGTTGTGGTTAAACTCAGATATTTTTTTCTTTGCCATACATTACGTGAAGTCGTGTCTATTAGTTGAGTAGTTAGGCAACGCCTTTCCGCGAACGTACAACTCCCCAAGCTTGTGTTTGCCGAAGTCGTCGTGATATACAGAAAAAGGAGCATCAATTGCATAAGCATGGTTGTACAAGTTAAACCCAGAGTTCATAAAACCACACACGGAATCAATCCACTGTGGGACGTAAGTGCTACGTTCTAAAGTAGAATCATAACTGCCGTACTGTACCTGTCCAGGTCCCAGGCGGCCAGTCTTAATTCCGTGGGGTTGCCCTCCTTCCCACAGATAAGTGTCCATTGGCCACGCGTTCCAATGTGGTGTATTTCGATTAAAGAAGTACATATACTGACCGAATGCGTCCTCCTGAGTTGCATGTGGAGGAGTTGATGAGGCTTCATAGCGGTCAAAGGTGCGACTATCATAAGGTGCATAATTATACCCTACTGAAGCTGAGACGTAGCTGGTTTGACTTGCATACGGGGTTCTGCTATGGTAAGCTTGGGTAGTTACAACTTGACCTTGAGGCCCAAAACATCCCGCTGATAAACTCCCATACGTATTACCATTTATATCAGTAGTTACTGGTATGACTTCAAATTTTTGAAGTACTATGTTACTAGATGTTGTGTATAGGTCATCAGACCAAAACCCTTTTGTTTCCATCTCGCATTTCCAGTAAAGGTCTGTTCGACTAACGGAACCTGACACAATATTGTTATCACCTGGCTGACTACCTGATAGTGAGAAATTATAAGAACGCATTGTCGTTGTCTTGTCGCTGAATATCGGTGCTCTAAAATATGTAATGGTCGCCCGTTGTTCTTCTATCCACCATGGACCTGATTGGGCTCCATCCAAGCCTGAAGCTTCTCCTCCCTCGGGAGTCAAACTACTAGTGGATGTGTGTCCGGGACCTCCGGTTACTGAATATGAAGTACCGAGTACTGCGGGTGTGAGGTTTGGTGCGATTCCTGGCATACTTTATATAGTTAAACCCAAGGCATTACCAGACAATTATATGTGGGCTTTTAGCCACGTTTGTTACTCCCTCCGAGCCGCAGTATATTAAAGCAGATACTAAAATGAGGGTGTATATGAGGAGGGCTAATCGAACCTTATTCCTGTACTTCATCACCACCTAAGGTTTTATGTACAATATCCGACATCAACTCAACAGGGTCTTTCGGCTCTTTGGTGTCTACAACCGTCTTCAAAATAGATGCCAGTTGAGTAACAACCAGTGTTATCAAGGTTGCCGCCACAGCAATAGATTCGGTATCTAACATAGACATTGCGAAGAGGAATGCAATCGTGCACGTACACAAATACAGTGCTCCGAATACCGCAAGGTGTTTTCCGGCTCGTTCCTTAGCAGTCTCAGATGCTCTAATGGTATCAATCTGTCCTTTCAGGTTTGCTTGCCTCAGACGAATCTCGCCATCAATTTCAGCTTTTCTAAGAGCAATCGCTTCTTTAGTAGAACCTAGAAGCTGCGCTTCCTTACCATCTCTATCAGCGGCACCTGCGGGCTCAGTAGGTGCTTCTTCTTTTACTTTAGTATTTTCTTGTTCTTCAATCAGCGCTTTCGCTTCTTCGGGGGTCAGTTCAGTAAGTTTAACGTTCCCTTTTTTATCGTATGTTTTTTTATAGTTAGGCATTGGATTATTCCTTTTGTGTAGGTAACGTACTGCCACTCATTTTCTCATACATGTGAGCCATTTGAAGTTGGATAAGTTTTATATTAGTATTATTCTCTTGGAGAAGGTCGCTCATACTTTCCATGCGAGCTTCAAGCTTTTCAATAGATGCGGTATTGCCCTCTATTTTCTCTTTGTTCCTCGCGATATCAGACTGCAAGGAGAAAAAGAAAAACAAAACAAAAACAAGAGGGCCTGTAACAGCCAGTAGTGCTTTCGTATGCGTTAGGTTAATATATTGTGGTTCTTTCAAGGTGGTGGTGTGTAGCGTTATAGGTCTGTTTTATATAGTAGACTACAGCACCGGTCGAGATATACTTTATCTTCTTTTTGAAGAATGACTAAGTGCGCGATTCGCGTCTCTAGTTCTCGCTGCCGCCTCTCGCTTAATACGTTTTAGACGATTTTGTTCCTGCCGAGTTACAGCCTTAACTTCGGAAGCCTCATGTTTCTTCAAAGCCTCAGTATTCTTTCTATGAGCACCCCGTCTAGATTTGTGCTCTTCTTTGGTTTGACGCTTACGTTGTGAGGATACCTTATTTGCAATCGCAACTCTTTGTGTTGTATTTGATTTAATATGCTCTAGACGTGCCTTGGCATTAATTTTACCGTAGTTGGGGGTTTTATCGGAAGTCCTTCTATTTTTAGCAGACTTGTCCTCTTCCCTTCGCGATGGTTGTGCGTTTTCATTCATACCCTCTCCTGTAAGTTGAAACTTCGTTTCGATTTTTTTGGTTTGAAGGGGGCTTTGGTATTTGCCGGTTTTTAAATCGTAATCATCTCCTCGCTTTTTTTTCTGAAGAGGAGAAAGGAACTTATTGGTTGTAAGATTAAATTTGTTTTTCGCTTGAGTTACCTGCAAAGGGGATTTCACTCGGGTGGCCATCCCAATAAATTCATTCACCTGTCCTTTTTTATACATAACTTAGCTCCTATCCTTTGCGGTAGAAAGCTTGTTGATAGCCCAGTCTCTACCTTTTCTCAAGGCGTTACCACCTCTCCTGGCTACGTATTTGCGACTCTTACCAGCTAAATCACCTACTTCCTTTTTTCCGGAAGTCCAGGCTGCTTTGGTAGTATCTCTGGCGGTTCTTGCAACGCCACGTCCTACCTCTTTCGCAGCGTCTTTATACTCACCTCTGCCAACCTTGTCTGAAACCTTTTCTGCTGTATTCCCGACTTGGTCCACTGCGGCCTTACCTACGCTCTTGCCCACAGTTATAGCGGAATTACCTACGTTCTTCACACCATGAGCAACATCAGATGTGGTCTTGCTTTTTAATACAGCTTTACCTACTTCTCTAGCTTTTCGTTCGCGCTTAGCTGACGTTTCACGAGCTGAGGAATCAGACTTAGCTTTGTGCGTCCGAGACTTGGCGGCCATGTCGTTTGGCGCCTCAATCTTATCAGGTTTGTCGAGCTCACATATAAGTCCTTTTCTGTACATGTAGTATCTAGGTAACCCCAATGGAGTCTTAAAATTTTTTTAAATGGCTTTAATACACTCTAGTGTAATTTCCTCGTATTCGTATCCAACCACTCCACCTCGCTCCACAATCAAAACAAAACTGTTTTTGGCCGCGATATTTTTTAAAACTCTTTTATAATTTTTTGTAGCTTTTTGCATAAGCTCGTAGTAACGCGAGGAGCCTTTCTTAGCCCCTTCTCTTCTAATCAGTATAACCGAAGGTAATTTAGCATAAACGCTCTTAGAATCGACTACAGCCACCTTGTCACCGCGTTCAGTGCTAAAATTGGAGATAGCCCCATATTTGATTAGACTAGTGTCTATATTAGGATGCGATGCGAATAACAACAAAAAAGGAATTAAAAATTTCATAACTTATTATAGTCGGTACTTACCGGTCGAGATTAAGTTTTTAGCAATTCCATTTGCGTAAACTTTTGTTAATCCTTGAACTTGGGTCGTTTGCAGTCTTAGCTGAGGTGCGACTTCTCTTCATACCACTCATTCTGGCGCAGAAGGACTTCCTTCTGCTGGCAGACTTGCTACCTTTCTTCAATTTAGATGGCTTAGTTGTCACGGCTGTCTTAAGCTTAGACCCTGGATTGGCTGCACGATAAGATGCGACCCCCTTTTTATTTAATCCACCCTCAGGATTTTTCCCTGCTTTCCGTGTCCAAGCCGCAGTTTTAGATTCCGAAACAGGTCGGCAAGAATTATCTGAATAAGCTTTCTTACCTGGAGTAGGTTCATACCCATCCCAACATCTTTTCTTCTTCTTTTTTCGTTGTCGAGCCGCAATCTCAGATAGGAGTCCCTTTTTGTACATAATATATCTAGTCTTTTCGAATTTTTTTAAAACCACTCTCTTCGGTCCCCATAGATTGGTTAAACTGTCTTTTCTCTCTTTTGCGTTGCAGGTTCGCTTTCCTATGAGCAGTGTACGTCTTTGATGCCTTAGGTGTTAGTTGTCCATCTTTGTCACGTATACCCATCATTATGTGATTCTTAACATGACGTACACGGGTGTTTTCTTTGCCAGCCTTACTATCTTGCTTTTGGTTTAATCTTTGCAAAGCATTTCCTGCTTTTCGGGTATGACCCTTTGGAGCGTTCGTACCCCCTGCGGCTTCTAACCCTCTTAGCTGTTCCGCACGCCTAGTACCTCTTTGATGACGGTCTTGTTGTCTCAGGACTCGCTCAGCTTCGTTTCTTGGATGCCTGCGCTTTTCGTCCAAAGCTTTTAGACCGGAACCAATCACAGCGGTACTTTCCCCGCCTTTTTCTTTATTTTTAAAATATGCTTTTTCACCGTGTCGCACCCGAGTTTTATTATCCTTCTTAACCTGTCTTGAGAGTTTATTGGATTTTCCACCAAAATCTTCAGGGTAGGCTTGCGTACCCTTTTTTGTAGGGTTATTAAAATCGTAGTTTTGTCTCGTTCGTTCTCTCTTCCTACCTTTTTTAGAACTTGCTCCTTTTGGTTCCATACTTTTCTCCGTATATCCCACTCCGTGCTTTTTAGCAAAGTCCCTTACATGAGACTCAAGTTCGTCGTCGCCTGCTTTTTGTTTCTTTGTTCTACCCTCAATCCAATTTGTTAAAGGCTTTCCTGATTTCTTTGCTTTAAGAACATCTTGCTCTTGTCCCGCTTTAGCTTTCTCTCTAGACCCAGTAGGGTCAGGGTCTCCCGGGTGCTCTACACCATGCGCGAGTT
>TARA_R110001583_G_scaffold26571_5_pt1 | contig 27192 bp, 24 predicted proteins | sample TARA_R110001583 | Tara Oceans TARA_R110001583 (sample SAMEA4398432) | marine metagenome | biome: Polar Biome; feature: [MES] marine water layer (ENVO:01000295) within the mesopelagic zone...; material: water (ENVO:00002006), including particulate matter (ENVO:01000060) such as...... | reverse complement strand
GACTATTTCTACTGCGTTTTCGCTTATTTATGTGGAATAACCACACATCATAAGCTCTGCCTTGTATAAAAAGTCAGCAACTCGTTGCAAAAATAAACTTGAAAGATCAACAGCCCCTAATATAAAACAGTGAGAGGTACTCCCTCACTTCAAAATAAATTTAGAATGTATCACCGATATTAAATGAGAATACTTCTGTTCTATCTCCCTCATATTCTTTTAATGGCCATGCAAGCGTAAAGACAAGTGGTCCCATCGGTGAAACCCATGTCAACTGTGTCCCCATTGAAACACGTATTCTACCTGGTTTAGAATAATCGCCAAAATAATCACAATTATATGAACAACTTAAACCATTATAATAATCATAATCAAACTCAGTATCCCAAACTTCACCAGCATCCACAAAGATACTACTACGTACTTGTCTTGTATAAGCTTCATCAAGAAAAGGAACAGGGAAAATCACTTCACCGCTCATTGTATATTTAGCATTCCCCCCTACTGCACTGTCAGTAAGCAGCATAGTACTACTACCGCCATCACTTCCTTTATACATTGCACGAGGACCAACAGTATTACTTGAGAAGCCTCGAAGGGTACGATAACCGCCTGCATAATAGTTTTCAAAGAAAGGTAAGATTTGATCATTACTCTCAAATTGTCCATAACCATTAGCGTACCCTAAAGTACCACGTAATAGCGTTGTCCAAGCCCCATCATTTGTAATACGTTCATAATTACTAATCTCAAAGTTTAATTTGAAATATTGTAAATCTGAACCGGGCACAGTCACTTTAGCCCACAAATTATGTTTCATGCCTTGGGTCGCCATTCTGCCTTTATCTTGGTTATTACGCGTCCATTTCGCGGTGAAATCAAAATTTTGGAAATCAACTGAACCATTAGCGTCAAGTTGTGAACCATAGATATCCCAGAATTTACTTAATTGCTCGTAAGATTTTAATTGCGCGATACCATTATTTTCCCAACCAACACTAAAACCTAAGCGATTGATTTCATCAACAGGGAAGCCCATATTGAAACGGATCCCATAGGTTGTATTGGTATAATCAACAATGTTAGCGTCACCGGCTTCAAACAGGTCATAAAAAACCCTGACGCCTCCACTGACACCATCTTTGGTTAAATAAGGTGTGGTGTAGTTTATATTGGCACTTTTACTGTAATCATTGAATTTTACTTCAAAGCCAACTTTATCACCTGTCCCTAAGAAATTATCTTGGCTAACACCACCAGTCAAACTGACACCAGACTCTGTCCCATAACCAACTCCCGCGGTAAATGAGCCAGAAGCTTGCTCTTCAACATTGACACTTAAATCAACAAGATCATCGCTGACACGTTCAGTATTAATATCAACCTTTGAAAAGAATCCTAAACGGCTTAATCGACTTTTAGATAATTCAATGTTTTCGCTTGATAACCAACCACCTTCCATTTGACGCATTTCACGGCGTAAAACAACATCAGAGGTTAAAACATTACCTGAGATATTAATATTACGCACATATCCGCGTTGTCCTGGCTCTATTGAGAAATTAACAACCACAGTATTACTATGATCATCGACATCGGGGTATGCTCTGACTTCCGGATAAGCATAACCTAAACGCCCTAAATATTTACGAATGCTTTGTTCTGAATAAGCGACATCTGAAGCAGCATAGGTATCCCCAATAACAAAAGGAATCAACGATTTTATATCTTCATCATGATCTAATAAATCACCAACAAACTGCACACCACCAATTGAGAATTTATTTCCTTCGGCGACATTGACCGTCACATAGACCCCTTTTTTATTTGGTGTCAGTGCTACTTGAGTATCTTCAATCGCAAAACGAATATAGCCTCTATCTAGGTAGTAACTTTTAATAACCTCTAGATCACCCGCTAATTTTTGTTTTTGATAATTATCATCAGCAAAGAAATCCCACCAACCACGAGAATCACTGAGTGTTAATTGTTTCAACAATAATTCATCAGGAAAAACATTATTGCCAATGATATTAATTTGCTCGATGAGTGCCGTTAGACCTTCTTTAAATACAAATTGAATAGAGACTCGGTTACGAGGTAAAGGTGTGACTACCGCTTCTACTTGCGCACTATATTTACCCACACTATGGTAAAAATCTTCTAAGCTTTTTTCGATACCTGAAAGTGTTGTTCTATCAAGCGGTTCTCCGACTTGGATGGATGATGATTTAAGAGAGTCTAAAATTTGTTCTTCTGATAGTTTATCATTACCGGTTAAACCAATATTACTGATCGTAGGACGCTCTTTAACCTTAAAAATTAAGGTATCGCCAGTACGATCCAGTTCGATTGATTCAAAGTGTGCGCTTGCATATAACTTTTTAATGGCGTTAGAAAGTTGGTAACTATCAACTTCGTCACCTTCTCTAATGGGCAGGCTTAATAAAGCGGCACCTAGAGTGACACGCTGTAACCCTTCAAACTGCAAATCAGAAATAGTAAATTTATCAGCCAATGATGGTAAGGCAAAACAGCTACTGAAGACAAATGCGGTTACTAATAAATATCTCTTTAACATCTTTTCACGAATCCTTTGTAACACTTATGCTGTGTTTTGATAAAAAGCCAGTATTCTATAAATTTCTTAAATCGCTTTCAATATAATGATTTATCAAAAAATATTATAGTAAATTAAAGTCATTCAATATCGCAATACTCATTAATGCGAGCAATATCGCCCCACCCACTTTAAATCCAAACTCTTGAATTTTTTCTGGAACGGGTTTACCTGTTACTACTTCAATAAAATAGTACATTAGATGCCCACCATCTAACACGGGTAATGGGATTAAATTCATCAGTCCTAAATTAACACTAATCAGCGCTAAAAAACCAAGGAAGTAAGCTAAACCATAATCAGCGCTCATTCCTGCACCTTTAGCGATTGAGACTGGTCCACTTAAGTTTTTAACTGATATATCACCAGTCACTAATTTTATTAAGGTATCAAAGGTTAATTTTGTTAATTGGCCTGTCTTTTCAACCCCTTTCACAAAAGCATCGATAACACCATATTTTAACGTTACACGATAAGCTTCCGGATAAGGATCAACCACTGGCGATACACCAATATAACCTTTACCACTATCTTGATGACGTTGAGGTGTCAATACCAATAAAGACTCCTGTTTATTCCTTTCTATTTTTAACGTTAATGGTGTTTCTGGATTATTTTGAATCAATACAACAAATTGCCCCCAATCCTTTAGTTGCTCATCATTAACCGCGAGCAATTTATCATCCGTTTTAAGTCCTGCTGCAAATGCGGCCCCATCTTTAGCGACATCAGCAACTTGTAGGTGAACCATCGAGCGATATGGGGAAATACCTAAACTGCTAATGATTGATTGTTTTTTCGGATCAAATACCCAATTTGCCAATGAGACCCTGTAGTTTGATATTGGTTCAATAGCCTCGCCGGTTAGGGTTTTAATTGTGATATTAAACTCACTTTCACCTATTTGGCCCACCAAAGCTAAATTTAATGCTTCCCAATCCCCTACTTGCTGTTCATTAACAGCCATGACTTGGAAACTTTGATCAGTTTTAATGACAGACATTGGGGTGTTTTCAATCACGCCTTGAGCAATTGGTTTCGCGCTGTTAATGCCAATCATATACATCAAGAAAAAGGCGATGATTGCCAACAAAAAATTAGCAATAGGGCCAGCCGCAACAATGGCAATGCGTTGCCATACTGTTTTTTTATCAAAGGCAAATTCTTGAAGTTCATCAGGCACGCTTTCAACGCGGCCATCCAACATTTTAACGTAACCGCCCATTGGGATAGCGGCAATAACAAACTCAGTACCAAATTTATCAATACGCTTAAATAATACTTTTCCAAAACCAATAGAAAAACGGTGAACTTTAACACCGCAACGTCTTGCTACCCAAAAATGCCCATACTCATGAATGGCAACTAAAATACTTAAGGCAACAATAAAAGCGCCTAAGTTCCATAAACCCGTTAACATAAAATATCTCGCTGGATGATTTCAAGCGCACTGACTTTGCTGGCGCCATCAAGCTCTATAAGTTGCTCAATAGAATGAATTGATTGTGTCGTTGTTTGCTGTAAAACGCGATCCACTAATTGTGGAATTTGTGAAAATAAAATTTTCCCAGTCAGAAAAGCATCCACAGCGACTTCATTAGAGGCATTTAATGCCGTTGTTGCATGTTGCCCTTGATAACAAGCATCAATGGCCAACTTTAAACAAGGGTAGCGTTCATAATCTGGTTTCATGAAAGTAAATTCAGGTGCACTAAAGAAATCAAAATTTCCGGCATTACTCTCAATTCGTTTTCCTCCTCCCATAACATGAGCAATAGGAATACGCATATCTGGGTTACCTATCTGTGCAATTACACTGCCATCGATATATTGCACCATTGAATGAATAACTGATTGAGGGTGAATAATAACCTGTAATTGTTCACGAGATGCATTAAATAACCAACGTGCTTCAATATATTCAAGTCCCTTATTCATCATAGTGGCAGAATCGATTGATATTTTCTGTCCCATTGACCAATTAGGATGTTTTACCGCTTGTTTTGGGGTAATGATAGGAAAACTTTCAAGTTCAGTATTAAGAAAAGGACCACCTGAACCAGTCAGTAATATCTTTGATACGCCTTGTGTTTTTAATTCGCAATGACCAATAGTATTTTGCAATGCAGGCGATAGAGCCTGATAAATGGCATTATGCTCACTATCAACTGGCCATAACTTGGCACCCGATTTTTGTACCGCATCAATAAAAAGTTGCCCAGACATGACTAAGGACTCTTTATTAGCAAGAAATATTTCTTTCCCTGCTTCAACTGCTGTAAGCGTTGTCTTTAAACCAGCTCCTCCAACAATGGCGGCCATAACAGAATCGATTTCATTACTACCTAATAACTGTAATAACTCTTCTTCATTATTAAGTACCTGTGAAGTACAATTTTGTTGTTGTAACTTAAGTGTTAATTCTTTAGCCGCCTTTGAGCAACTCATCGCCACATAACGAGGGGTAAATTCAATACATAGAGCCAGCATTTTTTCGACACTTTTAGATGCAACTAACAACGTCACATCATAAAGGTCAGCATTATCTCGACAAACACTTAATGTACTGTCACCAATAGATCCTGTTGCCCCTAAAATAGCTAAATTTTTCATTAAATCACACTAACCAAAGTAGATAAGTGAGCGTAAATACAGGGACTGCAGCTGTTAAACTATCAATACGATCTAAAATCCCACCATGCCCTGGTAACAAGTTACCACTATCTTTTAAATTAGCTTCACGTTTAAAAATACTTTCACTCAGATCTCCAAGTGCAGAAACAACGGTGGTGATAAATGCAGCGACAAAAAACAAGGCCATTTTATCTGCTGTAATATCAAGTAATATACTACCAACAAAAGCAATCATCATCGAACTGATGACACCGCCAATAAAACCTTCAATGGTTTTTCCTGGGCTCACATTAGGTGCCAATTTATGTTTACCGAAAAACTTACCACTAAAATAAGCACCAGTATCTGCGGCCCAGACTAATAAGAAAACAAACATTAATAAGCCACTACCATAATAAAAATCATGATGAATATTGACCGACCGTAATACGATCATTGACCAGAAAAAAGGAATCAATGTCAATAAACCAAATAATGCTTTAATTGCTTTACTACGCGCCCAAAAAGGACTGCTTTTAGGATAACTTGCCACTAAAAAAAAGGAAAGTCCCCACCAAACAGAGGCAACGATTAAGCCATTTTGAACAATCGGGTTAATGCCCGTTGCGCTCCAAAGCGAATTAACCGGTACTAACATCAATGTTAGCGCTAATACAAAACCAAAAAAATAGAGAATTGAACTTGATGATTCTTTAGGATTAACAAAGCTTGCCCACTCTTTACTGGCAAGTAAAAAAATGGTGGCCGTAAATAGCATAAAAAATTTAAGAGGTAGTAAAAAAATGCCCGCAATGGCAATTGGCGCTAAAAAAAGCGCTGTTATTATTCGTTGTTTCACAGAAACACCCTATTGAATTTAGTTATAAAAATCAGAGATGAGCAACTTGCTCACTGGTTTGACCAAACCGTCTCTCTTTACCAGAAAAAGCATCTAGTGCATCTTGAAATGCTTTGGCATCAAAATCTGGCCACAATACATCACTGAAATAGAGCTCAGCGTAAGCCAATTGCCACAATAAAAAATTACTAATGCGATGCTCACCACCAGTTCGAATCATTAAATCTACTGCTGGTAATTGATTTAAATTAATCACACTTGATAATCGTTCTTCGGTGATGTCATCGGAGCTAAGCTCCCCTTTTTCAACTAACCTAGTGAGTTGTTTGACAGCCTGAGTGATATCCCAACGCCCGCCATAATTAGCGGCAACATTTAAAACCAGTCCATTATTATTTTCAGTTAACTTTTCCGCTTGTAGAACCTTCTTTTGTAAATTTTCACTAAATCTAGAGATATCACCTATTATGTTTAACTTAATATTATGCTTATGTATTTTTTTTACTTCACTGCCCAAAACACTAAAAAAAAGCTCCATTAACATGGAGACTTCTTTTTCAGGACGCTTCCAATTTTCACTGCTAAAAGCATAAATTGTCAGCGCTTGAAGTTTTTTTTCACTTGCAAAAGCGATAGCTTTGCGCAAAGACTTTACACCGTGTCGATGCCCAAATACACGGTGTTTTCCTCTGCTTTCTGCCCAACGCCCATTGCCATCCATTATAATCGCAACATGTTTTGGCAAGCTTTGTTGTTCAGTTACAGTTGTCACTTTAATTCCTAATATCATCAAACAAGTAGAAAACATCGATTTCGTTTTTAAATGCTAAATCGACATTCTTCACAAGTATTCGGATTAAACTTCCATTAATTCTTTTTCTTTTACTGCTAATAGTTCATCAACTAATTTTACACTGTCATTAGTTGTTTGTTGTACTAAATCTTCGCCTTGGCGTTGTTGATCTTCGCTGATTTCTTTTTCTTTTTCTAACTCTTTCAGGTCACCGTTAGCATCACGACGAATATTACGGATTGCAATACGCGTGTTTTCTGCTTCTCCGCGTACCACTTTAATCAAATCTTTACGACGCTCTTCTGTTAGTGGCGGTAATGGAATGCGAATAACAGTACCAGCCGACATTGGGTTTAGACCTAGGTTAGAGCCCATAATCGCTTTCTCTACCGCAGCAATCAGAGTTGCATCAAAAACAGTTACCGTCAATGTTCTAGAGTCTTCTGTAGAAACGTTACCCACTTGACGAAGTGGTGTATTACTTCCGTAATATGGCACCATAATGCCATCCAACAGGCTAGGATGCGCACGACCAGTACGAATTTTAGCTAATTGACTTTTAAACGAGTCGATACTTTTACCCATGCGAGTTTGCGCATCATCTTTAATTTCATTGATCATTTTCTTTTCCCAAAATATTTAATTTGTAAATTTATTAATTTGTTAATTTAGAATTAATTAGCACAATGCATAATGGTTGTGCCTTCATCTTCACCTAATACGACGCGACTTAAAGCACCTGGTTTATTCATATTAAAAACACGAATAGGTAGGCTGTGGTCTCTCGCAAGGGTAAAAGCGGCCAAATCCATTACTTTTAATTCTTTTTCAAGCACCACTTGATAATCGATTTGCTTATATAGTGTTGCTTCAGGATTTTTAACCGGATCGGCATCATAGACGCCATCTACTTTAGTACCTTTCAAAACAGCATCTGCTTCAATTTCTATACCACGTAAACAAGCAGCAGAATCTGTTGTAAAGAAAGGATTTCCCGTGCCAGCAGCAAAAATAACAACGGTGCCTAATTTAAGATGTTTAATGGCTTCTGCCCAGTTGTAATCATCACAAACACCATTTAATGGAATCGCTGACATAAGACGAGAATTTACGTGCGCACGATGTAAAGCATCTCGCATTGCTAAACCATTCATGACCGTTGCTAACATGCCCATATGGTCTCCGACGACACGGTTCATACCTGCTTCAGCAAGACCCGCTCCACGGAAAATATTACCACCACCAATAACAAGACCAACCTGAACGCCAGCTTCAATTAAAGCTTTTATCTCTAGTGCCATACGGTCTAATACAGTTGGATCAATACCAAACCCTTCTTCACCGACAAGGGCTTCACCACTTAATTTTAATAGAATACGACGGTATGCTGACTTTGGGTTAGTGCTCATAAAACTGATTCCTCTATGTGGGCTAATAGCAATTACATTAATAAAAAGTCTAATAATAAACCTCTTATTAATAAAATTTAAGCACATTTATTGACACGGTAAATATAAAAGAACCGCAGAGCTAGCCGCGGTTCTTTTATTGTACAATAAACTTAAAGTTTATTATTTCAAAAGTAAAGATTACTTACTAGCAGCGGCCATAGTTGCAGCAACTTCAGCAGCAAAATCTTCTACTTTCTTCTCAATACCTTCACCAACTTCAAGACGGATAAACGCAACAACGTCTGCACCAGCATCTTTAAGAAGTTTAGAAACTTTAATTGAAGGATCTTTAACAAATGGTTGACCAGTAAGACTTACTTCACCAGTAAATTTAGCCATACGACCTGAAACCATTTTTTCAGCAATCTCAGCAGGTTTTCCGCTATCGATAGCAATTTGTAATTGAATTTCTTTCTCTTTCGCTACGACTTCAGCAGGTACGTCAGCTGGTTTAACGTAAGTAGGTGCAGCTGCAGCAATATGCATTGCAATATCTTTAGCAAGATCTGCATCACCACCAGTAAGAATTGAAAGAACACCAATTTTACCACTGTGTACGTATGCGCCAAGGTTTTCACCTTCAACGATTTGTAAACGTCGGATAGAGATGTTTTCACCGATTTTAGCGACTAAATGAGCACGTGCTTCTTCAACCGAAGTTGTCTCGTCATATGCTAATGCACCTAATGCTTCAAGATCAGTTACTTTGTTTGCTAGTGCAACATCAGCTACTTTATTAGCAAATGCTAAGAAGCTTTTATCCATTGCTACGAAATCAGTTTCACAGTTAACTTCAGCAATCAGTGCGATAGCACCTTCAGTTTTTGCTAAAATTACGCCTTCAGCTGCAATACGGCCAGCTTTTTTAGCCGCTTTGATTGCACCTGATTTACGCATATTTTCAATTGCAAGCTCGATGTCACCATCAGCTTCAACTAATGCTTTTTTACAATCCATCATACCCGCAGCTGTGCGGTCACGAAGTTCTTTAACTTGTTTAGCTGTAATAGCCATTGTCGAATTCCTAATATTTGATCTACAAAAAAAAGGGGAGCCTAAACTCCCCTGATAACTGACCATATACGATCAGTCAATAAGAGCTTCTATAGTTAGAAGAGCTTATTTCTCAGCTGTTTCTTCAACAAAACCGTCTGCTTCTGCTGCAACTACAACATCTGCTTGACGACCTTCTTTAACAGTCAGTGCAGCTGCATCAAGATACAGTTTGATAGCACGGATAGCATCATCATTACCAGGTACAACGAAATCGATGTTATCTGGGCATGAGTTAGTATCTACAACAGCGATAACAGGAATACCTAGGTTATTCGCTTCTTTAATTGCAATGTGCTCGTGATCTGCATCGATTACGAAGATTACATCAGGGATACCGCCCATGTTTTTGATACCACCAAGTGTTTTTTCAAGCTTTTCTAATTCACGAGTACGCATAAGCGCTTCTTTCTTAGTTAGCTTTTCAAAAGTACCATCTTGGCTTTGAACTTCAAGGTCTTTCAGACGCTTGATCGATTGACGAACTGTTTTCCAGTTAGTCAACATACCACCTAACCAACGGTGATCAACGTAGAATTGGTCACAAGCGGTAGCCGCTTCTTTAACCGCTTCAGACGCAGCACGTTTAGTACCAACAAAAAGAACTTTACCTTTTTTAGCCGCTTTTGCTTCTAAGAAGTTAAGTGCTTTATTGAACATTGGTACTGTTTTTTCAAGGTTGATGATATGAACTTTATTACGAGCACCAAAAATGAATGGTTTCATTTTTGGGTTCCAGTAACGAGTTTGGTGACCGAAGTGAACGCCAGCTTGAAGCATATCGCGCATTGATACATTTGCCATTTTGAATTTCCTTTAGTAGGGGTTAGGCCTCCACGCATCCCATAAACTCGACCAGTTTCAATATGTTGAAAGCAGCACCCCGAGTTACGTGTCGATACGTGTGTGTTATAGTAATTAACATTTTTGCATTCTTATAATAAATAAAAGAAACAACAAACAAGGTTAATAAGTTAAGTGAGTATTGATAGTCAAAAAATGAACTATTAATCTCGATGCGCTTTATACCATACTTGGAAATTTATCTCAAATATCAAAATACAATAAATCCCTATTTATGACTCTAAAATACGCAACGAAATAGCAGCTGCTGAAGTTCGATTATCCACGCCTAGTTTTTTATAAATCTGTTCCAAATGTTTATTCACTGTTCTGGGGCTCATAGTGAGTATCTGTGATGTTTCCCAACTGGTTTTCCCATACGAAACCCAATATAAGACTTCTGACTCTCGCTTTGTAATTGGTAGTTGTGCTCTTAGGTCTTCGACTGTCTTTTCTGACTTACTTTGCATAATACGTAATAGATGCATATTGTCTTGTTGACGCTCATAGGCAAGTTCAATTATTTCTGAAAATTGATTTATCTTTAAGTTTTGAGTCGGATCTTTAGCTAACCACTGTTCAATTAATGGCGCTAATGTTGCCCAAGGACTTTTATTTTGTTCTATGATCCGGTCCATTAACTCATGCACATGAGGAGTAGCCCAAGATAATCGCCCACTAGCATTAACACAAAATACGTTTTTACCTGCATGATCTAAGGCATCTTGCGCACTTAATGCTAAACGCGCCGTTTCAATATGTCGTTTTAATCTCACAATGACTTCATCAGGAGAGATTGGTTTGGTCACATAATCCACCCCACCAGCATCAAAGCCTTTCACCACATCTTCTACTTCCGTTAATCCGGTCATAAAAATAATAGGAGTATTAGGTAGAATTTGCTTAAGGCGACGGCAAGTCTCAAAGCCATCCATCTCGGGCATCATGGCATCTAATAACACCACATCTGGAGGCACTTTTTCTGCGATAGCTAATGCTTGTAAACCATTCAGCGCTACCAATGCAGTATATCCTTGATTATTTAATGCAACATTTAGCAGTCCTAATGACTCAGGAGAGTCATCAACGACTAAAACAACGTCACTACTTTCATGCTTCATGATTTAACTCACTTAAATACTCAATAATTTTAGGGAAATTACACACAGCTACGTATTCTTTAATTTGCGATGCAATATCGTCAGGATAATGAGAGACCGATTCTATCTCTGCAAATTTATCTTTAAAACCCGATAAATACCCAATTTCAGCTAATGCGATGAGCGCTTGATATTGTTCACTTGTCACTAGAGGTTTATCTAATTTTTTTTCTATTTCATAGCTAGTTGTATCAATGTCTTCATATAACCATTGTAAATTTAATAGTTGCGCAATTTTTCCTAACAAGGCTTCTAAATTAATTGGTTTGGCAATGTAATCGTTATGATACCCTTCGGCTTGTAAATTATACTCTGCATCACGGGCATTTGCAGAAACCATTAATACAGGCATTAAATAATGTTGCTCTCGTAACATCTCTACCATTTCCCAACCATTGATTTCTGGCATACGCACATCCATTAACACCAAATCAACATCATTTTCCTGTAACAGTTCAAAACCCAGTGAAGCCTTATCTGCTAATAACACCTCAAACCCAATAGGTTGTAAAAGGGCAGACATTAATTCTCGCTGATGACTATCATCATCAACGACCAAAATAACTTGTTTTTGCCCGCTATAACCAATCGCAGCCGATTCACTCAATTCAGGTTCCATATCTTCACGATGTATTTTAAATAACATCAAACGAAAATTAAAGGTGGAGCCTTTACCAACACTACTGGTTAGCGTTATCTCCCCCCCCATTAACTCCGCTAAGGATCGTGAAATAGTCAATCCCAAGCCAGTGCCCGCGATAGACTGGGTGTGAGTATTACGAATTTGTTCGAAAGGTTTAAATATCAACTCTTGATTGCTTTGAGAAATACCAACGCCTGTATCAATAATACTAAAGTGTGCTACCTCACTGCGATAACTCACTTGAAAGGTTACTGAGCCCTTTTCTGTATATTTAATGGCATTGGAGATCAAATTAATTAAAATTTGTCGGAAACGTTGTTTATCAGTAGCCACATAGTCCGGTAGGTTTGCACTGGCAATATAATGAAATTTCAGACCTTTTTTACTGGCTTGCATCTGGAACATATCTACAAGCTGTTGTAAAACAACCTTTAACTTGAATTCATCACGTTGCAAAGTCACTCGTCCTGCTTCAATCTTAGAGACTTCTAAAAGGCTTTCAATTAAATCAGCTAAATGCTCTCCATTACGTTTAACAATAGTAATACTTTCGCGCTGTTTTTCTGGCAAAACCGGGTCTCGGCTTAATAGTTGCGCATAACCCAGCAATACATTTAACGGGGTACGTAATTCGTGACTTAAGCCTGCTAGATAACGACTTTTAGCTTCATTAGCTGATTCAGCCACTTCTTTTGCGCCTTGTAACGCTGAAGAGGTTTGTTCATGGGCATCAATTTCTTTCGCTAATGCAGAGGTTTGAGAGCGTAATTCTTTTAACGCAGAATGATTACCACTCCTTGCCAGGATGAACAACCAACTAACAATACCGATGATAATCAATAGCAGGAAAAATATTTTCACAAGCGTGCTTGCAAATACTTGCTTGACCAAAGGGTCATCAACAGGCACCTGCAAGTAAATTAAAAAGAGAATAGCGGCCCCGACAAAACTTAACGCGAAAGTGACTGCGATAAACTGCATCAAAGGCGTGGTCATTTTCTTAAGTAATTGGGTGCTTAAAAAACGATGAAAAAAATCATGTGCCTGTTGAGACAGTGTAGCATGGGGGCGACACTGGTCACCACAACGCACATCCAAATTACAACATAAGGAGCATATTGGTTTACCGTAGGCCGGGCAAAAGGTCATATCTTCAGGGTCAAAACTATTTTCACAAATATGGCAGGCGGTAATGGTCGTAATTTGCGCTTCTTGCTTAGTCACTAAATAATACTTCCCTTTACTCAACCAACCAATTAAAGGCACTGTAATAAAGGGTAAAAAGCAGGCCAGAAAAGAGGCAAGTGCTTCCATAGTTTCACCATAAAAGCCCAAATGGGCGGTAAACCCAGCCACAGAAGCAATGAACATTGAGCCAAGACCAACGGGGTTAATATCATAAAGATGTGAACGTTTGAACTCTATATGCTTAGGGCTAATGCCTAAAGGTTTATTAATAACCAGATCAGCAACCACTGAACTTAACCAAGCCAGTACAATCACAGAGTATACAGACAACATACTCGCAATCGTTTGATAAATACCTAGCTCCATTAATAATAAAGCAATCGAAATATTAAAAAACATCCACACAACCCGCCCAGGATGATTATGAGTAACCCGAGAGAAAAAATTAGACCAAGCAAGTGATCCCGCATAGGCATTAGCAACGTTAATTTTTAACTGTGAAATCACCACAAATAAACAAGCAACCACCATGCTGATATTAGGATTATCAAAAACATAGCCATAAGCAAGCTGATACATGTGCGCCGGATCGCTTGCAAGCTCAACAGAAAGACCTTGCTGCAGTGCAAAATAAGCTAAAAATGAACCAAGAAATAATTTAAGTGCACCAAAAAACATCCAACCTGGACCACCAGCGATCAAAGCCACCCACCAACGCCAGGCGCCTTGCTGTGGTTTTTCAGGTAAAAACCTTAAAAAATCCACTTGTTCACCGATTTGGGCTACTAAAGCTAATAGTACCGCCGAAGCACCGCCAAATAATAAGATATTAAAGCTCGCCCCAGACTCCCCTGCATCACCTGTAAAAGACAACCATTCATTGAACTGACTATCAGGATGCGTAAAGACAAAAAATAAAGGCAATAGCTGAAGTGCAATCCACAGCGGTGAAGTCCACACCTGAAAACGACTAATATAGGTAATACCATGGGTCACTAAAGGAATAATCAGTAATACACTGACGATATAACCTATCGATAACGGCAAGCCAAAAAGGATTTTCAACGCCATTGACATAATGGCGGCTTCAAGAGCAAAAAAGATAAACGTAAATGAGGCATAAATCAGCGATGCGATGGTTGAACCAATATAGCCAAATCCAGCCCCGCGACTAAGCAAATCAATATCAACACCATATTTTGCAGCGTAATAACTAATCGGTAACCCAGTAAAAAAAACAATCAACGTCACCGCTAAAATGGCCCATGCGGAGTTTACAAAACCATATTGAAGCGTTATTGCCCCACCAATTGCTTCCAAGACAAGAAATGAAACAATCCCTAAGGCGGTTACTGAAATACGATTTAATGACCATTTACGTGCGCGTTTAGCGGTAAAGCGCAACGCAAAGTCTTCCATCATTTCATTAGCGACAAGTTTATTATAGGTACGGCGTGCTTTAATAATTTTTTGATTGGATAACATGAGAGATAACTTATCTTATTTAGGTTAGATTATTTGTTTCACTAAGAGCATTTCACTACTCTACAACATAAATTCTGCCAATATTACACAAAATAAAAAATATTTATATGCGCACTTTTACGTAGTCAGTTGCGCACTTATACGCATTTAATGCTTGCAGTAATTCATGGATACTAACCTCACTTGAAATAAGGTTGTGATTGGGATGTTTCAAACATTGAAATAGCTCAACACTTAATGATAAAGAAAAGGGACTACTCTATGAAATTTAAAAAACTAATCGTTGCAAGTTCAATTATTGCAACTGGCTTATTTACTAACTTAGCATCTGCCGCTGATGACATCAAAGTAGGTGTACTTCATTCTTTATCAGGCACCATGGCAATCAGTGAAACAACATTAAAAGACACTGTGTTAATGATGATTGCAGAGCAAAATGCAAAAGGTGGTTTATTAGGTAAAAAGCTACAACCTGTTGTCGTTGACCCTGCGTCAAACTGGCCATTATTTGCAGAGAAAGGCCGTGAGCTTTTAGCAAAAGAAAAAGTAGACGTTATTTTCGGTAGCTGGACATCTGTGTCTCGTAAATCAGTATTACCAGTACTTGAAGAATTAAATGGTTTAATGTTTTACCCAGTACAGTACGAAGGTGAAGAGTCATCTAAAAACGTATTCTATACAGGCGCAGCGCCAAACCAACAAGCGATTCCTGCTGTTGATTACCTAATGAATGATATCGGTGCAAAACGTTGGGTACTTCTTGGTACAGATTACGTTTACCCACGTACAACCAATAAAATTTTAGAAGCATACCTTATCGCTCAAGGTGTGAAGAAAGAAGATATCATGATTAACTACACGCCATTTGGTCATTCTGATTGGCAAAACATTGTTGCTGATGTGAAAACATTCGGCTCAGCTGGTAAGAAAACAGCTGTAGTTTCAACGATCAATGGTGATGCAAATATTCCATTCTATAAAGAACTAGGTAACCAAGGTATCTCAGCTGAAGATATTCCAGTTATCGCCTTCTCTGTTGGTGAAGAAGAACTATCTGGTTTTGATACAACACCTCTTGTTGGTCATTTAGCGGCTTGGAACTACTTCCAAAGTGTTGAATCTGATGAAAATACAGCCTTTATTGCTAGCTGGAAAAAATTCATTGGTGATGACAAACGTGTTACTAACGATCCAATGGAAGCAACATACATCGGTTTCAAAATGTGGGTAAAAGCAGTTGAGAAAGCAGGTACTACAGATGTTGACGCGGTAGAACAAGCAATGATCGGTATTGCAGTACCAAACTTAACTGGCGGTATAGCGGTAATGAACCCTAACCATCATTTATCAAAACCTGTTCTTATTGGCGAAATCCAAGAAGATGGTCAGTTTGAAGTAGTTTGGGAAACGCCTGATACAGTCATTGGTGATGCATGGTCAGACTTCTTACCAAGTTCTAAAAACCTAGTATCTGATTGGACAGCCCCTATTAAATGCGGCAACTTCGATATCACAACAGCAACATGTTCTGGTCAAAAATTCGAATAAATAGTGCCTAAATAGTATTACCCCTTGGAGGTATTCGTACCTCCTTTTTTTTACCGCAAAACCATACGATCAAGGAAGTGCGCATGTTGCGACTCATACCCCTATTATTATTTAGTTTAATGTCGTTACAAGCCTTTGCTCAAACCAGTAACGAACTAACAATACCTACCATTACTACCTTAACTGCGCAGTTACCAGATACAAAATTAAGTGATATGAATCCACTTATAGACAATCTTGTTGCTACTGAAGCTCCTCAAGTCAGAAAACTGCTAACAGCATTAATGGAGGGAGACCTTTATTATCTTCGAAATAATAAAGAAGTGGTCATTGCCATTGAAAATGAAGGCCAATACCAATTAACCAATGTGTTAACAGGCATGACACAAGAAGCGGTCAGCAAATCGGCGATAAAAAAAGTAAGAACGAATAACAGATTACGCAAACAAATCAGTGTTGCGATTGCACAACTGGATTTAACGCACAAAGACAGCAACGTAAGACTAGGGGCAGTCAAAGAGTTATTAAAAACCCCTAGCCCAGAAGCACTACAAACGCTTAACAAACTTATCAGTCATGAAAAAAATAAAGATGTACGTGATGCAATGCAAATGGTGTCATTGGTTGATAAATTATTACATGGGCCAGAGACAGAAAAACTCGCGTCGATAGACCAATTAAAATCAAACCTTGAACCAACCGTTAAAAATGCATTAGTCAGTGAATTAGCCAAAATTCCAGCGGGTCAAAGCCCTGAGCTACGAAAAGCATTAACTGATGCAATAGATAATATTGAGCAACAAGGCAGTGTTTATAAAGCCGTAGAGAATGTCTTCTTTGGTTTAAGCCTCGGTTCGGTATTACTACTTTCAGCCATTGGCTTGGCAATTACATTTGGGGTAATGGGCGTTATTAATATGGCTCACGGTGAAATGATGATGTTAGGTGCGTACACAACCTATGTTATTCAACAAACCTTTCCAAATCTCATTGAATATTCATTATTGATGGCGATACCGGCTGCCTTTTTAGTTTCTGGGTTTGTAGGTATATTAATTGAACGAGGCGTGATCCGCTTCTTAAAAGGTCGCCCACTTGAAACGCTACTTGCTACATTTGGTATCAGCTTGATATTACAGCAACTGGTTCGTAGCATTTTTTCACCATTAAACCGTCAAGTTAGCGCGCCAGAATGGATGAGTGGTTCATTACAGATCAACCCAATTTTATCGTTAACCTATAACCGTTTGTACATCATTCTTTTTTCACTGATGGTGTTCTTCGCCTTGCTTATGATTTTAAAGAAGTCAGCATTAGGCTTACATGTTCGCGCCGTTTCTCAAAACCGCGATATGGCACGAGCATTAAGTATCAAAAGCTCATGGGTTGATGCAATTACCTTTGGTCTGGGTTCTGGTATTGCCGGTATTGCTGGTGTTGTATTAAGTCAATTAACCAATGTCGGTCCAAATCTTGGCCAAGCTTATATTATTGATTCATTCTTAGTGGTGGTATTTGGTGGCGTTGGTAACCTTTGGGGGACATTAGTGGCAGCTATGACATTAGGGACTTTTAATAAATTCCTAGAACCTTCAATGGGCCCAGTACTCGCTAACATCATTGTATTAGTTGGTTTGGTATTGTTTATCCAAAAACGCCCGAAAGGACTATTTCCACAAAAAGGGAGGGCGGCAGAATAATGAATATTTCAACGCTTAACACATTCACAAGTAAAATGAGCAGCCTGCATGTGGTTATCTCTGTACTACTAATTTCGACGGTATATGTATGTTTTTGTAATCTCGTTTTTGCTGAAGGGTCGTTCTTTCATGTCAGCGATTATATGGTTAGCTTGCTAGGTAAATACCTTTGTTATGCATTACTCGCCTTAGCAGTTGATCTGGTATGGGGTTACTGTGGCATTTTAAGTTTAGGCCACGGAGCATTCTTTGCCCTCGGTGGTTACGCAATGGGTATGTACCTAATGCGTCAAATAGGAGATCGTGGTGTTTATGGTAATCCAGAATTACCTGACTTCATGGTATTCCTAAACTGGACTGAATTACCTTGGTACTGGATGGGATCGGATAATGTACTGTTCATGGTGATGATGGTATTTTTAGGCCCTGGTTTACTCGCTTATGTCTTTGGTAACCTTGCATTTCGTTCTCGCGTGAGTGGTGTTTACTTATCAATCATGACGCAAGCCATGACATACGCACTGATGCTCTCTTTCTTCCGTAATGAAATGGGCTTTGGTGGTAATAATGGATTAACCGACTTTAAAGATATCTTTGGTTTTTCATTACAGTCTCCTAATACCAAATTAGCACTCTTTGCAGCAACCGCTGTTGCACTAGCCATCGGTTATGCCGTTAGCCATTATATTGTTAACTCAAAAATGGGCAGAGTTGTCACCGCAATACGTGATGCTGAAGACCGAGTTCGTTTTGCAGGTTTTAAACCTGAGCATTATAAAGTTTGGATTTTCGTTGTTTCAGCCATGCTGGCAGGTGTTGCTGGTGCACTATATGTGCCACAGGTCGGTATCATCAACCCAGGTGAATTTTCACCACTGAACTCAATTGAAATGGTCATTTGGGTAGCAATTGGTGGTCGAGGCACATTATATGGCGCTCTCATTGGTGCGATTGTGGTTAGTTATGCAAAAACACGTTTTACCGCGATCATGCCTGAAGCTTGGTTATTTGCCTTAGGTGGATTATTTGTCTTAGTGACGTTATTTTTACCAAAAGGCATTGCAGGCCTATTAAACAAAGTAATGGATAAAGTTGACCCATTAGGCACTAAAAAAGAGTCTGAACAACCAAAATCAACAATAGCAGATACAACAAACAGCAACATGGAGACTAAATAATGATTGTAGATAAAGTCGGCGTGCCTATTAATAAAAAAGATAAGGCAAAGCCAGATACATCACATGGCGTTATCTTATATGTTGAAGATGTCAGTGTTAGTTTTGATGGTTTTAAAGCCTTAAATGACTTAAACCTTTATATTAATGATGGCGAGTTACGTTGTTTAATTGGTGCAAATGGTGCGGGTAAAACAACGTTAATGGATGTCATCACAGGTAAAACTCGTCCAGACAAAGGTAAAGTCAGTTTTGGTCAACAAGTAAACTTATTAGACTTGGATGAAGCTGAAATTGCACGTGCCGGTATTGGCCGTAAATTTCAAAAACCTACCGTCTTTGAAGCGTTAAGTGTATTTGAAAACTTAGAGCTTAGCTTTGTCGGTGATAAAGGCATCATCACATCACTATTCCATAAATTAACCAGTGAACAAACAGACCGTATTCGAGAAATTTTAGTCACTATCGGCTTAGTCGCAGAGACCAAATACCCTGCAGGGCGTTTATCTCACGGCCAAAAGCAATGGTTAGAGATTGGTATGTTACTGGCTGCTGAGCCACGTTTATTATTGGTTGATGAACCTGTTGCAGGTATGACAGCCCAAGAAACTGAACGTACAGCAGAGTTGTTAACCTCATTAGCAGGTAAACATTCGGTGGTGGTGGTTGAACATGATATGGCCTTTGTTCGTTCCATTGCGAGAAAAGTCACCGTGTTACATCAAGGTAGTGTATTGGCAGAAGGGTCTATGTCAGAGATTCAAGCAAACCCAGAAGTTATCAAAGTTTATTTGGGTGAAGAGGACGTTTAATCATGATCGAATTAAAATCTGTAGACCAAAAATATGGTGGCACACAAATCCTATGGGATTTAAACATGTCTATCAAAAAAGGTTCTAGAACCTGCATTATGGGCCGTAATGGCGTCGGTAAAACCACCTTACTTAAAACCATTATGGGTTTATTACCTATCAGTACTGGAAGCTTAGTCATTAATGATATTGATATGGCTAAATCTTCAGTAGAAATGCGACCTGAAATTGGTGTGGGTTATGTACCACAAGGTCGCCATATCTTTCCGCAATTAACCGTCGAAGAGAATTTAAAAATAAGCTTAAATTGCAAGCGTCAAGAGAGTCGCACTATACCGACTCACATATACAAACTGTTTCCTGTTTTAGAAGAAATGTTACATCGTCGTGGTGGTGATTTATCGGGTGGACAGCAGCAACAACTTGCGATTGCACGCGCGTTAGTATTGAACCCTACCATTTTAATTTTAGATGAGCCTAACGAAGGTATTCAACCTAATATTGTGCAACTTATTCGTGATGTGTTATTAAAGCTGAATAAAGAACATGGTATGACCATCGTTTTAGTGGAGCAAAAACTACCTTTTGCCCGTGCAGTGGGTGAAGAGTTCTTTTTAATGGAAAAAGGATCTGTGGTTGCCTCTGGTCCAATGTCAGATCTTAATGATGAACTTGTTGGGCAATATTTAGCAGTTTAACGTGAATATAGCTGTCAGCGGTTAGCTTTCAGCTGTCAGTAAATTCAAAAACAAGTTGCTTCGTTTATTGGTTGCTTAATTAACGACATAATTGCCAATCTACAAAACCAGCTACATGACTTTGAGACAATGGTTTTACTGAAAGCTGACGACTGACAGCTTATTTTTCATCATCAGAGGCATGGTTTTTAACCCGCCAGTTTGGTATAAAAGTAATACTAAAATAATATTAAGAAATAACATTGGATATCTAAATGAATAACCATGTGCCATTATCCGTACCAACACATCATGTAAAAAATCGATGGTTAGCACACCTAAATCTTGAATTCAGCCTAACAGACCACGGCAGCCAACTTACTAAAACAAAACGTTTAGGCCCTCTTTCAGTGCAAAAGGCGTTTTACCCTGAAGGTAAAGACTGTGCACATATCTATTTATTACACCCACCAGCAGGTATTGTTTCTGGCGATGAATTACGTGTTTCTATCACCAATAAACCCGGCGCACATTCGTTAATAACCACACCAGGTGGTAACCGTTTTTATCGCGCACGTGAAGATTTAAACATTGGTGATACCAAACAGCTACAAATCACCACTTTAAATATCGATGAACAAGCAAAATGTGAAAATTTCCCGTTAGAAACGATTGTTTATAATGGCGCAGATGGTTTCAATCAAGTTGATATTCACATGCAACAAAGCAGCGTTTATTTAGGTTGGGATATCACTTGTTTAGGGCTACCAAGCTCAGAGCAACCTTTTGATAAAGGCACTTATACGCAACTTAATCGTATTTTTTGTGAAAATAAATTAATTTATCACGATCGCATTGTTATCAACGCAGAAAACCAATTACTCAAACAATCTGCTGGCCTTAATAATAATAGTGTCTTTGCCACTTTTTTAGTTTATGCGCCCACTCAACTTAATGATAAAGCGCAGCGCAAAACCTTAGTTGAAAACTTGCGAGAAAAAATAACAGACGAAGATGCACAATCGCTATTGAGTATTACTGATATTGAAGGTTTATTAGTGATTCGTTATTTGGGATCACAAGCCGCGCAATGCAAACAACTTTTTATTATATTATGGCAAGTTCTTCGCCCAGTGATCCTTGATAAAGTAGGGTTACAACCGCGTATATGGCACACCTAAATTAGAGAATATTATGGATTTATTACCAAGAGAAAAAGACAAGTTAATTATTTTTACTGCATTCCTACTGGCAGAGCGTCGTTTAAAACGTGGTGTAAAGCTAAACTACCCAGAAGCGATGGCTTATATTTCAATGGAAATCATTGAGGGTGCTCGAGATGGAAAAAGCGTCGCAGAGATGATGGATTACGGGCGCACCCTGCTAACACGCGATCAAGTCATGGAAGGTATCCCTGAATTGATTTCAGAAGTGCAAGTTGAAGCGACCTTCCCCGATGGCACTAAGCTTGTCACCGTTCATAATCCGATTGTATAAGGAAATACCATGATCCCTGGTGAAATGAAAATCGATGAAGGCATGATTGAATTTAATGTCGGACGCGAAAAAATAACGGTCACAGTCGCAAACTCAGGTGACCGCCCTATTCAAGTTGGCTCTCACTACCACTTCTATGAAGTAAATGGTGCGCTTAAATTTGACAGAGAAGCCTGCAAGGGTTGCCGTCTTGATATTACATCTGGCACGGCCGTTCGTTTTGAACCCGGTCAAGAGCGTGAAGTGACACTGATTGCATATCAAGGAAAACGTCGCGTATTCGGATTTCGTGGCGATATTCAAGGAGATCTTTAAAAATGGCGAATATTGATAAAAATTCTTACGCACATATGTTTGGACCAACAACAGGCGATCGCGTTCGCCTTGCGGATACAGACCTATGGTTAGAAGTTGAAAAAGACTGCACCACCTACGGCGAAGAAGTGAAATTTGGTGGCGGTAAAGTGATTCGAGATGGTATGGGGCAAAGCCAAGCTTCTTGTTATGAGACCGTTGATCTTGTTATCACTAACGCATTGATTTTAGATCATTGGGGTATTGTAAAAGCCGATGTTGGCATTAAAGATGGCCGTATCGCTATTATCGGTAAAGCCGGTAATCCTGATGTACAAGATGGCGTTAATATTGAAGTGGGTCCAGGCACTGAAGTCATTGCTGGTGAAGGTCAAATCCTGACCGCGGGTGGTATCGATGCACATATTCATTTTATTTGCCCACAGCAAGTAGATGAAGCCCTAATGTCAGGTGTAACAACTATGATCGGCGGAGGCACAGGCCCAGCAACGGGTACCAATGCAACGACATGTACGCCAGGACCTTGGTACATTCATAAAATGTTACAGGCAACTAACGATTTACCGATGAATTTTGGTTTCTTAGGTAAAGGTAATGCCAGTTTACCGCAAGCACTCGAAGAACAAATCGAAGCCGGTGTGTGTGGTTTAAAATTGCATGAAGATTGGGGAACAACGCCAGCCGCTATCGACAACTGTTTATCCGTTGCTGAACGTTATGATGTGCAAGTCGCGATTCATACCGATACCTTAAATGAATCTGGTTTTGTTGAAGATACTATTGGCGCCTTTAAAGGCCGTACTATCCATACTTACCATACCGAAGGTGCCGGCGGTGGTCATTCGCCAGATATTATTCGTGCCTGTGGTGAAGCCAATGTTTTGCCTTCATCAACCAATCCTACACGCCCTTATACCGTGAACACTATTGATGAACATTTAGATATGTTGATGGTTTGTCATCATCTTGATCCTTCTATTCCTGAAGATGTCGCTTTTGCTGATTCGCGTATCCGCAAAGAAAGTATTGCAGCCGAAGATATTATGCATGATCTTGGCGCGATCAGTATGATCTCTTCCGATTCTCAAGCGATGGGCCGTGTCGGTGAAATGATCACTCGTACTTGGCAAACAGCTCACAAGATGAAACAACAGCGTGGACCATTAGCACCAGATACAGAGCGTAATGATAATTTCCGTCTCAAACGTTACATCGCTAAATACACTATTAACCCTGCGATCAGCCATGGCATTAGCCATGAAGTGGGTTCAATTGAGGTTGGAAAACTAGCGGATATCGTATTATGGAAACCCGCATTTTTTGGCATTAAACCGGCGATGATTATTAAGTCAGGTTTTATTGCAGCAGCCCCAATGGGTGATGCAAATGCGTCAATTCCAACGCCACAACCAGTCTATTACCGCCCAATGTTTGGTTCGTTAGGTAAAGCGACGGCAAATATTGCCATGACTTTCCTTTCGCAAGCCGCAGTTGATAAAAACGTCCCCGAGAAAGCAGGTATGACACGCTTAGTCGGCGTGTGTAAAAATACTCGCAATATTGGTAAAGACGATATGATCCATAATAATTGGCAACCAGAAATCACCGTTGATGCACAAACCTATGAAGTACGTGCCAATGGAGAATTGCTCACTTGTGAACCCGCAACGGAATTGCCATTAGCGCAACGATACTGTCTATTTTAAGTTTGGTAACTACTCTGTGCGTCGTTATTTAAGCTTATTTCATCGTTGAAAAATGCTCATTTAAACGACTAAACTGCGCTTTTTCGCCTTGAACTAAGCATAAATAACTTAGCCCAGAGCACTTACTTTCGTAATATATAAAAGCGTATATTTTTATCAGAGGCCTAACAATGACGGATAACAAAGAGATAAAATATGTTACAAGCATTTGAACGATTAGATCACACGCATGACGTGATCACCGACAGCATTACCCTTGATCAAGATACGCGTAAAAAAGCGCGTATTAAAGGCATCACAGATAATGGCCAGGACATTGGTATCTTTATGGAACGTGGCCACCCTTTATTGATTGGTGAAGTATTAAAAACTGAGTGTGGACTATTGATTGAAATAAAAGGCCAAGAAGAAGATGTATCAACTGCTATTGGTACTGATTGGTTAACCTTCAGTAAAGTATGTTATCACTTAGGTAATCGCCACACGTCATTACAAGTGGGTGAATTATGGGTGCGTTTTAAACCCGATTATGTGCTTGATGAACTGTGCGAAAAATACGGCTTAAAAATAGATAAAACCCCCGCTATTTTTGAACCAGAAAATGGCGCTTACGCTAAAAAATCAGCGGGTCATTCACATAGCCACGGACATGACCATGGACACAGTCATGATCACTAACACAACACAACCAAATCAAGCACTAAAACTGCAACGTATTTTACAATTATGTAGTGCTAATTTACCGGTGGGAGGTTTTTCTTTTTCGCAGGGGTTAGAGTTTGCGATTGAAGAGCAATGGATTCATGATGATCAATCCACTCAACAATGGATCAGCTGTAATCTATTACAAGGTATTGCCCATACCGATTTAGCCATCATTAAACAGCTTTACGGCGCTTTGATTGAAAATGATTTGGCCTTGTTTAGCGAACATAATCAATTGCTGATTGCATGCCGAGAAAGTGCAGAGTTACGTTTAGCAGATGTTGCAATGGGCAAGGCTTTAGTACGTTTAATCAATCAATTAGACGCAGTTAACAGTGATGATTTTAGTGAATATCTTGCACTTAAAGAAATCAGCTTTGTTAGCGCTTTTGCTTTAATTGCTTACCTTTGTCAGCTTGATTTGCTTGAGGCACAAAGTGGCTTTTGTTGGACTTATATCGATAACCAAGTAGCGGCTGCGACAAAGTTAGTACCGCTTGGACAAACACAATCACAAAATATGCTATTTGCATTAAGCGAACAAGCTGAATCAGCAATAAGCATTGCTAACGACTTAGCCCTTGAAGAGATAGGCGCAAGTCTGCCACGCTTGGCAATGGCTAGCGCTTGGCATGAAACACAATATACCCGATTATTCAGATCCTAATTAAACGAACCTTAATTGAACAAATAAATAAGAGATTTATACAATGAGAAAAAAACAAATTTTACGTATTGGTGTTGGCGGCCCTGTTGGTAGTGGTAAAACAGCCCTACTCAGTAGCTTATGTTTAGCATTACGTGATAAATACAATATGGCTGTCGTGACTAACGATATTTATACTCATGAAGATGCGCAATTCTTAACACGTAATAATGCACTGGCAGAAGATCGCATTATCGGAGTCGAAACTGGTGGTTGCCCACATACTGCTATCCGTGAAGATGCTTCGATGAACTTAGCCGCTATTGATGAGTTACAAGAACGTCACCCTGACTTAGATTTTGTTTTAGTAGAAAGTGGCGGCGATAATCTTAGTGCGACCTTCAGTCCTGAACTGTCTGATTTAACGCTTTATGTGATTGATGTCTCTGCGGGAGATAAAATTCCACGTAAAGGTGGTCCAGGTATTACTAAATCAGATCTTTTAATTATCAATAAAATTGACGTAGCGGACTTAGTCGGCGCATCTTTAGAAGTCATGGATCGCGATACTAAAAAAATGCGTGGAGACAAACCTTTTGTATTCAGTAACATGAAAACACAACAAGGCTTAGAAGACATTATTAAATTTATCGAAAAAGAAGGCATGTTGACGATTTAATATTTATAAAACGTTAAATTATTAATTTTTATATTCACATTACAAGTATTCAACTGACAAGGAACACTCATGAAATTTATCACTTTAATTTTTGCACTTTTATTAACTAACCAAGCCTTTGCACACGCAGGTCACGGCTTTGATGATAACCTAATGCATTTTGTCTTCCATGCGATATTCTGGACATTGCTTGCAGGTCTCGTTTATAAAGTAATTCGTCATTTCAAAGCAAAAAAAGACGTTAAAAAACACTCTTAAAAAACGATCTTATAAAGCAACTGGGCGTGATGATATTCAATCTAACGCGCCCAGTATTTATTCAAAACGTAGCACTCAGTAGCAAAAAATATCCATTCAGAGAACTAAATACTCACATCCCTTGTCCAAAGTAATAGCACAGTAAGCAATGTCATGATTGAGCTTAGCAAGCAAATGTTAGTAGCGGGGCTATTCACTTAAAAATAACAGGGTCAAACTTCACTGGCATGCCCCCCCCTACTTCTTGTATAGTTCTACTCTTAACATTTAATCTAATAAACAAATAAAGAGACAACAGATGGTAGCGATTATAAAGACAGCAGATGAAATAGAAAAAATGCGTATTGCAGGGCAACAAGCCGCTGACGTATTAACTATGATTGAACCATTCATTCAGGTGGGTGTAACAACCAATGAATTAAATCAACGTTGTCACGATTTTATCGTTAATGAGCAGAAAGGCATCCCTGCTCCATTAAATTACCATGGTTTTCCGAAGTCGATTTGTACCTCTTTAAATTATGTTGTTTGTCACGGTATCCCTAATGACAAACCGTTAAAAGACGGCGATATTATTAATGTTGATATTACTGTTATTCAAGATGGTTTCCATGGTGATACCTCTAAAATGTTTATGGTCGGTAACGCCTCAATATTAGCTAACCGTTTATCTCGTGTGGCACAAGAATGTTTATATATTGGTATTAAAATGGTCAAACCAGGTGCGCGTTTAGGTGACATTGGCGCAGCCATTCAAAAACATGCC
>TARA_R110001583_G_scaffold412_7_pt1 | contig 27216 bp, 23 predicted proteins | sample TARA_R110001583 | Tara Oceans TARA_R110001583 (sample SAMEA4398432) | marine metagenome | biome: Polar Biome; feature: [MES] marine water layer (ENVO:01000295) within the mesopelagic zone...; material: water (ENVO:00002006), including particulate matter (ENVO:01000060) such as...... | reverse complement strand
ATTTTTATTAGCTTTAAAGATATGAATTTAAATACTGACCTCTAACGAATAGATTACAAAAGTCACTAATTTTAAATCAATACTTTATTTTGAAAACACTTCGTTATGTTGTTCTTGAACTCTAATAAAAGTAGTTCTTTTTGTTAGTTCCTTTAAACGATTTGCACCTACATAAGTGCAGGTAGATCGTAAACTTCCTAAAAAATCTTGAACTGTATTTGCAACAGTTCCTCTATAAGGAATTTGAACAGTTTTACCTTCTGAAGCTCTGTAATTTGCAACTCCGCCCACATGTTTATTCATAGCAGTTTCAGAACTCATTCCATAAAATTGTTTGTATTTTTCACCATCTATTTCAACTGTTTTACCACCGCTTTCAGTATGGCCAGCTAGCATTCCGCCAAGCATAACAAAATCTGCGCCGCCACCAAATGCTTTGGCAATGTCTCCAGGTATTTTACAGCCGCCATCAGAAACAATTTGTCCACCTAAACCATGTGCAGCATCTGCACATTCTATAATTGCTGAAAGTTGTGGATAACCAACACCAGTTTTAACGCGTGTTGTACAAACAGAACCGGGTCCAATACCAACTTTAATAATATCTGCTCCTGCTAATAATAATTCTTCAACCATTTCACCAGTAACAACATTTCCGGCCATAATAACTTTAGTTGGGTATAGTTCACGTGCTTTTTTTACAAAATTCACAAAATGTTCAGAATACCCATTTGCAACATCAATACAAATAAATTTAATTTGAGGATGTTGCTTCATAATAATAGCAAGTTTTTCAGAATCAGCAACGCCTGTTCCTGTGCTTACTGAAAAATAATCTGTCATTTTATTAGGAATAGATTCCATAAATTCTTTCCATTCTTGTAAAGAATAATGTTTATGAATGGCAGTAAATATTTTATGTTTTGCTAATTCTTTGGCCATTTCAAATGTGCCAACAGTATCCATATTTGCGGCCATAATTGGCACGCCGTTCCATTTATAGTTACTATGTAAAAAAGTAAATTCTCTATCTAAACTAACTTGAGCTCTAGAGCTCAATGTTGAACGTTTTGGACGAATCATTACATCTGTAAATCCTAATTTTAGGTCTGTTTCAATTCTCATGCTATCTATTTTATACGATTATACTTTTTCCTTTGCTGGCTTTGTTTTTATCAGAGTCGAAATAAAAATCTACTCTACCAACATTTATTCCGTAACAGCCAACTTGATTTACCAATACGTTTTCTCCAACACTGTTTTTTATAATTGTTGGTTTTGGTAAAAATGTATGGGAGTGACCACCAATAATTAAATCTATATTTTTTGTTTTAGAAGCCAATTCTAAATCTCCTATTTTTTTACTTTCAGGTTTGTAATTATACCCTAAATGCGATAAACAAATTACCAAATCACATTGTTCATTTTCTTTTAAAATACGGCTTGTATTTTGAGCTATTTCAATGGGGTTTAAATATTTAGTTTCTTCATAATTTTTTGAATCAACTAAACCTTGAAGTTCAATTCCTATTCCAAAAATACCAATTTTAATTCCATCTTTTAGAAACACTTTATATGGTTTTACATGAGTATCTAAAATGGTATTTTTAAAATTGTAATTAGCAGATAAAAAATCAAACTTTGCATGTGGTAATTGCGCATACAAACCACTAATTCCATTATCAAAATCGTGATTACCAATAGTAACGGCATCATATTTTAAAAGGCTCATTAATTTAAATTCTAATTCACCTCCATAAAAATTAAAATAGGGAGTTCCTTGAAAAATATCACCAGCATCCAATAACAACGTATTTGGATTTTCGTTTCTTATAGTTTCAACTAAAGTAGCACGCCTTGCCACACCACCTTTATTTGCATATTTTGAATGATTACTAGGAAAAGGATCTATATGACTATGCGTATCATTTGTATGTAAAATAGTAATATGTTTGGTGGTTTTACTGTTGAAAGATTGTAAAGAAAATCCTCCAAGTGTTAAAAAAGCAGTTGCAGCGGTTGATTTTTGTATAAAATTTCGTCTTTTCATAATTTTATATTTCTTTTCTAAATCTTCCGTCTAGTTCAACTTTAATAGTATCATTTTCCTTCAAATAATCAATAATTGCATTTCTTACTTTGTAGTCTGTATTGTACAAATTAACAGGGTTTTTAAAGAAATTCATATTGTCACCACCATTTTGTAAATAATCAGATGTTAAAACATAGTATGTTTTAGAAGCTTCAATAGGTTGATTATTTATTTTTAAATTGTAACCGTTTTTGGTAATTACTAAATTTATATGTTTGGAAAGTGGGTGTGCTTTATTTTGTTGAATTAAATAATCAACCAGCTCATTTATTTTTTCTGAAGTAAGTTCAACTACTACTAAATTATTTTCAAACGGCATTAATTCAAACGCCTGTTGTTTTGTAATTTCTCCTTTTGAAATTCCTGCTCTAACTCCACCAAAATTGAACATGGCAAAATCAATGTTTTTTTTAGTTCGTGAATTGAAAACCACATTAGCTCTTTCATAACATAAATCGGCCATTAAATTCCCTAACGAACTTTCAAGTTTGCCATCCAACCTATTTAATTCTTTTGAAGTGTAACTTAAAACTACATTCATTTCTTTTTTCACCTTTTCATTGTAAGGTTTTATAAAAGCTTCAATGTTTTTTTTTGAGGTGATTTCTTCAGTAATAGGTAACTGTTTACCTTCAATTCTAACTAAATTTTGAGATTTATTTTTACAACTAATAAAGGTTAAAATTGTAAAAACTAAAATTATAAATTTTTTCATTGTTGAATTACTAATGATTTTAATTATTTTTGTGAAAATAAGCGTAAATATAGATGATTTTTACAGGATTTAAACGAAAAAGTAATCAAATTTATTTCAACAAAAAAATAGCTGACTTTCTCAAGAAATCAATAGTTGCTTCTTCTGAAAAAATTAAACATATACTAGTTTTAGTAGATGATATTTCAGAAAAAGATAGCATTCATAAAAATTTGATGGCGCTATTTAATTTTAATGAAAACAATATTGATTTGGTTGTTTTTCAACAAAAAACTAATAAAAATCAAATTCTTGAAGGTTTAATATCTCCAAAAGATTTTGGTTGGTACGGTAAAATTAAATCAGATAAATTGAAAACTATTTTAACAAAAAAATACGATTTGTTAATTAATTACAGTAAAGTTGATGATTTATATAGCAACTTATTATTATTGCAATGTAAAGCAGGTTTTAAAGCAGGTTTTGCACATTTAGACGGTCGTTTTTACGATTTAACAATTGATTGTGAAGCGAGTGATTTAGCTGTTTTTAATAAAGAATTAAAAAAATATTTAACCATTTTAAATAAAATATAATGAAAGAATTGATAGGAACTGGAGTAGCGTTAGTAACGCCTTTCAATGAAGATAAATCAGTAGATTTTGAAGGGTTAAAGCGTTTAGTTAACTATCAAATAGATAATGGTGTTAATTATTTGGTTGTATTAGGAACAACTGGAGAACCGGCAACTTTAACTTCAGAAGAAAAAGAAGAAGTTAAAAAAACTATTATTGCGGCTAATAATGGAAGATTACCTGTAGTTCTTGGAATTGGAGGTAATAATACAATGGCTGTTGTAGATGAAATAAAAACTACAAATTTATCTGATTATTGCGCCATACTTTCTGTCTCACCTTATTATAATAAACCAACTCAAGAAGGTATTTATCAACATTTTAAAGCTATTTCTGAAGCAAGCCCTAAACCAATTATTGTTTATAATGTTCCTAGTAGAACTGGTGTAAATGTTTTGCCAAGAACAATTATAAGACTGGCAAACGATTTTAATAATATTGTTGCAGTAAAAGAAGCAGCAGGTGATATTGTTCAATCTATGAGATTGATTCAGCAGAAACCAACAGGTTTTTTGGTAATTTCGGGTGATGATATGATTGCGCTTCCAATGGTGTTATCAGGTGGTTCAGGAGTGATTTCAGTAATTGGACAAGGTTTGCCTAAAGGTTTTTCAGAAATGATTCAGCAAGGTTTAAAAGGAAATGCTATTCATGCGAATAAACTTCATTATAAAGTAATGGATAGTATAGATTATATTTTTGAAGAAGGAAATCCTGCGGGTATAAAAGCTCTTTTAAGCACACTAAATATTTGTTCAGAAAATGTTCGTTTACCTTTAGTGAAAGCTTCTTATGATTTACAACAAAAAATAAATACCTTTGTAGCCAATTATTAGAGATTGCCTCTATGTAATTTTTTAAAAGTAAATCAACAATATTAAATATAAATACTATGTTATCAGAAAGAATGCAAACCGTTTTAAATAAGCAAATAAGAATTGAAGCAGAATCTTCTCAAATATATTTAGCAATGGCTTCTTGGGCTGAGCTTAAAGGTTTGCAAGGAACTTCAGAATTTATGTATGCGGCTTCAGATGAAGAAAGAATGCACATGCTAAAATTATTTAAATATATAAATGAACGTGGTGGACATGCGCAAGTAACAGAGTTAGATGCTCCAGCATTAGAATTTGGATCTATTAAGGAAATGTTTGAAACATTATTTAAGCATGAAGTTTATGTTTCTCAAACTATTAATGAATTGGTTCATATTTCATTAGAAGAAAAAGATTATGCAACACATAATTTTCTGCAATGGTATGTAGCGGAACAAATAGAAGAAGAAGCACAAGCAAGAACTATTTTAGATAAAATAAACTTAATTGGCAACGATAAAGGAGGTTTATATTTGTTTGATAATGATATTAAGAAATTAACAGTAGTGAGTTCTGTTGCGCCAACGGTTTAATAATTAACAAACAATTAAGATTGTTGAGTAATACTTATTGTAAAACTGAGTTATTTTTGTGGTTTACAGCAGTATAAAAAATCATTTTAATAATCCATAATAAATAACTAATTTTGCCAAATGCAAAAAAATAAAATTTATAGTTTCATTTTATTGATTGTTATGAGTGTTTCATCTTGTAGCGAATACCAAAAAGTATTGAATAAAGGTACTGTTGAAAAACAATATGAAATGGCGACTAAGTTGTATGAAGCACAAAAATACAACAAGTCAATACAATTGTTTGAGAAAATAACGCCAAGTTATAGAGGGAAACCTCAAATGGAACGTATTCAATATATGATAGCGCAGGCACACTATAATACAAAACAATACACTTTAGCAGCATACTATTTTGATAAGTTTGTTAAAAATTACCCTAAAAGTTCAAAAATTGAAGAAGGTGCTTATTTATCAGCTCATAGTTATTATTTGTCATCTCCTATATTTAGTTTAGATCAAAAGGATACACAAGAGGCTATTATAGCAATGCAAAACTTTATTTTTAAATATCCAAATTCGGAAAATATAGTTGATGCTAATAAATATATAAAAGTACTGACACATAAATTAGAAACAAAATCGTTTGAAATAGCAAAACAATATTATCATACAGAAGATTATATTGCAGCAATAGTTGCATTTGATAATTTACTTTCAGATTATTTAGGTACCTCATATAAAGAAGAAGCTTCATATTTTAAATTTAAAGCAGCTTATGAACTAGCTATTAATAGCTTTTATGTGAAAAAGGAAGAAAGACTGAACAATGCTATTAAAATGCATGAAAGATTAAAACGTAGTTTTTCAAAGTCTGAATATTTAAAAGAAACTGAAAAATTACTTGTAAACTTAACCGAACAATTAAACGCTGTAACAGCATTAAAAACAGAAACTAATGGATTATAAAAACTCGAAAGCAGCGAATACAACTGTAACGTACGATAAAAATTTAATTGAAGCTCCAACAGAAAATATTTATGAAGCTATTACTATTATAGCTAAAAGAGCTGAACAAATTAGTGTTGATTTAAAAAATGAACTAGTTGAAAAATTAGAAGAATTTGCAACGTATACTGATAGTTTAGAAGAGGTTTTTGAAAATAAAGAACAAATTGAAGTTTCTAAATTTTACGAAAAACTTCCTAAAGCAACAGCAATAGCAGTACAAGAATGGGTAGAAGATAAAATTTATCACAGAAATCCAGATACAACACAAGAGTAAATGTCAGTTTTAAGCGGTAAAAATATACTTTTAGGCGTAACAGCTGGTATTGCTGCTTATAAAACAGCTCATTTAGTTCGACTTTTTATTAAAGAAGGAGCAGATGTTAAAGTAATTATGACACCTGCTTCAAAAGATTTTGTTACACCGTTAACACTATCAACGCTTTCCCAAAATCCAGTTTATTCAACTTTTTTTGATAAAAGTGATGAAGAAAACGAAGAGTGGAACAGTCATGTTGAATTAGGTCTTTGGGCCGATTTTATGGTTGTTGCTCCTGCAACCGCAAATACATTGTCTAAAATGGCAAATGGTGTTTGCGATAATTTGTTACTAGCCGTATACTTATCAGCAAAATGTAACGTGTATTTTGCACCTACAATGGATTTAGATATGTACAAGCACCCAACTACTAAAGCTAATATTGAGAAGTTAAAAAACTTTGGAAATATTTTTATAGCTCCGTCAAGTGGGTTTTTGGCAAGTGGGTTAGAAGGAGAAGGTAGAATGGAAGAGCCTGAAAATATTGTGTCGTTTATAATAAGCGACATAGTTAAAGGTTTGCCATTATATAATAAAAAAGTTTTAATTACTGCGGGTCCTACATATGAAGCAATTGATCCGGTTCGTTTTATTGGAAATCACTCTTCAGGAAAAATGGGATTTGAATTAGCCAAAACAGCTGCCAATTTAGGTGCTGAGGTTTGTTTAATTACTGGGCCATCTAACGAAAATGTTTCACATTCATTAATTGAGAGAATTGATGTTGTTAGTGCAGAGGAAATGTATACGGAAGTTCATAAAAAATATGAAATTTCTAATATTGCTATTCTTTCAGCTGCGGTTTCAGATTATAAACCGAATATAGTTTCTAAGAATAAAATTAAAAAATCAAGCGATTCAATGACTATTGAATTGGTGAAAACACATGATATTTTAGCTTCCTTAGGAGATATTAAGAAAAATCAATTTTTAGTTGGGTTTGCTCTTGAAACGAACAACGAAATTGAAAATGCTACTTCAAAATTAAAGAAAAAGAATTTAGATTTAATAGTATTAAATTCATTACAAGATAAAGGAGCTGGATTTAAAAAAGATACAAATAAAGTTACTATTATTGATAAATTGGAAAAAATTTCAGAATTTAGTCTAAAATCTAAAGCAGAAGTTGCGGAAGATATATTTAATGAAATTTTGAATAGAATTTATGCGTAAAATACTTCAAATATTTATTGTTCTTTTTGCTATAGTACAAATAAATGCTCAAGAGTTAAATTGTACTATAACTGTTAATTCTGATAAAATTCCGGGTTCAAACAAGCAAATTTATAAAACGTTAGAAAATTCATTAAATGAATTTATAAATCAAAAACGTTGGACAAATTATAATTATAAGCCGCAAGAGCGTATAGATTGTAATATTACAATGACAATTTTGGAGCAAAATGGAAATGATTTTAAAGGACATATTCAAATACAATCATCTCGACCAGTTTATAATTCATCATATTTAACACCTGTGTTTAATTTTAAAGATGATGATTTTTCATTTCAATATACTGAATTTGAGCCTTTTCAATTTAATGAAAACACCTACGAATCTAATATAATTTCACTTGTATCTTTTTATGTGTATACAATTTTAGGTTTTGATGCTGATACTTTTTCGCTAAATGGAGGAACATCTTATTTTGTAAAAGCACAAGATATAGTAGTACAAGCACAACAAAGTGGCTATACCGGATGGAATCAAAATGATGGCTCAGGAACACGATTTACATTAATAGACAATTTAATATCACCAACATATAAAATATTTCGTTCTTCAATGTACAACTACCATTTAAATGGTTTAGACGTTATGAATGAAGATAAGAAAAAGGCCAAACAAAAAATGGCCGAAGCTATAATGGATTTAAAATCAATTTATGATTCTCGTCCAAATGCGTTTTTATTGCGTATTTTTATGGATTCAAAAGCAACTGAAATTGTAAGCGTATTTTCAGATGGCCCAAGGTTTGACACTTTTAAATTAAAAGAAAATTTACTAAAAATTTCGCCTATTAACGCTGCTAAGTGGAATGGAATAAAGTAATTTTTTAAAATTAAGTTACAAAAATGCTTACAAATCTTTCCATAAAAAATTATGCCTTAATTGAAAGTTTATCTGTTAATTTTAAAGATAAATTATCAATTATTACTGGAGAAACAGGTGCTGGTAAATCAATTTTATTAGGAGCACTTGGATTGGTGTTAGGTAAAAGAGCGGACTCTTCTACTTTAAAAGACACTAAAAATAAATGTATAATTGAAGCTCAGTTTTCTATTTCAAACTATTTATTAGAACCTTTTTTTGAAGAGAACGATATTGATTTTGAAAATGAAACTATTATAAGGCGTGAGATTTTGCCAAGTGGTAAATCAAGAGCGTTTATTAATGATACACCTACAACATTAAATGTTTTGCAAACATTAAGTGAAAAACTAATAGATGTACATTCGCAACATCAAACATCACAACTTTCGGATATTAATTTTCAATTTCAAATTATTGATGCTTTAGCAAATAACGCAGCTAAAATAGAATCCTATAAAAGAGGTTTAAAGTTATACAATAAACTTTTAAAAGAGTTAACAGAACTTAAAAATAATCAGGAAGTATCGAAGGAACAATATGAGTATAATTTACACTTATATGAAGAATTGTTGAAGGCGAATTTTCAAGTGAATGAACAAGGAATTCTTGAAAAATCATTAGATAAACTTAATAATATAGAAGAAATTAAATTAAATTTAGATGAAGCTCAGTCAATTGCTTTTAATGAAGAAATTGGTTTAAAATCTAAATTGAGTTCTATTGCTAATAATTTAAATAAAATTGAGTTATTTTCAAGTGAGTATCAAGAATTATACACAAGAATTTCAAGTGTTAAAATAGAATTTGATGACATTGCTAATGAAATTGAAAATGCAAATGAAAATTTAAATTTTGACGCTTCAGAATTGGGGAAAATAAATGAAAGATTACAACTAATTTATAATTTACAAAGAAAGCATGCTGTAACTGCTATTGTTGATTTACTTGGTATTCAAGAGGAACTTTCAGTTAAAGTTGATGCAGTTGGAAATTCTTCAGTATTAATTTCAAAAAAAATAGCAGAAGTTAAAAGTGTTTCTGATAAAATTGATACGTTGGCGAAATCTATATTTAAAGAACGAAATAAAGCAATTCCTATTCTTATTAAAGAATTAGAATTTATGCTTGCCAATTTGGGAATGGAAAACACACGATTTCAATTTGATTTAAAGCACAGTGATCAATATTTTACAAATGGAAAAGATGAATTACATCTTTTAATTTCAGCAAATAAAGGAGCGAATTTTGGGGAATTAAAAAAAGTAGCTTCTGGAGGGGAATTATCACGTATAATGCTTTCGGTTAAATCAATTCTTTCAGAATATTTAAACTTACCAACTATAATTTTTGATGAAATTGATACAGGAGTATCTGGTGATGTTTCTCAAAAAATGGCTGAAATTATGCAGCAAATGAGTGCTAATATGCAGGTAATAACAATAACTCATCTACCTCAAATTGCAGCAAAGGGTAAACAACATTATAAAGTTTATAAAGAAGAAATATTAAATAATATAGTTACTAAGTTGAGCGAGTTGACTGAAAATGAACGTATAACTGAAATTGCAGAAATGCTAGGCGGCAAAGCAATCACAACAACAGCTGTTAATCATGCAAAACAACTCCTAAGCTAAGAATTCACTATATTTGCAAACTATTAAAAATAAAATCAAAAAAAATATTATGCATAATTTATTAAAAGGGAAAAGAGGAATTATTTTTGGAGCGTTAGATTCAAAATCTATTGCTTGGAAAGTTGCAGAAAGAGCCCATGAAGAAGGAGCAACATTTGTTTTAACAAATGCACCAGTTGCGCTAAGACTTGGAACAATTTCTGAATTGGCTGAAAAAACTGGATCACAAGTAATCCCAGCTGATGCAACTTCTATGATGGATCTTGAAAATTTAATTGACAAGTCAGTTGAAATATTAGGTGGTAAAATTGATTTTGTGCTACATTCAATAGGAATGTCAGTAAATGTGCGTAGAGGAAACCACTATACGAATCAAGATTATAATTTCACAAAAACAGGATGGGATGTATCTGCATTATCTTTTCATAGGTTGATGAGCATGTTATACAAAAAAGATGCAATGCGTGAATGGGGAAGTATTGTTGGGTTAACGTATATGGCTGCTCAACGTGTGTTTCCAGATTATAATGATATGGCTGATAATAAAGCATATTTAGAATCTGTTGCTCGTAGTTTTGGATATTTCTTTGGTAGAGATAAAAAAGTAAGAGTTAATACAATTTCTCAATCTCCAACAGTTACTACTGCAGGAAGTGGAGTAAAAGGATTTGATGGATTTGTTGCTTATGCTGAAAAAATGTCTCCACTAGGTAACGCTTCAGCGTTAGAATGTGCTGATTATACCATTAGTTTATTCTCTGATTTAACAAAAATGGTAACACTTCAAAATTTATTTCACGATGGTGGATTTTCAAATATGGGTGTTAGTACAGCTATTATGGATGAATTTATGGAAAGAGAAAAACCAGAAGAAATAGTTGAAGAGACTAAAAAGAAAGATAAGAAATAAGTAACTACTACTTAGTAAATATAAAAGGGTGATTTTTTTAAAAAAAAATCACCCTTTTTCTTTTTTTAAACATGAAATTTTAAACGTTTTTCAGTAAAAACAGTGTGTTGTAATTTTAGAAGTATGAGTTATATCATGCTTTTTTAGGATTAATAGCTTTAATTTTGGGAAGTTAAAAAATATAATACTTAAAAGAACACTATGAGACCACTTAAAATTGTAGTACTTGCTAAGCAAGTACCAGATACTAGACATGTAGGTCCTGATGCAATGAAACCTGATGGTACAGTAAATAGAGGAAAGCTAGCAACTGTATTTAACCCTGATGATCTACATGCGCTAGAACTAGCTTTAAATATAAAAGATAGAATTCCAGGAACAAAAGTAACTATATTAACAATGGGCCCACCAAAAGCAGCTGATATAATACGTGAAGGATACTTTAGAGGAGCAGATGATGGAGTTATGATTTCAGACAGACGTTTTGGAGGTGCAGATACTTTAGCAACAAGTTATACTTTGGTAAAAGGTATACAAAAATTAGCTCCTTTTGATTTAGTTCTTGGAGGAAGACAAGCAATTGATGGCGATACAGCTCAGGTTGGTCCTCAATGTGCAAATAAATTGAACATTCCTCAGGTTACTTATGTAGAAGAAATAATGGAATTTACCGATGAGAAAATTGTTGCAAGAAGACGATTGGAAAAAGGTATTGAAACTGTTTCAGCTCCATTTCCTTGTTTAATGACTGTTCATGGTTCATCACCTAAATGCAGATCTAGACATGCTAAAAATGTAATGAAATATAAATATACAAGAACTGCAACAGAAATGCGTTCAGCAGATGATATGTTAAAATCATTACATGAAACAAGACCATACTTAACTATTCCTGAATGGAAAGTAGAGGATATTGATGCTAATGTTGAAAAAATTGGATTGGCTGGTTCTCCTACAAAAGTAAAAAGTGTAGAGAGCATTATTCTTACAGCAAGTGAGGCCAAATTTTTAACTGAATCTGATGCTGATATAGAGGGAATGATAAAAGAATTAATTGAACATCATACCATAGGTTAATTTAAAAAGTATTTAAAATGAAAAGTGTATTAGTCTATTGTGAAGTCGAAAATCAGCAAGTTGCAGATATTAGTCAAGAATTATTGTCTGCAGGAAAAAGATTAGCTCAAAAACTAGGATGTCCTTTGGATGCAATGGTTTTCGGTTCAAATATAAAAGATATTAAAAAAGAGATAGCTCCATTTGGAGTCGATAAATTATTCATTGCAGATGATGCAAGATTGGCACCATATAGAACATTGCCGCATGCTTCCATTGCAACTTCAATTTTAAAACAAGAAGATCCTCAAATAGTTTTGTTTGGTGCAACTTCTGTTGGTAGAGATTTAGCGCCAAGATTAGCTTCAGAATTAAATTGTGGTTTAACGGCAGATTGTACAATATTGGATATTGGTGATCACTTCGTTAAAAAGGAAAAGAAAGAATATAAAGATTTATTATTTGCTATTCGTCCTGCTTTTGGAGGAAGTATTATGGCAAATATTATCAACTGGGATATGCATCCTCAAATGGCAACAGTTAGAGAAGGTGTAATGAAAAAAGAAATTTTTGATGCCAATTATGTAACTGAAGTAATTGATGTTAATGTTGAAGAAAATGTAAAGGATGAAGATTTTGTAGTTGAAATTATAGAAAGACATATTGAAGAATCTGGTGTAAATCTAAAAGATGCTCCAATTATTGTTGCTGGCGGTTATGGAGTTGGTTCAAAAGAAAATTTTGATTTATTAAAAGAGCTTTCAGAATTATTAGGAGGTGAAGTTGGTGGATCTAGAGCAGCAGTTGATGCTGGTTTTATTGATCATGATAGGCAAATTGGACAAACAGGTACAACTGTAAGACCAAAATTGTATATCGCAGCTGGAATATCTGGAGCGATTCAACATACAGCAGGAATGCAAGAAGCTTCTATGATAATTTCAATAAATAACGATCCAGAAGCACCAATTAATAAATTAGCTGATTACGTTATTAACGGAGATATAGCAGTTGTTGTTCCAAAAATGATTAAATATTACAAGGAGAACGCAAAATAAAATCAATTAAAAATTCACAAGCTAGTGACATAGCTTATAAAATAAAAAGTATATAATGGATAATTTTTTCAAAGATACTCCCCATTTTAAATTTCATTTAGAGCATACTATTGTTCAAAAAATTGTAAAATTAAAGGAACGTAATTTCGAAGAGTCAGAAAAGTTCGATTATGCACCACTAAATCATAATGATGCAATAGATAATTATGAAAAGATTTTAGATATAGTTGGTGGAATTTGTGCTGAAACAATCTCAGCAAATGCAGAATCTGTAGATATTGAAGGTCCACACATTGAAAATAATGAAGTAGTTTATGCCAAAGGAACTACAGCTAATTATAAAGCATTGCATGATGCAGGGTTAGTTGGTATGGCATTACCAAGAAAATATGAAGGATTAAATTTCCCGTTGTTGCCTTATGTAATGGCTGCTGAGATGGTTGCAAGAGCAGATGCTGGTTTTGCAAATATTTGGGGATTGCAAGATTGTGCTGAAACTATTTATGAGTTTGGTTCAGAAGAACAAAAAGATAAATATTTACCTCGTTTTAATCGTGATGGTGTAACTGCTGCTATGGTTTTAACAGAACCAGATGCCGGATCAGATTTACAATCTGTTAAATTAAAGGCAACCTACAACGAGGAAAAGAAAATCTGGATTTTAAATGGTGTAAAAAGATTTATTACCAATGGAGATGCAGACATTTCTTTAGTATTGGCTAGATCTGAAGAAGGTACAAGTGATGCCAGAGGTTTATCTATGTTTATTTATGATAGAAATGACCATGCAGTAGAAGTTAGACATTTAGAAAAAAAATTAGGAATTAAAGGTTCTCCAACTTGTGAGTTGGTGTTTAAAGATGCTCCAGCTGAATTAGTTGGAAAAGAGCGCTTTGGATTGATTAAATATGTAATGGCATTAATGAATTCTGCACGTTTAGGTGTTGGAGCTCAGTCTGTTGGAATAGCTGATGCTGCTTATAGAGAGGCTGTTAAATATGCAGAGGATAGAGCTCAGTTTGGAAAGGTAATTGTAAATTTCCCAGCGGTGTATGAGATGCTTACGAATATGAAAATTCGTATTGATGCATTACGCTCATTGTTGTATGAAACTACAAGTTTTGTTGATCTTTCAAAAGCTTATGAAGAAGCGATGACCGAAAGAAAATTGGAAAAGGAGGAAAGAATGGAAATGAAGGCATATTTGAAATTGTCAAATGTATTTACTCCATTAATTAAACTTACTGCAAGTGAAGCATGTAATACTATTGCTTATGATTCTTTACAGATTCATGGTGGAACTGGATTTATGAAGGATTTCCCAATTGAAAGAATTTATAGAGATGCCAGAATTACTTCTATTTATGAAGGAACAACTCAGTTGCAAGCTATTGCTGCAATTAAAGGAGTTACAACTGGTGTTTTCTTGGGTCAAATTAAAAAATACGATGAAGAAGTTACCGAAGAAAATGTATTACTAAAAGCGAAGCTTCAGGAAATGACTTTACGTTATGAGGAAATTTCAACTAAAGTAATCGGAATGAATAATACGGATGTATTAGATTTTCATTCAAGAAGATTGGTTGAAATGGCAGGTAATATTATAATGGGATATTTGTTAGTTTTAAATTCTCAACGTAATGATTCATTTAATAAATCTGCACGTTTGTTTGTTAATTTAGTAAAAGCAGAAAATACTGAGAAATTCAATTATATGGATAATTTTGAACTTGAAGATTTAGAATTGTATAAAATTAAGCACTCAGAAGTTGAGGTAGCCTTAGTTTAATTATTAATAAAATAAATTTTCAAAACCTACTTTGTAATTTTAAAGTAGGTTTTTTTATTCCAATTTCTTTTTTGATGTACTCTATAAAATATAGTAACTTTGAAATTGTTAAATAATAGCTATTTGGAATTACATTTTTCTATAATTATCCCAGTATATAATAGACCTCAAGAAATTGAGGAGTTATTACAAAGTTTATCAAAACAAATATTTTCAAAAGATTTTGAAGTAATTGTTGTTGAGGATGGTTCTACATTAAAATCTGATGAAATTGTGAATTCATTTTCGTCGAAGTTAAATTTAAAATACTTTTTTAAAGATAACAGTGGAGCAGGAGCAAGTAGAAATTATGGAATGCAAAGAGCAAATGGAAATTACTTTATAATTTTCGATTCAGATTGTATAATTCCACTCCATTATTTAGAAGAGCTTGAAGAGTCATTAACACATAACTTTACGGATGCTTATGGAGGTGCTGATGCTGCTCATGAATCTTTTACAACTATTCAAAAAGCTATAAATTATAGTATGACTTCCTTTTTAACAACTGGTGGAATTAGAGGGAATAAAAAAGCAGTTGATAAATTTCAACCACGAAGTTTTAATTTAGGAATTTCAAAAAAGGCATTTGAAAAAACGAAGGGTTTTAGTAAAATGAAAATAGGAGAGGATATAGACTTGACTTTTAGGTTGTGGGAAAACAATTTTGAAACTCAATTTATAGAAAATTGTTTTGTTTATCATAAGAGAAGATCTACGTTTCAACAATTTTTTAAACAAACATTTTCCTTTGGAAATGGAAGACCTTTTTTAAATAGAAAATATCCAGGAACAGCAAAAATCACATATTGGTTTCCTACTGTTTTTATACTGTTATTATTAGTATCATTAATTAGTTTGAGCTTTAAAATTTATCTTTTTGCAGTATTATTTGGTGTTTATTTTACAGCGATATTCTTTGAGTCATTGATATTGAACAAAAATATATCTGTAGCTATACTAAGCTTGGTAACTACGTTTATACAATTTACGGGCTATGGATTAGGTTTTTTAAAAGGATTGTTATTTCCTAATTAAGTATTAACTTCCTTCAGCGGTAAAATTTCTACAAAATAATATACAATAGCACCAATTGATCCAGTAAAAATTAAAAGAAGTATCCACATAATTTTTTTATTGGTATCATTATCTGGTTTACTGTTTGTATGAACTATATAATAAATTTTTATTCCTAAACTGGAAATAGCGGCGAGAATTACGAAACCAAAAATCCAAAAAATAGATTGGAGGAATTCTAAAGGGAATTCACCTTGGTTATGTTCAAGTTCAGCTATATTTTCAAGAAAAACAGAGAAGAATAAGCCGAAAAAAACAATGAATAAAACGATTGGTAGAAATGTAAAAATGGCTAACCAAAATTTAGTTGAAGTTTTCATAAAAAAATAACTTTAAAGGATTTTGTCCCTTAAAGTTATTAAAATATTATTAAACCAAGTTAAGTTTACTCAACCTTATCTGTTCCTTTGCTAATTTTCACAGTCAATTCATTTGTTTTTTTGTCTAAATCCATGAAAATAGTATCTCCTTCATTTAATTTAGAATTCACAATTTCTTCAGCTAAAGCATCTTCAATGTATTTTTGAATTGCTCTTTTTAGAGGTCTAGCTCCATATTGTTTATCAAAACCTTTGTCTGCAATATAATCTTTAGCTTTATCAGTTAAAGTTAGTTTGTATCCTAAATCTTCAATACGTAAAATAAGTTTTTCCAACTCAATGTCAATTATTGAATGAATGTCTTCTCGCTCTAATGCATTGAAAACAACAACATCATCAATTCTATTTAAAAATTCAGGAGCAAATGATTTTTTCAAAGCGTTTTCAATTACACTTTTTGCATTAGCATCTGCTTGAGAATTTTTTGAAGTTGTTCCAAAACCAACACCAGTACCAAAATCTTTCAATTGACGAGAACCTATGTTAGAAGTCATAATAATTATAGTATTTCTAAAATCAATTCTTCTTCCTAGGCTATCTGTAATATGTCCATCATCTAATATTTGAAGCAACATGTTAAATACATCAGGATGTGCTTTTTCAATCTCATCTAACAATACAACAGCGTATGGTTTACGTCTTATCTTTTCAGTAAGTTGACCACCTTCTTCATATCCAACATATCCTGGAGGTGCTCCAATTAAACGAGAAATTGCAAACTTCTCCATATATTCACTCATGTCAATTCTAACAAGTGCGTCTTCATTGTCAAATAATTCATTTGCTAAAACTTTAGCAAGTTGTGTTTTCCCAACTCCAGTTTGTCCTAAAAATATAAATGAGCCAATTGGTTTGTTTGGGTCTTTAAGTCCAACTCTATTCCTCTGAATAGCCTTAACGACTTTAGAAACTGCTTCATCTTGACCAATAACTTTTCCTTTAATAAGATTTGGTAAATCATGTAATCTATGTGTTTCTGCTTCAGCAACTCTATTCACAGGAATTCCTGTCATCATAGAAACAACTTCAGCAACGTTATCTTCAGTAACAATTTCACGATTTAATTTTGAAGCTTCTTCCCATCTTAATTGCTCTGTTAATAACAAGCCTTCAACACGTTTTTCGTCATCTCGTAAACGAGCTGCTTCCTCATATTTTTGACCATTTACAGCCGAAGCCTTATTTTCTTTAATTTTTTCTAACTCATCTTCTAAGCTTAATACTTCTTTTGGTACAACAATATTGGTAATATGAATACGAGAACCAGATTCATCTAAAGCATCAATGGCTTTGTCTGGTAAAAAACGATCAGTCATATATCTATTTGTTAACTTTACACACGCAATAATTGCTTCATCTGTATAAGATACATTATGATGATCTTCGTACTTATCTTTTATATTTTGTAAAATTTGAATAGTTTCTTCAACAGATGTTGGCTCTACAATAACCTTTTGAAATCTACGTTCTAATGCGCCATCTTTTTCAATATTGGTACGGAACTCATCTAAAGTTGTAGCTCCAATACATTGAATTTCGCCTCTTGCTAAGGCTGGTTTTAACATATTTGAAGCATCTAAAGATCCAGTTGCGCCACCGGCACCAACAATGGTGTGAATTTCATCAATAAATAAAATAATATCGTCATTTTTCTCTAATTCATTCATTAGCGCTTTCATACGTTCTTCAAACTGACCACGATACTTTGTGCCTGCAACTAAGCTTGCTAAATCTAGAGAAACAATGCGTTTATTAAACAAAATACGTGATACTTTTCGTTGAATAATACGTAAAGCCAAACCTTCTGCAATAGCTGATTTTCCAACTCCTGGTTCACCAATTAACATTGGATTGTTCTTTTTTCTACGACTTAAAATTTGAGAAACACGTTCAATCTCTTTTTTTCTTCCAACAACAGGGTCTAATTTATCTTCTTCAGCTAATCTGGTTAAATCACGTCCGAAATTATCTAAAACAGGTGTTTTAGATTTCTTTTCAGTAGGTTTTCCTGATTTTGGTTGATCAAAAGGGTTCGATTTTGGAGTGTTAAAATCATCCTCTGAAGAACTTTCGGCTCTAGGTAGTTCGAGTTCACTACTTAAAAAAGTTTGTTTAAACACAGTTTTTACATCTTCATAATTAACCCCAAAATTGTGTAATAATTTAGCAGTTGGGTCATTCTCGTTTCGTAAAACACATAATAGTAAATGAGCGGTGTTTACCGATTCACTTTGGTATAGTTTAGCTTCTAAAAAAGTTGTTTTTAGTGCTTTTTCTGCCTGTCTTGTTAAATGCAGACTTTTCTTTTCATTTGCGAAATCTGTTGAAGGATTAGCAGGGCTTAACACTTCAATTTTTCGGCGTAAATGGTCAAGGTTTATATCTAATGAATTTAAAATTTCAATAGCTTTCCCCTTTCCTTTTCTTATCAATCCTAGCATTAAATGTTCTGTGCCAATAAAATCATGACCTAAACGTAAGGCTTCTTCTTTACTGTATGCAATGACATCTTTTACTTTTGGTGAAAAATTATCGTCCATAATATTGTCTTTATATTGTAAAACTAATTGATTTTTTTCTTTTTTATGTACAAAAATAGCACCACTTTTTAATATTTTAAGAATTCGGTCATTTTGTCGGTTTTAAAACTACTGATATTCAGTTAATTATGTTGTTTTTGTTAATTGGATTAATGTTGATAAATAATACAAAAACAACACAGTAAATAACTTGTAAAAAAATGAAAAATTGTATATTGCTTTGTTAAAATACGACACTAAAATAAATTAAAAACATATGACAGAAGGAGAAAAATTGATACCAATTAATATTGAAGATGAAATGAAATCTGCATACATTGATTATTCAATGTCAGTAATTGTTTCTAGAGCTTTACCCGATGTTCGTGATGGTTTAAAACCAGTACATAGACGTGTATTGTTTGGTATGCATGAATTAGGAATTAAAGGAACAGGGTCTTATAAAAAATCAGCTAGAATAGTTGGGGAAGTACTAGGGAAGTACCACCCACATGGTGATACTTCAGTTTATGACTCAATGGTGCGTATGGCTCAACATTGGAGTGTACGATATATGATGGTTGATGGTCAAGGTAACTTTGGATCTGTTGATGGTGATAGCCCAGCAGCAATGCGTTATACAGAGGTGCGTATGCAAAAAATATCGGAAGATATGCTTGCTGACATTGAGAAAGATACCGTAGATCATAAATTAAATTTTGATGATACATTAAACGAACCAACTGTTTTACCAACTCGAATTCCTAATTTATTAGTAAACGGAGCTTCAGGTATTGCTGTGGGTATGGCTACTAATATGGCACCTCATAATTTAACTGAAGTTATCAATGGAACTTTAGCTTATATTGAAAATAGAGATATAGAAATTTCTGAATTAATGCAACATATTAAAGCCCCGGATTTTCCAACTGGAGGTATTATTTATGGGTATGAAGGTGTTAAAGAAGCTTTTGAAACAGGAAGAGGAAGAATTGTAATGCGTGCTAAAGCAACTATAGAAGAAGTTGCTGGACGTGAATGTATTATTGTTACTGAAATTCCTTATCAGGTGAATAAAGCAGAAATGATAAAAAAAACTGCAGAGCTTGTAAATGATAAAAAATTAGAGGGTATAGCTAACATTCGTGATGAGTCTGATAGAAATGGAATGCGCGTGGTTTATATTTTAAAACGTGATGCAATACCAAACATTGTTTTAAATAAATTGTATAAATATACAGGTCTGCAAACTTCATTTAGTGTAAATAATATTGCATTAGTGAATGGACGACCACAACAATTAAATTTAAAAGAATTAATTCATTATTTTGTTGAACATAGACATGATGTTGTAGTTAGAAGAACAGAATTTGAACTTAAAAAAGCAGAAGCTAGAGCCCATATTTTAGAGGGTTTAATTATTGCTAGTGATAATATTGATGAAGTAATTAAAATTATTAGAGGTTCCTCAAATGCTGATGTTGCAAGAGAAAGTTTAATAGAAAGGTTTGACTTGTCAGAAATTCAAGCTAAAGCTATTGTTGAAATGCGTTTACGCCAATTAACAGGTTTAGAACAAGGTAAATTACGTGCTGAATATGATGATATCATGGCTTTAATTATTGATTTAAAAGATATTTTAGATAATGAAGGAAGACGTTACCAAATTATTAATGACGAACTAATAGCTGTTAGAGATAAATATGGCGATGACAGAAGATCTGTTATTGAATATGCAGGTGGAGATTTATCTATTGAAGATATGATACCTAATTCTAAAGTTGTTGTTACAATTTCACATGCAGGTTATGTAAAACGTACTAATTTAGATGAATATAAAGTTCAAAATAGAGGAGGTAGAGGACAAAAAGGTGTTGCTACCAGAAATGAAGATTTCTTAGAGCATTTGTTTGTGGGTACCAATCATCAATATATGTTATTCTTTACTCAAAAAGGAAAAGTATTTTGGATGCGAGTTTATGAAATACCAGAAGGAGGTAAAACTTCAAAAGGTAGAGCGCTTCAAAATTTAATAAATATTGAACAAGATGATAAGGTTAAGGCATTCTTAGTTACTGAAGATTTAAAGGATGAAGCATATGTGAATAGCCATTATATTATAATGGCAACTAAAAAGGGTCAAGTAAAAAAGACTTCTTTAGAGCAATATTCACGCCCAAGAACTAATGGTATTAATGCAATTACAATAAGAGAAGATGATGAACTTTTAGAGGCTAAATTAACAACTGGAGATAGTCAAGTTATGATTGCTTTAAAATCTGGAAAATCTATTCGATTTGAAGAAAGTAAAACACGTCCTATGGGTAGAAATGCTTCTGGTGTACGTGGAATTACTTTGTCAAACGAACAAGATGAAGTTGTTGGAATGATTGCTGTTAATGATCCAGAAAGTAATGTACTTGTTGTTTCAGAAAATGGTTATGGTAAAAGATCTAGTTTAGAAGATTATAGAATAACTAACCGTGGAGGTAAAGGAGTAAAAACTATTAATGTTACTGATAAAACTGGAGGTTTAGTAGCTATAAAAAATGTAACTGATGAGGATGATTTAATGATTATCAATAAATCAGGAATCACAATTAGATTAGCAGTCGCAAATTTACGTGTTATGGGGCGAGCAACACAAGGTGTGAAACTAATTAATATTAAAGGAAATGACTCTATAGCTGCTGTAGCACAAGTATTGCATGAAGATGAAGAATTGGATGAAATAGAAAATGGCACGGAAATTGAAAATAGCAATGAAGAGAACAATAGTGAAGAGAATACAAATCAAGAATAAACCAATTAAAATGAGAAAACAAGTATTAATTCTGTCAGCATTTATAATAAGCATGACAGTATTCGGACAAAAAGATGAACTTAAAGTTGCTGAAAAAGCAATTAAATCGAATGATTTTTCGGCGGCAATGTCAGCAATTAATCAGGCAAAAGGATTAATCGCAAATGCAGATCAAAAAACAAAAGCTAAATTTTACTATTTAAAAGGAAAAGCTTTGTACCAAAATGGGTCAGCAAATGCAGATATCCTTAAAGTTGGAGAAGCATTTAATCAATTAATTGATTATGAAAAAGAAACTAAAAAACAAAAGTATTCAAATGAATTTGGAGAGTTATTAAATAAGTTAATAAGCTGTACAGCAGAGAGTGCATCAAAAGATTATAGCTTGGCAATAGAAACTAAAGAATCTAATGATTATGTTAGTGCAGCGAAAAAATTTCATCAAGTATATTCATTAAGCCCCAGAGATACTTCTTTTTTAGATAATGCAGCGTTGGTATATTATTTTGGTGAAGAGTATGAAGCTTCAAAAGATTTATATGAAAAACTTCTGGAGATAAATTATACAGGGATATCTACAGTATATGTAGCCACAAATAAAGATGATGGTAAGGACATTACTTTTAATGACAAAAAAGCAATGGATTTACAAGTAAAATTAGGTCTTGTTGAAAATCCTAGAGAAGAAGCAAAAGACTCAAGACGTGAATTTATATTTAAAAATTTAGCTCAAAATTATGTTGCTTTAGAAAAAAATGATAAAGCACTAGAAGTAATTGCTAAGGGAAGAGAAGAATTTCCAGAAAGCTATTCGTTATTAATTGATGAAGCAAATATTTATTATAAAATGGGTGATAACGCTAAATTTAAAGAACGTTTAGAAGAGGCTATTACTTTAAATCCAACGGATCCAACTTTATATTATAATGTTGGAGTAATGAATATGGATCAAAAAAATATTGAAGAAGCTATTAAATACTTTAATAGAGCTATTGAGATAAAACCTGATTATAGTGATGCATATAATAATATTGGAGCTGCTATTATTGAGAAAGCTGCAGTTGTTATTGAAGAAATGAATAAAAGCTTATCCGATTTTTCAAAATATGACAAATTACAAGCGCAACAATTTGAAATATATAAAGAAGCAATTCCTTTCTATGAAAAAGCATATGAGTTAGACGGTAGTAATATTAGTATAATTCAAACATTAATGGGCTTATATGAAAATTTAGAAATGACCGAAAAATTAGATGAAATTAGATCGGTTTATGAAGAATTAAAAGGATAATATTAAGGATATTTTTTTATTAAAAAAGCTCACAAATTTGTGAGCTTTTTTAATTTTTATATAATCTTTTTAATCACTCGTAGCTTGTGAGTATGCCTATGTGTATCAATATTAAAAATCCCACTATGGTCAAGTCTATCAACCCTAATCTTTCCGTGTGCATGAATAATGTAGTTGTCATTCATAATAATTCCTACATGAGTAATATTTCCTTCGTTATTATCAAAAAAAGCTAAATCTCCAGGTTCGCTTTCTTCAATAAAACTTAAAACTTCACCTTGTGTTGCTTGTTGTGTGGCATCACGTAATAACTTATATCCACAAAGTTTATATACCATTTGTGTAAATCCTGAGCAATCAATGCCAAATGGTGTTTTTCCTCCCCATAAATATGGAGCGTTTAAATATTTAAAAGCCATTTCAATAATGGTCTCTTTTGGTTGTTTTTCAGAAATAACTGTGCCTTCGTAGTTGAAGTTAGTGTTATTGATATGAAGATTTTGATTGTTAAAAAAAGGCAATCTAGATCCTAATGGAACTGTAATAAAATTTTGCTTTTCATCAGTAGCAAAATCAATTAATTCATTAGTTAAAAATGCCTCTGAATTTTCTAAATTTATAAAAGTTTCTTCTGTAATTTCTTCATATTGTTTATAATCAATCCAGCCTTCATAATTATCAAAAGCAATTCTTATTTTACTCCATTTTTTACGTTTTTCAATTATTTTAAAATGTTCTCCAAATAACAATTGTGAAACCATTTCACTGCTGTCATTTGGTTCTATTCTAAGAGGAACAATACTTAAATTACAAATTCCGTAGCGCATAAATATTTTACATTCTTTCAATTACTATTGCACTTGCACCACCACCACCATTGCAAATTGCAGCAGCTCCTATTTTTGCGTTTTTTTGTTCTAAAATTGAAGTAAGTGCAATAACTATTCTTGCACCAGACATGCCAAGCGGATGTCCTAAAGAAACAGCGCCGCCATTTACATTTACTTTTTTTGAATCAAGTCCTAAAATTTTAATATTTGCTAAACCCACAACGGAAAAAGCTTCATTAAATTCAAAATAATCAACATCGTCTTGAGAAATACCAGCTTTAGCCAATGCTTTTGGTAATGCTTTTGCGGGAGCTGTAGTAAACCATTTTGGTTCATGAGCTGCATCTGCATATCCAATAATTTTTGCAATTGGTTTCAAATTTAATTCTTTTGCTTTATCAGCACTCATAATTACTAAAGCAGCAGCACCATCATTTAAGGTAGAAGCATTAGCAGCAGTTACTGTTCCATCTTTACTGAAAACAGGTCGTAAAGTTGGGATTTTGTCCATTTTTACGTTTTTGTATTCTTCATCTTCAGAAAAAATGATTGGTTCACCTCTTCTTTGCGGAATTTCAACAGAAACTACTTCATTTTTAAAATTTCCACTAGCCCAAGCTTTGGCTGATTTATTATAAGATTCTATAGCGAAATTATCTTGATCTTCTCTTGTAAAATTGTATTCAGAAGCACATAAATCACCACAAGTACCCATATGTTTTTGATCGTAAACATCAGTTAATCCATCAACTAGAAGTCCGTCAGCAACATTTATATTTCCAAGTTTAGTAGCTTTTCTTCCAGCAATATAATGAGGGATATTACTCATGTTTTCCATGCCACCAGCTACAATAATATCAGCATCACCAGTTTTAATAGATTGAGCAGCTATCATAATAGCTTTCATTCCTGAAGCACAAACTTTATTTATTGTTGTACAAGGTACTGTATTAGGAATTCCAGCAAATATTGCTGCTTGTCTAGCAGGAGCCTGTCCTAACCCAGCAGAAACAACATTTCCCATGAATACTTCATCAACTAATTTTGGTGCTAAATTAATTTTATTTAAAGCTCCTTTTATAGCGATAGCGCCAAGTTTTGGTGCTGAAATAGTAGCTAAACTACCTAAAAAACTACCAATAGGTGTTCTTGCGATAGATACGATTACAACTTCTTTCATATTATAGTCTTTTGAATATTTCTAATGCGAATTTAAGTAAATTTAAGCAATTTTTTACGCATTAAAACAGAGATTATTAATATAATTAGAGGCTCTTATTAATTTATGTGTTTAAATGAATTCAATTAAATAAATATATTATTTGTCAATAAAGATAAAAGCATGAAGGAATCCAGTGAGTAGATTAGAAGATATCTTAAAAATAAAACAGATTGCAAATGTATATAACATAATAATTGTTATTTTTGGAAAGCAAATGCAGACTTCGTGAAAAACTTCATAAATAAATTACTTGTAAACCACTCATTAATATATAAGCTATTCTTATATGTAGCTACTATAATTTTAATTGTTTATTTATTTCCAAAGGGAGGACAATTTAAATATGAGTTTCAAAAGGGAAAACCTTGGCAATATGAAAATTATTATGCTCCATTTGATTTTGCTATTCAGAAATCAGCAGAAAAAGTTGCTGAAGAAACGGCTCAAATAAAAGAAACATCGAAGCAATTTTTTGAATACAATGAAAAAATTGAGTTAACTGTAAAAGAAACAATTGAGAATAAAGTAAATGAGATATTGTCTAATTCTGAATTGTCTGAAGAGGCTACTTATAATTTAAAGGAAAAAGCAACTGAAATTGTTAATGGTATTTATGAATTTGGATATTTAGAAGATTCAGATATTCAAATTTTAGAGGATGGTGTTATTATGCTAAGAAGAGGAAATAAGATTCAGGGCATTCAACCACACAACCTCTTTAAATCCTCAAAAACTCTTAGCTATTTAAATTCTAAATTTGGTATTCAACCATATACGCAACAAGAAAATAGTATTTTAAATATTATTTATGAGGCGCTAAAACCAAATGTTAGTTTTGATGAAGGTTTTACTGAAAAAGCATTACAAGAAAATTTGAATAAAATTTCATATACAACTGGGCTAATTTCTGAAAAGGAGCGAATAATATTTAAAGGTGATATTGTTGAAGGAGATAAATTGATCAAATTAAATTCAATAAAAAGTGAATTTGAATCGCAGGTTTGGAGCAAATCAAATTATAATTGGATTGTTTTTGGGTATACAATACTTGTTGCATTATCGTTTTTAATGTTACTACTTTTTTTGAGAAAGTATAGAAAAGAAATTTTTGAAAATAATAATAAAGTCACCTTTATATTTTTCAATGTAATATTAGTTGTATCGCTAATTACATTAATTGCAAAGTACGATGTTAAATATATTTATGTTGCTCCAATAGTTATATTGCCACTTGTGTTAAAAGCCTTTTTTGATGCAAGACTAGGTTTGTTTACACATGTTTTAACTGTATTGTTATTAGGTTTTATTGTTCCAAATAGTTTCGAATTTATTTTTCTACAAATAATTGCTGGGATTGTTACCATTTTAACTATTTCGGAACTGCATAAAAGGGCAAACCTATTTATTTCTGTGTTGCAAATAACATTTGTTTATTTTGTTGCTTATTTCGCTTTTTCAATAATACAGGAAGGAAATGCTCAAAATTTAAATTGGGATAAGTTTTTATATTTTTCATTAAATGGAGCTGCTACTCTTTTTGTTTTACCGTTAATATATATATTCGAAAAAATGTTTGGTTTAGTTTCTGATGAATCATTAAAAGAGCTATCAAATACCAATTCTAAATTATTACATGATTTAGCCGAAAAGGCTCCAGGAACATTTCAACACTCATTGCAAGTTGCCAATTTAGCAGAAGCTTGTGCTAATGAAATTCATGCAAATTCCATGTTAGTTAGAACAGGGGCATTATATCATGATATTGGTAAAATGGATAATCCTATGTTTTTTACTGAAAACCAATCAACCAATGTAAATCCGCATAATGAACTTACACCAAGAGATAGTGCTCAAATAATTATTAGTCATATTATTAAAGGGGTTGAAATGGCAAAAAAAAATCATTTACCTGATAGAGTCATTGATTTTATTAGAACGCATCACGGAACATCCTTAGTTTATTATTTTTATAAAAAAGAAGAAGAAATGAACGGGGGAGTTGTTGAAGCTAAGTATTTTCAATATCCAGGTCCAATACCTTTTTCAAAAGAAACTGCCATATTAATGATGTGTGATGCTGTTGAAGCTGCTTCAAAAAGTATAAAGGAACCTACTGCACAGGCATTTGATAACTTGGTTGAAAAGATTGTAAATAAGCAAATGGAGGATGGGCAATTTATGAACGCAGATATTACATTTAAAGAATTGCAAACCATTAAAAAGGTGTTAAAGAAGAAGTTAAAGAATATTTATCATTTAAGAATTGAATACCCAGAATAAACTTATAGGTTTTATATAAAAAAAAGTTAAAAAATGTTGTGTAAATGCATTTCTAATGCTACATTTGCACTCGCAAAAATACGTTCATAAGCATATTT
>TARA_R110001583_G_scaffold56717_1_pt1 | contig 27332 bp, 24 predicted proteins | sample TARA_R110001583 | Tara Oceans TARA_R110001583 (sample SAMEA4398432) | marine metagenome | biome: Polar Biome; feature: [MES] marine water layer (ENVO:01000295) within the mesopelagic zone...; material: water (ENVO:00002006), including particulate matter (ENVO:01000060) such as...... | reverse complement strand
GATTGCTTCGCTTTAGCCTGTCTTGAGCGACAGTCGAAAGGCTCGAGAAATGACGGTTCATTCATGAGATTATCACGTCGCTAATACTAAACGTAATGAATACCCAATACAACTAATTATGTTCAATTTTATTCTTTTGCTGTATGCTTACAATTATTTTAAAAAGTAAAAAGGTTATAACCATGGTACAACAAATAACAAAAAGCTTGGAGAAAGAGCTCATTAAATCTCCTCGCATTAAATAAAACTCGAAACCAATTAAATATAAATAGGCAATTTTAATTAGAATTGACATCTTTTGATGCTCATACATTTTATCTAGAACTCCATTAATTAGTGCTAAGACTCCTACAAATAAAAAGATTCCAACATACCCAAAATTCGCATAACCTTCCCCAATCAACGGCATTGCTATATTCGTCCATGAATACCCTAAATGTTCAGCGAGCATTGCACCTGTTCCAATTGGTTTTTCTGCCCAAAAAGTGCGAGGCACAAAAAACATGAAAGCTCCTATGAGTTGCTCACCATAAGTTATGATATTCTCTTTGAGTAGTAATGTAAAATTTTGAAAAGCATCGAAATGACCTGTGGTGAAATTCTCTAATCCCAAAAACACTTCATTATTTGACCTTCTGAAAAAATTCAATAATGGAAACAATACGAATACGCCAAATATGAATACTAGGCGATACCATTTTTCTAAATTAAAATATTTTAAACTTAGGATAACTGCTGGCAAATAATAAATGGCCACATTTCCTCTTGTTAAGGATGTTGGAAAAAGCAATAATAGACTTAAAATACACAGCACTAAAAAACTCCTGCTTTTTCGATTATACTCTTGTTTGACCCAAACAAAAAAACAAAAAGTTAAAGGAACTGTACGTAGTATTTGAATTAATAAGTTTTTAATTTTTTCCGTATTGGAAATCTCTTGAATATTAAACGCCTCTCTATCCCATAAAAATTCATAATTGGAATATTTCAATACTAATACCAGCCCCACTATAAAACAGGTAATTAAGATAAAGCTATCTATTTTAATGGATTGCCCCACTTCATTCAATTTTACCACACCTCTTTTTAAATTGAAATTCTTAGACTTCGCAAAATAATATACGGCTACATAACAAATTAAGCTCCCCAAAATTAAAATTCCAGAAGTTAAATAATCAGCGTTAGATACGATTGGTGCTCCAAAGAAAAGGCTGTTCTGCTTATATTGAATTGCTGGAGCTACCCCGAAAAAAAATACATAAAAGAACAATACAGAGCTGTTTAAATAATTTGATTTCCTATCAAATACCAAAGGAATAAGACTGATACTGCAGATAAGAAAAAACAAGCTCAATACTTCAAAATTGTACTGAATACCATTGTCATAAAATATAAAACTGGCAACAAGTCCGCCTATGATTAGATACACTAGTAATTTTAGTTTTAACATGACTCCTGTTTCAATCCTTTTTTATACTTCGATACCAAACATAAGAAATATACCCGTGAAGTGCTCTAGAAATTGTGTAAATAATAATCGGTGCAAAAAACAAAAGTGTTGTAAAAAAGGAGCTTAGTAACAGCATGGCACCTATCGCTATGGAAGTCGCATAGAAATAGATTCGATCTTTATTTAATAATATGAGCCCGTTTGTGCCATAAATTGAAATCAGGGCAATACAAAATGGAACAGGAACCGCTATGAGAACAGCATACTGCAATTGATTGAATTCAAACTGTGAGACCAAGTCTGGAAATACCCATTTAATAAAAGGAATACTTCCAACCATTAGTAAACTAGAAATAACACCTATGACTAACAAACTCTTTTCACTGAAATTAAATAGACCTTGCTCTTTGGCATTTTTCGGATACAATACCATAGACAACATATTGCTTAACATGGCGAAACCACCCGAATACTTTAAAACAATTTGCAATAGTCCAACTTGGATTAATGAGCCAAAATGACTGGTAACTAAAATTAAAATATTACCAAAATGGGAAGGTAAATTCAAATTAAAAAAGGCATCCCTATTTTTAACAATATAATTAAAACAATGCGCTAAAGTATACAGTTTCAAGTTCCAATGAAATTTTCGAAACATCCAAATACTTACACCAATTCCTACCATAAAAACTGCAAAAGCATCAATTAAGGGTAATAAAACAAAATCGTCCGGGCTATGTACCCAAAGAAACATGCCTGAAGCAAATAATCCAAATTTTAAAAATTTAAGCAGACTTAAGAACTTGAAACTGTTTAAACCCAATAACAACCAATCAAATGTTATATAATTTGCAACTAGTAACAGTGTAAAATTAAAATATAACTGTGGGCGTTCAAAAAAAGATGGAACTATAAAATAAACGATTACAGCTAAAACCACCAACGCCACTAATAACAGCAGCTTCACTGAAACTACCTCATTTATGGCATCATTCAGCATTTCAGCATCATTTTTTATGCGTGCTATTTTTTTAACCACCGTTAAATTAAAATCAAAATTCAGGATGCCTATATATAGAGAGCAAAGTGCTAAACCACTCACATAGATCCCATAATGGTCAATTCCCAAGGTTATTACCAAATAAGGTGTTACCACTATTAACATGAGGACATCGACCCCTTTTGTCGACAGTAGCGCGAAATAATTGACGAATATATTTCTGATTTCTTTAATTTTCACCCTATCAATTTATTTTTTATAAATACAAGCCTCTAACCTTATAAGTCCCATTCATATCTTGAAATATCATGGAGTTTAATTAGTATTGAAGTGCAAATAACGTGATTTTATTTAAAGTTGTATGTTCTAAGTTTTAAACTTTTCAAGAAGCAGATTACCGCGACGCTAAAGCTCCTCGCAAAGACGTACCAACGAAACGTCTTTGCGATTGAAACGCAGTGGAAAGAAGCAATCTTTCACTAACAAAACCAAATCAACATTTGAAGTCTTTAAGCAAAAGATTGCTTCTTTACGTAGCCCTCGCACCAGCTGGCTCAATCGCTAAAAATGTTCACTGAACATTTTCTGAACGCTCTGCCCTGCGTAATGACGTACGAATGGAACGTCATTGCGAATGCAACGTAGTGGAATGAAGTAATCTGTTACTTTGGATGAGATTGCCGCGTCGGTTATTCCCTTGCGCCAGCTTGACCAATCGCTAAAAATGTTCACTGAACATTTTCTTAACGCTCTGTCATGCAATGACAGTTTATAATAAACTCACTATAGTTCTCCAAATAATCTTAATATCTCCCCAAAAAGTATGGTTGTAATAGTAGGCTAAGTTTAGTTGCACTTTATCTGGAAACAATACAGTATCATTAAACTGGAGTGGGTTTTCTTGCTCCACCAACAACTGTTCTTCATTGGCATATTTAATGGCTGCAGTACTTGTTAACCCAGGTTTTAATTCTAAAATCTTTCTATTTTCGCCAATTAACTTATCATAATACCCTGCTATATCCGGTCTTGGACCTACGATACTCATATCACCCTTTAAAATATTCAGTAACTGTGGTAATTCATCTAATTTAAACCGTCTTAAAAAAGCACCAATGTTGGAAATTTTATGAGTGCCACTATGCATGGTTCTTAATTTGTAAATAGTAAATGGCTTTCCGTATTGGCCAATACGCAATTGTAAAAATATGCCATTAGCATTTGTGTCTATGCTAGCCAATAACCAAACCGAAAAAAGTATAGGAAGCAATAAAATGAGACCTATAGCAGAAGAAATTATGTCAAATAATCGTTTTATCATTTCACCATAAATTCTAATGGAGTTTTATATAACGGGAAAAAAGAATCATTTTTTATATCTAACTCATTTAGCCCTTTAGAAACTCTAAGATTGTTAATTTTTTCTAAAAGATTGTTATACAAATCTTTATTTATAATTTTCCTACCAGTATAATAGTTAACAACATCATTTGGAAAAAAACATTTCTTATATTTAAAAATCCCATCTTCTAACCCATATCCACCACCCAGAACATAATATTTTAAATTATGATTTCTTGCCCAGTTAATTAATTCAACCTTTAAAAAATCATTTGGTCTTTTATCAAAATATTTTTCGTCAGTACCTCCAAGAAAAGAATAAATAGAATCTTCAGATATTAATACAAGTTCCGAAGCAATTGGAACACTATTAAAATAAACTGTGCATATTGCACAATATTGTTCATTAAGTTTTATAAACCATTTAAATTCATCTAAGCTATAATAAAATTTTTTGTTGGCACTTGTTCGAACCATTGTCTCAATATAAATATTGAAAAATTCGGATATTTTATCATCTGCAATGCTCATAAAATAAACACCGCTATTTAAATTTTCGCGTTTTGCCTTATTTACATTCTTTCTAACTTTACGATCGAAAGACTTCCTCTGTAATTCTTCATCTATAATTTGCCCCTTAATATTTAGCATTGTTTGAAAAACTTCTCCTGAATAATTCAAATGATTATTCGAAAGGTTAAACCTTACAAACTCTGAAACAACATTATTCTCAAGATACCAATAATCTACTTTTTCCCAAAATTCTATAATATCAGATTCCAAAACATTTGTAGAAAAAATGGGGCCAGAATAGCCATAAGGTGTAATTACATCATAAAATAATGTTTGCTCCTTGTCAATCGTTATTGGATTAAGATGCACAAGCATAATTACCCTACTATTGTTTTCTTTATTAAAGTACGAAAAACAAACTAAATTTTCTAATCCGTCACTAAATATATCTAAATAGCCAAGTTGAGAATAAGGATCCTTAATATTTAACAATGAAATTAAATTTATATATTCTTTTTTGCCATTAGCCGAGTTAATTTCAAATATATCAAATATCATTATCTAAACCTTGAATTCCTTTATTAATAATTTCACTCATTCTAGTCATATCTTTTGCTGTATATCTGAAATCAATATGCAATGACAACATTCTTTCAGAAAAATTAATAATTTCATTATTTACATTTGTATTCTCAATTACCCATAGTACTGCTGGGTAAATATCATTTCTTATCAAAACATTGCAAATATTATCCCTATTTTCCTTTGATTTAAATAGAAAAACTAACGAAAATGGATTTTCATTTGAATTAATATTAACAATTTCAATATTTGTTAATTTAAGGAGAGATATTATATAATCATAATTTTTCCTTTTATAATAATCAATCTTTTTGGGAATTTCTTGAATTATTTTTCTTGAAATATCTGAAATACCAGATATTTGATTGATACCAAAAGAAATTTCAGTTTCTTTAAATTTTCTTAAAAACTCGATTTTATCACCCTTAAAATCATTTTCTAAATATTTTTTTTTCAAAAGCATCGCTTCAAACCTAGTTTTTGAAAGTAATTTATGCTCATTGGTTAAAACTACTGGGGCAAAACCCGGACAATCTTTGGGAGACCAAAGAATACCTCCATCGGGTATTGGTAGTGTTTTTCTTAAAGAACCAACGCACCAATCTGCATTGCTATTTAAGGCCCAATTAGAAAAAAGGTTATGAGAATGATCTTCAATAACTGGAATATTTATTTCTGAATTATCTCTAAAACTACGTGTTCCAAAATAATTCATTCTAAACAGCACATCACCTTTTTCAAAAAGCAAATTCGAAATAACTTCGTTGTCATCAGCTAATGGATAATCACTGTAATACTTAACATTTATTCCTGTATTTTTTATTGACTCAATCACATCGTAACAAAAATACTCAGGCATGTAAATATTTTTCCATAATCCTAAATCAAAATAATGGCTTATCAAATAATTTATAGCATATCTGCCACATCCAAAATATTCAGCATTCTTTGGGAGTTCTATTTTTAAATCTCTTTTATCAAACTCAATATGATTAAAGTCCGACCCATATTCATTTTTTCTCATATTCAAATTTCAAAATTGACATAATAACTGAATCATAATAAACCCCATTTTTAAATATAGCTTGTCTCAAACAGCCTTCATTTTTAAACCCCATTTTTTTATATAAATTAAATGCTGCTAAATTTTCTTTAATAAATGATAAATAAATTCTATTTAAACCTAATTCATTAAAGCCATATTCCAAGATCAAATTTGTTACTTGTTTACCAACGCCCTTACCTAAATATTCATTATTACCAATTAATATAGCATACTCCGCAGACTTTACTTGTAAATCAATATTATACAACCCTATGTGGCCAATTACTTTATTATTTTGTTTATCCTGAATAACAAATAAATTTTCATTTTCACAATTATTGTGAAAATCTATCCAATTATTGATGTCATTTTCAGAATATGTAGGTGTATTACCTCCTAAATATTTCGAAGTTTCCTTATTATTTTTTACTTCAAACAAATCAGAAATATCAGTTTTATTATTAGGTGTTCTCAGTAAAAAAAAATCATTTTCCATATTTATTTATTTATTTATTAAATCCTAAATCATCCACGTCATGAACATCTTGTCCAGGAATAACGCCATCAGAAAAAATCACCTTTTTAAAAGTTAAAATAATAATTTGTATATCAACCTTAAGTGATAAATTATTTACATACCATACATCATGTTTAAACCGCTCACTAAATAGCATTAAATTCCTACCATTCACTTGTGCCCATCCTGTTATCCCAGGTTTTACATTATGTCGTTTGCGTTGTTCTTCGTCATATAAAGGCAAGTATTCCTCCAATAACGGTCGTGGACCAATTAAACTCATATCTCCTTTTAAAACATTTATTAATTGAGGTATTTCGTCTAATGAAGTTTTTCGTATAAAAGTTCCAAATTTAGTTAACCTTTCAGCATCTTTTAAAAGGACCCCGTTATTGTCCTTTTTATCAGTCATAGTTTTAAATTTTATAACATAAAAAAGCTTTTCATTTTTCCCTGGTCGTTTCTGAAAAAAAAATGGAGTGCCCTTATTAACAAAAATTAATATAAAAGTAATGATGAAAAAAAGTGGTAATAGTACAACTAAACCAATGAATGTAATAATAAAATCTAAGAGACTCTTTATATTATTTGGGTACATAAGATAATTTAATAATGATTACTTGTCGTTAAAGATACTTTGATTCTTTGAAGATTTATTTCCTTCGTAAACAAAATCTGGTTTTTCACCTCCATTTATTAACCAAGAATAAAGTTCAATTGTTTTATGAACAATTCCATCCCATAAAAAATAATTTTTCGCAATTCTTCTACCATTTTCACCCATCAATTTTAGTTTATCTTCAGGAAATAACATTGCTTTCTCTAATCCCATTTTTATTCCCTCCTGATTATTATCAACCCAAAAACCACAATTTTCCTTTTCTAAAAGACTCCAAGGAGCACCTTTTGTAGTTAAAACTGGAACTCCTCTTGATAATGATTCGGCCACTACAATCCCATAATTTTCATTGAAAGTAGGAAGAATAAATAAATCTGCGGAACTCATTATATTTACTTTCTCATCTTTAAACTTTTCACCTTCAAAATACACAAAATCACTGATTTTTAAATCTTTAACTATTTTATTTAATTCTTGAGAATGATTATCTTGATCAATTCCAGCTATAATAATATTCCAATTTTCACGAGTTTCTTTGTCTATACTTGCATAAACTTTCAAAAACCTTACTAAGCCTTTTAATGGATGAATTCTGGATAAAAACAACATGTTTTTTCGTCCTAAATATTTATCCCTATTAAAATAATCATTTTTTGAATTAGCTAAATAAAAATCTTCAGAAACGCCATTAGGAATAATTGCAATGTCCTTTGATGGGAACATAATTTTTAAATTTAAATATTCTTCATTTGAACATGCTATTAACAGTCTAGCCCTCTCCAAATTCGTCTTTTCAAAAACATAATATGCCAATTTCTTTTTTAATTTAGAAATATTTAATCTATAAGGTTCTAGATATCCATGTGGTTGAATTATTACAATGCCTTTATGATTTTTATTTGCTTCCAATGTTAATTTTGAAATAGGAACCCAAATACCATGCTGGTGAATAATATTGTATTCACTCATCTGAGAAAGTAGTCTTTTAAAGTTTTTCAGAAAACTTTTTGACGGATGAAAATAAGTATCCAACGCTCTCACTTTATCAAAATCGCTCTCTTTAATTAATTCTAATTCCTCTTCTTTATAACCAGGAAACCATAAATCTGAACTATATCCTAGACTATTTTGAATTCGCCAGAAGTTATAAACCACTTCATGCACTCCCCCTCCCCGTTTTGTTCCAGCGACGTTTGCAATATTTAATATTTTCATAAGAATTTTTTTGCGTTTTTTAAAGTAAAACTGTAGCTTAAGTTACGCGAATTAGTTTTAGCTTTTATTAATTCAGCTTCATTTGTTGAAATCAAAAAATTCACTAAATCATTAATTTTCCCAGGTTCTATTGATATACCTAGATTATTTTTATTTACTAAATATTCTATTTCTGAATCTTTATCTGAAATGGAAATTATACTGCAACCTGCCGCTAACAAATAAAACATTTTACTCGGAACAGATAATCCTTCAGCCCCAGTTCCAAGTGAAACAATTCCAAAATCAGCTGAAGTAAAAGAAAATGGCAACACATTGGCATCCTGATAAGGTAAAAAAGAAACATTTTCTAATAAATTATCTTCCTTAAATTTTATTAAATCTTTTAACTGAACTCCATCTCCGATAAACAAAAACTGGAAGCGTTCATCTTTTTTTTCTAATAGTACTTTTGCTGCTTGTAATACAACCATTAGGTCATGGGTAATACCCATATTACCGGAATAAAGAACTACTTTCTTATCTAATAGCTTATGTTTTTCAACAAACCAATTTTCACTTTTGTTTTTAGGCACAATAAATGAAGTGTCAACCCATGGGTATATTACTTCTATTTCTCTTTCTTTTGCCGTTCTAGAAATAACCTTTTTCATAAATTCACTAATAGTAAATATCCTACTCGCGTATTTATATGTTTTTTCATTCATTTTTTCCCAAACCCTATATATAATAGATTTTTCTGTAAGATACCCAAAATTTAATAATGCATCAGGATATATATCATATACTAAAACATCATATTCAAATTTTTTGATATAGGATAAAAACAATCCAATAAAAGGCAATATTGGAGGATTGGAAACAAATAATATTTTATCTATTTTTTTTGTAAACAGAATATAAAATGTACTCTGAAAAAAGAAAACCAACCAGGTGTATATTCTAGAATAACTTTTTAAATTATTATATTTTTTTTTAAGTAACACATTAATTTTAGGATTTAATTCTGCGTATGTAGGCATAATTTTACCTGTAATGAGGATTACATCACTATATTCTTGGACATACTCATTCGCCATGTCAATAAATAAAGGACCTGTAGCTTGGTTTATTAAAATAATTTTTTTGTTCATTTCTTGACTTCTATCTTCTTTTCTAGTTTAAATTTAATAATAATCCTAAAAAAACAGGTTTTTAAAATGCATTATGTATCCGTTTAACAAGTAACCTTTATTTTGTAAATAATACTCTCTAATCCAACGTTTAGAAGGAAATAAAATTTCAAATGATGATTTAATCCAACCGGAATCTGAAGAAAGAATTTCAATTAGTAAAACAGACATTCCCCTTGGCTCACTTTTTAAAAATTTATTTTTTGAATCAAAAACTCGTTTAACTAATATATTAATATTCTTATGCTTCTTTTTATAACTTTCAACTATTTTATTGTTAGAAAATGGCATATTTAACAATTTATTGGATAAAATAGCTGAAGTAAGAACTCTAACTTCTGCCCTGTCTAATTGTGCATAATCAAATATTATATCCCAATTAGGTTGCAATAGTGATACCCTGTCTGTATCCGTATAAAGTCGTATATCTGGTGCTCGATGGTAACCATGAACGGACGTGTGTAAAAGGCACAAATACATTAACGCATTTTTATTTGGGATTTGTATATTCGTGTTTTTATAATTATTCAAATCATCCCACTGAATGCTATTATCAATATTAATTTGAAATGGTAGTTTTAAACGAGAGAGAGGTTTCCACATTACGTTTATACCAAAACCTTTTTCAAGTAATTTTTCGTTAAAATATTCTATTTTTACTGTATCCGTAGATGCATTTGTTTCTTTCGGTAAAAACCCAGCATCTATCAATACATCAGTAATATCTTCCTTCAAAGATATGTCTGCATAAAGATCTACATCTCCAGAGGCAAAACACCCTATTGAGGTTTCAGAAGCCAACAAAGCTCCAAAGTTTTCATAAAGGAAAATTTTATTAACTCCCTTCGCTTTAAAATCATCAAAAACATCAACCAAAACTGCCAATATCGTTTCACTCCTTTTTTCAAATGAACTATAAATATCTTCCCAAAATATTTTATCTATACTTAAATCATATAATAATTTGGCAGTAAAAGGTAGTACTTTATTTTTCAAAGCGAAATCATAAATAACATCTCGTGAATTATTATTATAAGCCTCTTTTATTAAAGTAATATCTTCAGTTAACAACTCTCTAGACTTCATAGCAATTCTTGTCACTGTCCTGTTGTAGTATTCCGTGTTTTTTATTATTCCCATATAATTTTTTTCAACTGTTTACCCATTTCATCAATATTTTCTTTTCCCCAATCAAATTGTAATTCTAAATTATCTTCAAGATGAAAAACAATATCCTCCAATATAATAATTCCCAGTATTCCTTCCATATCATACAATTTATTGTTATCATTTGTAAGGATCGCATTTTTAGTCTCTTCTTTTTTACAGTTAAGACACATATTATATATCCCATTATTGCTTCTTGTTGCCAATAATAATGTCGCTGGATCATACCAAATACTTCTATAATCATTAGTTTCCCAATCGATAATTAGCGTTTTTTTGTTTTTGGTATCTACCCAAATATTTCCCTCTTGCAAATCTCCATGACTTACGGCTATTGGAATTTGAGTTGGTAATAATTTCGTTTTTGTTCTAGCTACCATTGCAGCTTCTAAAATAGTCTCTCCTGTTGTTATCTTTTTTCTTTTGTTTGCATCTAAAATTAATTCATTAATATGCTTGTAAAGTTTTTCAACATAAATATCGACAACAACATACTTAATCGTATCCTCTACAATTTTTTTCATATTATTGATTGTATCAATCCTACTTTTTTCAAATTGTTTTTCATCTGTTATGCGAGCCAAAGGTTGCCCTATTAACAACTGCTCTCTGTACCAAATATCTCCATGACTAGAAATTTTTGGGACAAATGAATAATTTGAATTACTTCTAAAAGATACTTCTTTTTTAAAATATTTATCTGTAAAACTCTCTTTAATAATAGAATCTACATAGCCCTTTTTAAAATCAAAAACCCTTATCTTTCTATTGCATGGCCATATTAGTATCTCATTATCAATTGGTTTGTTTTTTTCAAAAACAAGTGTCTTTTTAGACATTAGACCACCAGTAAACAAACAAAGAGCTGTGTATAATTTTCCTTTTAAATATTTTATAAAACTATTCCTTGCATTAAATTCTGTAAAAATATAATCTCTCACGTTTTTTGATGGGAATTGAGTCGTAATTGTATTAATTTTTGGATAAACACAGCCATCCTTGAGGATAGAATTCCCTTTAATTGAAATAACAACATCGGTATTATGAACAACGCTATAATATCTTTCTAAAGTTTCTTTAAGAATTAAATAAAAATTTTCTCGAACCAACATTTGATCTATTTTCATTTCTTTTATCCCTATTTTATAACTACTTCATTAACAATCCTATTGTGTATATCCAATCGATCACCTAACCCATCTATATAAATACTATTAGGTGATTTCAAATATTCTTGATAAAAAGATAAGCGATTTTTCAATGTTTCTGCTGTATCTGGAAACGGTTCTCCTTTTATTATTGATCTTTTCAGAGATTCTTCAACACTTATTAATGCAACAAAATGTTTTGATGGTTTTAACGCCAATCTGTTTAAAGTTTTCCAAAGAAAAAACCGTTCAAATTCTTGACTTGGAAAAGTAAGTTTAAAATCAATATATGTGTCGTAAATATACCTATCACAAATTATGGTTTTGCCAAAAAACACCTTCTGAATCCTTAAATAAATAGAATAATAGAATATCATATCCAATAGCGCAACATAAAGCCAAATACGTTGAATCTTTGGATTTGATATTGCTTTATCACGTTCTTCAGAATTACCTGATTTGGGTAACTTTTTTCCAGCTATCAACCTTAAACCTTTTTTTAGAAAATCAAAACCAGGTGTATACCCTCCTCTACTCCAAAATACTAAAACAGTTTTTTTCTTACTGACAAAATGATTTTTCAGAAGGTCTATTTGTGTCGATTTTCCAGCTCCATCTAGTCCTGAAAATGCAATAAATTTACTCATATTCTAACCGTTTTTTTTATACTCCAAATAATTGTTCTTAACAATTGCGAACCGTGAAATAATACCCTATAAAATATATTAATATTGGTTTTAATACAATATTGATATTCTATTTTCCTTTGTTCCAAATTCCTATAAAGTAAAGAATTCTCATAGCGTAAGAATACACTTGAAAAAACAGGTACAAATAGGAACTTTATACTTTTATCATATGCCATTCGTTGAAACATATCACGATCACCTATTAATTTAAATTTCTTGTAATTTAATCCTCCAACTTTGTTATATCCTCTTTTTGAAAAAATTACTGATGGTTGCACAAATGGAAACACACCCGTTTTTAATAAGTATCTAGCGAAATACCTCGCAAAGTGACGCTTATAATAATATTTCTCACTGAAATGGTGAATACCGTGTGAATATACCAAATCAGAAGCGTCACTTAAAGCAGAATTGTATAATTTCTCATAACCAACCGGAATAACTATATCATCACTGTTTACCCATGTATAATAATCACCTTTAGCTTCTAAAAAACCCTGATGAATTGCTCCATACATCCCCGTTTTTTCGTTTTGATGAAGTAATTTAATGTGTGGAAACTGATCTACATATTCAATAGTTCCATCTGTTGAACCCCCATCGACAACAATATGCTCATATGGAATAGATAGTTTTTGTATCGATTCAATGGTATGCTGAATATATTTTCTTCCGTTAAGAACTGGTGTAATTATTGATAACATTGATTAAGGTGTTAATTATTCTAATATAAGGTTGTTTATTAATTTTCGTGATCTATAATGTCTCAATAGATAATTTTTTATATAAATCGGTCAGTTTTACTGATTCATTCTCCCAACATAAAGTTTCTGCTGCTTTAATAACGTTGTTTCTTAATCGATAATACTCTTGCTTATCTAAAGCTAAATCGTTAATAGATTTGGCAATGCCTTTAGGTGAAAAATCGTATAAAATAATACCGAAATCAAACTTTTTATTTAAATATCTATGCTCTGGTATATCTGACATTAAAACAGGTAATCCGGCTTGTATATATTCAAAAATCTTATTTGAAACAGTAAGTTTGAAATTAATATTAACTGGTTGAGTAAGAACAATTCCTAAATGCGAATGAGATGCTTTTAAAACAATATCTTTAATTTCTACTGGGCCGTCAAATCTTACCTTACTCTCTAAGTTTTTATTAAAAATAATACTCCTCAAATCATCTTCAATACTACCATAGCCTCTAATAATCAGTTTAATGTTATTATCAATAAACACTCCACTATTAACAAATTCATGATACCCTCTTCCTTTCAACATAAGCCCTTGGTAAAGTACTTCGAAACTTCCTGTATAATTTATTTCCAGGAATTCAATATTACTCTTATATGGAACATTCGTTATAACTTCAGGAATCTTAATTTTATATTTTCTGCTAAAATAATCAGCTGCTGCATTACTAACTGAGACCATAGCATCAATCCTTTTTACAATATACTTTTCAATAGTGGTGATTATTTTTTTTTGAATTTTTTTATCAGCAATTCCAATATTTTCTGCACAAACCTCATGTGAATCGTATAATATTTTACTTCCAACAATTTTTGAAGCGATATACGCCTGAATTAAGGTATCAAAATCATTAGCATGAATAACATCTGGTTTTATTCTAATCATATATTTAATTGGCCCATAATAATAATAAAATCTACGTACCACTTTTTTATATATTGATTTTAATGGCCCCACAAATTTATCACCTAAATCTACTATTGAATATTGGCATCCAACAGAATCGAGAAAATCCTTACTATAGAACTTATCTCTAAAACCGATGAAATGCACATCAATTCCTTCATCCAAAGCACATTTTATTTGCTTGATAACTCTTGGATCTTTTCTTAAACTATTTGATACTATTATACAAAGTTTCATTAGTATTATTTTATGATCTATTTTGGGTTATTTTTATAAAATTCTTAATATCAGAAAACAGGTAAGCGTTATTCGAAATCCATTTCTCATCTTTAAACCACCATTTGTAATCAAGTAAAAATTGAATTTCATCAGTTGAAAATCTTTGCCTAATTGTTTTTGCAGGTATACCTCCTACAATTGTGTAGGGAGCTACATCTTTTGTTACCAATGCTTTCGATCCTATTATGGCTCCATCATGAATTTTTACTCCACCTAAAATCATTACATCATTACCAATCCAAACATCGTTACCAATAGAAACAGCATTTTTTTCTTGATTATTCAAACACCTAAACTCTTCAAATTTTTGTTCTTGCGTATATGTATACCCTGCTTGTTTGAGTAACGAAAAAAACGCTGGATGAGTTGAAACGAATGTGTGGGAAGGATGCGTTGATGACACAACTTTTACACTGCTTCCAATAGAGCAATACCTACCGATCTCTGTATTAATAAAGACGCAATCTTTACTAATATAGGAGCCTCTTCCAAGATTACCTCCAACGAATATTGTGTTATTATATATTTTATTTTTTCCTTCAAGCACACTTCCTGTTAAAGAAACATTACTTTTAATTTTAATATCAATCGATTTTCGATACTTAAACCAATTTATAATATTTTTAATTACTTTTTTCATTGTCTGAATAATTGGCATTCCCTTTATCTAAAATAGTAATATAGAATCAAGAGCTTCAAATTTCATTATGAATATTTATTAATTTGAATCTCCATTAAAGCTTTTTGAAAACTAACGTAACTTAATGCTTCTTTATCCATAGCTGCTTTTATTTTATCTTTGATAGGGCTATTGATAATATCCAACGCTTTTGTTTTTAGATGTTCCCATCCATTTTCATCAAGATAATCTTTAGTGAAATGACAATCAAGTAAATCAGTTCTTTTGAGTAGATCTATAATCTTGGTGTCGAATTTTGACGAATAATTACTCGTAGGTTCGATGGGAATCGTTGGTGTTAAATTTTTTAAAGATAATAAAGTTCCATGGAAAAAATGAGTGAAAGTAATCGTAAAGAGTGAAAATACTTTTGCCCATTCAAATGGGGTTAAATCATATAAAAAAGCATCAGCATATCGATTAGGTTTATAAACGGATACTATTTGATAATCTGACCCAAATAGAGATTTAACCTCTTTAGTAATCCAATCGCTTCCCATAATACCAATTATTGGTCGATCGGGATTAATTCCAGCTTTGATTAGTTTCTTTTCAATTGTTTCCATTTCCACCGGGATTTTATCCATATCTAATAAAACCGTAGGATCACAATTGCGTGAAACTTGCAAATTATTATTCACCGATTTTAAAAAATTTTCTGTTGGGGAATCACGAACACCAATATAACTATATTTGCTCCAGGCTTCTTTTAAATAGGTTCTCTGATTCTCTGTTACTGCCGTATAATCTTGACCATATGAAGAAGCCGCATAACTTAGTTTCTTGGCCCCTATCACATTATTAAGAAAATATGCATTTGGAAAGCCTCTAACATTCCAATTCCACACCGCATCACTTCCTACAATAACAGCATCATATTCATCTTTAATTTTATCGGATAGTTTGTGATAATCGTCAGAAACTATTTCATGTTTTGAAAGAGGTAAAAAAGACCATGCTTTTTTAAAATGATTATTTCTTACTTTCATTTTAGATATAGATGAATGACCTGAAATTAATTCTAGAAATCTACTAATGAATTTTTTCATTTTAACTACTGGCCCAAACTCCTTTGTAAAATTATCACCTATTAAATAGCCATAAATAGATAAATCATAATTTTTAATAATACTTTGAGTAGTATAATCTATAACTTCAACATCAACATTTGGGAAATCAGATTCTATTTTTTTTACAAGGGAATAACATTGCATAAATGCACCATAATTATAACTTTTATGAAAAGTTAATATTCCAATCCTCATTTTTTTTTCCATTTTTTTTATTTTATTATTGATAATTAAAGTGATACCTTAAAAACCTTCACCCAACGACTTACACAAATTATTCTCCAAAACAAATTAATATTTTGACTTCTTAAAAAACTCGAATTATCTAAGAGCTTAATAATTTCATTTTTATTAATATAATTATCCAAAACATCACAAGCATTTTCAATTTCTTTTCTAATTTGCTCACTGTTTTCTTCAAACCATCTTGCTTGTGGTGTCGCAAATCCAAGTTTATCATATCTATTCAAAATTTTAGTTGGTATAACACCTTTAAATGCTTCTCTTAAAATAAATTTTGTGATTCCATTATTTACTTTATAATCACTGGGTAATGAATATACCAATTCGATTAACCTATAATCTACAAAAGGAGTCCTAGATTCAATAGAATGAGCCATCGAATTTCTATCCTGATGGTGAAGTAACTTAGGCAAACTACTATATAACAATTGCTTTTTAGACAATTTTTTAATTGTATTTGGTAATTTTTTTTGGTTTTTAGAATTGTTATTATATTTCAACCAACTATAATTACTTTTATTTATTAATCTTGATTTTAGCCAATAAGGAGCATATTGACTGAACTTTCTACTTAAGAGGTTTCTATATGGATTATTATAATAATCATTATATTTTTCACGATAATTCCTTATACTTTTAAAAAGTTTATAAAACTTCCAATTATCAAAGGCTTCGCTAAAATGCATTTGCTGATATAAACCATATCCCGCTAAATACTCATCAGCTCCTTGTCCATCAAGCATAACTGTTAATCCCTTTTTTTTAGCTTCTTCATATACACTCCATTGCGCATAAATTGAGGTAGTACCGAATGGTTCATCTTGGTTCCATAAAATTTTATCTAATAAAGAAAAACCTTCTTCAAATGTTGGGAACACCTTGTTAGATATTACATTTGTTTTATTAATAACTTCTTCAATAAATTTCCTTTCATCAATACTCTCATCATTAAAGCAAGCAGATACAGTTTGTTGCACATGTTCTTTGCCCGTTTTTTTTAATTCTTCATTAATTACACAAACAATCGCAGAGCTATCTAAACCACCGGAAAGGCATGAGCCAACTTTAACATCAGATCTTAGCCTTAAATTTACAGCATCATTGAATAAATCTTTAAACTTTACCTTCGCATCCTCAAATGCTAAGTCTTCAAATTCTGAAGAAGAATTTAAATTATACCATCTAGAAATCGTGAATTTATTATCCAATAAATTGTAATCTAAACATTCACCTCCCATTAATTGAAATACATTTGCAAATAAAGTTTCATTTGTGTGATCGTGTATTCCCTCATATTTAAGAAAATCAAAAACCTTATCCTTATTAACATTTGCTTTCCAACCATCTAAAACACTAAATTGTTTTATTTCAGATGCAAAAGAAAATATTTTATTGATTTGCGTATAATAAAACGGCTTAACACCAAATCTATCTCGAGCACAAAACAAATAATTTCTCTTTTTATCATAAAGGGCGAAAGAAAACATCCCATTTAAACGTGTTAGGCAATTTTTTCCCCAATGAGCGTAAGCGGCTAGAACAACTTCTGTATCAGTATCTGATTCAAATTTATATCCTAAGCTTAACAATTCCTTTCTAATCTCTATATAGTTATATATTTCACCATTAAAAGTAATTTCCAACATTTCTCCATACTTCATTGGTTGTTTTCCCTTTTCTGATAAATCTATCACTGAAAGCCTTCTATGACCTAACGCAAATTTATCTGCTATAAAAAATCCTTCACCGTCAGGTCCTCGATGCTTAATAGCATCACACATCTCTTTGATAACTCCAGATAAATCTGATTTTTCACTGCTTACTACGCCTGCTATTCCACACATATTTATTAAATTTCTTTACAAATTAAATGTTAAAATGATAATTTTGATGCCTCCCGTTTTTCAGATAACCTATTCCAATACCCCAAAAAGAAGCAATATATATGAAATAAGAAGGATAGATAATCAAGTGAGAAAAAATTGATAAAACCATGAAAATAATTAATGACGATCCAAAAGCAATTGAAAAAACCCAATCTAACTTTTTTAATTTTAAATATATTTCATATAGTTTATAAATCAATATTAAATACAAAAACAAACCTATTAAGCCATAATCATACAATACTTCTAGGAAATCATTATGAGCACTATCATTTATATATGTTTGTTTAACAGAATTGTATCCGTTACCTAATATCCAGCCATTAAAACTGTTACGCTCTTGTAACTTTATAACTTCAGACCAAATAAATACTCGTCCACTTCCTCCATCTTCTCCCATTGAATTAAATCTCATAGAAATTACCTCTCCTGTTTCTGTTGTTGAATAATCTGCTAAAAATATAATTGTTATAATTGTAATAAATATAAATGCTGTTTTTTTTAATCCACTTTTTTTCACCTTCTGCTGATATTTAAAATAAAGAATTAAATAAAACATTAATGAAAATAATAGAGCAATTATACCTGCCCTTTTATATGAAATTATCAAGGAAATTACAATTATAATTATTCCTAAATATTTTAGTGTATTATTTTTTAATAATAAAATAAAAGGCAAAAAAGGTAACACATAATATGCATCATTTAAACCCTTAAAACTAATGAATTCAGAATAATTAATATGAAAAGCTATGGTAAAATAATAAAATAAAATAAACAAGAGTGTTAATGAAAAACAATTAATAGTGAACTTTACAAGATGTGGGTTTTTGCTTATAAATAGATATAAAACAACAAAGGTAGCAAGCCAATATACATTATTTATTATCAAGTTAATAATATTCATAAATGAAAAAGCACCCAAGTTAATCACCGATGAAAAAAAAGTAAAAAACCCAAAAAAGATTCCGATACTAATTATTAATGGTGATTTTATTAATTCTCTAAAATTTAACCATGTATAAAAAAATGACAGTATAATACAAAATAAAGTAGCTCTTCCAACTCCAAATGAAGAAGTATCCATTTCTTCATTGGTCAACATCCTACTTACATTAATGAATGTTATATTTGCAATAAAAAAAATTATAAATAACTTTGACCTCATCTTATTTCTAAAATATTAATTTTTTTGAGCTGATTAAAGGTAAATCTTTACTCTTCTTATAAATAAATATTAGCATAATCAAATATGTAAACCCATACGCGAAACTTATTGTTGATAAAAATTGTTCTATTGTTAATTTATAAACTTTAGATAAATAAAATATTATCAAGATCTCAACAACAAAAAACGATTGAATAATTAGTTTAATACGTTGACTGTTTGAAATAATTAAACTTGAAACGAATGTGCTTACAATTAGATTCATAAATTGCCAAGGTATAAGCAGAATAGTAAAAGTACCACTACGAATCCAATCTTGGCCAAAAACAAGACCAAACAACTTCTCAGAAAAAAACATTAATACAAAGAACGGAACAATTGCAGCTAAAAAAAGAAGAAGCAATGTACTTTTAAACGATTGATAGAAATTACCAGTTTCTGATTTTTCTTTACTTGCTTGTTTGAAATATATTGGTCCAATACTATTAGTAATTAATGTTACAAGCAAACCAAAATTAGCGATTGATAATGCATAATAACCTAATTCTTTAACCCCATAAAGTGTGGAAATAAAAATTGGTACAATACTAATAGAATAGGAAATTGCAAAAATACCTGGTGTAGAAAATAACGGTTGCTTTTTATATTTAACTAATACTCCCTTGATTTCAAATATAGAACTTGAAAATATTTGTTTTAGATTTTTCCTTAAATATTTAGATTGCATCCAAAATCCAGAAAAAAGAGAAACAAACATACTACATATAAGTCCAACAAAACCAAAATTCAGAATTCCTAAAAATATTTTTATGAAATTTGACGTTGAAGCTCGAATAAGGGATACTGACGCTATAATTTTATATTGCTCATAGCGATTATTATAGCTCGTCAAAACATTTGTAATACTAGAAGCAAAAATTAGTGGTATTGTAATATAAATCCAATAACCAAGCTCTGCAAATTCATCGGGTCTAATAATTGAGTAAAAAACTATTCCGCATGAAACTAATAAAGAAATAACAAACCCAAAATACAATGACATTGCTGTTATCACATTAGCTTCTTTATCTGAATCCGATGTAACTATAGATAATTGATATTGTCCATTTAGTGATGATGAGAATAAACTAATTATAGATAGAATAATAGCCATTTTACCAAAATCGCTTGGTGTATATAAACGAGTAGCAATTGGTTGAGATATAAAACCGATTATTTGAGCAGAAATAACTCCGCTTGTCAGTATTCCAATGTTTTTAAATTGATTATTTTTTAATAGACCGATCAATAGCTTCATAATTAATTTATATTATAAATATTTTTTAGTTAAAAAAGAAAAAGAAGTTCTTAATGTGATGTTACAAATTTTCCTATTTACAAATACCATATCTAACTATAATACAAATTAAAATCAATTTTTAAATACACCTGCAAAATCCAATATATACTTTTCATCCAAGTAATTTAATTCCGAAAATTCATTATGATCCACTAGAAAAGCTATAATATCAGCTTTTTCATATGCTTCAAGATAATTTGTCAATTTAAATACTTTGTGTTCAGTTATATTAGGCTCTACGATATAATATTCTTCGTTATTGGCATTTTGCAATACTTTTTGAGCTATATATTTTGCAGGCGATTCTCGTAAATCATCAATATTTGGTTTAAATGCCAAGCCCATTAAGGCAATACTTGGTTTACGTCCGTGCTGTAATTGAAATTTTAATTTTTCTGTTTGTATCTTCTCTGCACACCAAAAAGACTTGTAATTGTTAATTTCACGCGCCTTGCCAATAATTTTACTTTCCATTGGGTAATCAGAGACTATAAAATAAGGATCAACGGCTATACAATGCCCACCTACACCACAACCTGGTTGTAAAATGTTTACACGAGGGTGTTTATTAGCTAAATTGATTAATTCCCATACATTAATATCTGCCTTGTCACAAATTAATGACAACTCATTTGCAAAAGCTATTTGTACATCACGAGAAGAATTTTCAACCAATTTACACATTTCAGCAGTACGCGCATTTGTTTTATGTAACTCCCCTTTTACATGTTTGCTATAAAAAGCAACAGCCTTTTCTGTAGCAGCCTCATTAACACCACCTATTACACGGTCGTTATGTACCAATTCATACATCACATTGCCCGGTAATACACGCTCTGGACAATAAGCTATGTGTAATTTATTTTTTAATTCAGGTCGCTCTGTATAAATATAGTCCATCATTTTCTCCGTCGTTCCAACTGGAGAAGTTGACTCAATAATATACAAATCACCTTCTTTTAACAGAGGAAGTATTGCTTTTGTAGCGGCTTGCACAAAAGAAATATCTGGCTCATGATTACCCTTAAAAGGCGTAGGTACTACAATTAAATACGTACTTGCTACTACTGGTTTAGTTCCTGCTTTTAAATAGCCATTGCCTACCGCTTTCGCTACCCATTCTTCTAATGAGGGTTCAATGATATGAATTTTACCTGCATTGATAGTATCTACTACTTGTTGGTTGATATCTACTCCATGTACTTGAGTTCCGTTACCTGCTATTAAAGCGGCTGTTGGTAGCCCAATATAACCAAGGCCTATCATTACTACTTCTGGGGTGTTTTTCATCTATTTTATTTTTTTTATTAACCATACTTCGACTACGCTCTGTACAGGCTCAGCTCAGTATGACATCCTTTTATTTATTAACCAATTCCTTTTCTGCGATAAACTCCACAATGCGTTTACAAGCTTTTCCATCTCCATAGGGATTATGTAAGGCACTCATTTTTTGGTACAATGCTGTATCATTTAATAATTTGTTAGTTTCTGATACTATTTTTTGAGTATCCGTCCCCACTAAAATAACGGTTCCTGCATCTACCGCTTCTGGTCGTTCAGTAGTATCACGCATTACCAATACAGGTTTCCCTAAACTTGGCGCTTCTTCTTGTACCCCACCACTATCTGTAATAATTAACTTCGATTTATTCATTAACCAAACAAATGCAGGATACGATAAAGGCGCAATCAATTGAATATTTTCAATACCATTCAATAGTTCATATACAGGCTTTTGAACATTTGGATTCAAATGAACTGGGTATATTATTTGTGTATCAGTATTTTCTTCTGCAATTTGTTTTAAGGCACCACAAATATTAATAAATCCTTGTCCGTGATTTTCTCTTCTATGACCTGTTACTAAAATTAATTCTTTCTCTTCAACTACTATCTTTTTTAAACCTTCAATTTCTTTATCTTCTATTGAAGCTACTTTTTCAACACTCTCCATCAAAGCATCAATAACTGTATTTCCAGTAACCAAAATAGTTGCTTCATTAATATTTTCAGTTAATAAATTCTCCTTAGAAGCTCTTGTTGGCGCAAAATGAATATCTGTTATTCTACCCGTAATTTGTCGGTTCATTTCTTCAGGAAATGGAGACCATTTGTTATGTGTTCTTAAGCCTGCTTCAACATGACAAACTTGGGCTCCTGAATAATAAGCTGCTATACTTGAAGCCATAGTAGTGGTGGTGTCTCCATGCACAAATACATAGTTCGGTTTGAATTCTTCTAACACAGGTTTTAATCCGTTGATAATATCACCTGTTAAAGAATACAAATTTTGATTGGGTTTCATCAAATCTAAATCATAATCAGCTTTGATTTCAAAAAAATCTAGCACCTGATCTAACATTTCTCTATGCTGTGCAGTAATACATACTTTTGTATCGAATTGCTCAGGGTACTTTAAAAACTCTTTTACGAGGGGCGCCATCTTAATAGCTTCTGGCCGTGTTCCAAATATGATTAATATTTTTTTCATAACTATTCAAAATAATTCAATGTTGTATACCCACCATCTTTTAAATACTGATCTTTTTTCATGAGTGTGATATCACTTTGCATCATATCTTTTACCAACATTGGCAAATCGTATTTACATTCCCAACCTAATTTTGTTTTAGCTTTGGTAGGGTCACCTATTAATAAATCAACTTCTGTTGGACGGAAATATTTAGGATCTACAGATAATACTTCTTGTCCTATTGTTGGTTGCTTATGGGTCGTGCTGTCTTGCAGTCGTGCAGTTGTTGGTTGTTGGGTTCTCGATACACCTTCGCTTTGCTCCGGCACTCGAACTGACGAACTAGTGGCTTGTTGATATTTTTCTTGGTTGATGCTTTTTATGGTTGCTGTTTCTTTTACTCCTTCTCCTTTAAATTCCAGCTCAATACCAACTTCAGCAAAACTCATACGTACAAATTCACGTACTGGCGTTGTTATTCCTGTAGCAATAACCCAGTCTTCAGGGGCTTCAGCTTGTAAAATCATCCACATCATACGTACATAATCTTTTGCATGTCCCCAGTCACGTCTAGCATCTAAATTTCCTAAATAAAATTTTTCTTGTAAACCTAAGGCTATTCTTGAAGTAGCTCGGGTAATTTTACGCGTTACAAAAGTTTCACCTCTAATTGGAGATTCATGATTGAATAAAATACCATTACTGGCAAACAAACCATAGGCTTCACGGTAATTTACTGTAATCCAATACGCATACATTTTGGCAACAGCATAAGGTGAACGTGGGTAAAAAGGCGTGGTTTCAGATTGTGGTACTTCTTGCACTTTTCCGTACAATTCAGAAGTGGATGCCTGATAAATTCGTGTCTTTTTTTCTAAACCTAACAAACGTACGGCTTCTAATAGTCTTAACGTTCCAATACCATCGGCATCTGCCACATATTCTGGCATTTCAAATGAAACTGCTACATGGCTCATCGCTGCTAAATTGTATATTTCATCGGGCTGAATTTCTTTTATCAAACGGATTAAGTTGGTACTATCCGTCATATCTCCATAATGCAATATGAAGTTTTGATTGTCTACATGAGGATCTTGGTACAAATGGTCTATTCTATCGGTATTGAACAACGATGAACGTCTTTTCAATCCGTGTACTCTATATCCTTTTTTTAATAAGAATTCGCTTAAATAAGCACCGTCTTGGCCAGTTACTCCTGTGATAAATGCTACTTTTTGATTTTCCATAATTTTTTTCTTCGTTGTTCGTTGTTCGCTGTTCGTTTTTCGTCTTTCGACAAACGGTCATCTGCAATCGTTAATCGATTTTCTACCTTATTACTTCAATGATTTTATTAATTTATACAACATCATTTTAACTCTTGTACATAAATCCAATAAATCACTATATGCTGTTTCAGAAATATAATTCAGGTCTTTTGCTAAAAACAAATGGTAATTTGTCTCTTCTAAACTACCTTTTGCAATATATAAAAACTGAATAAATTCTTTTTTGTATTGTCTTGCTTGTCCTTCTATTATATTTGTCGGAACGCTAGCAACACTTCTTCTTATCTGACTTGTCAACCCAAATTGTTCTGATTTTGGAAATACGGCAGTAATTTTATAGACTTCAAGTGTAAGTTGATGTGCTATTTTCCATACTTCTAAATTAGATTCCATTTTTTTTCGTTTTTCGTTTTTCGATTTTCGGTCATCGGTCATCGGATATCGGTTTTACATTTTCACCTCTTTGAAGGATTCTTTATTTTGTAAAAACCAATCATACGTAATTTTTAAGCCTTCTTCTAAACTGGTGGTTGCCTGCCATCCTTCATTTTTTAATTTAGATACATCCATCCATTTTCTTGGAGTACCATCTGGCATTTCAGTATTCCACACAATTTCTCCTGTATGCCCTACTACTTGCTGTATTTTTTCAGCCAGGGCTTTAATTGTTAAATCACTTCCTGAACCTACATTGTATAAATGTTCTGATAATTTATGTTCTAAGGCATAAACGACTGCTTCGGCTAAATCATCTACAAATAAAAATTCACGCATTGGTGTTCCTGTTCCCCATAACTCAACAGCAGCATTGTTAGTTGACTTTGCCTCGTGAAATTTACGTAGCATTGCTGGTAATACATGCGATGTTTTTAAATCGAAATTATCATGGGTGCCATATAAATTGGTTGGCATTAAACTCACATAGTCTAATCCGTATTGTTTTTTGATAGCTTCACAGGCTTTTACGCCTGAAATTTTTGCAATGGCATACCATTCGTTGGTAGGTTCTAAACTTCCGGTTAACAAGGCTTCTTCTTTTAAGGGCTGCGCTGCTAATTTTGGATAAATACAAGAACTGCCTAAGAAGATGAACTTTTTTATTCCTGCTTCAAAAGCGCCATTGATTAAATTATTTTGAATGAGCATATTATCCATAATAAACTGATATGGATACGTACTATTCGCTAAAATACCTCCAACACGTGCAGCAGCATCAATCACTACTTCAATCTGTTCTTCTTTTAAAAATGCATTTACAGCCACTTGATTTCTTAAATCTAATTCTGAAGAAGTTTTTCCAATTAGATTTGTATATCCTTTTTTAGAAAGCTGCCTCCAAATAGCACTTCCTACCATTCCTTTATGGCCTGCTATAAATATTTTGGTGTTTTTATTCACGGTACTCATCAATTTTGTGCAAATATATGTTTTTAGAGCCGTTTAGCCAAAGGATGTATTGTTCTATTCTTTCTTTTTGACGCTGGCTTTGATTGTTTTTACTTTGACTTATTTGAAACTTTGACAAAAACTAAGACGAAGACTTTCTTTGACTTTGACTTTGACTTTGACTTTGACGAAAACTAAGACGAAGACTTTTTTATTGCTCTTGTCTTGCGGTCTTGCGGTCGTGCAGTCGGGCGGTGTCGCTGCGCTATCTTGACGTTGACTAAAACTAAGACGAAGACTTTTTGTTGCTCTTGTCTTGCAGTCTCGCTGCGCTTGGGTCGCTTCGCTCTTGTCAAGGGGTCGTGCAGTCGTGCAGTGTCGCTGCGCCATCTTGACGTTGACGAAAACTAAGACGAAGACTTTTTGTTGCTCTTGTCTTGCAGTCTCGCTGCGCTTGGGTCGCTTCGCTCTTGTCAAGGGGTCGTGCAGTCGTGCAGTGTCGCTGCGCCATCTTGACGTTGACGAAAACTAAGACGAAGACTTTTTGTTGCTCTTGTCTTGCAGTCTCGCTGCGCTTGGGTCGCTTCGCTCTTGTCGTGCAGTCGGGCTGGGTCGCTTCGCTCTTGTCAAGGGGTCGTGCAGTCGTGCTGGGTCGCTGCGCTATCTTGACGTTGACGAAGACTAAGACGAAGACTTTTTGTTGCTCTTGTCTTGCGGTCTTGCGGTCTCGCTTCGCTTGGGTCGCTTCGCTCTTGTCAAGGGGTCGTGCAGTCGGGCGGTCTCTCTCTTTACTCTTCACTTAGCACAATGATTGGATTAACTCCGTTGAACCTAAAGGTTTCCTGTCTTCATAGGAATGACACAAAATAATCACTGCTAAAAAAATATTTTCATTAAAATAACAACTGAACTCCCAAATAAGAGTGCAATAGTGAACATTATTAATTTAATTTTCAATTCTTTCATAGTCTATTTTTTTTATTAATCATTCTTTTTCCACTCGTTGACCTTGCATCTTCTCTACAAGTTTGCAACTTGAGACGCTCTTAAAAAATATGTTGGTTTTTATCAATTAATTACTACAAACGTAATCAATTATGTATTAGTGAATTATGGTTTATCTCATAAAAACCATGAATGCTATTCCTCTTTAAGAGTTGTCCTTTGTTTCAATTTCAAAACTAGGGCTCTTTTAAAACAAAAGATTACGGGTTTCCGTAGTTTTTAAAGACTTTATATTGACGTTGACGAAGACGATGCCTTTTTTAGCTTTTGTCAAAGGGTCGTGCAGTCTTGCAGGGGCGCTTCTGGGCGCTTCGCTCTTGTCGTGCGGTCGTACTGGGTCGCTGCGCTCTTGTCAAGGGGTCGTGCAGTCGTGCAGTGTCGCTGCGCCA